>CXWL01001702.1_pt1 | contig 39678 bp, 30 predicted proteins | sample 590931 | NCBI WGS metagenome assembly CXWL01 (sample SAMEA3498368, study PRJEB10139) | groundwater metagenome | biome: water well; material: biofilm material | place: Germany | collected 2015-04-27 | reverse complement strand
GCTGGCGGGGTTGCAGCTGGATCAAGCCGGCGCCATGGCCCATGCCGGCGGCAGGCCGACGCAACATCCGATTCAAATTGTGCGCGATGCCTATGGGCTCGGTCGTAAGGGGTGAGGCGTTGTTCGTGAAACGTGAAACGTTAGACGTGAAACGCAAGAAGCACCATTCGTGAAGGGCAAGAAAGACGATGAAGCAACTTATTCAGGCTGATCTGTTGTCCATAGCCGATTATGAGCGCCAGCGAGAGGCCTTCCGCTCGAAGATCATTGCGCTCAAACAGCGGCGCCGGATTTCTGTTGGGCCGCTCGTCACGCTCATCTTCGAAAATCATGAGACGTTGCGGTTTCAGACTCAGGAAATGATCCGGGTAGAGCACATTCTCGATCCCTTCAAAGTCCAGGCTGAATTGGACGTCTACAATGCCCTCATGCCGGAGGCCGGTGAGTTGAGCGCCACGTTGCTGATCGAAATTACGGAGCAGGAGCGGATGAAAGAATGGCTCGATATGTTTATGGGGCTCGATCACGGCGAAACTGTTTCGATCCGTGCCGGAAACGAATATGTATATGGGCAGTTCGAAGGCGGCCACAGTCATGAAACCAAGATCAGCGCGGTGCATTTCGTCCGGTTCAAGCCGACCAAGTCGATGACCGCTTCGTTTGCCGACTTGCGCCAATCGGTTATGCTGACGGCGCATCATCGTGAGTACCATGCCGAGGTGCCTGTGCCTGGCAGTATGCGGGAAGAGTGGCTTTCTGACCTCGGCGCGTAAGCGCCGAAGTAATGTTGAATGGTTAGTGTTGAATGTTGAATTGGAGTGCAGGGAGAATAAAGGCAACCGACCTTCTGTACATTCAACATTGAACATTCAAAATTAAACATTGGGTCCATATGTCTACCGTTTTGCTGACAAAGCGCATCGAGTTTGCGGCGGCGCATCGCTATATCAAGCCTGAATGGGATGAGGCGAAGAACCGCGCGGTGTTCGGCCTCTGCTACAACCCGCCGGCGCACGGGCACAATTACATGGTCGAGGTGACGGTCTTAGGCGAGGTGGATTCAAAGACCGGCATGGTCGTGAACCTCTTTGACTTGAAGCTCATCTTGCTCAATGTGCTTGAAGAATTCGACCACAAGAATTTGAATCTGGATATGTCCTACTTCAAAGACCGGATTCCTACGTCAGAAAACCTGGCTCTGGTCCTCTGGAGCAAGCTGGATAGGCAGAAAGACATCGGCACCCTCCACGCGATCCGGTTATATGAGGATGAAGACCTGTATGCCGAAGTGACGGCGGCAGCGGGGCCCGACGTGGCCGGCGTCACGCGGCGCTATTCATTCATGGCCCTGCAAGAGGGCAATCAAGGCCGCGAATGGGACTGTTTCGTCTCGGTCCACGGCGCGATCGATCCGGTGACGGGTATGGTGACCGATATTGGGGCGCTGGATCGCTTGGTGCATGAAAAAATTGTGAAGGTATTGGACCGCCAAGATCTGCGCCAAGTCCTCGGCGCTGAGCATGTGACAGGCGGGCAACTTGCCGAATGGGTTTGGAAGTCGCTCGTGTCCGATATCTCGTCGGGTCAGCTTGCCAACATTCGCGTCATCCAGTCTCGTGATCTCTCATTCGAGTATGCCGGTTGATCGGCTGACAGTCGTCCTTTCGGAGCGGCGATGAGGAAAAGCCAACTTGCTTCTGTGGTGATGGTGGCCTGTCTCTTATGGGCAGCCATGGCCTGGTCTGCAGAGGAGAAGGGAATAATTGAGAGGACTATCAAGGAAGCCGCCATGGCATCCGCGACCTTTTCTGAAACCAGAGACAAACAGGCTGTGTTGAAGCTCTACACCAAAGACTACGTCGGGATTCAGGACGGTGAGACAGAAACGCGGGAATCGATCGAGAAGTGGTTGTCGGATTATGAATCGGAACTCAACAAGGGAAGCACCCTCCGCTTTATCAGTATCGTATCCAACATGAATGCTCACATGCTTGGCCCAATGGCTTGGGCGACCTACGACTATGTCTTTCAGTCGATCAGGAAAGGGGAACTCGAAGGGCAGGACTCCGGACAATGCACCACGGTTCTGCGCAAAGAAGGTTCAACCTGGCTCATCCAGCATGAGCATTGCTCCAAGCCGCGAATGATGAAATAGAGATTCTGCCTCAGAGCCGGTGGCCGTGTCCCCTCGCTCCCATGCCTCCGGAGCGACCCTCACGGGCTCGTCCGGGCGGAAGCCTTCGGGAATTCCTTCGCAGACTCAGTCAGTTCCCGCTTTCCTTCCCAGCCAAGCCTCGGCGGGTCCCGCTCCTCCGGCAAAGTCCGCTCAAGTCCACAGGCCATCCGCTCCGGCTAGCACTTGCTAGACTTTTCTATTTGATTCCCAGTATCGCTCCGTTATTCTCTAGCGAGTAGCCTGGTTGAGCCTCACAGTGCGCGCGTCTCATCGGAAGGCCAAGGCTGAGGTCGAGGTTGGGGTCGAAAAGACGCCGCGTCGGATTGGTCAGCGCTCAACCTGAGCCTCAACCTTCACCTTCTTCTGTGGTAAGGCCGCGCGTTCCGAGAGCACAGGACCAATGTGGGTGCTCTCCCAATTATTTTTTTTACTTGAGCAAATGATCCGAAATCAGCGCGGCGAGTTCAGTCGGCTCCACCACCCCTTCGCGGGTGAGGAGCAGCTTGCCGTTGGAAAAGAAATGGGTCGTGGGATAGGTCTCGAAGGTGTGACTCTTCTTAATCTCGCGGCAGCGCCCAGGGACGTGCATCTTGGCCTTGCCGACTTTTACATTGGGAAACTTGGCGGCTGTTTCTACCAGGATTGGGTCGTAGGCCAGGCAGGGCTCGCAGGTGGCTAGGCCATAGGAGACAATCGACGCGGGCGCATCGGTAAAGTCCTTATAGTTTTCGTCTCTGACGTCTTCGACGGTGCCGGACATGATTGAAAGTGCTGAGTGCAGAGTTCTGAGTGCTGAGTTAGCCAATAGCCCGGCTCTCAGCACTCAGTTCTCAGCACTGATTAACTTAGTTTCGCGAGAGCCTCAAGGATGTCCTTGTCTTCCCGCGCTACCTTGATTTCCTGGACCTTCGCGTAGGCGACCTTGCCGTTCTTGTCGACGATAACGGTCGCGCGCTTCGAGCAGTTCAACGGTTCGAAGTAGAGACCATAGCCCTTTGCCGTGGTCCGATGCACGTCCGACAGCAGACGATGCTTGAGGTCCATCGAATCTGCCCAAGCCTTGTGCGAGAAGAAGCTGTCGCAGCTGATGCCGAACAGTTCAGCATTCGCCGATTGGAACTTGGGGAAGTCGTCGGTCAAACACTTGTTCTCGCCTTGACAGACCGGGCTCCAGTCCAGCGGATAGAAGCAGAGCACGACGTTCTTCTTGCCCTTGTAGTCGCTCAGTTTCACATCCTTCTGATCCTGATCCTTTAAGTTAAAATCCGGTGCGGTATCGCCTACCTTGATTTCTGCTGCTACGTCGCTCATCTGTCAACCTCCTTCACTGGGTTTAATCCGGCCTCTGACACTATCAACTGCAATTTTTTACCGTGCGCCCTTGAACCTTGTCAACGGGTCTGAAGACCTAGCAGGGGTCTTTATCCCTGCAAGTATTTGATAAGACGAGAGAACTATTGTGCCTGGCGAATTTCTCGAAACCCCAGCATGCGTCCGGCCGGTGCAGCGGTGCGGTGATTGGCAATGATCACGTTTTGCCCCAAGGATCCTATCAGGATCTGGCTTCCAACCTTCGGCGATTGTCCGGTCCTGGTCAATTCGTCTGCTGTGTCTTTGAGCGTCTCGCGCACCGGCTGGTCTGGGAGACCGGGTGGAAGGAACATTTCAATCTCATCCACCCCGAACTTGCTCAGACCGAGGGTATAGCACCAGGTGCGGCTGTTCTGCTCATCGTCGTTCCGTAAGACCGGGATATGATCGCTGACGAGGAACTGGGTCAGGGGGCGATCCTGCCAATCCGACGGGTTGACGTACTGGTTGGTCGTGATGTCGTAGGCTGTGCCTTGCGAGAGGAGCGTCAGGCCTCGCGCGAGTCGAGCGGCAAAGAGAATGCTGTCCGGCATATCGCGCGGGGGCATCAGGGATGGCGCGACGGCGCCGACATGCTCATGCTCCCAGGCGAGTTGCTGCTTGAGGCCTGCGATATGGGAGTCTGGAAGCGGGATTACGATGTGAGCCGTCCAGGGGCCATGGGTCGCATGCCAGGATTCCGTTTCCTGCTCGTTGACGCGCAGCACCAGCGGTCCGCCGTATTCGCGGTCATACCAGCTTGTGAGTTCCTCAGTAGCAGGCACAGTTCCCCGATAGCCGATGAAGTAGAGCGGGGGCCTGCGGGCTGAGGGTTTGGGGATTTTCTTCCTGATTCTCATNNCTCTTCGGTGTGACTTCAATCAGTTCATCCGGGCCGATATATTCGAGCGCGAGCTCCAAGCCCATTTCCCGTGGCGGCGTGAGGACCAAGGCCTCATCGGTGCCAGACGCCCGCATGTTGGACAGCTGTTTTTCTTTGCAGACGTTCACGTCCATGTCTTCGTCCCGGCTGTTCTCGCCGACGACCATCCCGCGATAGACTTCCACGACAGGGCCGATAAACATGACACCTCGATCCTGAGTCATGAAGATGGCATAGCCGGTGCTGGATCCGTCTTCGCATGCGACGAGCGACCCGTGTGTCGCCACCGTGAGGTCGCGCTGCTCTACCGGTTCGTAGGCGACGAAGACATGGTGCATAATTATGGTGCCGCGAGTCTTAGCCACCAAGAGGTTCTTGAGGCCCATGATGCCGCGGGTGGGGATATGGTATTCCAGATGCATTTCGCTCGGTCCTGCGTCGGAATGGATGAGTCGCATATGGCGCAATTCGCCGCGGCGCTTGCCGAGCTCTTCAATCACGGCGCCTTGATAGGTTTCCGGCACCTGAATCGTCAGCTCTTCATAGGGTTCGAGGACCTTCTCCCCATCCCGGTGGATAATCACTTCCGGTTGCGAGACTTGCAGCTCGTACCCTTCCCGGCGCATTTGTTCGATCAAGACGCCGAGATGCAACTCGCCGCGACCGGCGACGAGGAACTTATCCGCGCTATCCGTCTCTTGCACGCGTAACGACACGTTGGTTTCGAGTTCTTTGAAGAGTCGATCGCGCAAATGCCGCGAGGTCAAGTACTTGCCTTCTCGTCCGGCGAACGGGCTATTGTTCACGGAGAAGGTCATTTGGACGGTCGGCTCATCGACCGTGACACGGGTCAGCGCGACCGGATGCTCTGCGTCGGCGATCGTATCGCCGATGCTCACTTCGTCCAGGCCTGCCACCGCAACGATTTCCCCTGCCTCCGCGCGTTCGATATCCGTCCGCTCAAGCCCTGAATAGACTGCGAGGTCTGACACTTTTCCAGGGAACTTGGCGCTATCCTTCCCGAGTACGACCACATTCTGTCGGCGGGCGATCGAACCGGATTGGATTTTCCCCACTCCCATCTTGCCTTTGTAGAGGTCTTGGATCAGAGAGAGGATCAGGATTTGGAGGGGCGCGTCGGCGTTGATGGCCGGTGCTGGGATCTTTTCCAGGACGGTGTCGAGGAGCGGCTTAATGTCCGTACCGGGCTTATTGATGTCGAGTGTTGCGGTGCCCTTGATCGCGGCGGTGTAGACGATCGGGAAATCGAGCTGCTCGTCTGTGGCGCCGAGATGGACGAACAAGTCGAAGGTCCGATTCACCACGTCATCGATCACCGCGTCCGGACGGTCGATCTTGTTGATGACGACGATGGCCTTGTGGCCGAGCGCTAACGCCTTCCGCAGCACGAAGGTCGTTTGTGGCATGGGGCCTTCTTTCGCGTCGATCAAGATGAGGACGCCGTCCACCATACGCAGGGTCCGTTCGACTTCGCCGCCGAAGTCGGCGTGGCCCGGCGTATCGACGATGTTGATCTTCACGCCTTTGTAGGTCACGCTGGCGTTCTTGGCTCTGATGGTGATCCCGCGCTCGCGTTCCTGGTCCATCGAGTCCATGATCCGTTCGCCCATATCGTCGATCTTGCGATGGACATGGGTCTGTCGGAGCACGGCGTCGACGAGTGTCGTTTTGCCATGGTCGACGTGGGCGATAATGGCGATGTTTCGAATGTCGCTGCGACGTCCCTTAGGAGCGATATCGGCTGCGACGGGAGATTCTGTTGTGGCGATCTGATCCATAGACATGCTGCATGCTCCAAAAAAAAGACGCCCAGGCATCCAGGCGTCGTGCAGGAGTATACCTGAATCATGAGGTCCGGTACAAGCGATGCCGGCGGAAGAATTAGGGGTCATCCTGCCGATACCAGCATGAGTCTTGAGTTTTGAGGGCCTCCAGGGTATGGTGACCGTGGTACTCTTCCTAAGAAAGCCAATCCTCATTCGAGGGTAACCCCGCGTAACAATGATGGATCGTCCGATACATTTCCAGGATCCCTTTCGCCCGCCATCGCCCCATCGGCCATGGCGCTGGTGGCAGATTTTGCTCATCAGCCTGGGGACTGTAGCCCTGTTAGGGGCGCTGTCAACGGGTGGGACGTTTTGGTATTTCTCGAAAGATCTTCCTGCCTTGGATCAGTTGGGCACCTATCAGCCAAGCCTGGTGACTCAAGTTTATTCGGTCGATCAACAGCTCATCGGTCAATTTTTCATCGAGCGTCGCATCCTGACGCCGGTGGCGCTAATTCCCGAACGGTTGAGGCGCGCTGTTATCGCGGTCGAGGATGTCCGGTTCTTCGAACATCCCGGCCTCGACTATATCGGTATGCTCCGCGCCGCTTGGACGAATGTGCGTCGGGGGGGCAAGGTTGAAGGGGCCAGCACGATTACCCAGCAATTGGCTCGATCCCTATTCCTCTCATCCGAACGTACCTTCGACCGCAAAGTGCGAGAATTAATTCTTGCCTACAAAATGGAACTGGTGTTGACGAAAGAGCAGATTCTGGAGCTGTATTTGAATCAGATTTACTTCGGACAAGGCGCCTACGGGGTCGCTTCTGCAGCTCAGACATACTTCGGGAAAAACCTCTCCGCCCTCACGACTGGAGAGGCGGCATTTCTGGCCGGGCTTCCGAAATCGCCGAACCACTACTCGCCATTCAAGGCCTACGATCGCGCAAAAAAACGGCAGGAGCATGTATTGGCCCGCATGGAGGATGCCAAGTTCATCACCATGGGAGAACGGGAGCAGGCTGCGGCGGAGATACTCAATTTTCACCGTCCTGGGAGTGAACAGGCTGCGCCCTACTTTGTGGAATATGTCCGGCAGTTGCTGGTGGCTAAGTATGGCGAGTCGATGGTGTACAAGGGCGGGCTGCAGGTTTTTACGACTGTGAATATGGACATGCAGAAAGCGGCTGAAGCGGCATTTGCGGCCGGCCTGCGCGAACTGGATAAGCGCCAAGGGTGGCGTGGCCCTCTTCGCACGGTTGATGTGAATACGCCGACTCCTCCCGTCGTGACCGCGGTGATCGATCAGGCCTTGAAGGTAGGAGATGTTCGTGAGGGGGTCGTGACCAAAGTGGCGAAGGACCATTATCTGGTGCAGATCGGCACGGTCGTGACCAAGCTGGCCTTTGACGATATGGCCTGGGCAAAGCGTCGGCTGACCGGGCTGGATACAGCGAAAGATTTCATCGTCAATCCGAATCTCAAGCAAGCGCTGAAGCCCGGCGATGTCATCGAGGTGATCGTGAAGAAACTCGAACACGGCATCGCCAATGTCCAGTTGGAACAGACTCCACTTGTCGAGGGAGGGTTGATTGCGCTGGAGCCAGGCAAGGGCGCCATTCGGGCGATGGTCGGGGGCTACGATTTCGCCCGCAGTGAGTACAATCGGGCGATACAGGCGCACCGTCAGCCCGGGTCCGCCTTCAAGCCGCTCATCTATGCGACGGCCTTAAGTCAAGGGATGAGTCCCGCCTCGGTGATCCTCGATGCGCCGGTGGTCTATGAACAGGACCAGGATGAGAAGACCTGGAAGCCGGAGAACTATGGAAGAAAGATCCATGGCATGGTGAGTTTGCGGGATGCCCTGGCCCACTCGCACAACCTGGCGACGGTTCGGTTGTTGGATAAGATTGGCGTGAAGGATGTCATTGAGTTTGCGAAAACGGTCGGGGTGACCAGTCCGCTGGCGGCAGATCTGTCGCTGGGGTTGGGCTCATCTTCTGTNNCGCGCGGAACCCTATGGCATCATGTCCGTAAAGGACAACGCAGGCAATGTCCTTGAACAGACAGAACCGCAAGCCCTACCTGTGATCTCCAAAGAAACAGCCTATTTGATTACGAATATGATGGAAGATGTGATCCAAAAGGGAACCGGTCAGGCGGCCAAAGTGATCGGGCGGCCGATTGCGGGGAAAACAGGGACCACGGACGAGTTTATCAATGCGTGGTTTATCGGCGGCGCGCCGAACTTGGTTGCAGGCATCTATGTCGGATTCGACGACCGACGCTCACTCGGCGAGACGGAGTCGGGGGCGCATGCCGCGCTGCCCATTTGGGTCAATTTCATGCAGGCCGCGCTCAAGCCGCTGCCGGTCGTGGCCTTCACCATTCCGGAAGGTATCACGTTCGTCAAGGTCGATCCGGCGACAGGACTACTGGAAGGCGAGGAGGGGCAGGCGAGTACGGTCGAACTCTTTACCAAAGGCAATGAGCCGACTCAAGCCACTCAGCGCCGACTGGACCCGATCGACTTCTATAAGTTGGATCAAATACCCGAGGGGGCGCTGTAGGGGCCTGTCTCCGACAGGCCCGGTTGATTTGGTTGATTTGGTTAGTTTCGTTCAACCAAAAAAACAAGACAAACCAAATCAACCAAATAACAGTCTTTTCCCGTGGCCTGAAGGTATTAGCGATACATTGACGGACGGGATAAACGAGGAATAGACTTACGCCATGCGAGAACGTGCTTATAGGGCCACCTCAGTTCTAGCAGTCACACTCATTGTGCTGTTTTTTGCGTTGAGCTTTAACGCCTATGCCTGCCTTCTGCCGGTGAATGGCGGCACGGTTGGCGCAATGGGGGATGGCTGCTCGACCCCGGATGAACAACCTGTCAATCAGTTCTGCGATACGTTTAAGACGCTCGGCGTGCAGTCTGCCGATAAGATCCATCTCAACAACGACTGTCAGGTCCTCTGTCCCGAAGACACGGCCTCACTCGCGCTTCTAGTTGTCGCTACCACTTCCAGTAATCGTTTGTCCGACCATCCTATAATCGGTCCTCCGCAGGATCTGCTGCTCAAGATTTCCGTGCTTCGCATCTGATCTTCCTCCCCCGCAATTCGTTGTAAGTTCACAGTCACAACGTCCGTTGTTTGAAGCCTGGTCTTGGCTGACCAGTTCATCGTCTATGTGTTTCCAGCTGATATGGCCGGAACCGAGACAGAGCTTCGAGCATGTGAGAACACTGGGAGGGTCTTCGCATGAGATGGCATGGACGACTCTATAGTCTGACCGTCGCGATCATATGTGTCATCTTGTTGAGTGGCACACCATCGAGGGCACAGGATACCGATTCTGTGCTGCGCGACCGGTTGGCGCTGCCGGAATTGATTCAAGAAGTTCTGGCTCGAAATCCTGAGTTGGCAGCGACTCGTAAGCAATGGGAAGCCGCGACAAATCGGATTGCGCAGGTGCGGTCGTTGGATGACCCAATACTGTCCCTTCAATTGTGGAATGTTCCCCAACCTCTCAATATTGCAAGGACGGAGAACCATATCTTCGGTCTCTCGCAGAATCTCCCCTTTCCAGGAAAACTCGGACTCAAAGGCGAAGTCGCCAGCCGTTCTGCCGACATGACCGAGCAAGCGGTCCGCGCGAAGGAACGGGAACTGGTCGCCCGCCTGAAGCAGGCCTACTACGATCTGTTTCTTTCCCAAAAGACGATCCAGCTTCATCATGAACAGGTAGAGCTGCTCAGACAGTTTTTTGAGATTGCGAATGCCAAGTTCCGTGCGGGGAAAGGAAGCCAGGCCGATGTCCTCAAGGCTCAAGTCGAGCTGTCTCTGCTACAGCAGCAGCTTCCGGTTCTGGCGCAGCGTCGCAAGACTGCTGCGGCGATGCTGAATACGCTGCTCGATCGGGGGCCTTCATCACCCTTGGGCCTCGCGCAAGAACCCTCACCACTGCCGATCGAGCAGCCCCTCGATGACCTGAGCAGCCTCGCGCTCAACGACAGGCCGGAGCTCAAAGCCGCCGAGCTGGATGTGCAGCGGAGCGAGCAGTCCCGCGCGTTGGCCCAGCGTCAATACTATCCGGACTTCAACGTGGCGGTTCAGCGCTTCCAGAACTATCAGGCCAATGATGGGTTTGGCGCCTATGTGGCGATGAGCATCCCCTTCGCCTTTTGGACCAAGCCGAAATACGACGCAGGGGTGCAGGAGGCGGCTGCGTCGGTCGCGGCGGCGCAGGCACAGCAACATACCCTGGAAAACATGACGAGGTTTCAGGTCGACGACCTTCTGGCCAAGTTTCGAGCGACCGACCTGGTGGCCATGTTGTACCGCACGACGATCCTGCCACAGGCCGAGCAGAGCCTGGAATCGGCGCGCATCGGGTATCGTGCGGGGAAGGGGAGTTTCTTGGATCTCATCGACGCCCAACGGGCCTGGCGAGGCTTTCAGCATGAGTATTTCAAGGCGATCGTGGATCGCCAGAATCGCCTGGCTGAACTTGAACAGGTCGTCGGTGTCACGCTCGATCGGCAGGGCTAATTTGGACAGGAAGGAGACAGAGCGATGAACCAGCAATCGTACAGGAAAAATTTCGTAATCGGCGTCGTGGCGATCGGTGCGATCGCCGGAGTCGCCGTCGGGTTTTTTACCGCCCACGGGATGAAGGGAACAGGAGGCGTCTCGACTGCCCCAGCGCAGGCAGGAGAGATGGCTGACATGGGAGCAGGAGGCGTCTCGGCGCCTCCTGGGCGGGCGGGTGAGATGAGTGAGATGAAGGGTATGTCCATGGAGCAGATGGACATGAAGGGGATGGCTCCAACGGCCGATAAATCTATGGAAGGAATGGCTGGCATGCCAGGCATGTCCGCAGCGCAACCAGGGGCTGTGGCTATTCCAGCTGTGGCGAGACAGTTGATGGGAGTACGGAGCGCCGCAGCTGTCTACCAAACATTGACGCAGGAGATTCGCACGGTCGGCACGGTCGGTTACGATGAACGTGGCTTGACTCAGGTCACCCTGAAAATCTCCGGGTGGGTCCGCGAGGTCTTCGTCAATTCGGTGGGTAGACCGGTCCGCAAAGGCGAACCGCTCTTCACGTTCTACTCGCCTGATCTATTGGCTACGCAGGACGAGTATCTCCTCGCCTTGAAAATGCAGGTTCGACTGACTGCGAGCCCGCTCGACGAAGCCAAAGCCAACGCGACGTCTCTTGTGGCCAGTGCGCGGGAGCGTTTGCGGCTGTGGGATCTGACCGATGGGCAAATCACGGCTTTGGAGCGTCGAGGCAAGGCGGAGCCGCTGCTCACGGTCTATGCCCCCTCATCTGGGATCGTCCTCAAGCGAGAGGCCTTGCCGGGTAAATATGTGGAGCCAGGCACGACACTGTATGAAGTCGCGGATCTCTCCACTGTCTGGATCTCTGCCGATATCTATGAGTTCGAGGTCGCATCGGTAAAACTCGACCAACCGATGTCAGTCTCCTTCGCCTCCTATCCAGGAGAAACCTTTCACGGCAATATGGCCTATATCTACCCCTCGTTGAACCAGGAAACCCGCACGGTGCGCGTGCGGTTTGAATTGCCGAATCCTGGCCTGAAACTCAAGCCCGGCATGTATGGAAACGTAATGTTACAGACGGATGCAGCCAAGGCCTTGGTCGTGCCGAAGGAGGCAGTCTTGGAAACCGGGCTTCGTCAACTCGTGTTTATAGATCGGGGGCAGGGCGCGTATGAGCAGACGCTGGTCAAACTGGGTCGCCGGAATCAGGATCACGTGGAAGTGGTGGAAGGACTCAATGAAGGAGATCGGATCGTCACGTCAGCCAATTTCCTGTTGGATGCGGAGAGCAAGCTGACATCGGCGTCGAGCATGCAGTCCATGATGGGCCGAATCGGCATGGGCGATTGGCAGATGCGCGGCGCGCATGAGGGCAAGATGGAAGGGCTGGAGAGCATGCAGGGGATGCAGATGGCGGATATGAAAGGCATGCAAGGCATGAAGGGGATGGACAACATGCCGGGCATGGACCAGGGAAAGGGGGGTGTCTCGGCGCCCCCTGGGCGGGAGGGTGAGGTAGCGAACAAGAAAGAAGTGACTGGGACTAAGACCCGTCAGACGAACGGACTCACGCTCTCCCTCACTACAGCGCCGGAAAACCCGAAGGCAGGCAATGTACTGCTCAAGCTCAAGCTGAACGATCAAGCCGGCAAGCCTGTAACCAATGCCCAAGTGGTGTTTGTCTACACGATGCCGATGCCAGGCATGACCGATTCCAAGGCGGCGGCTCGCCACATGAAGGATGGAAACTATGAGGGGACGGTGCTGTTCGGCATGGGAGGCACCTGGGTGGTGACGGTTAATGCGACGATCCCAGGCCGACCGCCTATCGCAGAAAAGTTTGAGTTCTCGGTCGCCGGGGGAGGCATGTAATCGGGGAAAGCGGGCGTCTCGGCGCCCGCGGGGTGGGAGGGTGAGAAAGAATGATCGCACGTCTCATTGAGGGAAGCGCCCGCAATCCGATCCTGGTCATCCTTCTTGTCTTGCTGTTGGGCGCTTGGGGCCTGTGGGCAGGATTTCGAGTCCCGCTGGATGCGGTGCCGGACCTGTCCGATGTCCAGGTCACCATCTACACCGAGTGGCAGGGGCGCAGCCCCACGTTGATTGAGGACCAGGTTACCTATCCTATCGTCACGTCCTTGCTTGCCGGGCCAAAAGTGAAACGAGTCCGGGGGGTCTCAGAATATGGGGTTTCCTATGTCTATGTGATCTTCGAAGACCGGACGGACTTGTACTGGGCGCGCAGTCGTGTGCTGGAATACATGCAGAAGCTGACCGGAAAGTTGCCGGACGGAGTCGCGCCGACTCTCGGTCCTGACGCGACCGGCGTTGGGTGGGTCTATCAGTATGCGCTGGTCGATGAGTCCGGCGCGCAGGATCTGGCACAGCTCCGCAGCCTTCAAGATTGGTATCTGCGCTACCAATTGGAAAGTGTGCCGGGCGTGGCAGAGGTGTCGGCGGTCGGAGGATTCGTCAAGCAGTACCAAATCGAAGTGGACCCGAATACGCTGGCTGCCTACCGGTTGCCGATCAAGACGATTATCGAAGCGGTCAGGAACAGTAACGCAGAAGTCAGCGGTCGTGTCTTGGAAATGGCCGGCACGGAATATGTGATTCGGGGGCGCGGCTACTTGCGTTCAATTGAGGATATCGAGCTGATCCCGGTTGGGACGGATGGCCGCGGCACACCCATCTTGATCCGGGACATTGCCCACGTCCACATCGGGCCGGACCAGCGGCGCGGTATTGCCGAGTTGAACGGAAAGGGCCAGACAGTCGGCGGGATCGTGATTATGCGAGCCGGCGAGAATGCGCTCGCCGTGATCGAGCGGGTTAAAGCCAGGCTGGCAGAGGTTACACCGGCTCTGCCCAACGGCGTCCATATCGTTCCCACCTATGACCGGTCTGACCTCATTCATCGGGCCATTGCTGTGCTCCGCGAGAAGCTGGTGGAGGAAAGTATCATCGTCAGCCTGGTCGCAGTCGTCTTTCTGTTTCACCTGCGCAGCGCACTCGTGGCAATTCTTATCCTGCCTGTGGCAGCCCTGCTTGCCTTCATCCCGATGGCCTACCTGAACATCACATCCAGTATCATGTCGCTCGGTGGCATCGCCATCGCCATCGGCGCGATGGTGGACGCAGCCATCGTCATGGTGGAGAACGCCCACAAACGGTTGGAACAGTCCCCGAATTCTGACCGGATCGAAACCATTATCGCGGCGGCTAAAGAAGTCGGACGTCCTTTGTTTTTCTCGCTCTTAGTGATTGCCGTGTCGTTCCTGCCGATCTTCGCGCTGGAAGCCCAGGAGGGGCGATTGTTCACGCCCTTGGCCTATACCAAGACGTTTTCGATGCTCTTTGCCACTGCGCTCTCGGTCACATTGGCTCCAGTGCTGATGGTGCTCCTGATCCGTGGGCACATTCGAGCAGAAACCAAGAATCCATTGAATCGGCTGATGGTTGCGCTGTATCGGCCCATCATTTCCGGCGCCTTGCGCGTCCGGTGGCTGACGCTCGGACTCGCGGTCGTGATCGTGGGACTCACGGCGCCGATCTTTTCCCGCCTCGGCGCGGAATTCATGCCGCCGCTGAACGAGGGGACCATTCTCTATATGCCGACCACCGTCCCTGGTCTATCGATTCCTGAATCAGTCAAGGTATTGCAAGTCCAAGATCAGTTGCTTGCGACTTTCCCGGAAGTGGAGCGGGTGTTCGGCAAAATGGGCAAGGCGCCGACTGCCACCGACCCGGCCTTTGTCGGCATGGCCGAGATTACGGTCACTCTCAAGCCGGAAGACCGATGGCGTCCCGGCATGACCTGGGACCGGTTGCTGGATGAGATGGATGCCAAGTTGCGCATTCCCGGCTTCCCAAACATTTGGTGGATGCCGATTCAAACCCGTACTGAAATGATCACGACCGGTGTGCGCAGCCCGGTCGGCATCAAAGTTCTGGGGCCTGATCTGAAGACCATTGAAAAGATCGGTTTAGAGATCGAGCAGGTCTTGGCCAATGTGCCTGGCACCAAAAGCGCCTTTGCGGAACGGCTCAACGAGGGCTATTACCTGGATTTGACCGTCAACCGGCGCGAAGCGGCCCGTTACGGCCTGACGGTGGGAGATGTGCAAGCGGTGATCACCTCCGCCATCGGCGGCGAGACCGTCACGAACACGGTCGAGGGGCGCGAACGGTATCCGGTGAATGTGCGCTACAAGCGCGAACTGCGCGACGATCCGGAACGGCTCAAGAGGGTGCTCATTCCCACGCCGGGCGGCGCGCAGATTCCGCTCGGACAAATTGCCGATCTCGTCATCACGCAGGGGCCGTCGTCGATCGCGGATGAGGCGGGAACGTTGGCCGGGTTGGTTTCGGTCGCGGTCGGCGACCGCGATCTTCGCGGCTACGTCGAAGATGCCCAACGAGCGGTGCGAGAACGAGTCGTTCTTCCTGCCGGGTATCGGCTGGTTTGGGCCGGCCAATACGAGCATCTGGTGCGGGCCGAAGAACGGTTAACGCTGGTCGTCCCCGTCACGATTATGATCATTCTGTTATTGCTCTATCTCAACTTCCGTTCGATGACCAAATCGCTGATCGTGCTTCTGTCCGTCCCCTTCGCTGCGATCGGAGCCATCTGGTATCTCAACTATCTGAACTACAACATGAGCGTGGCGGTCTGGGTGGGCATCATCGCCCTGGCCGGCGTGGCGGCGGAGACAGGCGTGGTCATGCTCGTCTATCTCGACGAGGCCTATGAGCGGCGGGTACGAGAAGGCCGCATGGCGACGGCACAGGATCTCCGAGAAGCCATTTTGGAAGGAGCAGTCCAACGAGTGCGGCCCAAGATGATGACGGTCGCCGCGATTATGGGAGGCTTACTCCCGATCATGTGGACCACCGGCACAGGCGCCGACGTGATGAAGCGGATCGCCGCCCCGATGATCGGGGGCATGGTCAGCTCGACGATCCTGACCCTGATCGTCATTCCCGCCCTTTATGCCATCTGGCGTGGTTGGAGTCTTGCCTATCGGAAGGGTAAAGCTCTGTAGCGTGGACACTTTGATAGGGTTAGAGAACCGTGCTAGACTAAACCCGCAATGCGACTGATACGGAGCAACATGGCGTGGTCTCGGGTGATGGTCATCGCGTGGGTGTCCCTATGGATGCTTGCCGCGCCATTGGTTCATATCCATCCCGAGGCCGACCATCACCATGGGGATCCGAGTCATGTTCACGGTGGCACGGTCCATACTGTGTTTTCTCCGGACCTGAATTGTGAGTTCTCGGCCTATAGCCACGCCTCGGTCGCAGAGGACGAATCCCGCTGTCCGCTTCATCTGATTGCGCAACCTCTCCACGGGGCTGAGCACCTCGAAATCGATTTGGCTCTCGCGTCTTCTGCCGTGCCGCAATTCGGCAAAGGCACTAACCTGGATATAGCCGCACATTCCTTCCACGCGCATCCGCCCGCGAGACCTCATGCTGTTTGGCAGCCGCGCCCCAGTCCTTCGCTGACGAATCTTTTCCTCACGGTCAATCTTTCTTCCCGCGCCCCCCCTCTCGTTTGATCGCATCTTTTCGCATCACCTAACGCTTCGATCTATTTTGTCGGCGCTACACGTCCGTTTCGTATTATGACGGAGGCGAGTGGGCATGGGCGCCGATGGGGGAGGCCCAGTATGAAACCTGTACTCATCTGTACGGTCACCGTCTTGCTTGGATTGGTGACGGTGGCCACGTCTAGCAACGCAACTGAACTTAGTTCTGCAGGATACACGCTTAATCAAGTCGTACAGCTTGCGCTCCAACACAACCCAGTCATGAGCGGTGCAGAAGCAGTCCTCGAACAGAGTCAGGGCCAGCGAGTCACGGCCGGCGCGTATCTGAACCCCACTATCACGGGTTCGGCAGGCCGCGGGTCGATTCGAGATCCCCGCACAGGTGTCTCCATCACCGAACGGACGATCACCGTGGAGCAACCGTTGGAGTGGCTGGGCAAACGCGCAGCCAGACAACGTGCCGCTGACGCGGGATTGGCCGGTGCCCTTGCCGGTATGGAAGAAGCAAAAGTGGTCCTCATGGCTGAGGTGAAGGCGGCGTTCTTTCAACTTCTCTTTGCACAACAAGATGCACAGCTTGCGAGGGAAAATCTAAAGACGATCGAAGACCTCGTGAAATTGGTGAATGCGAGGGTCAGCACGCGGGAAGCGCCAAAATTCGAGTTGGTCAAGGCGACCGTCGAACTCCAGAAATCAAAACAGGATCTGGCGAGGGCGGACAATGGACTGCTTGTGGCCCGCGCCAAACTCAATACGGTCACAGGCAAGGCGTTAGAGGAACGGTTTGCCATCCAAGGGGAATTTGAAGCGGTGAGGTTTGGGCTAGCGCTACCTGTACTGATAGATCAGGCACTCGACCGACAGCCCGCCCTCCGCCGACAACAGAAAGTGGTGGAGCAAGCCGAATTCACGATCGAACAGGAACGCGCATCGCGCATGCCGAACATGGCGGTCATAGGCCAGTATCATCGGGAAGCCGGTGATGAATCCGTCACGGCAGGATTGAGTGTGCCGCTGCCCATTTGGTATCGCCGACAGGGAGAAATCGGTACGGCGATGGGCACGCATCGACGGGCGCAAGCGGAGCGAGATCGATTCCAGCAGGAACTGGAACAGACCATCACGCAGCATTTTCAGGAGGTGAGGACCACGCAAGCACAGATGCAGGTTTTCGAACAAGGACTCCTGTTTCAGGCCAAAGAAGCGTTTGACATCGCCCAGTTCAGTTTTCGCCATGGAGCGGCTAGTCTGCTCGAAGTCATCGATGCGCAGCGTGTCTATCGTCAGACCTTGCTCGAATATGCTCAAGCACGCGCTGATCATTCCATTGCAATGGCCCGATTGGAACGGGCGGTGGGAGGGTTACCATGAACGCGCGCTTCGTGATGCTCGCATCATTGATTCCTCTCCGGGTCGCCCTGCTTCTATTGGTCGCTATTGTTCATGTGTCCTGTGAGTCGAAGCAATCAGAGGCGCCGAAGTCGCCACCCCCGGTGACCAGGGCATCCGCTGAGCCCGGTATCCTCGAATTGTCGGAAGGGAGCCCGACTCTCACACACCTTCAGACCGATCAAGTGGCTCTCCGTCAGATCCGGACGGTCCTCAAGGCTCAGGCGGGGAAGATCTTGGCGAATGAGAATCGATTAGCGCACCTGAGCGCGCGAGTCCCCGGCCGTATCGTGGCCGTGTATGCCAACCTTGGTGATCGAGTAAAGGAAGGGGACCGGCTTCTCCTGCTCGATAGCCCGGCCTTTGGAGAAGCCCAGTTGGACTATCGCAAAGCGAGGACCACGCTGAGCGTGACGGAACAGGCGCTCGAACGGGCCACCGCGCTGCTGGATCGCGGCGCCATCGGCGCGGGTGAACATCAGCGGCGCAATGCCGACTGGGAGAACGCTCGAGCCGATCTGCACGAAGCAGAGGAAAAGCTGCATTTGCTTGGTATGACGGAGCGGGAGATTCAGCGGTTGGCTGCCAAGACATTACCTCATGCGGAGGTCGCGCGAGTCTCCCTCCGAGCCCCCTTTAGCGGTGCAGTGATCGAGCGGAACGCCACCATCGGCGAAGTCGTCGATCCCAATACGACGCTCTTCACGGTGGCAGATCTCTCGACCGTCTGGGTGCGCGCCGATTTCCCAGAGCAACAGGCCGGTCGGCTGATGACGGGGCTCACCCTGGAAGTGCGGGTGTCGGCCTATCCAGACACGACGTTTCAAGGCGCCATTACCTATGTGGGGGCGGTGATTGATCCCACTACGCGGACTGTGACGGCGCGCGCAGAGATGTCCAACGCTGATGGCCGATTGCGGCCTGAGATGTTCGCTGAAGTCACTGTGGTAACAGACGAGCAATCCGTCTTGAGCGTACCGCGCGCGGCGGTGCAGCAGGTTGGTAGCCGGACGGTCGTGTTCGTGGTGCGGGGACCCCGTCGGTTCGAATCCCGCGAGGTGACCATAGGACGGGCCTCAAGTGAGTACATCCAGGTTGTCACGGGGCTAACTTCGGGAGATGACGTGGTCACGGAAGGCAGTTATGCCCTGAAGTCAGAGTTGCTCCGCGAGCAGATGCCGACGGGAGGCCCACTATGATCGAACGGCTGATCCGTACCGCGCTCGAACGACGGCTCATGGTGCTGCTCTTTGTGCTTGGGCTCATCGTAAGCGGTGCGGCGGCGTTCCGCCATCTGCCGATTGATGCCTTTCCTGACGTCACTCCGGTCCAGGTGCAAATCATCACCCGGGCGCCCTCTCTGGCTCCTGCAGAAATCGAACGCCTTGTGACCTTTCCCCTGGAGATCGAGTTCACCAACCTGCCGGGCAAAACGGAGCTGCGGTCGGTATCGCGGTTCGGGCTCTCGGTGATTACGGTGGTCTTTGAGGACAGGATCGATATCTATTTCGCCCGGCAACTCGTCTTGGAACGGATGCTCCAGGCGCGATCACGGCTTCCACAAAATGCCGAGCCGATGCTCGGGCCGGTCAGTACGGGATTGAGCGAAGTCTTCATGTATCTCGTCGAGGGCTCGACACAGAATCTCATGGACTTGCGGACCCTCCAAGACTGGGTCATCCGTCCGATGCTGCGCGCCGTCCCAGGTCTCGCGGATGTCGACACGTTGGGCGGCCTGGCGAAGCAGTATGAAGTGCTCGTCGATCCCAATCGATTGACAAGCTTTGGGCTCACATTGCGCCAAGTACACGCGGCCGTCGCAGGGAACAATCAGAATGCCGGAGGTGGTTACATCGAGAGGGGCGGAGATAAGCTCGTCGTCTATGGACAGGGGCTCGCTCGCTCCGCGGCCGACTTGGAACAGATCGTGGTGGCGGCGCACAAGGGCACGCCCATCTATCTCCGCGACGTCGCACAGGTTCGCCAAGGGACCGCGATCCGGTTGGGGGGTGTGACGCGTGACGGGAAGGGCGAGGTGCTCGAAGGGATTACCGTCATGCTACGCGGCGGCAATAGCCGGGAGGTGGTGTCAGCGGTGAAAGACAAGGTTGAGCTGATCAACCAGGTGTTGCCGTCCGGTGTGAAGATGGTCTCCTTCTATGACCGCATCGAATTAGTGGCGCGGGCGCTTGAAACAGTCGAGAAGGCATTGCTGGAGGGCGTCGCGGTTGTGATCCTCGTACTGTATCTATTCCTCCGGAATCTCCGCGGGGCTCTTGTCGTAGCCCTGACATTGCCGCTGGCCATGCTGGCCACATTCCTGATCATGCAGCAAGTCGGCCTGTCGGCGAATCTGATGTCACTGGGCGGCTTGGCCATTTCGCTGGGGATGATCGTCGATGCGGCGATTGTGCAGGTTGAGAACGTGGAGCGCCATCTGGGTGAGCAACCCAAGGGGCAGGGTCTCTTGATCGCCGACCGGTTGCCGATGGTCTTACGCGCTGTCCTGGAAGTGCGGAAGCCGAGCCTCTTCGGAGAGTTGATCATTGCATTGACCTTTGTCCCGCTCCTGACTCTCCAAGGGATGGAAGGCAAGATGTTCATTCCGCTGGCTCTGACGGTGGTGATTGCCATCCTGAGTTCCTTGGTGCTTTCTGTGACGGTAGTCCCGGTGTTGGCGGCGATGCTGATGAAGCCTCGTGCGGCAACTGAGGGCGGGCGCCTCTTGGAGCGTGTCCGGGGGCGGTATCGTCAGATACTGGAGGGTGCGATCCGTCGAACTGGCCTGGTCGTTCTCCTGGCGGTTGGCTTGCTCGTCGGCGGGGCGGCCCTTGTTCCGTTCATCGGCAGAGAATTTGTGCCGATCATGGACGAAGGGTCGATCGTGGTGAATCTGATGCGGCTCCCGAGCATCAGTTTGACCGAATCGCTGAAAATATCGGGGGATGTCGAACGGGTATTGTTGGAGATCCCAGACGTGCGCTCCGTGGTGTCGCGCACGGGCGCCAACGAACTGGGGACGGATCCGATGGGCATGGAACTCAGCGATATGTATGTCTTGCTCAAGCCAGACTCCGAGTGGCAGGCACAGTCCAAAGCCGGCATTGAGGCGCAGGTCCGGCAACGGCTGGGACAAGTGCCCGGCATCGCGTTCGGATTGTCCCAGCCGATTGCCATGCGTGTCGATGAACTGGTGTCGGGGGTCCGGTCTCAGGTCGCGGTCAAATTGTTCGGCGACGATCTCGACACGTTGCGGGCGAAGGCGGAAGAGATCGCCCGGGTGCTGCGGCAGGTGCGAGGCATCGTTGACCTCCGGGTCGAGCAGGTGTCGGGCCTCTACTATTTGAAGATCGACATCGACCGAACCAAGATCGCGCGCCACGGCATCAATGTGGCGGAGATCACGGAGGTGATTGAAGCAGTCGGTGGCGGGCTTGCCGCAGGAGAGGTCTTCGAAGGGCAATGGCGCTTTCCGATCATGGTGAGATTTCCGGATGCTCAGCGCGCCGATGTGGAGACGATCGCGGCGCTGTGGGTGACTGCCCCCGACGGTTCCCGCATTCCACTTCGCGAGCTGGCCGACATTCGAATTGTGGAAGGACCGGCGCAGATCAGCCGGGATCATGCGAACCGCCGGATTGTGATCGAGGCCAACGTGGTGAGGCGCGACCTGGTCGGCGCCGTAGAAGAGGCACAGACGGCAGTGTCCCGTCAGGTACAGCTCCCGCCCGGGTACTATGTGACTTGGGGTGGCCAATTCGAAAACCAACGCCAGGCGATGGCACGCCTGGCAGTTGTGTTGCCATTGGTCATTGGACTCATCTTCCTGCTCCTCTTTTTTACCTTCGGGAATGTCAGGCAGGCGGCACTCATTCTCCTCGCGATTCCGTTTGCGATGATCGGTGGCCTACTGGCACTGATGCTCGGAGGGCTGTATCTGTCGGTCCCGGCCTCCGTCGGTTTCATTGCCTTATTCGGCGTCGCGGTGCTCAATGGGGTGGTGAAGATCGCCTATATCAACCAGCTGCGGGAACAGGGAATGCCGTTGGACGAGGCGGTGCTGACCGGCATGGTCCTCCGGTTGCGCCCTGTGCTGATGACCGCGGTTGTCGCGATGATGGCACTCATCCCCCTGCTGATGTCCAGCGGCCCCGGCTCCGAGATACAGCGGCCGCTCGCCACGGTGGTGATCGGGGGATTGTTTTCGTCAACGGCCTTAACCCTCGTGGTATTACCCGTGCTGTATCGGTGGATAGAGTTAAGAATCGTTCAACGGCGTGAAGCCGAGTCTCCAACACGTGCCCCAGGAGTGGGAACAGAAGCGACGACATAAAGCGTTGGGAGATGAGGAAGAAAACTGGGGCAGGTTGAACTATCCTGTTTTCTTTGCCATGCTCGTCTATCTCGACGAGGCCTATGAGCGGCGGGTACGAGAAGGCCGCATGGCGACGGCACAGGATCTCCGAGAAGCCATTTTGGAAGGAGCAGTCCAACGAGTGCGNNATGATGACGGTCGCCGCGATTATGGGAGGCTTACTCCCGATCATGTGGACCACCGGCACAGGCGCCGACGTGATGAAGCGGATCGCCGCCCCGATGATCGGGGGCATGGTCAGCTCGACGATCCTGACCCTGATCGTCATTCCCGTCTTGTATTTTATCTGGAAGCGTTGGATTATGCGTTCACACTCTTCGCGTGAGACGACATTCGCCAGACCCATGTCGTCCTAATCAGTGTCTTCTTAGCAAGAATTTTGAATTTACGATCGTGGCTTTCGCTCGTATTTCACGTCTCACACCGAGCAGTTCGAAACTTAGCCCGCATTATTCATGACGGTTCGTCGCGAAATCGCGCAGTCGCCATGCGAGACAGGTACGTGGAGCCGTGAGGGAGGGAGGCATACTTGAAACAGTATGTTGACCGACCGAATGGCGAGCCCGCCTGCCTGGACGCCGGGTTACCGTTTCCAGGATTGTCGCAGCGGCGAATCCGCGATTGCAGCAGAAGTGCTCATGAATAATGCGGGTTAGAGCCCTGTCCCTATTCGGGGGGTATTCACGGAATCGGGAGTAGCTCAGCCCGTCTTATTTTTCTTGTTCAAGGGGTGGAACGATGAAGAGACAATGGTTTTTCACCGTCACGATGGGCACATTGGTGCTGGGTGGTCTGTTCACGGGAGGCTGTGTGCCGGTGGGCCATCCGTCGGTCATGGCGCAGAGCACAGAGGTGATTGACCTAAGTGGGGTCTCGACGAACTGGGACAAAGCGCTGCCGGCAGCGCAACGGTTTGTGCTGTTGGCTTCGTTCAACAACGATGCGGTTCGGGATGACAACACCGGACTGGTCTGGGAGAAGTCCCCGCAGACCCCGACCGCCACGTGGAATGGCGCCCGCTTTATGTGCATCAATAAGAACGTCGGAGGTCAGAAAGGGTGGCGCCTGCCGTCCATTCCAGATCTGGCGAGTTTAATCGACCCCTCCGTCGCCCCTCCAGGGCCGACCCTGCCGTCAGGCCATCCCTTTCAGAACGTCCAGTCGGCTGGCTACTGGTCGGCGACGACGAGTGCCGAGGATGCCTCCGACGCCTGGTTCGTCTACTTCGGCAGAGGCTTCGTGGACCACGACAGTAAGACCAGCACCGGCCACGTCTGGTGTGTGCGCGGCAACATGAACTCGGAGGCATATTAGCGAAGCGCGCGCGACGGGCGGGACTTGCGCGACGAGCGCGAAAGGCAGGAACTAGAGGTGGCAGGCGCCGGCGAGTCCTCTACGACTGATAACTCTCTGCCGGCGGACACGTGCAAACTAGATGACGATCTCCATAGGCTTCGTCGATGCGGCTGACGCTGGGCCAGAACTTATGGTCGCGGACCCAGGGGGCGGGAAAGGCCGCCCGTTCACGGCTGTAGGGTCGATTCCATTCGTCGGCTGTCACGACCTGCGCCGTGTGGGGAGCATTCTTCAGCAGATTATTCGCGCGTGGCTGGCGGCCTTCGGCGATGTCCTGTATTTCTGCATGAATCGAGATCAGCGCCTCACAGAATCGGTCTAATTCGGCTCTCGTTTCGCTCTCCGTCGGTTCGATCATGAGCGTCCCGGCAACCGGGAAGGAGACGGTCGGAGCATGAAACCCATAGTCCATCAATCGCTTGGCTACATCCATCGCTTCGACTCCTGTCGTTTCCTTGAACGGACGGAGATCGAGAATAAATTCGTGCGCGACAAAGCCGGATGTTCCCGTATAGAGGACGGGATAGTATTTCTCCAACCGCTTGGCCATGTAGTTGGCGCTCAGAATCGCCACCTGTGTGGCCTTGGTTAAGCCGTCGCGTCCCATGAGGGCGATATAGACCCAGGAGATCGTCACGATGCTGGGACTGCCGTATGGCGCAGCCGATACCGCTCCGATGGAGTGTTGCCCGCCCAATTGCATCACGGGATGGCCGGGAAGAAACGGCGCCAGATGCCGGGCCGCCACGACCGGCCCCATTCCAGGCCCTCCGCCGCCATGGGGAATGCAGAATGTCTTGTGGAGATTCAGATGGCAGATGTCTGCGCCGATGTCCCCAGGACGGCAGAGCCCCACCTGCGCATTCAAGTTCGCTCCGTCCATATAGACCTGCCCGCCATGCGTATGGATGATCTGGCAGATACGCCGCACGTCCGCCTCGAAGACACCGTGGGTCGAGGGATAGGTCAACATGAGCGCGGAAAGCCGATCGCGATGCTGAGTGGCCTTGGCTTCAAGGTCCGTTAAATCCACGTTGCCCTGCCGATCGCAGGAGACTGTCACCACCGTCATTCCCACCATGGATGCCGTGGCTGGATTTGTGCCGTGAGCGGACAGGGGAATTAAACAGACATCCCGATGTCCTTCTCCTTGGCTCCGATGATAGGCCCGGATCACCATCAACCCCGTATATTCACCTTGAGAACCGGCGTTCGGTTGCAGGGTCACGGCGGGAAGTCCGGTAATCTCGGCCAGCCAGGCTTCCAGCTGATGGAATAACTCTTGATATCCTTTGGTCTGCTCGGTCGGCGCAAAGGGATGGAGCCGTGAGAACTCGGGCCAGGTGACCGGCAACATTTCGGACGTCGCATTCAGCTTCATGGTGCAGGATCCCAACGGGATCATCGAATGGACGAGCGACAGATCCTTCGCCCCGAGGCGGTGGATGTACCGCAGCATCTCATGCTCCGAGTGATAGCGATTGAATACCTCGTGAGTCAGGTATTTGCCGGTGCGGGTGAGGTTCGCAGGGAAGCTTGTGGTGATGGTCCGGCTCAAGTCCTGTATCTGAAAGGGCAGCCGATCGTGACCGGCGAAGATCTCCATCAGGCGGCGAATTTCGGCTTCTGTGCTCACCTCATCCAACGCAATTCCGATTGAGTGGTCCTCGTGCAGGCGAAGATTGAATCCTGCTTCGTTAGCCCGTAACAGGATGGCCTCAGATTGGCCCTTCGTCGGGCGAACCAGAATCGTATCGAAATACGATTCCATAGGGACATCGAATCCGAGCTGCCGCAACCCCGCTGCAAGCACCACGGTTAACCCATGCACACGCTCGGCAATCTTCCGCAGGCCCTCGGGGCCGTGGTAGACCGCATACATGCTCGCCATGATGGCCAAGAGCACTTGGGCCGTACAAATATTGCTCGTGGCCTTTTCACGCCTGATGTGTTGCTCGCGCGTCTGTAAAGAGAGTCGGGAGGCAGGTTTGCCTGTGACATCTTTGGACAGGCCGACGATCCGTCCCGGTACCTGCCGTTTGAATGATTCAGTGGTTGCAAGAAACGCGGCATGGGGGCCGCCGAATCCGAGAGGAACACCGAATCGCTGAGTGGAACCCACTGCGATATCGGCTCCGAATTCCCCTGGTGGGCGCAAGAGAGTCAAAGCCAGCAGATCGGTGGCGACCACTACCAGAACACCGGCCGCGTGGGCCTGAGTCACCAGCGCGCTGTAGTCCCCCACATGCCCGTCGGTTGCCGGATATTGAAGGAGTATGCCTGCCAGCTGAGGGTTGGAAAAGTCGATGGCGCCCGTCTGCCCTATGCGCAACGTCATGCCGAGCGGTTCCGCTCTCGTCTGCATCACGGAAAGAGTCTGGGGATGACAATTCTGCGAGGCGAAGAACTCTGTCCGTTCGTGGCCGGAGGAGCGGGAGATAGCGAGGCACATGGCCATCGCCTCCGCTGCCGCGGTAGCTTCATCCAGGAGCGAGGCGTTAGCTAAGGGCAAGCCGGTGAGGTCGGTCACGACGGTTTGAAAATTCACGAGGGCTTCCAGGCGGCCTTGAGCGATCTCAGCCTGGTAAGGCGTGTACTGGGTATACCAGGATGGGTTTTCAAAAATATTACGTTGAATCACACCAGGTGTCAGGCAATCGTAGTAGCCCATGCCGATCAACGAACGGTAGATCTTGTTTTCTGCGGCAATGGAGCGGATCTCTTCCAGCACGGCTCGCTCGCCGCGATGAAGGGGGAGGTCCAATTCCTTCCGCAAACGAATATCGGCCGGTACCGTGGCCTTGCTCAGCTCCTCCAGCGATTGCATGCCGAGAGTGGCCAGCATCTCGTGAATTTCGGCGTCGGAAGGACCGATGTGGCGATGGATAAAGGTGTCTGTCGGGCTCAGAAAGTCCTGTGTGGCCATGGCGTTCGTCTAGTCCTCTTGGATTTGTTCGGTTGGTTGAGAGCACTGATGTACAGATTGACCCACTCGCGCTTTGCAGAATACCATGCCCACCCCCTCTTCTCCAAGAGTCGTCCAGTGGCTTATGGGCTTGCCTTCAGACCAAGAGTCACGTATGAGTGCGGACATCACAGCCGTAAAAGGTAAGACGTGAAAGGTGAAACGTAGGATTTGTCCGAAACCTTTCACCTTTGACTTTTCACGTTTCACGGATCGGATGCGCAGGCCATGAAACTACATGACATTCTGATCATCGGAGCCGGCCTGGCGGGGATGCGGGCGGCGATTGCCGCATCGCCCGATCTCGACGTTGCCGTGATATCCAAGGTCCATCCTGTTCGCAGCCATTCTGTCGCTGCGCAGGGGGGGATCAACGCGGCGCTCGGAGAAAACGATTCCTGGGAAGCTCATGCCTTCGACACGGCGAAGGGCGGGCTCTATCTGGGCGATCAGGATGCGATCGAGGCCATGTGCCGTGAGGCGCCTGAGGACATTCTCGAATTAGAGCGTCTGGGTGTCATCTTCAGCCGAGACGAACAGGGACGTATCGCCCAACGTCCGTTCGGTGGAGCTGGTTTTCCTCGCACCTGTTATGCCGCCGACCGTACCGGCCACGCCATCCTCCATGCCATGTACGAGCAGCTGCTCAAGCGGCGTATTGCTGTGTATGAAGAATGGTATGTCACGGCGTTGATCATGGAAGATGGCGCTTGCCGTGGTGTTGTCGCATGGGATCTGATCCATGGGGGGTTGCGCACGATCGGGGCTAAAGCTGTCATCTTGGCCACAGGAGGCAGTGGGCGCGTTTTTCTGACCAGCACGAATGCCGTGATCAACACCGGTGACGGCATGGCGCTCGCGTATCGCGCCGGTGCTCCGTTGGCTGACATGGAATTTGTCCAGTTTCACCCCACCACACTCAAGGGCACCGGCATCCTCATCACAGAGGGCGCTCGGGGAGAAGGAGGCTACCTCCTCAATACACTAGGGGAGCGGTTTATGAAAACCTATGCCCCGCTGCAGATGGAATTGGCCACACGCTCCACTGTTTCCTTGGCCATCGGGCAGGAAATCCTTGAGGGCCGCGGGGTGGACGGGTGCGTGTTGCTGGACCTGCGGCATCTGGGACGTCAGCGTATTCTCGAACGGCTCCCTCAGATCCGCGAGCTCGCCATCGAGTTCGCCGGTCTGGATCCGATCGAGACGCCCATTCCTGTCCGTCCCGGCGCGCACTATCAGATGGGTGGCGTCCGGACCAATCAATGGGGGGAGACAGATATCCCAGGACTCTATGCGGCAGGCGAGTGTGCCTGCGTCAGTGTGCATGGCGCCAATCGACTCGGTGGCAATTCACTGCTTGAAACGATCGTGTTCGGTAGGCGGGCAGGAATTCGAGCGGAAGAATATGCGCGAACCGTCTCGACACGAGCGCTCACAACCGATCAGCTTGCCATCGAGCAGGGTCGCGTCCAGCGTTTGCTGGCACGGGAGGGGTCGATTCGAGCCTGGCAAGTTCGGGAAGAGATCGGCCAGTTGATGAGCCTCAACCTTGGCCTTGTCCGAACTCGCGAGTCCATGTCTACGGCGCTCACGTCACTCTCGGCCCTGACCCGTCGCGCCGCGTCTGTCATGGTGCAAGACAAGGGACGGGTGTTTAATACGGATCTCCTTCAAGCATTCGAGTTGCAGTCTCTCCTCGATGTCGCGGAAACTATCGTTGCCAGCGCCCTCGCCAGGGAGGAAAGCCGTGGAGCCCATTATCGGTCGGATTTCCCAAAGCGAGATGATGCCAAGTGGATTAAGCACACGGTAGCCAGGCGAACCCCCCAAGGACCGGCCGTGACCTACGAGCCGGTCACGATTACCCGTTTCCAACCCCTGTAAACATCTGTCCGCAACCCATTGATTTGTTTCTATTACTTGATATGTCTCCTCCATCTTCTGAGCAGGCAAGGCGGAGTTGCGCTCCTAGCATTTTGCGCTATGGTTGAGTGGTTCCACCCGCGAGCAAGGGTTGCAGTTCATGCAAGTGGCTGGTAAGGAGCCCCATGCAGAGAAGTTCCGGTTCATCATGACGATTACCTGTCCACTCTGTACGAACATAAATGAGTTGCTTGCGCAACCTTTCGCTACCAGCTGGAAGCAGGTTGCCTGCTCTTCCTGCGAGGCCAATCTGGTCTTGGTGAGGGAATCATCGGCACAAACTCCCCGGCGGTCCCTGAAATCGGCTATTAAGCTGATGCCACCGTCATCCGAAACACAACAGCACACGGGGATCGTCCGTTCCCGTCTTTTTCTAATCGCTGCCGCAACGGCACTTGCGCTTGGAGTATTCGGATACCTGGCTTTGGAAACGGAACTCTTTTCGGACTATTTGACCTCGATAGGACCGAGTACGCCCCCGGCTGCTACCACGCTGGCCACTTCGCCGGGCCGATCGCAAGCCGGCGCTCAACCTTCTCTACCGATCGCCAACGAGTCCATGACGAAATAGGGAGTGGACGTTATGTCGGACCCCCTTGCCCATACAGCGCAAAGGAAAAATGCCCGCGTGATGTTCCCGTATGAAAACACATCTCAACCTATGCGGGTTGTGCGAGAAAGGGACATGTTGTGAGTACTGCTGTCGCGATGGACACCTTCGTGAGACTGTCCTGTGCGCGCTGCTCCACGTCCCATCGGGTGCGGGATATATATATCCTCAAGTCAGGGATGAAGGCTTCTTGTGCCAGTTGTGGGGCGCCCTTCGCCATTGTCGCAATGCCGGACGCTTCATTGGACGAAGCCGTACCGTCTCACGCCGTTCACGAGACTCCTCAGCAAGACCAAGCATCTGTCGATCAGGAAGTGGTCCAAGTAGAAAGAGCTCAGCGACTCGGCTCAAAGGTACAGAGGGCGGTCTTCCATGGGACCGGCGGAACCCTGTTCGGCATCCATCTGGTCAACACGTTGCTCACGATCGTCACGCTCGGTTTTTATTACTACTGGGCCAAAGTTCGGGTTCGGACGTTCTTATTCAGCCAAACAGAATTCGCCGGAGACCGGTTCTCGTATCACGGAAGCGCCCGGGAACTTTTGAACGGAACCATGAAAGCCAGTTTGATTTTCGGCGTTCCCTATTATTTCCTGGAGAACATCGGCCACTTTCTCGAAGCGAATATGGCTGTTCGGGTCACGCTCCAAGTTGCCGCATGGCTGTTGTTAGCCATTTTTATTCCGGTCGCCATCGTCAGCGCAAGGCGTTACAGGATGAGCCGCACGGCCTGGCGCGGCATCCGGTTCTCATTCCAAGGCAAGGCGTTGGACTTCGTCAGATTGTGGCTTCCAGGCTATTTCCTGACCGGTGCGTCCCTCGGGCTCTACTACCCATATTTTTCGACCAAAAAGCACGCGTTCCTCGCCACGCACAGCTACTTTGGCAGCGAGCCGTTCAAGTTTTCAGGCGACGGGTCAACGCTGTTCCGTCCGTTCTTGATGATGTACATTCCGGTGGTGACTACCGCGATCATGACCGGCTTGGCACTCTATACCTTTGTCGAATTCCCGTTGAAGGATGCCGCAGATCCCCAAACGATGGGCTCCCTCATGATCGGAGCTGTCGCAGGACTGATGATCGGCGCGCTGATCTTTCGCCTTCTCTGGCTGCCCTATTCAGTCATAGAGCAGCGTTTCTTCTGGGAACAGACGTCGATCGGCTCGGCGAGATTTCGGCTGCCTATCACCATCTGGCCGTACCTCAAACTGAAACTCGGCAATCTGCTCTTCATGCTGTGCACCTTTGGGTTTGCCTGGCCTTGGATCACCATTCGGAACATTCAATTCATCACGGATCAGTTGGCGCTCGTCGGCAAAGACAATTTCGATGAGACTGTTCAGACGTACGATGGAGCCCCGCCGATCGGCGAAGGATTGGACGGTTTCCTCGATACCGGATTCGATCTAGGCTAACCCGCTATGCCGTCACTCTGGCAGGGGTATTATCTCGACGGCCACACCGCGATACGGCATCCCATCACGATTCAGCTCACCACAACCGACCTGCGCATTGTGAAGGCGGATGGGAAAGCCGTCCATTGGCCCTACGGTAAGATAGCGCAAACACAGGGGGCCTACGAGGGCGAACAAATCCGCCTCGAATATGGAGGGCCCCTGCCGCAGACTGTCATTGTCGAGGATCTTGCCTTTCTCACCGCCCTGCAACAGGCTGCCGCATCGAATGTCGCGCATTTCCATAACCCTCAGCAGCGGCCTCTGAGGCTACGATTGACGATTCTGGCTGGGATTGCCTTGTTGGGCGTGACCGCCTGTTTCTATGTCTGGGGCATTCCTGGGTTGGCGACATTCCTTGCCCCCCGCATTCCCGTTTCGTGGGAAGAACAGCTCGGCGCCTCCGTGCTTGCACAGCTTGCCCCTTCCGATACTCGCTGCGTCGATCTAAATCGTTTCCCAGCCCTTGAGAGCGTTGTGGCCAGATTGTCTCGCGCCATGCCTGACTCCCCCTATCGCATTCAAATTACGGTGGTTGACAAGCCTGTGATGAATGCGTTTGCATTGCCGGGAGGGCAAGTGGTGGTGTTCCGCGGCCTTCTTGAAGCGACTGAGACGCCGGAGCAGCTTGCCGGTGTGCTTGCTCACGAACTCCAGCACATCTACAAACAGCATCCGACTCGCGCCATTATCGAGCAGGCCTCGACCAGTCTCCTCATCGCTGCTGTATCCGGGGACTTCACCGGAGCTCTGGCCTACGGAATCGAAGGAGCGCGCGTGTTGGGGGTCTTACGCTACAGTCGCCTTCACGAAGATGAAGCTGACCGTGAGGGGTTGCGATTGCTTCAGGCCGTCGGTATCGACCCGGCGGAAATGATCGCTTTTTACCGAATCATGGAGGCGCAACATCCCCATGAGGCCGTTACCCCATCCTCTTTATCCACCCATCCCGATACCAATGAGCGCATTGAGAAATTGATTGCGCTGGCTGGCCCACCGCCGCCGCATCCGGTTAAACTCTTTTCTCAGGAAGCCTGGAAGGATCTTCGCTCCCTGTGCCGCCGGCCAGTGGCGGCAACATCTCAGATCCCCACCGCCACGGCACAATAGACTTTTTCTCTACAAGATTGCTCCGTGCAGGTTTGCTATAATCCGTATCGCCAACTATGCGCATTCTGGTCATTGAAGACGAAACCAAGGTCGGCTGCTTTATCAGGCGCGCGCTTGAAGAGGAGAGCTACGCCGTCGACCTCTGCGAAGACGGCGCGAAGGGCCTTGAGATGGCCCTCCACACCAACTACGACATCCTAATCGTCGACTTGATGCTACCGTCGTTGCCGGGATTGGAAATTCTCAGGGGCGTCCGTCAGGCGCGGATCCAAACCCCCATCCTCATTCTGACCGCCCAATCGCAGGTCGATCAGCGGGTTAAGGGCCTTGATGCGGGAGCGGATGACTACCTCACCAAGCCCTTCGCCATCGATGAATTACTCGCCCGCATTCGCGCCCTGCTTCGCCGTGGCTCCACCGAGAGCCCCGGTGTGCTCCAGATCGACGATCTGACCTTGAACCCTGCCACGCGCGAAGTGGCCAGAGGAGGACAGCGGATCGATCTCACCTTGAAGGAATATGCCCTGCTCGAATATCTGATGCGCCACACGGGACGCGTGTTAACGCGTCCGATGATTTCAGAGCATGTGTGGAATCAGGACTTCGACACGTTTACCAATGTCATCGATGTCTACGTGAACTATCTCCGCAACAAGATCGATCGGGGGCACTCAAAGAAGCTGATCCACACTATTCGCGGAAGCGGATATATGCTGAAGGTCGACTGATGCCGCTTCGCCTCCGGCTGACTCTTTGGTACGGCACCGCCCTCGCGCTCATACTCATCATCTTTTCAACCATCCTGTACCTGGTGACGGCTCGAAGCCTCCGCGATGCAGTCGATGAATCGCTGGAGGAAACCGCGGCGGCGGCCGTTCGGTCGCTGGAAGAACGTGGGTTCCTCCCTCTCATCGACGAAGACGAACTCATGTCGCAGTTCCCGGAACTGGCGCGTATCGATAAGTTCTTCCAGATCTTCAGTCCTTCCGGCACCATCACCATTCGTTCGCCGAACGTGAAACAACAGGAGATGCCCCTGAGTCGCCAGGCCCTGGAAGTCGCCTACTCAGGCCGTTCGCTCCTCGAATTCGCAAAATACCCCAAGGAACCCGCGTTACGCCTCATTTCGGTTCCCATTATCTATCGGGGCAACCTGCTCTATATCATTCAGGTCGGCACCTCGATGGACTCTGTCGAAGAGACCTTGAACCGTCTCCTGTTAGTGCTGCTGGTCAGTATGCCCATCGCGATGGCCGTGTCGCTCGGTGGAGGCTGGTTCATGGCCGGCCGAGCACTTCGCCCAGTCGATACGATCACGCTGGCGGCCCAACGTATTGCCGGCGGCGATCTCACCCAGCGACTGACCGTCCCTGCCTCGGCCGACGAAATCGGCCGTCTGACCAATACGTTTAATGCCATGATCGATCGGCTTGAAACCTCCTTTCGACAGATCCGTCAGTTCAGCAGCGATGCCTCGCACGAACTGCGTACACCTTTGACGGTTATGAAAGGAGAGACTGAACTCGTGCTCCGGCGCCCTCGTGAAACCGACGACTACAAGCTCGTCCTCGAGAGCAATCTGGAAGAAATCGACCGGATGACGCGCATTGTGGACGAGTTGCTGTTTCTGTCTCGGGCCGATATGGGCGAGGTGAAAATGGAACATATACCGGTCCCGCTGGATGGGCTTGTCGAGGATCTTCACCGGCAAGCCTCACTGCTGGGGCAGGAACGGGACATCCAGGTTGTGCTGCGAGCCACCGCGCCGGCAGTGGTATTGGGAGATGAGCTACGGTTGCGCGAACTGTTTCTGAATCTTCTCGACAATGCAGTGAAATATTCTCGTCCCGGCGGCACAGTCGACATCGCGCTGACGATCGACCAGACTCATGCACGGCTGTCCGTGACCGACCGCGGTATTGGGATCGCCCAAGAAGATCAGTCTCGAATCTTCGACCGGTTCTATCGTACCGATGAGGCGCGGGCCCATACCAAGAAAGGCACGGGCCTTGGGCTGGCCATCTGCGCCTGGATTGTCGAATCCCATCGCGGGCGCATCGAGGTTCAGAGCAAGGTCGGAGAAGGTTCAACATTTACGGCGATACTGCCGTTGGTCCCTGCTCCCGCATTGGCTAAACGGTCACCAAAGCCCTCCTAAATCCTCTCTCATCGGGGGTGTTTACCCTTCCTTCACGTGGTTGACGCGAGGGAATCTTTTGGTGCCCGGGTAATACTTTTTCCCCCATACGATGATCGCTTCCAATACCGGCTTGAGGCCCTCGCCTTTCTCCGTGAGAAAGTATTCATAGCGAACGGGATTCCGTTGGTATGCATGCCGGGTAACAAGGCCGCCCGTCTCCAGTTTCTTGAGTCTATCCGCAAGGATGTTTGAAGCGATTCGTTCTGGAGAAGACGTGAACTCCTGATATCGTCTCTTGCCCAAGACCAGATCGCGAATAACCAATAGCGTCCATTTATCCCCAAGAGTATCCAACACATTCGTGATCGGACAAGATGATCGCTTAAATTTCATTTTGCCACCCCTCTGCTCACCATCGCCCAACATTACCCATCATCTTACCCATTTAGAACTACCAAGTTACAGCAAATAACGCAGTTCAGATACTTGCATTTTGCAAGACGATGGACTACCATAACTTGCGAAACGCAAGTGACTGAGTTGCGCATTCAGGCCAGGAAGGATTTGTAATCTGTTGAAGCTCTATCAATGTGAATGCGCCTGTGGCACTCCCTGCTCAAGTCATTTTGTTGCAAGGTTGTTCAAGTCGCCTTGCGCTTTGCCTGACAGCGACATGACAAATAACAACTCGGCTTCCTGAGAAGAAAGGAGGACTGACCGATGGATCATTAGCCCCAAAAGAGTCGACGTAGCCTATTCGGAGATAGACAAGACTATGGGTCTTCATGTTCCAGACAAACTCAAAACAGCAAATGCCGAACCAATGAGGAGGGACACAATATGCCGTTATGGAAAGTTTATCATCCTGTCGGAGCGTTCTCTGCCGAAGACAAAAAGGCGCTGGCTAAGCAGGTGACGGAGGTGTATGCGCGTATCCCGATCCCTAAGTTCTATGTGGTGTTCATTTACGAGGAGATCGCCAAGGACTCCTGCTTTGTCGGTGGCGAGCTGAACAATAAATTTGTCCGGTTCAAGGTCGACCATATTGCTAGGACGTTACCTGGTCCGGTCCTCAGAGAATGGTGGGTCAGGACACTTGATCAAGTCATTGCTCCCTTCGTAAAAGACAGGGGGTATGATTGGGAGATTTCCGTTGACGAGACACCTGTCGATCTGTGGTCGCTTCAAGGGGAACTGGCTCCGCCGTTTGAATCTGTGGCTGAGAAGCGGTGGGTGAAGGAAAATAAGGCGAGTCCCTATACCTTAGCGGAAAAGCTTCCTGTTAATCTCATCCTCGCTCCCGGAATAGCGGACCGTTAGGTTTCGGTTTAGCTGCCGTGAGCGTTGGGGGGATCGTGTGTCGGTGGAGTCGTACCCAAGAGAGATGATGACCAACATGGCAACGTCATCTCTCTTGGGCCACATTTCTACCTGCAAAGACGCCTTCGCAGGTTTAGATATCTGACGTCGAGATCAAGTATACAGGCTGATATGCGGTCTGACAGGGGCAATGTGTGACCAGACATGTTGACAGAATAGAAGCGTGCTGAACGACTTGTTTACAATCGGAGGCGAAGATCATGACCTATCAGACCATCAACCCAGCCACCGGCCTGACCGTAAAGACGTACCCGGAAATATCCGACACCGATTTAGAAAACGCGCTCGCCACAGCGCAGGCTTGTTTTGAGACCGATTGGCGTCATCGCTCAGTTGCCGACCGTGCACGAATCGTGTCAGGCGCGGCGGCGACGCTACGTGAAAATGCGGAGGAGTATGCCCGTTACATCACTCTCGAAATGGGTAAGCTTATCGGCACGGCGCAAGCGGAAGTCGCGTTATCTGCCGATATCCTGGACTACTATGCCACACATGCCGAAGCGTTTCTGAATTCGCGGGCAATTCATGAGTCTCCTGGCGCCGTTCTCGAAACGCGGCCGCTCGGAATTATCTTAGGCATCGAGCCCTGGAACTTTCCCTATTATCAGATTGCGCGCGTCGCCGGACCGCAGCTGATGGTTGGTAATGTTCTTCTCCTTAAACATGCGGAAAATGTCCCGCAATGTGCCCTCGCGTTCGCGCGGCTCTTCGAATTGGCCGGCGCGCCGCCCGGCGCGTATACCAATATCTTTGCCAGTCTCAACCAAATCGGGCGCGTAATTGAAGATTCCAGAGTACGCGGGGTGACCGTGACGGGAAGTGAGCGGGCAGGTGCCGCGGTCGCGGAACGCGCCGGGCGTAACCTCAAGAAGTCGGTGATGGAACTCGGAGGCAGTGATCCGTTTCTCGTTCTCGAAGACGCGCCGCTGGAGACGAGCATAGACGCTTCTATCTTTGGACGGATGTTCAATACGGGCCAAAGTTGCGTCTCCTCGAAACGTATCATCGTCATTGGGAAGAAACGCGGCAAGGCCTTCCTCGACGGGTTTGTCAAAAAAATGGCAGCCCTCAAGGCCGGCAATCCCGAAGATTCAGCCACAACACTCGGTCCCATATCGTCCGAGAGAGCGATGGACCTCTTGCTGAAACAGATAGATGACGCAAAAGCAGGCGGCGCGAGCGTGGTACTCGGCGGTGGGAGAATAGACCGGCCCGGCTTCTATATTGAGCCCACAGTTCTCACGGACATTGACGAGAACAACCCCATTTATTCGCAGGAATTATTTGGACCGGTTGCATCCTACTACGTGGTGGACAGTGAGGAAGAGGCGATCAAGCTTGCGAACGCGACCCCCTTCGGTCTTGGGGCCTCCGTCTTTACGGCGGATGTGGAGCACGGTCGGCGGGTAGCCGAGCGGATCGACAGCGGCATGGTCTTTGTTAATCAGCCTGCATGGACCGCGCCAGAATTGCCGTTCGGCGGAATCAAGAATTCAGGATTCGGGCGCGAATTGTCGGAACTCGGGTTCGGCGAGTTTGTGAACAGAAAACTGATCAATGTGGCACCTGCCGGTTCTCCGCTCTGGGGGCCGGTTGCGACCAAGTGATCAGTGGAATGGCCTCTTGACTGACTGAGTTGTTCTGCTGGGGGGGGACTGCTTGTAATCTGCAACCCCAATCCTAGCAGCTCGCGTAATTTCCATCGCTAGCAATGCGGCAGGTCTAGATTCGATTCGAGAATAGCCTAGGCTTCCCATATTCCTTTTTCCAGCGGTAGTACAATTGTCCGATGATGCCGAGCGTGCGATACAGATAGCACCATAGCAACCATTTGCCGAACTCAATGATGCGCTTCAAAACACGGCGGAGGGGTGAGTGAACGTTGTAGGGGAGAACCTCGGTAATTGGACTCTCTTTATCTCAACCTTAGCCTGAACCTCAGCCTATTTCGCACCGGCGGACTGTTTCAGCATCCGGTCAGTCGAACACGACGGTTTTTCTGCCATACACCAACACCCGCCGCTCCACATGGCGGCGTACGGCGCGGGCCAGCACAATCTCTTCCAGATCCCGGCCCTTTCTTACCAGATCCTCGACGGTGTCCCGATGCCCCACCCGCATGACGTCCTGTTCGATGATCGGTCCTTCATCCAGATCCTCCGTGGCATAGTGCGCCGTGGCCCCGATGATTTTCACCCCCCGGTCATAGGCCTGCCGATAAGGATTGGCGCCGATGAACGCCGGCAGGAAGGAGTGATGGATATTGATGACAGGACAGCCGACCTGGGACAGAAACGTCCCGCTCAGAATCTGCATGTACCGGGTCATGACCACCAGCTCGATCCGATGCTCCTTCAGCAGGGCCAGGACTTGCTGTTCCTGCTGCGGCTTGGTCTCCTTGGTGACGGGATACACGGTGAAGGGAATCGTGAACAGCTCGGCCCAGCTGGCGCAGGTCTCGTGATTGGAAATAATGACAGGGATCTCGATGTGCAGCTCGTCGCGTTTGTGCCGTTGGAGCAGATCCGCCAGACAGTGGTCCTGTTTCGAGACTAACATCGCGACCCGCATGCGGCGGCTGGAGGGGCGGACCTCATAGCGCATATCGAAGGTCTTCGCGACCGGGGCGAAGGCGGCGCTGATCTCATCGGGGGGAATTTGCAACCCGTCGGCGGCGAACTCCATACGCATGAGGAACTCGCTCGTTTCTTCATCGGTATGGTGATCGGAATCGAGAATGTTCCCGCCGAAGTCGTGAATGAAGCCCGAGACCCGGGCCACGATGCCCCTGCGATCTTTGCAGTGAATCAGCAGCACGACCGAGTCTCTTCGATGTGTCATCACGGGCCTACCTTTCGGATAAGAGTGGTTAGTTCAAGTGTAGCAGGCGAGCAACGTTCCCGGTGAGAAATAGCCTGGCAGGTTGCGGAAATACTTTTGCACTATTCGAGAAGCGATATATCAAGCAGGATGCTCAAAAAGGCTGTCCAGCAAGGCCGCAGCGAGCTACCCCATCCCCTCTTTTTCAGCATCCTGCTACTTGACGATGTGGCCCACAAGATCATACAGAGCCGCATCGGTGATCTCGACCTTAACGAGTTCCCCTGCGGTGGCTGATCCATCATTGATATAGACGACGCCGTCGATTTCCGGAGCCAACCCTTCATGGCGCCCTTCGAGCAGGAGTTCTGTCTCTTCGGAAACCCCTTCGACCAACACCTCCATCACGGAGCCGATTCGTGCCTGGCCTTGCGCCGCTGCAATTTCTTCTTGCACCGCCAGGATTTCATTCCGCCGCTCATCCATAACCGATCGTTCGACCTTGTCATCGAGTCCAACGGCCGGTGTATCTTCCTCGTCCGAATACAAAAATACGGCCACCCGATCGAACTCGGCCTCTTCCACGTAGCTTCTCAGCTCGTCGAAGGCCTGCTCCGTCTCGCCTGGAAACCCCACGATGAAGGCCGTGCGAAAGGTGACGCCGGGAATGCGCGTCCGGATCCGATCGACGAGGGAGGTGATGGCAGCTCGATCGCCCAGCCGGTGCATGCGCTTCAGCATGCGATCGTTGATATGTTGCAGCGGCATGTCGATGTACTTGGTAATCTTTTCCTCTCCCGCATAGAGATCCAACAGCTCATCCGATACCTGCTGCGGATAGAGATAGAACGGCCTGATCCAGCGCAGATCTTTCACTTTCACCAGTTCGCGAAGCAACGTGACGAGGCCATGGCGCAGGCCAAGATCGATGCCATAATTGACCGTATCCTGAGAAATAAGGTTGATCTCCCTTACACCTTCGGCTGCGAGGCGTGTGGCTTCAGCTACGATCGATTCTACCGGGCGGCTTCGCTGCTTGCCCCGCATCAGGGGGATCGCACAGAATGCGCAATTCCGGTTGCAGCCTTCGGCAATCTTGACGTAGGCGCTATGGGCCTTCCCGAGACGGAGACGTGGCGCGTCCGCGTCGTACAGATAGGGAGGCTCGCTGATCCAGAGCCGTTGCTGCCGTTTTTTCGGCGCCAGCAGATCCCGGCAAATTTCCGCAATCTTCCCAAATTCGCCAGTTCCCACCACTCCGTCGAGTTCCGGCAATTGTTTGAGGAGATCCCCTTGATATCGTTGGGCCAGGCAGCCGGCGGCAATCAACACCCGGCAGGATCCTGTGTCTTTGAGTTTGCCATGCGCAATGATCGTATCGATGGACTCCTGCTTGGCTTCTTCGATGAAACCACACGTATTAATGATGACCACTTCGGCTTTCTTTGGGTCATCGGTCAAGGCAAACCCGTCCGCCACTAACGTGCCCAACATGACTTCAGAATCGACCTGGTTTTTCGAACAACCCAGGTTGACGAAACCGATGGTGGTTTTCTTGCGGTTTGAGCGAGTAGGGGTGATCAACTCTGATGGCATAGGAGGCAGTCTACGGGACGGCTCAAAAGCCTGTCAATCAACAGCCCCTGGAGGTTGCTCCCTGACTGTACCCAATGAGAATTGAATTCTCATTATTCCCCATCAGGGGATGGGTCAGATCGCGGAGCGTTTTGCCGAAGAAGCGTGGACCCGCCACATATGCTCATCTTCTCTATGACCTTCCCCCATTTCCGTGGACACCCGGTTAAGCCACCGCCGTTCTCGCTTCGAACTCGGC
>CXWL01000093.1_pt1 | contig 39691 bp, 38 predicted proteins | sample 590931 | NCBI WGS metagenome assembly CXWL01 (sample SAMEA3498368, study PRJEB10139) | groundwater metagenome | biome: water well; material: biofilm material | place: Germany | collected 2015-04-27 | reverse complement strand
CTCCTGTCACGGTCGAGCTTGACGCCGATAACGTCATGATCGACATCTATCGGTCCCGGTGAGTGAGGGACGGCCTGCACGTCTTGACTTCACCGGTGACTGAACGTACCATCCATCTGTGAGGGGTTCCCTATCCGCAACATTGCGGATAGGGAACCCGCCTCACGCGTTTTTCCACCATGCGTACGCAGCAGGGTCGACGTTATGACTAGTCGCCTGCGGTGGGTGATTGCATCACTCCTGGCTTGTGCCATGGCCGGTTTGGCAAGCGGCGAGCGTGTGTGTGCGAAGGATCGTCAGCCGGAATCCGGCGCTCCATTTCAAACCATCCTTGAGCTTGAGACGACGGCTCGCCTCCTCGCGATCCTACTCGATTCCGGTCGAAACGTGATCAACGAGAACCAAGTCCTGTTCGATGAGCAGGGGAAAACGGAAAAAGGCTTTACACCTGACGTGTTTGAGCGACAAGTACTGGATATCTTTCACAGTCGCTCAGGCACCGACCTGCGAGATCTTGAGGCGGTGCGAATTCCGGCTGGAGCGAAGAAGCTACTCAAAGAACTGCTCTTGGTCAGCAAACAGGTGGTCGCGGAAGCCCAACCTGAGATCAATCGACCAGGTGGCGGACTCAAAGAGTTTATTCCCGCGATCTTTGGCGCGCGAGTGGCCACCCGGTTCACTGAACGGACACACGTGCGGCTGAAACAGACGGCGCTGGCGCCTCGCAATCCCCTCAACGCGCCGGATACTGTTGAACGAACGGCGTTGGAGGCGTTTGCCGATCCCTCGTACCCCCGCGAGAAAGTGATCAGCGAAGTCACGGCGAAGAGCGGGTCGTTGCGCCTGATGTTTCCGCTCTATACGACCAGGAAATGCCTGGATTGTCACGGCGACCCCAAAGGGGAACTGGACCGGACCGGCTATCCCCGGGAGGGACTCAGGCTCGGGCAAAATGCCGGTGCGATTAGTGTGGTGATCCCGATTCGACCATGAGACGAATAGCATTGTTTCTATGGGTAATGATCGTCGCCGGCTCCAGTAGCCTCTGGGGGGCCGAGCGACTGGACGCACCAGCCGCGAAGCCGGCGGGGAGCGGGGTCATTGTTCATAGCGACGGGTATATCCTGACGGCGCACCACGTGGTCGCCAATGCGAAGCGGATCTTCGTGGTGACCGCCGGAGAATTTCGCGCACCGGCGATCCTCATCAGCACCGATTCCGAACACGACCTCGCCTTGCTCAAGATTGAAACGGTGGGACTGACGGAAGCGCCCATCGGCTATGCGGGGGCAGTCCGACTCGATCAAGAAATCATCACCGTCGGATTTCCGTTCGGCCTCCGGGACGTGTCCGTGACCCGCGGTCGGATTGCGGCGGTGCGGACGAAGGGCGTCCAGCGGGTCTTTCAAGTGGATGCGGCCATCAACCCCGGCAACAGCGGAGGGCCTATCTTCAATCGACGCGGGGAGGTGGTCGGCGTGCTGACCACCAAATTCACCCATCCTTCCGGTATCGTGCCTGAAGGGATGTCCTTTGCGGTGCCGATCACCTACGCCACGCCCCTTCTCGCGAATATCCCGGATTTCGACTTTACGATGATCGGGAAAGGGAGGAAGGATGCCAAGGGAGGCGGTGAGAGCAAAGACCTTGCCCAAGAAGTCGTCCGGACTACGGTGCGCATCGAGACGGTCAGGAACACGGACACGGCCTCGATGCCACCGGCTCCAGCTCAGGTTGCCGGAGCCTTGTCAAAGAACGACCCTCTGGCGGTCATCTCGCCGCGCCTACAACCGAGTCCGGTGCGGGAACCAGCGCCGAGTGCACAGGACGAGGAGGCGATCGCGCGGGTGAACGACCAACTCCGGGCGGCACAAGAAGATGAACTGAAGCAGCTGGCCCAGCGCGGCATCGCTCAACCGGAGGGGATGGTGGTGATTCCAGCCGGAGAGTTTTGGATGGGTGCGGAGGATGGGCTGCAAGATGCTCGTCCCATACACCGGGTGCATCTCAGCTCCTACTGGTTCGACAAATACGAAGTGACGAACGCGCGGTACCGACAGTGCGTTGAAGGAGGGGGCTGCACGATGCCCAAAGATCGCCAGGCGTTTGACGACCTTCAGCGCGTGCAGCATCCCGCGACCAACATTACGTGGAACCAGGCTCGATCCTTTTGCCAGTGGCAAGGTAAACGATTGCCGACAGAAGCCGAATGGGAAAAGGCGGCGCGAGGGACGGATGGTCGCCGCTACCCCTGGGGCAATGACGGGGAAGTCGTGAAAAGCCGTGTGAGAAATGGAGAACTCAAGGCCGGCACCAACGGAACCGAGCCGGTCGGGCGCCAGCCAGCGATGGTGTCGCCCTATGGAGTGTTCGACCTGATCGGCAGTGTGTCGGATTGGGTGAAAGATTGGTACGCGGAAGACTTTTACCAGGCCTCTCCCGCCCGCGATCCACAAGGACCGCTGCGCGGTTCCTTCCGTGTATTGCGGGGCGGAGAGTGGAATGAAAAACCGCCGGATCTTCGGGCCAGCTACCGGGGGTGGGATGAAGTGACCTACTGGGGGCCGACGCTCGGCGTGCGTTGCGCGGAAGACGTGCCCTGATCGCTTGCTCCCCTTCCTGTGTCCTTCCCCCTCGTCTTTCGTACGATGCCGGTCTGCATTGCCATGATTGACATCAGCTGCGACAAGGTTGGGCCGTATCCGCACAGTATCGTGACGCGTAGGGATACATGGATCGTTCGAAATGGCTTAAGACAATTGTGGCCCCATGGCGGCGGGGTGCGCAATATTTTTCTTGGCTGCGGTGTGTTCTGCTGATTCTTGTGGCGTTCGACTCCCCACCGCCTTCTTCACGCCTGCGCTCTCCGCCCTTTCGCAACCTAGACCCAGAGGAATCTCCGTATATGCCGAGGTTGCGGAGCATAGTTGGGGCCCACCGAGTGGGCCGCCAGCCTCCAGCGTCAGAGACCGTGGCGCGTCCCTCGACTTGGCTCGGGACGGTGAGCCTGTCGAACCGTGAAGCGCGAAATATGCGAGAAAGGCGCGACGTGGACAGATTGGGTTCCCACCTCGTTTGGCCCGTCTCGCTCGTCCCGCCTGTCTCGCGCGGCTATCCTGGGGGAGTGTTCTCCTGTTGTGCCGCACGGGTGACACAACAGGAGAACATTCCTGCAGGATGCTCAAAAAGGCCGTCCAGCAAGGCCGCAGCGAGTGAAGGCCCGAGGCGTACCCTCTGGGGTACGTTGAGGGTCTGAACGATGCGAGAACGCCGCTGACGGACTTTTTCAGCATCCTGCTAGAGGAGGACAACAGCATGGGACAGACTCACGACGCCAGAGAGCTAGACACGCTTCAATTTCATGAGCTCACAGCGGCTGATGTGATGGAGCGAGTTATCCAGAGCGCGCACCAGCGGACCAAGGGTGATGTGCTGGCATCCATGATGATTGAAGGGTTTGGTGGTGTGCCGATTGTTGATGACGGCCATCGGCTCGTCGGGCTTGTGACTGAGTTCGACCTGCTGGCCGCGCTCGATAGCGGCAAACGGCTGGATGATCTCGCGGCTCATGACGTGATGACCTGCGAGCCAATGAGGGTGACGCCGCATACGGATGTTCGAACCGTGATGCATGTACTACAGACGAATCATTTTATTCGGGTGCCGGTCGTTGATGGGGAGGGGACGCTGGTTGGAATCGTCGCTCGACGCGATGTGCTGCGAGGCTATCTGAGTTCCAAGGCCGGATAGCCCCCTATGACCAGAGAGAGGAGGAGATCGGTCTGTGGACCGGTGAATAGATCATTGCTGGGAATCAGTATCTTGTGGCTGCTCACAATGGGGTACAGCCTTGGAGCCGTTGGCCGGTCTCCCCACCAAGTCTTTTCCTCTCGTCATTCTGTGCGCTGCCTCGGTGACAGCTTCCTCTCACACGTACGAGATATCCCAAGATCTCCAGCATCATCTGATGAAGGGACAGTCCCGACTGCTTACCCGATGTGCCTTTGGCGCGGAGTTTGACCACGAAAGCCATGTGAGTTGTGTGAACGGGCGCAGTCCATGGCCCCGTTGTGTGAAAGGTGTTTCCCGGCCTGGTGCCAGGGAAAGCGATCTCGTTTTGTGGGACTCTGTCACAGAGTTGAAGCCCCTGTATTGAGAGGCAGTGGCATGGCACGCTCTTCTCGAATGGTCACATTGTTGAGAAAGTCGCCGAGCTCGGGATCGGCATAGACACCAAAGGCGTCAGCGACGATGCCTTTGGTTCCATCATCACTTTCTATGGCATAGACGACAGACATCTCATCCGGATCGCTTGCTCCCTCGAATCGGTAATGCTCCACGATTGTGAGTTCTTCAGCCTGGAAGGTTCTTCCGCTGTCTACATCTCGGAAGGACTTGTCGAGAAACTCGAAATTTGCGGTGAACCCTCTTTTCATTAATTCCTGAATGGCTTCGGCCATACTCGTGTACAGCCTGCAGGCATGGGACTCCGTTAACATTCGAGGCAGAATCCTATCCCGGCTCCCTGGATCAGAGGGCTCGACGCGCTCTGTCTCGTTTGCACTCTGAGGGCTCTTCTGCTTTGGCCTGTAGTCGTGAAGGCCGCGCCGGATGATGCCGCCGGAGAGCGAAGGGTACTTGCCGCTGAACGCGTTCTTTCCGATGACTGTCACAAGGCTGTCTCGATTGTGGATCAGCCCGCGAATGTTCTCATCGATGCGCTGCCTCGCATTTCGAAACAGTTCTTCTGCCAGGTCCCAGAGTTCCCTACGGCCAGCAGTCCGTTCCTGATTCTCGGCGTAGAGGGCTGTCGCGGCAATTGTGAGTAGATCTTCGCCCACAGCTTCGATCCGGTTTTGGCGTCCTTGATCATCCCGAAGTGCTTGCCGATGACAGAGCATGGCATAGAAGATGGCCCGCGCAAGTCGTCGGCTCGTCTGTTCGATGAAAAGCAGTTTGGGCCTGACTTTCGAGTGTTGAAGCTCGGGTCGGGACGACAACGGCATGCGTCTCCATTGCTTCCCATACCAGGGCACATAAAACTTCAAGAGGCTCCAGAACTCCGTGAGCCGATGGATGCCAGTCATTCGTTCGTCGAACAAGTTCCGTGCCCGTTCAAGATGGGAGTTGAGCCCCTCGCGCGCGACGTAGGGCTTCAAAATATCGGTGGCGCCTTCACCAATTCTGGCCATTTCGGCATCGCGAACGAGCTGTTCGATCCCAAAGGCCGGTTCTCCTCGGACGCCCTTCGATTCAGCCGTCTCATACCCCATGCCTCCAAAAATGATCTGTGCATCTTTGAGGAAGCGGATGGTCTCTTCGGAACAGAACATTTTGGCGACTGCCGCTTCGATGCGGATGTCGTATCGTTTCTGATCCGCGAGGTGCCACACCAGCTGCGCCAGAGATTCCATGGCAAACAGGGTGGTGGCCATGTGGCCGATCCGCATTTGTTGTGTCTGGCGCTCAGCCAGAGGTTTCTGAAACGTGTAGCGTTCATTCGCCCGGTCGAGGGTCGGCTGCCACGCCTGTTTGGCCATGCCAAGACAGAGTGCTGGAATGCTGATTGCACGTCCGACGTTGAGGATCGTCAGCGCATAGTTGAGCCCTTTGCCGATTTCCCCAATGAGATTGTCAGCTGGGATATGAACGTCGTGGAACGTCATGTGCGCATTCTCAATCCCGCGGCAGCCCTCAAACTGGCATCGTTGCCGGATCTGGACGCCTGGTGAGGTCATATCGAGGATGAACGCGGTATGAACGCGGTTTTCGGCCCCGGTCCCTTCCGGGACGGGAATCCACACACGTTTCCCATTCTGTTGTAATTGTCTAGCCGGAACCCGTGCGATCAACGTGACATAGCGGGCAATCGTCCCGTTCGTGCACCAGAGTTTTTCCCCATTGACGACGAAGGTCTGGCCTGTTGAATCGAGCACTGCCTCGGTCCGAATATTAGCGGCATCAGAGCCGGTGATCGGCTCAGTGAGCGCGAAGGCGGAAATGTCCTCTTGTGCGACTCGCGGCAGATAGGTTTTCTTCTGCTGCTCGTTCCCGAACAGTAAAATCGGGATCGCGATTCCGATGGATTGGGGGACGGCAACCGTCAAAGCCAGGATATTGCTCCAACTCGCCATCAGGGTAAGGACGCGGCCATAATTCTTGTATGAGAATTCCAGTCCCCCATACTCCTTCGGGATCTTCATCCCGAAGGCTCCCAGCTTGAAGAGCCCCTGAATGACGGAGTCGGGAATCTTGGCGGTCCGCTCGATCTCGTCAGGATCAACGTGGGCGGTAAGAAAGGACTGGATGGTCTTGCAGTAGGCCTCTCCGGCCGCTCGTTCTTCGGCTGGCTCTTCCGGCGGGAGCAGCAGATCGAAGGCAGGTCTGCCTTCGTAGAGGCCGGCCATGAAACTCGCGCCAGCGATACGTTCACGGGCCTCTTCAAGCCGTTCCAAGCCTTTGAACAGGTGTGACATGGCCTCCTCCCTCCGTGGTGAGATGAATCAGGGTGCGAGGGGGAACAGGCGTGCACTTGGCCGTGAGCCCCTTCTCGGTATTGTGATGACGCGTCATACTGCCATGAAGTTGTGGCGATACCCGAACCGGGACCACATTAAGGGTGTTCCTTGAACTGAACGTCGCGATACGCCGCGAGTGTCGCTGCAAGTCGCGACTTCAGCTCCAGGCGTTTTGGTTTCCCAGTTGAGGTGTAGGGAACCTCCTCTCCAAAGAGAATAACTTTTGGCCGTTTTGCGAAGGGAAGTTTCTGTCCGCAATGGTCAAGCAACGTTGCGACAGTGGGTGGGGCTGTCTGGTCTCGTGGAACGACGTACGCCGCGATCTCCTCCCCGTAGTATCGATTCTCGAATGGTACCGCCATGGCAAACTTTACGTCGGGGTGACTCTTCAACGCATCGTCGATCTCCAACGGCGAGATGTTGACCCCGCCACGGATAATCAATTCCTTGAGCCGTCCAGAAATGAAGAAGAACGGGCGTCCTTGCTCGTCGCGGGCGTAGTAGCCTTCGTCGCCCGAACGAAACCAGCCCCATTTGAACGCGGCTTCATTGGCGTCGTCCCGTTTGAAGTAGCCGGCACATACCGTCGCCCCCCGAATGCAAATTTCCCCGCGCGTCATTTCCGGCAGGAGTTTTCCTGTGTCGTCGAGGATGGCCATCAGATTGTGACGTAGCGGGACGCCAATGGACGGAAACTCGAAGTCGGTCAGCCAGTGGCGATGCTGCGCACGCGACAAATCGTTCGGCAGGAAGCACGAATAACAGGTGGTCTCTGAGAGCCCATACCCATGCCGGATGGGGCAGTGAAACCGATCTTCAAACCGGACGGCTGTATCTTTGAGCAGGGGACCGGCACCGCAGATCACGCCCTTGAACTGGTTGAGCTGATAGGCCGTGGTGTCTTCATTCGCCTCCAGCAGAAATTCCAGCAAGGTTGGGACGACGCTGACACAGGAGACGTGCTCCTCATGGAGTCGTCTCCAAAAGAGACCCGTCTTGAACTTTCGGTTGAGCACGGTGCTGCCTTTGCAATAGAAGGGCGTGACGAGCGTGACGACGGTTCCATTGACGTGGTGGATCGGCAAGACGCACATCAATCGATCGGATCGCCCAAACGCATGCCATCCCGCGATGGCGTCGGCGTCGATGAGGAGATTGTACGCGGTGAGGATGACGCCCTTCGGAGGACCGGTCGTTCCTGATGTATAGACGATCAAGGCTTCGTCGTCCAAGCTAGAGGTTCGAGGCCCGAGGCGAGAGGCCGGAGGCAACGGGCTCCTGCTGCCTCTCGCCTCGGGCCACTCGCCCTCACAGAGTCCATTGTCCCCCACGGCAACGATGTGGCGCAGAGCCGGCAGTGCTGATTGCAGGCTCGTGATCTCATCAAGATAGTCGTGCCAGCAAAAGACCGCTGCCGCTTCCGAATGTTCGAGGATATAGCGCTTCTTCTCCGCCGGCTCCTCGGCATTGATCGGCACGACCGCAATCCTTCGCATCCAGGCGGCAAAGTACAGGATGACCGTCAGGTCATGGTTAAACAAGACGGTGGCGATCCGGTCGCCAGGTGTGAGACCCAGCCGATCGTGGAGAAAGGCAGCGGTCCGCCCGACCACCGCCCCGAATTCCGCGTAGGTGTAGGTGCAATGGATCTGTCGGTCGTCATCATAATAGGTCAGGAAATTCCGATGCACGAGGAGCGGATCGTAGGTGCGGGATGCAAAAAATTTGGCAAACGAAGTCCAGGGCAAGGTGAATGACTCACCATCCCTCTGCCGGACCTGTGCGATCCTGTCATGTGCGTCGATCGATGGGGACATAGGCTTTCGGTGGCGGTCCTGTGTAAAGCGCCCGTGGTCTTATCAGCCGGTTGTGATCTTGTTGTTCGATCACATGGGCACACCAACCAGCCATACGTGAACAGACAAAGAGGGGTGTGTACAGCTGGCGTGGGATACCCATGAGCAGATAGGCCACGGCCGTATAGAAATCCAAATTGGGATACAGACCTTTCTCCTGCTGCATCACATGATCGATAGTTGTGGCGATCTCGTACCAACGGCGGTCGTCGCAAATCCGGCTCAACGATTCGGCATGCTGTTGAATGATGGCCGAACGAGAGTCGCCTTTCTTGAGCACACGATGGCCGAAGCCCATGATCCGGCGTTTGTTCGCCAACGCCTCCCGCACCCATCGCTCCGCCCTCTCGCGGCTCTCGATCTCGATAAACATCTCTGCGACGGCCTCATTCGCTCCCCCATGGAGCGGCCCCTTCAGCGTGCCGATGGCCGAGGTAATGGCCGAGTGCAGATCCGTCATGGTCGACGCGGTCACGCGGGCCGCGAAGGTGGAGGCATTAAATTCATGCTCGGCATAGAGCGTGAGCGACACGTCGAGAACCCGAGCCATGGCTTGGGCCGTCTCATCGCCTCTCCGGTCGGTGAGCAGGAAGAGCAGATTTTCGGCGAAGCCCAGATCCGCTTGCGGCGCCACACGACGTTTCCCGTTCGTGAGCCGGTGCGCCATCGTGATGATAAGCGGGATTTGCGCCAACAGTCGGACCGCTTTGCGGACGTTCACGTCATGGGAATTGTCGGATGCATCCGGATCGGTCATGCCCAGCAGCGAGACACTAGTCCTCAGAACGTCCATTGGATGGGCATCGGGAGGAATCACGCCAAGGAACGCCTCGACAGGACCAGGCAGGACGGAGTGTGCGGCGAGCTGCGTCGAAAAATCCTTCAGCTCTTTCTGGGTCGGCAGCTTGCCGAACAGCAGCAGATAGGCCACCTCCTCGAAGGTGGACTTGTCCGCCAAATCGCTGACCGCGTACCCGCGGTATCTGAGTCCCCCTTCGCCTTCGTCCACATGACAGAGGGCCGTCTCCCCGGCGAGGACTCCATCGAGGCCCGGGCTGTACGTCGGAGTCTTTGTTGCCTCAACTGGTGGCATGGTCATCATCCGTCGAGTGAAATTGCCGATCCCGTTGCTCATATTCCGCATACCTGAGCAGGCCATAGAGCTGCTGCCTGGTATGCATCTGGTCCAACAGTTCGCGCTGCGAACCATGAGTTCTCAGCTCAACCAGCATCTGCTCGATAGCCTTCGTTGCCATCCGGAGGGCCGTGACGGGGAAGAGCACCAGACGATAACCGAGGTCCTCAAACTCGCTCACGCTCAGGTAGGGAGTCTTTCCGAATTCGGTCATGTTGGCGACCAGCGGCGCTTTGCCGCCTTCCTTGGCGAGTTGCCGGGCAAACGCGCGGAATTCGTCGGCAGACTCGAGGGCCTCCGGGAAAATCGCATCGGCGCCCGCATCGATATAGGCCCGCGCCCGTCGCACTGCCGCGTCTAATCCCTCAACGGCGCGTGCGTCCGTACGGGCGACAATGAAGAAATCCGGATCTCGTCGCGCGTCGCTTGCCGCGCAGATCTTACTCACCATCTCGCTCGTCGAAACCAGCCGCTTTCCCGGCAGATGCCCACATCTCTTGGGCAGTTCCTGGTCTTCGATCTGCATCCCTGCCAGACCGGCCTGTTCGAATTCCTTCATCGCACGCATGACCGCGAGAGGGGGGCCGAACCCTGTGTCGGCATCCACGATAGCCGGGATCGTCACGGCCTTGGTAATGGTGGCTGCATCAGATACAACCTCGGTCAGGGATAATAAACCGATATCCGGCAATCCTCGTGCAGCCGACAGACCGGCGCCCGAAACGTACAGGGCATGGAACCCGGCGCGCTCGATCTGCATGGCCGTCAAGGCATTGAACGCTCCGGGCAGGACGACGGTCTGTTTATCAAGCAGCTCGCGGAGATAGTGCGCTTTCGTTTGTGCGGGGCGATCCATATGACATCCTCTTACGCGCCAGGTTGAGGCTCAGGCTAAGGTTAAGGGAGGAATCGATCCATCTTCATTTCTCGACCCTCAATCTTGGCCTCAACCTCGACCTGTCAGCTTCAGGAGCGGCATCAATGCGCTGATATCTTTTAGCTGGTCGAGCTTCCAGACCAAGTCGATCACCTGTTTCATGCGCGCTCGGTCTAATTTTCCTGCCACCAACCGGCGGAACTTGTCTTCGACTTCGTGGTCGGACATCCGGTTCTTGGGATGGCCGAGGGGATAGTCCACCTGTTTGACATAGTTGTTCCCCGCCTTTGTCCGAACGGTAATGCGCGTCGGCATCGCCAGCGGATAGAGGCTGGCGAACTCCGGCTGCGGAACAACGCGCATTTTCTGAATCAGCTCATGCAGAACGTGATCCGCGAGGCGTTTGGCCTCGAACGAGCGCAGCGTCACCTTGCCGTCCAGAAGAGCGACGGCCACGCAGTAGGGAAAGCTGTGATCGGCGGTCTCTCTCGTATGAGGGCGCCACTTTTCAGGCTCGCGTCCGATGATTTCAATGGCGACATCATAGCTGCCGACTTCGACGTCGGTGATGTCCGCCAGCGCATCGACTCCTTCTCCTTTGAGCAGGTCCTCTCTGAGCGCGAGTGCGGCCTCCACCGCCGTCTGGGCGTGGTATTCCACCGGGTAATGTTTGATATAGGTATCCAGGATCTTGAACGGAGGGGACTGGCTCACGGGGACTGACCCCCTTCCGCTGGGGTCTGTCCCCGTCAGACAGCGTTCACCCCCGAATGCCGGAAGCTCGAACGGTCCTGAGACAAGTTTCATAAAGCCCTTTTCACCTTCAAAGATCGGTGACGGACCAGTCATCCCTTGTTGAGCCAGCATCGCAGCAAACACTCCGTTGCGCGCGGCGTTCGAGAAGGCGCAGGCTTTCCACATGGAAAGGTCTCCGACCCGCGTCTGCCGGAGGGCGATATTCGCGACACCGGCAAGGTTGACGGCCTGCAGAGTCTGGGCATCTGAGAGCTTCATCACCTTGGCTGCGGCGAGGGCGGAGGAGAAGGGCCCATAGGTGACATGGTCCCACCCGCGTGGGCGCAGCGCCGCTGCGTCGCAGAGGCGGCATTGGGCTTCATAGGCGAGGGCGATGGCCTGAATCACGCGCTTGCCGGAGGCACGAGCAGCCTCTCCAACCGCAAGGATGGCTGCAATGTTGTCTGAAGGGTGCGCTGGTTCCTTCGCGAGGTAGGTATCGTTGAAATCGAGATAGCGGACGAGCGCGCCGTTGGCGAACGTGGCGAGATCCGGGAGCGTTTTATGATTCGTCCCCCATAGCGTCGCGCCATTGGTCACTTTCACCGATTGACCGATGCGACGTGCGATCCGACAGGGTTGCGCGTTCCAGGCTCCGAGCGCACAGGCGAGACTGTCGAGGACCCGCCGTTTCACTTCGTGCACGACGGCATCGGGCAGGTCGTCATAGCAGAGGGATTGGCAGTACTGAGCCAAACGATCTGCGAGCATGCAGGACCTCACGTAGCAACGGTCAATGGTCAATCGTCAATGGAAGCAGCAGAGGTCATTGGTCACCGGTCAACAGTCATTGGACGCAGGAACGGGACTTCCTCGCCGATGACCATTGACGCGTTTCTCTGCCGCTTCAAGCGTCGGCGAACTTCGGCTTCCGCTTCTCAAGAAACGCCTGAACGGCTTCCTTCTTCTCAGGGGTGCAGCACAACCGGCCGAACAGTTCTGCTTCCCTGGCCAACCCTTCTGCCAGAGGAATGTCGAGGCCGCCCCTGATTGCGTGCAATGCCGTCTCGACCGCTGATTTTCCTCGCGCTGTGATCAGGGACGCGATGGCCTCGATCTCCGCCATTAACTCATGCGGCGGCACGACTCGGCTGACCAGGCCGATTCGGAGCGCCTTCTCCGCGGACAGGCTCTCGCCCGTCAGGATCATCTCCGCCGCGTTGGAAGCCCCGACGACTCGCGGCAGCCGCTGGGTGCCGCCGAAACCAGGGATGAGGCCGAGTGTGATTTCAGGCAACCCCAGCAGAGCCCCGGCTGCCGCTACCCGAATGTGGCAGGCCAGGGCCAGTTCGAGTCCGCCGCCGACGCAGGCCCCGTTGATGGCGGCGAGAACCGGTTTGTCCGACCGCTCGATGCGGCTGAATAGCGACTGCCCGCGAACAGCAAACTCCGAGCCGCTATGCACGGTCGTGAGGTGAGCCAGCTCATTCATATCCGCCCCGGCGCAGAAAAACCGTCCGGTGCCGGTCACGATCACCACTCGGACGTACTCGTCCTCCTCCACCTCGTTCAATACCAGTTCGAATTCCTTGAGCACAGAGAGGTTGAGGACGTTGGCCGGCGGATTATGTAATGTGATCCGCGCAACGTGGTGAGAGATGGTCAACAGTTGATGAGGCATAATATCCTCCTGGTCTTCAGACGCCGGTGCCTTTCTGTATCAGACGAGCGGACGAACTATGTAGATCGCGGAGCCGTTGATGCTCGGCAATTGCTGCGACGAGTTCCGGAATCCCTTCCCCTGTCGTGGCCACGGTCCTGAGCACGGTCGGATACCAGTCTCGCAAGTCTCGCAACGCGGTATCCGCGCCGGCAAGATCTCCTTTGTTGACGACGACGATGTGAGCCACTTCCAACAACCCGGCTTTCATCGCCTGCACCTCATCGCCGAGACCCGGCGCCACGACTGCGACAACGGTGTGGGCGAGATCAACCACATCTACTTCGTTCTGACCGACTCCAATCGTCTCGATCAGAATGACCTCGTACCCGGCCGCCTCTAACACCAGCGTGGCGTCGCTGGTCGCGTGGGCGAGCCCTCCATGGTGTCCACGAGTGGCCATGCTCCTGATATAGACCCCGTGATCGAGCGTATGCTCTTGCATCCTGATGCGGTCGCCGAGCAAGGCGCCACCCGTCACGGGGCTGCTGATATCGACGGCCAGGACCCCAACCTTCATACCCACACGCCGATAGGCTGCCACGAGTTGGGCGACCACTGTGCTCTTTCCTGCTCCCGGATAACCGGTAATCCCGATCACCGCCGCACGGCGCGGGCCCGAGACAAGCAGTCGAAGAATGGCGACGCCCTCCTGGCTCTGACTCTCCAACAACGTAATCAGACGAGCGACGCAACGGACGTCTCCAGCCTTGACTCGGTCGGCCAACGCCAACGTGTCTCCCAATTCATTCCTGGTCTGCAGGCTCGAACCACACATCGGTCACCTTAAAGGCCGGGGCTTTCGCAAAACGGGCGACCACCGGCAGGCCGATTCGCACCGCGTCGGGCCGGAGGCCTTTGAGCCGCGACAGAAACAACGTATCGGCTCCGTTAAACTCCACCAGAATCAGGGTGAACGGCGTCTCTTTCAGAAAGACTTCTCCTCCGTAGTGGCAGGTCGTGAAGGTATGCACTCGGCCGGTGAGCGGCAGTGCGAACCAGGAGGTCGCTGCGCCACATCCCATGCAATGGGCACGAGGGGTGGCATAGGTATAGCCACAGGCGGTGCAACGAGAGCCGAGCAGTTGGCCTTTCGTCAGACCGACAAAAAATGGCGAATCTTGGGCATAGCTGTGGTGATAATCGATCTCGTAATGATCACGGATGATGAGCGGGTCGACGCCGTAAACGATGGTGCCTTTCTCTGTCATCACGCTACTCCTTGCGCCTCGCAGCGCGTCGTGCGTTGCCTTGGGTTCCTGGTTGCAAGTTTCAGGTTTCAAGTTGCCGGAGGCAATCCGAAACATGAAACTAGAAACAAGGAACTTGAAACGTCCGAGCGAGGTACCCATCACCCATCACTCATCACTGCTTCTCTCACGCGGCTTCCAAAATTGACACCGTAATATACGTCCCTGTGCCGGCATGGCTGTGGATCAGCCCGCATTTCGCGTTCTTGACTTGAAGTCTCTCATTCCTTAGGTGCTTACCGATGGTGCCTTGCAATTGCCAGAAGGCAAAGACTGCCTGCATCAGTCCTGTGGCGCCGACCGGGTGGCCACAGGCCAGCAGTCCACCGGAAGGGTTGACCGGGAGCCGTCCCTGTTTGGGCAGTTCAAGGCCGTAGTCGAGCGCCGGCAAAAAGGGCATGCCGCTCTCCACGAAACGGCCGCCTTCGCCGTACCGGCATAATCCGAGGTCCTCGTAGGTCTGAATCTCAGAAGACGTGTAGGCATCGTGGAGTTCGACGAAGCTCAGCTCCTCCAGCGGGTTTCGGATCCCCGCCATCTCATAGGCCAGCTTCGCCGCCATACGGCCTCCGCGGAACGAGTGGACGCCGGGATATTTGAGGTGCTGGTAGTCTGACTCCCGCTCATGCGGTAACAGAATCACCTTGCCGTGGGGACGGTCGGCCATCCGCATCGCGTCGGATCCGGAGCCAACCCCCGTGATCTTGACCGGCCGGTCACAGACCTTCCCGGCAAGCTCTTCGGATGCCAGGATGCAGACCGCCGCACCGTCGGACATGGTGCAGATGTCCTCCATCGTCAGCGGGGTGGCCACCATGGGGGACTCCCGCACCTGCTTGATCGTGAGCCGTTTGGCTTTCTGCGCGTAGGGATTGTAGAGGGCGTTCGCATGGTTCTTGACCGAGACCATGGCCATCTGCTCGACCGTCGTGCCGAATTCGTGCATGTGACGTTGAACCATCATGGCGTAATACCCGCTGTAGAATCCGCCGACGGGGAAGTCGAAGTTCGTGTCGGAGGCGAGGGCAATGAACTCGTTCCCTTTCCAGGTGTTCACGCGCGACATCGTTTCAAACCCGAAGGCCAGGCAACAATTCATGCGTCCTGAGGCGATCGCTTCCCACGCTGACTGGAAGCAGAGCCCGCCTGTCGCTCCCCCGCCTTCGACTCGTTTAGACGGTTTGGGGCAGAGCCCGAGATAATCCTGCACCATGCTGGCCGCTTTCAGCTGCCGCGTGAAGTGGTCCGAGAAATAGGAGCCGACCGCTCCATCGATTATGTCTTTGGAGAGGCGAGGCACATCGTGGAGGGTATAGTCGTAGGCCTCCTTCACCATGAGACGGAAATCCTTCTCGGGGTGAGCCTTGGCGAATTTCGTGATGCCGCCGCCGATCATGTAGACTGGTCTCACGAGCGCAATCCTTTCACAAAGTCCACGATGTCACTCATGGCGGTCCCAGGCCGAAACAGCATCCGCACTCCGCTCGCCTTCAGTTTTGGAAGATCGTCATCCGGGATGATGCCGCCGCCGAAGAGGACGATGTGTTCCGCTCCCTCCTTTTCGAGCAACTCCAACACGCGTGTGAACAGGGTGTTGTGCGCGCCGGATAGGATACTCAAGCCGATCGCATCCACGTCTTCCTGAATGGCCGTGTTCACCACCTGTTCAGGGGTCTGGTGCAGGCCTGTATAGATTACCTCCATGCCCGCATCCCGAAGCGCGCGAGCCACGAGCTTGACTCCACGGTCATGGCCATCCAACCCAACTTTGCCGATCAAGATCCGGGTCGGTGGTGCGGCTACTCCCATGCTCTGACCTCTTCGAGAAAATATTTCCCCTCGCTATCTTTGCGGACATAACCGGCCTGGACCAACGGATCGTGCTCGAAGATCAGCAGCCACCGGCCTTCGAAGGCCCGATCCAGCACCCAGCGCTTGGTTTCAAGCGTCTGAAGCGGGTAGAGGTCGTATCCCATGATGTATGGAAGGGGAAGATGTGAAACGGTTGGAATAAGATCTCCCAGGAAAAACGCGACTAGGCCCTCCGACTCGATCTTGACGCTCTGATGGCAACGGGTATGGCCATTCGTCACCACCGCGGAGATTCCCGGCAACAATTCCTGGTCACCTGTCAGAAACTCCCACTTGTTGACCTGTGCGAGTTCGGTGAAGTTATCCCGTCGATAACTGACCTTCGTCCGTTCATTCGCGTTGGCGGCGTCCTCATATTCGCCCTGCTGGATGAAGTACCGGGCTTTGGGAAAGGTCGGGACGAGGGCGCCGTCGCTGTTTCTGATCGTATTCCCACCGGCATGATCGAAATGGAGATGCGTGTTGATGACCATATGAATATCTTCAGGCCGCAGGCTGTATCGCTGTAAGGACTCTTGTAGGGTCGGCGTGCGATCGACGGCGAATCTCTGGTAAAACTTCGCGTCTTCCTTGTCGCCTAGACCCGTGTCCACGAGAATGTTCTTCCCATGGGCTCGAATCAGGAGGCAGGTGAGACTCAGCGGGATACGGTTCTGCTCATCCGCCGGGCAGCATCGCTCCCACAGCGCCTTCGGCACCACGCCAAACATGGCGCCCCCATCCAGCCGAAACCGGCCATCAGTTACCGGATAGATTTCAAACGCTCCGAGCTTCATCGTTTCCTCTCGAAAAGGCGAGTGGCGCGAGGCGAGAGGCAATGGGTAAAGAATCGCTTCCCACCTCTAGCCCCTCGCCCCTTGCCCCTTGCCTCTGGCCAGTCGCGCGCAGGGCGCGCTCTACAACACCACCGGCTCATGGTAGGTCCCAAACACTTCCTTGAGCGTCGCGCAAATTTCTCCCAACGTCGCCTTTGCCTTGACCGCGTCGATCAGGTACGGCATGAGGTTCTCGCTGCAGGAGGCCGCTTCTTGCAGCTCCTCCAAGACACCGGCCATCTTGAACGGATCACGGGACTTGCGCAGGTCGGACAGGCGCGCGATCTGTTCTTGCTCCACCTCCGGTCCGATCTTCAACGTGGGAATAGGGTGCTCCTTCTGCTCCACATAGTCGGTGACTCCAACGACGATCCGTTCCTGACGCTCTATTTCACGCTGATACCGTTGGGAGGCATCGAGGAGTTCCCTTTGCGGGAAGCCGCGCGCGATCGCGTTTACCATCCCGCCCATCTCATCCAGCCTGCGGAAGTAGTCCCGCGCTCCCTCCTCAAGCCGGTTGGTCAAAAACTCGACATAGTAAGACCCGCCGAGCGGGTCCACGGTGTTGGTCACTTCACTTTCATGGGCGATGGTCTGTTGAGTCCGCAAAGCCAATTTCACGGCTTCTTCCGTCGGCAGGGCGAGCGTTTCGTCCATCGAATTGGTATGGAGCGACTGCGCGCCTCCTAACACCGCCGCCAGGGCCTGCAACGTGGTGCGGACCACGTTGTTCATGGGCTGCTGCGCGGTCAGTGAACAGCCGGCCGTTTGCGCATGACAACGGAGCAGCAGGGATCGGGGATCTTTCGGATGGTATCGGCGCTCCATTTCACGAGCCCAGAGTCGGCGGGCGGCCCGGAACTTGGCGATCTCTTCAAAGAAATCGTTGTGGACGTTGAAAAAGAACGAGAGCTGCGGGGCGAAACTGTCCACGGCAAGTCCGGCTTTCACTGCTGCCTCAACGTAGGTCAGCCCGTCATAGAGGGTGAAGGCCAGTTCCTGGACCGCATTCGATCCGGCCTCGCGAATGTGATACCCGCTGATGCTGACCGGATGCCATTTGGGAACCTGTGTGGCGCAGTAGGCGATGGTGTCGGTGATGAGGCGCAGCGAGGGCTCCGGCGGAAACAGCCATTCCTTTTGAGCGATATATTCCTTCAGAATGTCGTTCTGCAATGTGCCACCCAAGCTCCCGACGGAGAGGCCGCGCTTCTCCGCGACCGCCAGGTACATGGCGAAGATCACGGCGGCCGGCCCGTTGATCGTCATCGACGTCGTGACCCGGTCGAGCGGAATGCCGTCGAACAGCCGTTCCATATCGGCCAATGACGAGATCGCGACCCCGCAATGGCCGACCTCGCCGTGCGCACGGACGTCATCCGCATCGATCCCCATTAATGTCGGAAGGTCGAATGCAACACTCAGGCCGTTCTGCCCATGCTGGAGGAGGTATTTGAAGCGGCGATTGGTGTCGTCGGCGGACCCGAAGCCGGCAAACTGCCGCATGGTCCAGAGCCGGCTCCGATACATGGTGGGGTAGACGCCGCGCGTATAGGGGAATTCGCCCGGCGAGCCGAGATCGTGCTCGGGTGACCAGCCCTTCAGATCGTCGCGCGAGTAGACGCGATTGATGTCGAGCCCCGAGAGGGAGGTGAACCGAGGTTTGCGTTCTTGCATCGCGCTGTTCCTCCGGCTAGCGTGCAGGGGGACAGGCACCGCCCCGAACGGCGGAGCCAGTCCCCTTCGTCTCACCGTTCGCCTCATACAGATAAAACCCATGACCGGTTTTGCGCCCCAGCCATCCGGCTTCGACATAACGCCGAAGCAAGGGGCAGGGACGAAACTTGGGATCGCCCAAGTCCTGGTACAGGACCTCGCAAATCGCCAGCACAGTGTCTAGGCCGATGCGGTCGGCGAGCGCCAATGGCCCTACCGGATGATTGGCCCCCAGCGTCATCGCCAGGTCGATGTCTTCGGCTGAGGCGACCCCCTCTTCCAACGTGAAGATGGCCTCATTGATCATCGGAATCAGGACACGGTTCACGATGAACCCCGGCACGTCCTTGGCCACCACGGGAGTTTTCCCCAGCCGCTTTGCCAGTTCCATGGCCAGATTCACTGTTCGCTCGGATGTTTCGAGGCCCTGGACGACTTCTACGAGTCGCATCACGGGGGCCGGATTCATGAAATGCAAACCGACCACTTGGTCGGGCCGACCGGAAGCAGCTCCCAGCTTGGTGATTGAAATCGACGATGTATTGCTGGCGAGAACCGTCTGCGGACGGCAGACCCGGTTCAACTCGGCGAAAAGTTCCTGCTTCAGGGCGAGGTCTTCCGGAATCGCTTCGATGACGAGCTGAACCTCGCGCAACCGGTCAAGCTGAACCATCGGACGGATGAGCGACAACACAGCCCCGGCTTGATGGTCGGTCAGGCTACCCCGTTCCACCGCTCGTTCCAGGCCGCCGCGGATCTTGCTGAGCGCCTCCGTTAATACTGGATCTGCAACATCGACCAGCAGAACGTGATAGCCGGCCGTGGCGCAGACCTGGCTGATGCCACGGCCCATCTGGCCGGCGCCGATGATCCCGATTGTTTTGATGTCGTCGAGTTTCATGACCACCCCGTGATGAGTGATGCGTGATGAGTGATAGGTGAGGAATAAGCGATGATCACGTAAACCTCCCAACTCTTTTACTCATCACTCATCACTCATCACTCATCACCGATCACTCATCACGCTCTAGTATGATTGCCAGCGCTTCTCCGCCCCCGATACAAAGACCAGCCAACCCTCGCCTTGCGCCGCGGGCTTCCATCGCGTAGAGCAAGGTCGTGAGAATGCGAGCCCCGGTGGCGCCGATCGGATGGCCCAGCGCGACCGCCCCGCCGTTGACGTTCACTTTCGTGTGGTCGAGCCCCAATTCCCGGTTGACGGCGAGGGAGACCGCCGAGAAGGCTTCATTGATCTCAACCAGGTCGATGTCGCCGATTGAGAGGCCGGTCTTCTTGAGCACCAGCTTGATCGCCTCGACCGGCGCAATCGTAAACCACTCCGGCGCAAGTGCCGCTCCGGCATAACCGACGATGCGCGCCATCGGTGCGAGTCCGAGATGCGCGGCTTCCTCCTCAGCCATGACGACCAGAGCGGCCGCCCCGTCGTTACAGGAAGGCGAATTGCCCACGGTCAGGACTCCGTCTTCCTGGAACACCGGCTTGAGCTCGCGCAGCTTGCTCAGATCGACTCGATTCGGTTCCTCATCGTCTGTGACGGTCAATGGCGTGCCTTTCCGTTGCGGCACGTCAACCGGCGCAATTTCCCTCTTGAAGGTCCCAGTCGCGATGGCTTCCTGAGCGCGGCGGTAACTTTCCAGGGCGAAATCGTCGAGCTCCCTTCGGGTGAGCCGGTACTTTGCTGCGCACAATTCGCCGGCATTGCCCATGTGGAAATTGTTATAGACGTCCCACAGGCCGTCTTTGACCAGGCTGTCCACCAACTCCGCATGTCCCAGCCGATACCCTTGCCTGGCCTTCTCCAGAAGGTAGGGCGCACGGGTCATGTTTTCCATGCCGCCCGCCACAACAACCCTCGCATCACCAAGCGCAATGGCCTGAGCGGCCAGGATCACGGTCTTGAGGCTGGACCCACAGACTTTGTTGACCGTCGTAGCCCCGACCGAGTCGGGGATTCCGGCTCCGATCGACGCTTGTCTGGCCGGCGCCTGCCCAAGTCCGGCGCTGAGGACGCAGCCCATATACACGTCATCTACCTGATCGGGTGGATGATTGATGCGCCCTAGGGCCTCAGCAATGGCGATGCTGCCGAGCTTGGTTGCAGACACGGAGCTGAACACCCCGTTGAAACTCCCCATCGGTGTTCGCACGGCGCTGACAATAACGGCCTGCTGTGTCCTGTTCACAGGATATGCTCCCACTGGCTTTGTTCGAGATAGCCTTTGACCTTCGCCATAAACTGATCCGCCGTCGCCCCGTCGATGACTCGGTGGTCAAACGACAGACTGAGATAGCCCATCGGACGGGTCGCAATCGCTTCATTGATGACCACGGCTCGTTTCTGGATCGCGCCGACGCCGAGAATCGCAATCTGTGGTTGATGGATGATCGGCGTGCTGAACAAACTGCCGAACCCGCCATGGTTCGTGATCGTGAACGTTCCTCCTTGGACCTCCTCGGGGTTCAGTTTCTTGGACCTGGCCCGCTCGGCCAGGTCTGCCACTTCTTTGGCTAATTGCGTCAATCCCTTTCTATCTGCATGTCGCACCACCGGCACCAGGAGCCCATCGTCCAGCGCCGTCGCAATACCGATATGGATGTCTTTCTTGACGATGATGCCTTGTTCACTCCACGTGGAATTCACCACCGGCACCTCTCGAATGGCACGGGTCACCGCACGGATCACGAAGGGAAGGTAGGTCAGGCCGCTGCCCTGCCCTGAGCCCTGTCGAAGGGCTTCCCTGAATTTGGCGACGCCCGAGAAGTCCGCTTCAAAGAAGGTCGTGACATGGGCTGAAGTCTGCCTGCTCTTGACCATCCGGTCGGCAATCGTTCTTCGCATCTGAGTGAAGGGGAGAATTTCTTCACCCATAGACTGTTCACCGCGGGGAGTTGCTCCCTTGACCGACGCGCCGCTCTGAGCGATGAAGTCCTGCACATCTTTCTTGGTCACCCGTCCGCCGGCTCCGGTCCCAGTCACCTGCGACAGATTGACTCCATGCTCCTTAGCCAGTTGTCTGACGGCAGGAGAATGATGGCCCTCGCCTTCGAGAGTCGGTTCCATGGGACGGACGACCACCCCGCCAACACGGTTAATGGCTTCGGAGGGAGGAGTACTCGCAATTCGTGCCAGAAGAGCTCCCACAGGAACCGTCTCGCCTTCCTGGACGACGATTTCGCTCAACACTCCTGTTGCCGGCGAGGGAATTTCCAACGCCACCTTTTCGGTTTCCACTTCCAAGAGGGATTGGTCCTTTTCGATCATCCCACCGACCGGGACGAGCCATTTCACGACTGTGCCTTCAGCGATGCTTTCTCCAAGCTGGGGCATGATGATGTCGATAGCCATAGAAACCTCGTGATGAGTGATCGGTGATGGGTGATCAGTGATGGTCCATGCGAGTGAGTTCCTAACTCATCACCATTCACACATCACGCATCACGCCTTCTAGTACGCTGCCAACCTCCGCGCTGCCGTCGCGATGTCGCTGACCTTCGGCAGAAAATATTCTTCGAGCGGCGTGCTGAACGGGACAGGGGTGTCCGGCGGGGCGATGCGCAGCACTGGCCCATCCAAATGGTCAAAGCACTCTTCCGCTAACAACGCCGCAATCTCGGCTCCGATCCCGCCGGTCTTGTTATCCTCATGCAGCATGATGGCCTTGCTGGTCTTGCGCACCGATCCATAGATCGTGGCTTTGTCGAGCGGAATCAACGTGCGCAGATCGACAATCTCCAAGTCGATGCCTTCCTGCGCCAGCAGCTCAGCCGCTTCCAATGCCAGGTGAACCATCGCCCCATAGGTGATGAGAGAGATGTCGTTGCCCACGCGCTTCACGTCGGCCTTGCCGATCGGCACGATGTAGTCTTCACTCGGCAACACCGCTTTAATCCGGCGGTAGAGGAACTTGTGCTCGAAGTAGAGGACGGGGTTCGGGTCACGAATCGCCGCTTTCAAGAGCCCTTTTGCGTCATAGGGTGTGGACGGGGCTACGATCTTGAGGCCGGGCGAGTGGAAGAACCAGCCTTCCGGACATTCGGAATGAAAGGGGCCGCCATGGATACCCCCGCCGAACGGGGCTCGGATGACCATCGGAACCGCCGCTCCCCAGCGGTAATGATTCTTGGCCGCGACCTCGGTGATCTGGTCGAAGGCGCAGGAGATGAAGTCGGCGAACTGCATTTCCACGACCGGGCGTAGGCCCATCATTGCCGCGCCGATCGCGGCTCCCACAAAACCAGACTCAGCCAGCGGTGTGTCCAAGACTCGCCACTCGCCGTATTTTTGGAGAAAGCCTTCAGTGATCTTGAAGGCCCCGCCGTAGGCGCCGATATCTTCGCCCATGAGGAACACCCGCTCGTCGCGAGTCATTTCCTCGTCCAGAGCTTGCGAGATCGCCTCAAGATAAGTCACTTCCTGCTGCCTCTGCGTGGTTTCAGTCGTCATGGAAGCGCTCCTTCTTAACCCGGACCATTCATGAATAATCCGGGTTAAGCTGTTCGCTATCAGCTAATAGCTGTCAGCTTTCTCCGCAAAGACTCCCTCCAACACTTCCGGTCCTTCCGGCAAGGGACTCCGCTCCGCAAACTCCAGGCCGGCTTCGACTTCTTTCTTGACCCGTTCTCCAACCTCATGAAAATACGCATCATCGCCATACCCGAGCTGTGTGAGCAGTTGCTCGGCTTTGAGGATCGGATCTTTTTTCTTCCATTCTTCCAACAACTCGCGCGGAACATATTTGGCAGGATCATGCTCGGAATGACCGTGCATCCGCATCGTTTTGAATTCGAGGAAGGTCGGCCCTTCCCCTGCGCGGGCTCTTGCGATGGCGTGCTTGGAAGCCAGATACACGGCTGCCACGTCGTTTCCATCCACAATCTCGCCGGGCATCCCATAGGCTTTCGCCCGGTCGGCCACGTCGTGGATCGCCATCTGCAGACGTTGCGGCGTCGAATAGGCGTATTGGTTGTTGTTGCAGAAGAACACGACGGGGAGTTTGCGCACTGCCGCAAAATTCATCGCCTCGTGGAAGTCGCCACGGCTGGTCCCGCCGTCGCCGGTCCCGGTGAAGGCGACGCGGCACTCCCCTCTAATCTTAAACGCCAGGGCGATACCGGTTGCGACGGGCAGATTGTCGGCCAAGTGGCTGACGAAGCCGATCACGCCCCGTTTGAGATCCCCCATGTGAACATTGCCGTCCTTGCCTTTGCTGGGGCCGGTGCGCTTGCCGAGGTAGTGGGCGAGGACTTCTCCAGGCGTGAACCCGCGAATCAGGAAGGCTCCCATGTCTCGATGAAACGGGGCAATGACATCATCACGCTCAAGGGCAGAGGCATAGCCGACCGCGATGGCTTCCATCCCGTGACTGGTGTAGCAGCCGCCGACGATCCGGCCTTGACGATAGAGGATAGTGACGCGGTCCTCAAGGGCTCTGGTGAGCCGGAGATAGTAGTACATCTGAAGCAGATCGGCTCGTTTGATCTCCCTTGTCACGTCTACCAGGTTCATGATTTTCTCCCCGCAGTGCGATGGAACGCGCATCAGAGTTCCGGCATGTCTCTCCAGGATAGCAAGGGCTTATTCATGCGGCACAGAGGACACTGTGCCGGTTCCCACTGCGGCATGTCGAGATCCGTCGCGTAATAGAAGGGATGTTGCGCGATCAATGCATTCATCAGTGGAAATTGACCGCTGTCACGGCGAGCGAAAACCATCATGCCGACCAGCAGGCCCCCGTTGTCGGTGATGACCTTGCCGAGTTTGCTCACACAATTCCCGCGTGTGGTGACATCATTGAGCGCCAGAAATCGTTCGGCGGGTTTGATTGCGCCGATCTTAATGTCCGTCCCGATCCGTCCGGTCTCGCAACTGTAGGGGGTCAGCGTCACACGCAACCGCATCGTGTCGTGCAGCTGATCCGCAATCCCTTCCGCGAGCAACTCTGCGGCTGAGGTGGTCGCCACAATCCCGGTAATGGGATCGTGCCGAAATGTCCATCTGATCCACTTGGCCATATCCCGAGTCAATAGCCTGATCAGCTCGGGGAAACGGGCGACGGACTCGAACCGTAGATAGGTCGCCGTGTGGTGACCTGACACCACTTCCACATGGGTGTCGAAGAAGACCGACCGAGAGGTCCGCAGGACCCGCAGGATATCCCAGCCGGTAAGCGCGGTGTGGGAGCCGTCGCGAATGATTGCTTCCAGCTTGGCATCGATTGCCGGTCCGTCGTACAAGGCGCGATACCGCTGGTCTAATTCTGCAAGGGTCTGTTCGTCTGTCACATGGACGCTCATGATCCGGTCCCCTTATTTACGCACTCGCTACTCGTGCGATGCGTGTCTTGAGCACGCCGATCGGCTCAATCTCCAACTCCACGACATCCCCGGGGTTCAGGTAGCGGTCCAGTTCCAGGCCGCATCCACCCCCGACCGTCCCTGAACCAAAGAGGTCGCCCGGGTAGATGACCTCGCCTCGCGAGACGTGGGCGATCATCTGGGGAAACGACCAATGAATAGTTCCAAATCGTCCTTGTGACCAAACTTCTCCATTGACCCTGGCGATCATGGTCAGCGCATTTAGGTCCGGGATTTCATCCGGAGTGACGAGGCAGGGCCCGATCGCGGTGGCGAAGTCCTTTCCTTTCGCTGGTCCCAGCCGACAGGCCATTTCTTGGAACTGGATGTCTCGTGCGCTGAAGTCGTTCATAATCGTGTACCCGGCGATGTACTCCGGCGCGTCCCGCTCCGAGATATCGTGCCCCCGGCGGCCGATCACACAGGCCAACTCTAGTTCGTAGTCCAACTTGGTGGTCTTCAGTGGCCATGCCAGCTCTTCGTCCGGTCCAATGATCGTCCGGTGGTTGCCTTTATAGTAGACGGGAGCCTTGTACCATTCTGGTGGAATGGGTTGCCCACGCTTCTTGGACGTTGCAGCAATGTGATCTTCGAAGGCGATGAAGTCTCGCAGGGATGGCGGATTAGGAAGAGGGGCAATCATCCTAACGCTGGCGAAGTAATACCAGATCGTCTCTTCCATCGGACCCTTGACCGATGGGCCAAGGCCCGCGACATAGCCGAGCGCTCGACGAGCTGCCGCCATGGTTGATGGGCCGCCTTCGAGGAACTCGAGCATGGTGGGAGGCACCTGTGCGTTGGCCAGGCGGTACGGCTGCGCTTCCTGCTGGCCGGCCAGGAAGCGGGCATAGGCCATATTCAGATCCACGAGGTGCTGGTCGCGGAGCGCACCGACCCTCGTGAAGATTCCTACAGGCGTCTGCACCTGAAAGCTGCATAGCTTCATCGCCGACTCCAGCTCAAGGCATAATCTTTTAATTCGACGGACTCCAGCTCCGGCAGGACGGTCAAGGAATCGCGCGATTCGATCATGACCGCGACCTCGTCCGTCTCTGTTTTGCCCTTGCTCGCGTCGACTGCCTGCGGTTGCGGTCCATGGTGGATGCCCTGCGGATGCAACGTCAGCATCCCCGGTTGAATCCCGGCGCGGCTAAAAAAGTTTCCTTGGTGATAGAAAAGCACTTCGTCATAGTCCATGTTGCGATGGTAAAACGGGACACGAAGCGCTTGCGGGTCGCTTTCTAAGGGACGTGGCGCGAATGTTGAAATAAGGGCCCCGCCGGCCTGAAAGGTCGCATGGACACTGGGCGGGAGATGATAGCGGGCGCTCGTGACGGGCCGGAAGTCACGCACGTTGAGCTTGGCGACCCAGAGATCTCCTTTCCAGCCGACCACATCCATCGGATAGAAGGGGTAGATCACGCTTGTGTATTCGCCGCGACGCTTGATCCGCACCTCCCACTCGCGTGGCGCCCCCGCATGATCGTCCGGGTTTCCGTCCAGTTCAGGGGCACTGAGGACTCCCTTGTCAAATAAGGCATGGTGGCCGAGCAGGCCCCGGTCCGGTATTTCTACTGGCTCAGGCGTTTCCACGATGAGGAACAAGGACGGGCATGCTTCCACGATGGTCCGGTAGGTGGTGCCTTTGGGGATGACGACATAGTCGCCGGGCTCATAAGGTAACTGTCCATAGTCGGTCTCGAATCGTCCTGAGCCGCGGTGAACAAAATGGATCTCATCGCCGTCGGCATTGCGGACAAAGTAGGGCATTGTCTCGACGCGCCGTGAGAGAAATACTCGCGCATCGTGGCTCCGGAGAATCTCGACCGGGCGGGCGTCAGCGGATCGTTCATCCGGGGTGGGGAGTGTTGCACAGACAAAGGCGCGGGGACGCAGGGGGCCGTCGATTCTTACCCAGCCGGTTGGAGGATGGGTCCGGTAGAGATGTGAGGATGGGCCACTAAACCCGCGGCGACCGTGTTCTTCTTCACATTGCCCCTCGGGAATCCCCACATGGGCTTGCTTGGGAACCTGGCCTTTCTTGAGGAGGTACATCACGGGCCTCCCTGCTCATCGTACCCTGAGGATCTCACTTAGACATGTGTACACGATCACGAGGCACGTTCGAGTGACGGGTGCTCCTGTTTCACGGGAATGGGAGCTGCCTGGTAATCAATAATCGTCTGCTCCACGCCGGCAATCTGGTCGCGTTCGATATCTTTGTAGAGCGCTTCGACAGTACCACGCACGAAGGTTCGGGCCTTCTCTCCATCATGTTTCCGCTGGGTGAGTTCAAGGAAGAGACCGCTGGCCGGAAACAGGGGGTAGGTGAATCGCTGCTTGAGAGGTCCGAATCCGTCTCGTCCTTCCTTCAGCGGCCCGCTGAATCGCACCCCGTGGGATTCCCATTCCCGGCTGACCGCTTCAATGTCGTCGACCTCAATGGCGACATGCTGGACGCCCTGTCCATACTTTTCAATAAAGTCGTTGATCTGTGACTTCACCAGCTTGTCGTGGCCCTGCATGAGAGCGATCTTCGCGTCTCCGCGCTGAACCACGACGGTATTCATGCTGGACTTCTCACTGCCAACGTCTCGCACGGACCAGATCACCTCAAAGCCAAGAATGTTCGTAAACAGATACTCAACAGCCTCGAGGTTCTCGACGCACAGGGTAATGTGATCAATCCCTATGTGCTCCTTCATGATGAAGCCCTCCTTCTAAACCTGGAGGCGATGACTCGTGCAGTCCTTCTCTTTCTCCGCTCAAATCATTTCACATCCGTCATTATAGACAAATATTTACCATCATGCAATATGAAAATAATATCAATTTGTCTATCCGTGCTTTATTTAGTCAATTGCTATATTGTGATGGCATGTGAAATGCTCGTTCTGGAGAGGAATGAATGGAGTGCCGATGGGGTTGCATGGATAATATGAAAGGTATATTATCTATCATGTATTGCGGGGATCTGCGAGTCGCACGAACAAGTCTGCTGTGGCGAGCGGAGGTGCATCATGTCCTTCTGTCAGGAAATGCGCCAGTATGTTCTTTGCCATGGGGCTATCAACAACGTGTACCTGGATCGCTTTCAGCGGGGTGAGCTGACAGGCGAAAAGTTCCATCAGTTCGCAGTCGAGTTCTACAATTTTGCTCGGTTCTTCCCGAAGATTCTCGTGGCGCAACTCGTCAACACCGAAGACGAGACGGTGGCGAATGAACTCACGAAGGTTCTGTATTCAGAGTTGGGTAATGGTCACATCAGGAGGCGGCACGAGTTGCTGTATCGGGATTTCTTGCGTTCGATCGGGATGGACGTGCATGAGGCGATGACGCACCCAATGCTCCCCTCAACAAAATCCTACATCGAAGGCATGGAACAGCTCTACAGCAGTGGAAACCACGCCACCGCGCTCGGGGCGTCCTTTGGGCTGGAGAATATGGCTATCACCATGTGGGATCACTTACTTCCCGGGCTGACACGTCTGAGAGCGACCCGCTATCCCGCTATGGACATGACCTATTTCACCTTCCACCGGGAGATCGAGTCGGGTCACGAAGAGGCGATGGAGAAGGCTGTAGCTGCGATCGATGGGGGCAGCAACGCGGGACTTGGTGCCCTGCCGGTGCACGAACGGGAGGACTTCCATCGCGGCGTCAAGGCGGTGCTGGACTATCTCGAAGGGTTCTGGTTGGGGCTGGGAAAAACGGTCGGTCAGCGTCGCCAAGCTTTGGGCGGGCCTGATGCAGCCCCGGGCGCGTTACACGAGGGGGCCAGGCAACTGACCGGATGATGGACCGAGGGTTCGTATGCAACGGTCCTGGATCAGCCAGTATGATTCTGGCGTTCCCGCCACCATCGAGTATGCGGACTGGACTGTGCCGGATCTTCTGCGGCGCTCCGCCGTGCGCTTCCCGGATTCATCCGCACTCCTGATTCTACGGCAAAACGATGACCTTCCGGCGATCTGGCGCAGCTTCAATACACCGGAGGAACAACTGGAACGCCGAAGAGCGTCATGCTCACGCACCGAAACGTCGTGGCCAATGCACTCTAGGGCGTGCCTGGTGTCCGGATTTCCATGAAGGGGAAGAGATCTTTCTTGGCGCAGTGCCATTGTTCCACTGTTACGGACTGAGCACCTGTCAGAGACTGGCCATGGCGATGGGAAGTTCGATCATCCTGCTCCCGCGCTTCCATGCCGATGAGGCAGTGAAAACGATTCATAAGTGCCGAGTCACCATCTTTTCAGGCGTCCCGATGATGTTTTCGTGGTGAGGGTCTCGATGTGATCGAGAGGAGGAGTGATGTCTGAAATTTCCGGTTATTTCGACGCGGTGAAAAATCGTTACCGCCTGACCAGTGATTATACGCTCGCCAAGAAACTCGGCATCGCCCAGCCGGAGGCAAATCTCATGCGGCGAGGTTTGAAGATTCCAAAGCCGGAGCTGTGTATCAAGATCGCCAAACTCCTCAATAAGAATCCGGTGGAACTCCTGCTGATTGCGCAAAAAGATAAGGCTCCGACCTCAGCCAAGGAATATTGGACACTGGCCCTCACCGCCGTGGACGTCATGTTGCATGTACCTAAGAGTCCCAAATACATCCCGCGCAAAGTGGAAGCCATCGGCCTGGAATTGCGTCAACTCGAATCCCAAACGTTGATTTACGAAGGGGCAGCGGCCAATGCCGAAGCGGTACGGCTGATGGAAACGGCCGAGAAGTCGGTCGATTCGATCATGGAGCGATGGAACATCTGGAAGAAGGGCGAGGCGCTCTATCCTAGTTATCTCCTGGCCAATCAGGCCGCGGCTCGGCGCGGGGTGAGAATCCGCCGGATCTTGATCTTGACACGTGAGCAAATGCAGCAGGAGGCGTTGGTGGCGGACGCGATCGAGGTCATGGATGATCAAGCGCGAGCCGGCATTAAGATTTTTTTCGCGTTCAGAGAGGAATTGGAGCGGTCGCTGGCATTCCAGCGATTTCAAGAGGACTACCGAAAGCAGGGGGCTGCGGAGGATGTCAATGCCGCGATGTTCGATGCCGAGATTCTGATCTTTTCCCGTACATATGGCACGGTGCCGCTCGGTATGGTCGGTACGCCTACGCAGATTACAATAATCAACCAGTTAGAAATTACCTGGAAACCGGATCTGCTGCGTGCTCTGAATCCAGATCCACTCTTCGACATGACTCGGTACGTGTTTCCATACGAAGGCGCGAAACCATTCAAGAGTGAATTGGCACGGTTCAACAAGAGGTCGGCGGCATGAAGTTTCCGTCTGAACCGTTCAAGATTAAAGTCGTGGAGCCGATCCGTCGGACGACGCGCGAAGAGCGGGATCGGCTGCTGCGCCACGCCGGGTACAACCTGTTTCAGGTTCCGGCGGAAAGCGTCTACGTGGACCTGCTCACGGACAGCGGCACGTCGGCCATGAGCGACAACCAGTGGGCGGGGATGATGCTCGGCGACGAATCGTATGCCGGCAGCAAAAACTATTACCATTTCGAGGAGGTCGTCAGGTCGATCTGTGGCTACCAGCATGTGATTCCCACTCATCAGGGCCGCATGGCGGAACATCTGTTGTTCTCGACCGTAGTCAAGCCCGGCATGTGCGTGCCGAACAACATTCACTTCGATACGACGCGCGCCAATGTCGAGCACCAGGGCGCCGAGGCGTTGGATGTCGTGATCAAGGAGGCGTACGACCCGCATTGCGAGGTGCCGTTCAAAGGCAACATGGATCTGGTACGGCTGGAAGACGCCATCAATCGAATCGGGCGTGACCGTATCCCTCTGGTGATGATCACGATCACCAATAACAGTGGCGGTGGTCAACCGGTCTCCATGGCGAACATCCGTGAGACGCGCGCGCTCGTGAACCGTTACGGGATCCCGTTGTTCTTCGACGCCTGCCGGTTTGCGGAGAACTGTTTCTTCATCAAGGAACGGGAGCCGGGCTATGCGGAGAAATCGATCGTCGACATTGCGCGCGAACTGTTCGGCTACGGCGACGGCTGCACGATGTCGGCTAAGAAGGATGGTCTGGTGAATATCGGTGGATTTCTCAGCATGAACGACGATCAATGGACGCAGGACATTACGAACATGTTGATCCTTGTGGAGGGCTTTCCAACCTATGGTGGACTGGCCGGCCGTGATTTAGAGGCCATGGCCCGTGGACTGCGAGAAGTGTTGGATGAGGACTATTTGACCTTCCGCATCGGGCAGGTACGCTATCTCGGTGAGTTGCTCGACCAGGCCGGTGTCCCGGTTCTTAAACCAATCGGAGGCCACGCGGTGTATCTCAATGCGAAAGAATTTCTCCCGCACATCCCGCAATCCCGGTTTCCCGCTCAAGCCCTCACGGTCGCGCTCTATCGTGAATATGGCATCCGCGGGGTCGAAATCGGGGCGGTGATGTTTGGTAAGAATGATGCCGTGACCGGTCAGGTGATCTATCCGGAGCTAGAGATGGTGCGTCTCGCGATTCCCCGGCGAGTCTATACGAACATGCAAATCACCTACGTGGCAGAATCGATCATTGCACTCTATCAGCAGCGAAGCATGATCAATGGTTTGAAGATGATCTATGAGGCGCCCACCCTCCGGCATTTTACTGCGAGATTTGAGGAACTCGTCCTCCTGCACACGTAGCATCGCCGGATTGTTTTGAGCGATCTATTGTCTTGCCGATCGGCGATCGGGAATCAAGAGACTTCAATATGCGAATAGGCGTATCGGGGATGGCAGGGCGGGGAGTGGAATGAAAAACCGCCGGATCTTCAGGCCAGCTACCGAGGGTGAGATGACGTGACCTACTGGGGGCCGACGCTCGGCGTGCGTTGCGCGGAAGACGTGCCCTGATCTTTTGCTCTCCTCGTCTCCGGCCTTCTCCGCCGAGCGTGATGTGAACGGGTGCTCTGGAGCGCGTTACGGCCGGTCGGCAGGCGGCAGAGATTCGGCAGACTTGGCTCTCGACGAGCGATCACCCGAAGTAATCCAGTCAGATCCGTTCTCGTCTCGTCCGCGCGGTGCGGTCTCGTGTGCCGAGCGGATTCTTGAGTGATCTCAACCCCGTTCGTTCATCATCAGACGTCTCGGTTGTGGCCATAGGGCTATCTCCTGTCTCCCCTGGCTTGCGGCGTGCCATTGTCGAGCGTAGAGTGAGGAGCGACATCGTGTCTAGAAGAGGGGCACATGCGAGCCGTCCTCCTCATCATCCTGGCGAGTTTCGCCGTGGGTTGCGTGTCATCCACGCGCACCCGCGAGGTGGACTGCCTTGGGAGCCTGATGCTGGAGGTGTGGACGTCTCAAGAGAAACTCGACTCTCTTGAATCCGATTGGCGAACTGCCTGGCAGGCCCGCTCGTTGACGGCACGGCAATCCTCCCCGTTGTCCTCTCTTGCCGGCAATGGCGGCATGACGGCTGTATCTCTCCCTGCAATCCCGGCTGAAGCTCTGACCGTTGCAGAAGCCAACCCCCGCAGGGTGGAGGACGATCTCTACCGGCGGCTCATCGATCAGCGGGCCGGGTATCATCAATCGGTTGACTGGTACCGCCGGGTGTCCCGTCGTGTGCAGACGCGTCTCGATGAAGACGAGATGCTGTACTCAACCATGGGCGCGTTGGCGGCGGTACCGGTGATGTTGGTGTTCTATCCCATTGTCCGCTGGAACGTCCGGTCGGTCTTGTGGGACGACGGTGATCCGGATTCACTCGACGATCCGGTCCGTCGTTTCTGTACGGGACGGCTGGAAGGCATCGATCCGTCGAATGCGCCCCTTGTCCCCTGACTCAGAGCGGGAGATGGAATACGCTGCCAAGAACCGTGTTCGCCTCGTCCGCGCGCGGGTGAAGATCCGCCGTGGCATCCTCGTCGAGTGACATCTTCTCCATATTCTTCCGCATCGCTGGATTCCAGCCGCCACAACCAAATGAGTCATCCCTGCTCGCCCCCTCATCTGACGCGTTGGTCCACCGAAATACATGTATTTCCTCGTAGAGGATGTTGATTCTTTTTTGCCCGAGACGTAGCCTGTGGCGTGAAAGGCTTCCCGTCGTTGAGGAGGGCTGCGTATGAGACCAATGGGTAAATGGTCGCGTCTTGTAATTGTCACGGGGCTCTGTGTGCTTGGGGCATGCGGCGGGCAAGGTCCGCTCGATATCTTCGTGGACTCCACGAAAGATTGTGCGGAGATGCTCCTGCAACGAGATATTCAGACCGTCGCGAAGACCAGAGAGCAGCGATTCTTGGGCAAGGTCCCGGACACCACCGCGCGTTGTCTCGGGGGAAAGCGTGCCGAAAGTCTCAGGGAGGGGCCCTGGTTGGATTGGCCGAATTATTGGGCCGCCGGCGATGCCGCGTCTCGAGCGCCTGCGCGTCTGCTGGCCAAGGCCAAGGTGATTGGCCCCAATGCGCACGGGATCAATGGCGCGCTCTATGAACTGGAGCTGCAACGGATCGAACTCATCAAGTTCAATCTCTTCGACAACAACAAGACCTACGAGGCCTACGTCACAGGCCGCGACGGCGAGGCAGGGCCGGTGCTGAACACCTGGCCGGAAATGCGATTACCGCAGAGCCATCCCGACTTCAAGTCTGTCGGTGGCGACCGGACACAGGTCTGTCGGGGAGAGTTGATTCGCTTCCGTACCCTGACCGGTATTTGTAACGACATCCGCAACCCGCTGATGGGATCGACGCATCAGCTGTTTGCACGCAACGTGCAGTTCGACACCACGTTTCCCGATCTGGGTCTGAATGAGATAACCAGGAATCGCCATGGGGATCGATTAGGGCTGTTGAAGCCAGACCCGCAAGTGATCAGCCGGAAGTTGTTCACGCGAGCGCAGTCGAATCCGGACAGATGCCGCGAGGGCTTTGGCCTGCCGGGCGGCGCGAAGGAGGCCGAGTGCGCGTACGAGAAGGCGCCGTTCTTCAATGTGCTGGCGGCATTCTGGATCCAGTTTATGACGCACGACTGGTTCTCCCATCTGGACGAGGGGCGCAATCGTCCCGAGTGGATGCCCGTCGGCTGTGCCACGCAATTGGTCAAGAATAGTGAACGGCCGCTGACAGGGGCGGAGGCCAAGCAGATGGGTTGCCGTCCTGACGACAAGATCGATGCGGCGATCATTGTCGAAGACACGGCGCCTCGGTCATTGACGCAGGGCGGCAAGACCTATCTCACGCGAGCGCCGAAGACCACCGCCAATCACGTCACCGCCTGGTGGGACGCCTCGCAACTTTATGGATACGACGAGCGGTCTGGCCAGCGGGTGAAGCACGACCCCAACGACTCAGCCAAGTTGTTGCTTATGCCGATTCAAGCGGGAGACAAACCCGGATACCTGCCAATCTTTGAATCGGGCGATCCGATCAACCCGGAATGGTCCGGCCAGGAGGCCACGGCTTTTTCCGACAACTGGTCTATCGGACTGAGTTTTTTTCACAACGTCTTCGCGCGTGAGCACAATGCCTTTGTTGAGGCATTCCGGACCCAGACGGCGCTTGCGCCCGATGCTGACAGCGGCTTGAGAAATCCTGTCGAGCCCAGCCATGTCATCCGCTACCGAGACGTCACTCCGTACGAGCTGTTCGAAGTCGCCAGGCTGGTGGTTGCGGCGGAGATTGCCAAGATCCACACCATCGAATGGACCACGCAGTTGCTCTACAACGAGCCGATGAACCGTGGCATGCATGCCAACTGGAGCGGGATCTTTGAGAAGCAGGAGCTGGTGGCGGATGCACTCCAGGAAGTCGTGCGCCGTCTCGGCGATTCGGAGGATGCCAAGAGGGCGAACAGCCTCTACGCGGCGCTGGCAGCCGGGCCTGGCATCTTCGGGTTGGGCAATCGGGTCTATGAGGGCGTACCCCTCGTGGGCCTGATCGATCCCAACAAAGAGGACCGCTGGGATCTGAAGAACGACGACCACATCAACGGGGGCGTGAACCATTTCGGTTCCCCGTTCAACTTTCCCGAGGAGTTCATCACGGTGTACCGGTTGCATCCATTGCTCCCGGATCTGATCGACTATCGTGAGTGGAACAGGGAACCGAACGTCATCCGGCAGAAAGTGCCGGTGATCGATACATTCCGTGGTAAGGCCACCGGGGCGATGCGCGAAAAGGGTCTGGCCAATTGGGCGCTCAGCATGGGCCGCCAGCGGCTGGGGGCATTGACCCTGCAGAACCATCCGCAGTTTCTGCAAAACCTTACGATGAATCGCCTGCAGTCTCCCACTCAACAGATCGACGTGGCTGCACTCGATCTCATCAGGGATCGGGAGCGGGGAGTCCCTCGTTACAACGAGTTTCGTCGGCAGTACGGTCTCACGGAGTTGACCAGCTTCGATGAACTCCTGGATATGCGTGAGAAGGACTCGAAGAAGCGGAGTGAGCAATTGCAGCTCGTGAAGACCCTGCGTGAGGTGTACGGGCAGCACCAGTGCGATGCCTCCAAGACAATCACCGACGCGCGGTTGAATGACGACGGCTCACCCATCAACGATTGTTTGGGACATCCGAACGGCAGCCTGATCGACAACATCGAGGACGTCGATACGGTGGTGGGATGGCTGGCGGAATTCCGGCGGCCGCATGGCTTCGCCATTTCTGAAACCCAGTTCGTCGTGTTTATCCTCAACGCCTCGCGCCGCCTCTTCAGCGACCGGTTCTTCACGTCCAGCTTCCGCCCGGAATTTTACACGTCGTTCGGCGTCGATTGGGTCATGCACAATGGACCGGGTCCGGCGCAGATGGAGCAGGGGACGATCAACGGGCACACACAGCCGGTCTCTCCCATGAAACGTGTGCTCTTGCGGACGATGCCGGAACTGGCGGGCGAACTTCAGGGGGTGGTGAATGCGTTCGACCCCTGGGCCAGGGATCGTGGGGAATACTACAGCCTGGATTGGAAGGCGCGGGCTGGGGCGGAAAAAGATGAGGCGTTCGCCACCAAGAAAGAGTGAGGGTGGCCTGGTCGTCCTCTTGCTCGCGGAACGCGCACGATAAGAATGTGCTCGTTCGACGCGCGCAGTTGAGGATCGGCCAGGCCACCCTCATGAAGAGAAGTAGGCGAACTAGGGAGGATAGACGGGGAGGGGATGGAGGCTGATGATCTTCTGTGCTCGCGCAACGCGCGGCCTCAGAAGGCTCTCGTTGGACGCGCGCAGTGAGGACCGTCTGCCCCATTTTTTAAGTGAGGGAGAAGAGGGAATAGAAGGCGTTCTCATAAAAACCAAACCCCGTTGCAAACAGCATGGAATCGCCGTAGAGTTATGTCACCCCTATAATGGAGTGATGCCTATGTCAAAGTCAGTCGCGCAGCTTGAACTGGAAGCTCGGCACTTGCCGACACAAGATCGTGCGTTGTTGGCGCAACACCTCATTGCGAGCATCGACCCCGGCGAAGATGTCGATGCGGAAGCAGCTTGGCTGGAGGAAGCTGAAAGACGTTACCAGTCGTACCGGCAGGGAATACTGACGGCCAAGCCAGCCGATCAAGTCTTTCGCGAAGCAAAATCCCAACTTACATGATCGCGATCGTCTTTCTTTCTCCCGCGCAGGAGGAAATGACGGCCGCAGCACGCTACTACCAAAGCCAATCAATAGGTTTGGGAGCGGAGTTTCTCGCCGAAGTAGAACGAACGATTGCCGCCATTACCTCACACCCAAAAGCCGCCCCGAAAATAAAGCAGGATGTCCGGCGTCGTCTCTTGAAGCGGTTTCCCTTCGGTATTCTCTATGTCGCCACCGTCGATGAAATCGTGGTCCTCGCCGTCATGCATCTCCGCCGCCGCCCCGGTTACTGGGAAGGCCGGTTCGGCTCACTAAAACAATCATAGTAACGCTGTGCTCGCGCAATGCGCGGCTTTCGGCGTCGTTCGTCCCTCGTGTCTCGCTGAACGTTCAAAACGCGTTACGCGTCAGGAACAACGTTTCACACGTAATGTTTCTTGTTCATGCCATCTGCTCTTGTTGCTTGCCATCAGCTATACGCTATCAGCCATCGGCTCCGGTTTTGACCACGAGGTCAGCGCGTCTGTCGGATCGTCTTGTCTCCTGCCGCCGGCTTGGAGAATTCGAATTTCAAGGCATTGACCCTGGCCAGGTAGATGCTCACGTCGTGGTCGCCGCATCGTTGGCCGGGAGTCAGCCGGAATCCTCGTGAGGCATAGGCATGGCCGGCCCCGGCTCCGCAGAGGTGAATCAAGGCCGCGAGATCCTGCTTTTGCCGGAGCGTGATCTTGCCGCCCAGCCTGGTGCCGATCGCCTTGGCGACCGCGCGATCGAGCGAGGCCGAGGTCACTTCGATGGCATGGCTCGGCAGGACGCGGGTGTAGAGGCTGTTGAACCAACAGGAATTCAGATCGTTCCAGGGGCCGTCCTCGACGACCACGTGGTCGTGGATGCAGTAGCGCGTCGCCTCGCGAAAGGTCCCGTCGGTGATCTGGTACATGCCGACCGCGCTCGACGCAGGCTGGTACCATTCGAATGGATTCCAGGAGAGATGCCAGCGCCAGTAGGTCCGCGCCACGGGATTTCCCGCCCCCTCCGTCTGTGCCAGAGCGGCCAACAGCTCGGCGGTGATAACCGAGGTCGCATGTTCGCGGAAGAGCGAGCCGTATTCCTTCCAGGTCTCGATGGGACGTTTGTTGAGGGCCCGGTCCAGGGGAAAGAGGACTTCGCTCGGCTTGTTGAACGCGTGATAGGCCCAGTTGAGGCCGAGCCACAGGAGGAGAAGGAAGACGGCGATCAGGACGGCCCGCATCGTCGGCGGCGACTTGAGCACGGCCTTCATCACTCGACGAAAACTATTCCACCGTGCGAGCAGAAACCGCCAGAAGGCTCTGAACGGTCGGCGACGCCCGCGCGTCGTTCGGCGGCGGGGACGTTTGGAGGTATGGCGATTGGGTCTGGAGGACATGGGGAACAATATAACTGATTGCGATGCGGAGACGGAGATCGGATGCGGGTCCTGTCACTGACCAGCCCAACCGGCTTCGCACCCCGCCCGGTGTAGGAGGAGAGGGGTGGGCCGTTAGTCTCCTTTGCTCGCGCAACGCGCGGCCTGAGAAGGCCCTCATTGGACGCGCGCAGTTGGAGACCAATCGGCCCACCCTTTGGGCGGTTGCGCGAGCGAGCGTGGAATGATCATTTGCTGCAGGCGGTTGGGCGCCCAGGTCAGTGCCACCCGTTTGAAGTTCCAATTTGGAACATCAAGTTGGGGAGGAACCAGGAAGTTGCCAAGGGCCTTTACGGAACAAGGGATTGCCATGCTTTCCAGTGTCCTCCGAAGCAAGCGGGCCATCCATGTGAATATCGCGATTATGAGAGCCTTTGTGAAGCTGCGAGAGTTTGCCGCAAGCCATAAGACCTTGGCGGCGAAGTTGGAACAGCTTGAGCGGAAAGTGGGAGGGCATGATGGACAGATTCGATCCCTATTTGATGCCATCCGTCAGCTCATGGAGCCGCCCACTGCAAAATCACGCCGCATCGGATTCAAAGCCTGAGCGGACGCTTCTGTCCTCATAGACCAGATGAACCAACCTTCGTTGGACATGCGCAGTGTGAGACACCATCTAGCCCGCCCTCAAAGGAGGAGGGGTAGGCTCGGTCGCCAGTCGGATGCAGATTGTAAGAAAACTCGAATTACTGTATATACAGTCTCGTGTTTACCTGGGACATTCCGAAGGCCATTGCCAATTTCGAGAAGCACGGCGTCTCGTTTGAAGAGGCGGCCACCGTATTCGGCGATGCCAACGGGCTCGACTGGGACGATGTCGCCCATTCGGATCGCGAACGGCGGTTCAAGCGACTCGGCCTCTCGACGGACAAGCGGCTCTTGCTCGTTGTATACACAATGCGGAGGATGGGCCATGACAAAGAAAAAATCAGAATCATCAGCGCGCGGCAAGCGAGCCGGCGCGAGCGTCAAGCCTATGCCCGACTCACAGATTGATTTCTCAGACATCCCGGAGTCCACAACGGAAGAACTCCGGGGCGCACGCCGGGTTGGGCGGCCATCCAGTGGAATGGCGAAACAGCTCATCGCGATCCGCCTCTCGCCTCGTCTCTTGAGCCAGTTGCGGAAAATGGCGGCGAAAGATAAGAAGCCCTATCAGACGCTCATTCATGAGTTGTTGGAAAAAGCGGCCTCCCGCGCCGCATGATTCGGTCCCTGCTCGCTCGTGAAGCGAACAGGATCTGGAGCGGATAGGAAATCTGCGCTGAACGTGATCCAGAGCAGAGGGGGAGTCGCAGCATGAAACTGAAAATCACACCATCCACGGGGAATGTCTTCCGTGACATCGGGTTTCGCCGTGAGGAGGCCGAGCATCTGCTGGTCCGGGCGGATTTCATGATTCAGGTGCAGAAGCTCATTGCATCGCGCGGTCTCAAACAGAAACCGGCAGCCAAGATCCTCGGCGTGACTCAGCCGCGCGTCAGCGATCTCCTCCGGGGCCGTATCGACTTGTTCAGTACTGATGCGTTAATCGATATACTGGCCCGCCTTGGAGCACAGGTCCGCCTCAAGGTGAAGGTGCTTCCCGCAGCCTGAGGACGGGACAACGACGAAAGCTGTATGCCGTTCCTCATTCCCTTCGCGCTATAAGCCATAAGCCATAAGCTCTTTTCATTCAATCCGCACTCAGCACTCCATCCTCCATCCCTATCCCAGCAGGGTGTTAACAAACTACCAGCTCACGGCAGAAATGCGCATGCCAGAACAGTCTCCGACGATGGCAGAAATGGTCGCAGGCTGTTCAGAAAGGCCGTCCAGCAAGGCCGCAGTAAGCGGAGGGGCGAG
>CXWL01090020.1_pt1 | contig 39694 bp, 41 predicted proteins | sample 590931 | NCBI WGS metagenome assembly CXWL01 (sample SAMEA3498368, study PRJEB10139) | groundwater metagenome | biome: water well; material: biofilm material | place: Germany | collected 2015-04-27 | reverse complement strand
TGGGCAAATTGTTTCCAATTCCACCTTTCTTGTGATTGGCGGTGCAGGTTCAATTGGTCAAGCGGCCACTAAAGAGATATTCAAAAGAAATCCGAAAAAGCTCCATGTTGTCGATATCAGCGAGAACAACATGGTGGAGCTAGTAAGGGATATTAGAAGTTCGTTGGGCTATATCGACGGTGACTTCCAAACATTCGCGCTAGATATAGGTTCGGTCGAGTATGACGCCTTCATCAAGGCGGATGGACAATATGACTATGTACTGAATCTGTCCGCGCTCAAACATGTTCGAAGTGAAAAGGATCCATTCACCTTGATGCGAATGATCGATGTGAATATCTTGAATACCGAGAAAACACTTTGTCAGTCAATTGCAAACAAAACCAAAAAGTATTTTTGCGTCTCAACAGACAAGGCCGCGAATCCAGTCAATATGATGGGCGCATCAAAGCGCATCATGGAGATGTTTTTGATGCGGCGCAGCTTGGAGATCCAGATATCAACCGCACGCTTCGCAAATGTCGCTTTCTCAGACGGATCTTTGTTGCACGGTTTCAATCAGCGGATCCAGAAACGTCAACCCATCGTCGCTCCACAAGATATCAAGCGCTATTTCGTCACGCCAAAAGAGTCGGGAGAGCTGTGCCTGATGTCCTGTATCTTCGGAGAGAATCGAGATATTTTTTTCCCAAAGCTCAGTGAAGAACTTCACTTGATCACCTTCGCCGAAATCGCGGTCAAATACCTAAAGCAAATAGGTTATGAGCTCTATCTATGCAAGAGCGAGGATGAGGCTAGGGAGTTGGCTAAAACCCTTCCCGCCCAAGGCAAGTGGCCATGCCTGTTCACGGATAGTGATACTACGGGCGAGAAAGATTTCGAGGAATTTTTTACAGATAACGAAACCATCGATATGGCGAAGTTCCAAAATCTAGGGGTTATCAAAAATGCGCCGACCTTCGACAATGTCGCGCTTGAGGAATTTACTCACAAAATTGAGCAATGTAAGCAAGATCAACATTGGACTAAAGATCAGATCGTTGGGCTGTTTCATCAAATGATTCCAGATTTTGGTCACAAAGAAACGGGCAAATATCTGGACGGAAAGATGTAGAAATGAGCCTTTCCCACCAAGACATCGTTAACTTCGTTAGAGGGCTGTACCAAACAGCAGAATTCATCCCGCTGCATGAACCAAAATTCGTGGGCAATGAGAAGGCGTATGTTCTCGACTGCATCGACTCGACCTTTGTTTCTAGCGTAGGAAAATACGTAGACCGCTTCGAGCAGATGATGGCGGAATACACGGGCGCAAAATATGCCGTCGCCACGGTAAATGGAACAGCTGCACTACACATTTCCTTGAAGCTGGTCGGCGTGAATTCGGGCGATGAGGTGATCACGCAGCCGCTCTCATTTGTGGCCACCTGTAATGCCATCAGTTATTGCGGAGCGACACCTGTATTCGTGGATGTCGATAAAGAAACGATGGGGATGAGCCCAGATAGCTTGCGTGAGTTCTTGGCGAGTAATGCGACAAAAACACCTAGTGGATGCATCAATAGAACGACAGGGCGAAAGATAGCAACTGTCGTGCCGATGCACACTTTCGGCTTGCCATGCAGAATCGACGAGATTGCTACGGTCTGTGCAGAGTTCGGCATACCGCTTGTCGAGGATGCTGCGGAAAGTTTGGGCAGCTATTACAAGGGAAAGCATACAGGCAGATTCGGCGCGCTTGCAGCTTTTAGTTTCAATGGCAATAAGACGATCACCACGGGCGGTGGTGGAATGATCATCACGGATGACGCTGTGATCGCAAAGCGCGCGAAACACATCACCACCACCGCGAAACAACCGCATCCTTATGAGTTCATCCATGATGAGATCGGCTATAACTACCGATTACCGAATATCAATGCCGCACTGGGTTGCGCGCAGCTAGAAGTATTGCCGCGTTTGCTTGAGAGTAAGCGAGCAATTTCTACAGAGTATGCAAAATTCTTTGAAGATACCCAATTTAAGTTTGTGCAGGAGCCACTCGATGCGCGTTCGAATTATTGGTTGAATGCGCTCGTGTTAAAGGATAAGGCCGAGCGGGATGTTTTCCTGAAAGAGGTGAATGACGCTGGTGTTATGTCACGCCCTATCTGGAGGTTGATGAACGAACTGCCGATGTTCGCCGCGTGCCAGTCTGGCGACTTACCCAACTGCAAATGGCTGGAAGAGCGCGTCGTCAACATACCAAGCAGTGCCAGAATGTTATGAAACCCAAGCTGATATTGATCGGCGGTGGAGGGCACTGCGCTGCTTGCATCGATGTTATTGAGCAAGAGGGTAAATACGATATTGCAGGGATCGTTGATCAAGATGCCTCGATCAAATCGTTACTGGGTTATCCCCTATTGGGGACTGATAAAGACTTGGCCTCACTGCGTTCGAGTTACAGCCATGCCTTGATCACGATTGGTCAAATAAAAAGTCCCTTGGTGAGGATACGTATATTTGAACAGGTGAAGTTGCTAGGCATTCAATTGCCATCAATCATTTCTCCGCGAGCCTATGTGTCCCAACATGCAGCTGTGGGGGAGGGAACCATCGTCATGCACGATGCGTTGATTAATTCACGCGCCCGAGTGGGTGGCAACTGCATTATCAATACAAAATCGCTGATTGAGCATGATTCGATTATTGAAGACCATTGTCATGTATCCACGGCATCCATCATCAATGGCGGTGTCACCATCAAGCGAGGAACTTTCGTTGGAAGTAATGCCGTCACGCGAGAGGCGGTAAGTAGCAGAGAGAATGACTTCATCAAAGCAGGATCGCTCTTCATGGGTTATGCAAATGAATAATGTTTTCATCATCGCTGAGGCTGGGGTCAACCACAATGGCTCACTCGATCTTGCAAAAAAACTCATTGATGTCGCAGTCGATGCAGGTGTCGATGCGGTCAAATTCCAGACATTCAAGGCCGATAAGCTTGTTAGCAAGACGGCGCAAAAAGCTGATTATCAGAAACAGACGACTTCGGCGGGGGAATCTCAATACGACATGCTCAAAAAGTTGGAGCTGGATGAAGACGCGCACCGCATACTCATCAGCCACTGCAACGAGAAGCGAATCATGTTTCTCTCGACTCCGTTCGATCACGACAGCATCGAGATGCTGAATGATTTTGGAATACCGATCTTCAAGGTTCCGAGCGGAGAGATCACCAATCTTCCCTATTTAAGAAATATCGGCCGGCTTGGTAAGAAAGTGATCTTATCGACAGGCATGGCTGACCTTGGAGAGGTGGGGGATGCATTACAAGTCCTGATGGAAGCAGGAACATCGAAGCACAACATCACCATACTTCATGCCACGACCGAATATCCGTGCCCCATAGACGAGGTCAATCTGCGCGCCATGTTGACGATTCGTGATCATTTCGATGTCGAAGTCGGATATTCCGACCATACGCAAGGAATCGAAGTGCCCATCGCTGCCGTTGCGATGGGAGCATGCGTGATAGAGAAGCACTTTACGCTCGACCGGAATATGGAAGGCCCAGACCATAAAGCCAGCTTGGAGCCGCAAGAGCTGAGGGCTATGGTCGCAGCGATACGAAATGTATCTCTCGCATTAGGAGATGGCATCAAGAATCCGAGTAAGAGTGAGTTGAAAAACAAGGCGGTCGCTCGTAAGAGTATCGTAGCGGCGCGTAGAATAAGTGCGGGTGAGTCCTTTAACGAAGATAACATTACCATCAAGCGTCCTGGAGGCGGCATCAGCCCCATGCGATGGGATGATGTATTGGGCCAAGTGGCGGTGAGAGATTACCAAGAGGATGAGTTGATATGAGCGGACTTGTAAAGCTTGAGAATATCAAAAATCTGATTATTGAGATAAGAGAACAATCGGTATTGCTTGACACTGACGTGGCTCAAATCTACGGGGTTGAGACGAGAGATATCAATAAAGCGGTTGTAAATAATCCTGACAAATTCCCTGACGGATACGTTACCAACCTATCCAAGACTGAGAAAAATGAACTGGTGGAAAATTTCCACCGGTTCGACAAGCTCAAGCATTCCACGGTTAATCCTAAAGCCTTTTCAGAAAAAGGCTTGTACATGCTGGCCACCATTCTCAAAAGCCCGCAAGCGATTCAGGCAACACTATCTATCATCGAAACGTTCTCAAAAATCAGAGAGCTATCCAGAGGCATCAAAGAGCTATCGGTTGTTCAAGACAAGGCCGAGCAAAAATCACTTATGCAAAAGAGTGGGGAGTTGATTGCAGAGATCTTTGATGAAGATTTGCAAACCAATGACACTGAAACCTCAATTGAGTTGAACTTTGCAGTATTAAAGTTCAAGCACACGATCAAGAAGAAAAGCAAATGAGAAAAATCTGTGTTGTGACGGGTACACGTGCCGAGTACGGTCTCCTCTACTGGTTGATGAAAGAGATCCAATCGGATGCGCAATTGGAATTGCAGATCATCGTTACGGGCATGCACCTTTCTCCTGAATTCGGTTTGACTTACAAAGAAGTCGAGAAAGAATTCCAGATCGACAAGAAGATCGAGATGCTTCTTTCATCTGATACACCCATCGGCATCTCGAAGTCGATGGGGCTGGCTCAGATCTCTTTTGCTGAAGCTTATGCGGAACTGGATCCAGATATCGTTGTGGTGTTGGGTGATCGATTCGAGATATTCAGTGCCGCATCTGCAGCCATGATTGCGCGGATACCTATCGCGCACATTCATGGAGGTGAAACCACCGAAGGTGCATTCGATGAAGCGATTAGACATTCGATAACCAAAATGAGCCATTTACATTTTGTGGCAACAGAGGACTATCGACGTCGCGTCATCCAACTTGGAGAAGCGCCAGAGCGAGTGTTTCATTTTGGTGCGCCAGGCTTGGATAGTGTCATCAAGTTGAAGTTGCTAGAAAAAGATGAATTCGAGAAAGCAATCGATTTCAAATTAGCTAGGAAAAATCTGCTGGTCACCTTCCATCCTATCACCCTTGAAAAAAGCACTGCCGAAAACCAGCTCCAGCAGTTGCTCAATGCTTTGGATGAATTGCGTGATACCAACATCATATTCACTAAAGCTAATGCGGACACAGATGGAAGAGCTATAAACAAAATAATCGATGATTATGTTGCTGTTCGCTGCGGTAATGCGATTGCATTTACATCGATGGGGCAGCTGCGATATCTGTCAGCTCTTAAGCATGTAGATGCTGTCGTTGGGAATAGTTCGAGTGGCCTGATAGAGGCGCCATCCTTTAAGATCGGCACCGTCAATATTGGGGACCGCCAAAAAGGGCGTATCAAAGCTGATAGCGTCATCGATTGCATTCCAGAGAAAGAGGCTATTTCTGAGGCGTTGCAAAAGATTTACTCTTCTTCGTTTCAAGCCCGCCTGCACAATGTTGTTAATCCCTATGGTAGGGGGGGTGCTTCAGCAAATATCTTTGAGACATTGCGCTCAATGCCGCTGAATAACATCTTGAAGAAACGATTCCATGACTTACCGAGTACCCTCAGAGCATGAATAATTTTAGAAAAGTCCTTTTGCCACCGGATGCAACGATTCGACGCTCCTTGGAAATCATTGACAGTGGCTCAATCAAAATTGCTCTTGTTGCAGATGAGAGTCTAAGATTGTTGGGCACGCTAACGGATGGTGATATACGCCGCGCGATCCTGGGGGGTAAAGGCCTTGATGATTCGATTGAAACGGTCTACTACCGCACCCCAACAACATGCGGTATCAATGATTCGAAAGAAAAGATTCTTCAACTGGCTGTCGCACATAAGCTCTATCAGATTCCCATCGTTGATGCAGAAGGCCGAATCGTTGGTGTCACCGAAGTAGATGAGCTACTTCAACCCATACATCGTACGAACAAGGTTATTTTGATGGCGGGTGGATTGGGTACGCGGTTAAGCCCGCTTACAGACACAACGCCGAAGCCGATGCTTCATGTGGGTAACAAGCCGATCTTGGAGACCATCATTGAGAACTTCGCCAAATATGGTTACACCGAGATCATCCTAAGTGTTAATTACAAATCGCACATCATTGAAGAATACTTCGGAGATGGATCGGCTTATGGCGTAAAGATAGAGTATGTTCATGAGTCCAAGCGGATGGGTACAGCGGGTGCATTGGCACTAATTCGCGATTCACTTAATGAGCCCTTCTTTGTGATGAACGGTGACTTACTGACCAACATCAATTTTGAGCATATGCGCGACTACCATCTTTCGCATGATGCAGCCGCTACGATGGCAGTTCGTGAATATGATTTTCAGGTGCCATACGGTGTAGTGAATGTGTCTGAAGGACGGATACTCTCCATCGAAGAAAAACCAACCCACAAATTTTTTGTGAGTGCAGGTATCTACATGCTCTCACCAAAAGCGCTGACACATATACCCGATGATGAATTCTTTGACATGCCTACATTGTTCGAGAAACTGATAGCGCATGGAAATTTTGCGGCGTCTTTTCCCATCAGAGAGTATTGGCTTGATATCGGCAGGATGGGAGATTACGAGAAAGCCAATAACGAATATGGCGGAGTGTTTGGCTAATGCCTAAACGTGCACTTATTGTTGGATACGGCTCAATTGGGGCAAGGCATGCAAGACTACTGACCGAGTTGGGATGTCATACCGCCGTAGTCAGCAAACGCGATGTGGATTTTGCTGTTAGGTATTCCGACTTGAAGTATGCGCTTGCGACAGAGCAACCTGATTATGTAGTCGTTGCTAACGCAACTAATCAACATCATGCCACTCTATTAATGCTTGCCCAACTTGGATACACAGGGGCGGTGTTAGTGGAAAAGCCTCTTTTTAGTGATCTCGAAGAACTTGGCAAGCTACCTTTCAAGCAAATATTCGTAGCTTACAACCTCAGATTCCATCCCATCATCCAGCGCCTCAAAAACTTGTTGGAAGGTGAGGAGATATTGTCCGTGCAAGCCTATGTTGGACAATATCTTCCAAGCTGGAGACCAGAAACGGATTACCGTGAATCCTATTCTGCGAACGCGAGTCAAGGTGGTGGAGCGCTACGTGATCTGAGTCATGAATTGGATTATCTATTGTGGATGTTGGGGGGCTGGCAAAAGGTAAGCGCCCTTGGTGGGCATTTAAGTCCACTAGAAATAACCAGTGATGATGTGTTCGCATTAATGTTGACTACACCGGCATGTCCCATTGCGATGCTGCAATTGAATTATCTCGACAAGTTGACTCGGAGAACGGTTCTGATCAACACGGCAAACCATACCATCGAAGCCGATCTTATAAAGGGGGTCGTTATGTTAGATCGCCAAACTGAAACCTTCACTGTTGGAAGGGACGACACTTATAGAGCTATGCATGAGGCAGTTATCAGTGGCAAATCCGAAAGCTTGTGTTCACTAACTGAAGGTTTGGAAGTGATGCGATTGATAGCAGCAGCAGAGCAATCTGTATTAACGGAAGAATGGGTCAAGCGATGAAAAGACTTTGTACAATATGCGCGCGCGGGGGATCCAAAGGAGTAAAGGGAAAAAACATTCGGGAGTTGCTTGGTAAGCCCCTTATTGCACACAGCATAGAGCAAGCAAAGGCATCAAAGTTGTTTGATGTGATTGCAGTTAGTAGCGATTCAGATTTGATCTTGGAAATAGCAAAAGAATGGGGAGCAGACTACTTAATAAAAAGGCCAGATGAACTCGCGACCGATCAGGCCGCAAAACTTCCGGTCATACGACACTGTGCTGCAGAAGTTGAGCATCAGATGGGTGTTAGTTTTGACGTGATTGTCGACCTTGATGCTACCTCGCCACTGCGCTCAGCCGAAGACATTCAAAACGCAGTTAAGGTGCTAGAAGAAGCAGGGGCGGGTAATTTGATCACTGGCATGCCGGCTCGCCGATCACCCTACTTCAACCTTGTTGAATTGAATGCAAATGACGTGGTGGAACTATCAAAGCCGCTCAAAACGGCAATCGTCAGAAGGCAAGACGCGCCAAAATGTTATGACATGAATGCTTCAATCTACGTATGGAAACGTGATGTGCTTTTTAATGGCGACAAACTTTTCAATCAGGACACGAAGCTTTACGTCATGCCAGAAGAGCGATCGATTGATATCGACTCCGAACTTGATTTTAGGTTTGTTGAGTATTTGATGCTTCAGAACAGAAGCGAAGTGTAGGTGCTGTTATGAAGTTATCCGACATATGGAGTCGAATCAAATTTTGGAAGGCGGCCGATAGAATTGGACCTGATATTCCATACACTCATTGGCGGCTTCATTTTAAGTCGGCAATGTTACCGCTATGCAAAAGCAAGTTTAAATATTTTGCTGACACAGCAGAATTTAGACCGGGTGCCTATGCCATAGGTTGTTCCAAGATTAGCTTGGGGCAACGTGTGATTATTCGTCCGGGCAATATGTTGTTTGCAGACCCTCGAGAAGGTGGTGCAGGAATAACCATTGAAGATGATGTGATGCTTGGGTCAGGAGTTCACATCTATGTCCATAATCATCGATTTGATAATCCAAACGTACCAATCATTGAGCAAGGTTACTATTCATCTGCGCCAGTCGTACTCAAAAAAGGTTGTTGGGTGGGAGCGAATGCAATAATTCTGCCGGGCGTGACCGTCGGTGAGAATGCCGTTGTAGGCGCGGGCAGTGTTGTTACGAAGAGCGTTCCAAATAGAGTAGTTTCTGCGGGGAATCCGGCAAAGATAATTCGAAATATTGGAGAGAACGAAAGTGCAAAAATTGCTGAGTAACAAGGTGGTAGTCATCACTGGTGGGGCGGGGTTGATTGGACAGGCATTCGTTCGTGGCATCGTGGCGCATGACGCTATCGCAATAGTGGCAGATGTGAATGAGAGGGCTGCAAACAGCTTCATAGATGGGCTTAGATCAGCGAATCCGCAAGCCAGAGTTGAGTTTGTAGAGGTGGATATCACTTCTAAAGAGTCGCTCGCCAATATGATTTCTAGCCTGCACGAAAAGTATGGCCGCATTGATGCGCTGGTGAATAATGCCTACCCAAGAAACCAGAATTACGGCAAGAAATTTGAAGAGGTAGCTTACGAAGATTTTTGCCAAAATGTCTCGTTGCACCTAGGCGGCTATTTTTTGACTGCACAACAGGTTGCCGCATATTTCAAAACGCAGGGGCACGGAACGATCATAAATATGGCATCGATTTATGGTGTGGTAGCGCCGCGCTTCGATATTTATGATCACACAAAGATGACCATGCCGGTCGAGTATGCGGCAATCAAGTCGGCGATTGTCCATCTTACAAAATATATGGCTCAATATTTTAAGGTTGACAATATCCGGGTCAATTGCATTAGTCCAGGCGGCATATTAGCGGGGCAGCCAGAAGAATTTCTATCGAGATATAACAGCTTTGCCGCTTCGAAAGGGATGTTGGAGCCTGAGGATTTGCAAGGCACGTTGTTGTATTTATTAAGTGATATGTCCAAATTCATCAATGGCCAAAACATCGTGGTCGATGACGGCTGGACACTATGAACCGCAAGGTAATTTACGTTTCCTACATGCGGCTTTCAGATAAGGTGGAGCGCGACTGGTATATATCCCACCTGCAAGCGCAGGGAATAACGGTCGAATTTTGGGATGTGGTCGCACTACTGTTTGGGGGCTCGACAGATGGGTCTAAGCCGGCTAGCTTTCTGCGAGTGCCACAAACCTACCAAGAAATTATTTCGTTGCTAAGTCTTCCCGAAAATAATGGGTCGCATTTCATAATGCTCGTTGCTTATGAAGGCCGTACGGCAGAACTATTTAGAATATTAAGTAAATTTCGATGCAAGATGATCTTTTTGGCTTGGGGAGAACTTCCACTTAAGCCAACGCGTAACTGGAAATTATTTACGTCTGGTCTATTCTCGCCGCTTCGATTGGCCAAAAAGTTTTACTATAAATTAAAAGGGGCCGCCTATAAAAGGCTGAAGTTAATCAGCCCGTTTGAAGTGGTATTTGCTGCTGGGAAAGTGTTGATGTCGCAAAATCACTCTGCAAGAACGGTGGTTCCAATAAACTTGGTTGACTACGATCTCTTCAATAGATTAAGGCTTGACGACAGTCGGCTTGTTGAAGGCCGGTATGTCATATTTCTAGATATCTATCTCCCTTTCCAATCTGATTTGAGCATAGCCCGTATGCGAGCTGTTAATTCGGATAATTATTACGCATCTCTAAATCGACTATTTGAACTGATTGAATCAAAACATAGACTCAAGGTTGTGATTGCCGCACACCCAAAAGCGAATTACGAGGCGGAACAATTCAAGGGTAGAGATATCTACTATGGGCAGACGCCGAGGCTTGTGAAAGACTCAGATTTTGTGATTTCTCATCACAGCACCTCAATTAGCTATGCAGTGCTTAACTTGAAGCCGATAGTGTTTATCTACACAGATGAAATGGCTGACTTATACAAGCACACGGTGGTAAGTTATCTGCATGACTTCGCCGAATACTTGGATGCAAACCTCTACAACATAGATGAGATCACTCAAGGTGATCAGATGGTTGTTGGGGAAGTAAACAAAGAGCGCTACAACGACTACAAATATAATTATCTAACCACTCCTGAGTCTGAGCACTCAACCACACAAGACATCTTCTTTCACCAACTCTTTCCTGCGGCATAGCGACATGCCATTGACGCATTCCTTAAGGAAGAGGTTTATCTTCAAGCTGGCAGGAAACCTAGCAGCAGTTGGGCTTGGCGTTGTTGCCTTGGCGGTTGCCTCAAGGGCGCTTGGCCCTGCAGATTTCGGAAGATTTGAATTCTTAACTGCCAATTTCAAATTAGTGTTGGACACGCTGACATTGCAATTACCCGTTGCATACTTCAATTGGGTTTCGCGCAAAGGCCACAAAGAAAATATCGATTACGCAACGGGAGTCACATTCTATTGGTCGGTAGCGGTGATGATTTTGTTTGCAATCTTCGTTTACGTAACAACCGCTTTGGAAGTGAATCAACTATTTTGGCCAGACGTGGAAACACACTACCTTTGGCTAGCTCTTGGATTTACATCTGCAATATTTCTCTATCAACTTAGTATTTTTCTTGCAGATGGTCGGGCTTTGACTGTGGGGCTTGAGAAGATCCGGCTAGCTCAGAATGTCCTTAAAACATTGGGCATCTTAGCTCTGTTTGGGGTTGGGCTTCTTACTCTTACCTCATATTTCTTTATTCAGATAGCGGTGGCGGTTTTTAGTGTAACGGTCACGCTGGTGTGGCTTAACTCGCGATCTGTGTTCAGCACTGGAATATTCCAGTGTTGGAAGCTAGATAAGGGGGATCAGGTCAGATTCCATGAATTCTCAGCCTCATATATTAAGCCGCTGATGATTTCAATGTTGGTGGGATTCGCCTACATATACTTTGATCGCTGGTTTTTACAATTCATAGCAGGCTCGTCACAGCAAGGTTACTACGCGCTTTCAGAAAGACTCGGAATGGTTATATTTATTTTCACGAGCGCGATGACGCCATTGATCACCAGAGAATATGCCTTTGCCTATGAAGAAAAGGATACCGCTCGGTTGGTGAAATTATTTGAGCGAATCAAGATATTCATTTTTATCTCGACCGCTGCGGGTTGTTTTATGTCGGTGAATAGCGAGGCAATCGTAATCCTTTTTTCTGGGAAGGCCTACCAAGAGGCGATAATTCCTGTGGCGATTATGATGCTTTATCCAATTCATCAGACTTTAGGGCAGCTCAGTGGTGCGCTGATGTTGGCCACTGGTAGAACCAAGCTTTACGCCAATTTAGCGATTGCGGTGATGTTATTTAGCGCCCCTTTTACTTATTTACTTTTAGCACCTGTTGATTATGTGATTCCGGGTTTGGCTTTAGGTGCAACAGGTTTAGCTATTAAGATGGTGTTGGTGCAGTTTATTGGCGTGAACGTGCAGCTGTATTTCAATACCAAGTACCTTGGCATTGCATTTAAAAAATGGTTAATGTTCCAAATTAATATAATTGTCGTGATTTATGTTGCTGCACTTACCTCGTATTTGTTGGCAGGACAAATATCATCAAGTACTCTGGCCGCTTTTCAAAACTTTGGTATTGCGCAACACATGCTTAATTTGGCGAGTGGAGGCTTGATCTTTACGGGATTAATTGCAGCAATAATTTTGCTCATTCCGAGCATTGTGGGTATCAGCAAAGAAGATATATTGGCAGTGCTTGGAAAGCGAGCATTTCCGATTAGGTGAATGTATTTGAGGTCACTTAAAGCCTGATTGTGTTGGAGTACGCTCACATATAATGAGAAGCTAACCAAATGATCGAGAAATTTATCAATGGTTGTTTGGCTAAAGTGTCTGTTCAAACGCAAGTTAAATATGACTTAAGATTGGGGTCGGTATGGCTGTGAAGGATTTGGAAAGTTTTTACGAAGAATGGTCAAGCAAGTCGGCCGAATCAATTGATTTCGATATAGAGGCCTCTGTTCGGAAAGCGGACGCCATTCTTTCACTCTTCCCTAGAGAAGCATTGGCTCCACTACGTTCTATTTTGGATTTTGGATGTGGGTACGGGGCGGTTTTAAAGAGATTTTCAGAGACGCTGCCAACAACTTTGGAGAAGGCTGTCGGCGTTGATTTCTCAGAAGCCGCCATAGCAATAGCACAGCAGAGGTGTCAACAAAATTCACTTCAGTATCACAGGCTACCCAATTTGGCCATAGCGGAAAATTTGGAATTCTTGCGCAAGGTCATTCCCGAAAAGGTTGATGGTGTGTTGTTGATTGATCTGCTGGAACACGTCCCAGATTGTAAGCAGTTAATTTCTGAACTTGCGAGTTTCACTCGTTTTTTTATAATAAAGTTGCCGGTTGAGTCATCGATTATTGATAACTACGTACTTCCTAAGGAATACCCGAGCTCTAAGCATAGCAATGGCCATTTGCGTGAATTTAACGCCAATAGCGTGCATTATTTCATTAGGCAGTTAGGATTGACGCCGCAATACGAGTCTCTATACATCTACCATCCCGATGATGCGTTTCCCCCTATGGATGCAAGTGCTACAAAAAAACAAAGATTTTCCCGTTTGATTATTCGGGGTTTCAAAATATTTGCCTCAAAAGTTTTGCCAAAGAAGATTTTCTTGCGATGTGTGGGTGGTGGTGGCTATATCTGCATTGCAACCTTTGATAGCAATCATTTGCTGACGCCATAGGTATAGATTAGAGCTCATGTTTTTCTATGATTGAGGATTGTATATTTCAGAATGTTCACTAAATGAAAATCTGTTTCTTCACTGAAAACTACCACAAAGGTGGGCTTGATACGTTTCTGATCAATCTGATTAACGCTTGGCCTAATTTAGATGATGAGTTGACGGTGGTTTGCAATAGCACCCATCCTGGTATTGAGACGATTACTAGTAAAGTTCGGCGAAGAATTGTAGTGAGTGCATATTCGAGGTTGTTTACGTCTAGCCTTGCAAAAGGGTTGTCGTCATTTATGGGCGCATCATTGCTGCGCCGTTTATTTAGCTTGAGCTACCGGGTGTTGCAATATCCGGTCTTATTTCCGTGGTATGTCTTGTCGTTAGCGGTATATTTTAGACGTCATAGATTTGATCGTCTCATGGTTGTAAATGGTGGCTATCCAGCAAGCTTACTATGTCGATGTGCTGCAATAGGCTGGAAACTTGCTGGTATGCGGCCATTGGCAATATTTAATTACCACAACTCTGCGACCCGAGCACCGTGGTATTTTCCATGGCCAGAATATCTAGTGGATCGATTGGTAATTGCTGCATCAGCAAAGATTGTTACAGTATCTAAAAATTGCCAGGACTCGCTTAGTATTCGTAATGCTTTTTTGAATTGTCCAAAGTTGCGCTATATCTACAACGGCATCGAGGATCCTGTTCGCCAGTTGGCGGGACAGGCCCGAGATGATAGAGGGCGGTATTGTTTGATGCTTGCCACTTATGAGGCAAGAAAAGGGCATAAGTTTTTACTGAAGGCATTTCGATTGGTGGCCGACAAATTTCCCGAAGTGCAACTTAGGATTTATGGACACGGTACTGCGGAAGATAGGAAGGTAGTGGCTGATGAGGTGAACAAATTATCATTGTGGGGGCGAGTTTCCTTGAATGACTTCACTGATCAGACTGCTTCCTTGCTTTCAAATGCGACACTGCTGGTTGTGCCTTCGCAAGCATACGAGTCATTTGGCCTTACCATTGTTGAAGCGATGGCATTTAGCACGCCAGTGATTACAACAGATGTGGGTGGAATGCCTGAAGTAATGGCCGAAAGTAATGCGGGTTATGTTTGTGAAAGGCATGACTTTGTGAAATTTGCTGAAGCGATAAATACGATACTCGGGAATTCAGTATTTGCTGATGAGCTTGGCAGGAATGGTCGCCTAACATTTGAGCGGAAATTTATCTCGCAAACGATGGCAGCACAATATCAATTGATTATTTCAGAGGATGAGTAAATATGCCTGAAGAAAATAACGCGTCGCATTTTGCAAAAAAATATTTTGAAGAGATCGACGAAGTTTCAGAGGCTAGTAATTATTTCTTGCCTATTTTGCAAGAAGTTGGCATGCACATAAACTTTAGCGCGGCGAAAATACTTGACGTTGGATGTGGCACGGGGATTTTTTTAAAGCCCATCGTAGAAGCTGGTTGTACCGAACTTTATGGTATTGACGGACCGTCTGAGTTTGCATCACGTGCAATTGAGCGGGGATATAAAGAAGTGCAATTCGTTCCTGATTTGAATAAATCTCCTTTGCCGTATCCAGATGAAACCTTTGATCTGGTGATTTGCAAAGACGTTTTTGAGCACTTGCTAAATCCACTGTTTTGTTTATCCGAAATTAAACGTGTTTTGAAGTCAGGAGGGTTGTTTTTGTTTCATGTGCCAAACCATTTTCCTTTATATGGGCGAATAAAGTTTGTATTTACCAATGATATTGACCCCTTTTCATTCTTTAAAAATGAGAGCCGCTGGACATTTCCGCACATACGATTTTATGAGCACGATGATTCGCAAAAGATGATGGCTGATAATGAGTTGGAGCTGGTTTCTGATTTAAGTTACCACTTTCAAGCTATTCCACTTCTGTCTCGATTTCAATTTTTGAGTTCATTTAGAAGGACTCTTGTTGGGCATTTCCCAAATCAGTTTGCCGCTGGTTTTACATACTTAGAAAAGAAGAAGTGAGTCAGCTACTATGGTAAAGAATAACTTTGAAAAGGTATCAACATTCAATGGGGCTACAGTGATTATCACGGGCCATACTGGTTTTAAGGGCGCATGGCTTACGGCGTGGCTTAAACAGCTAGGCGCTAAGGTGGTAGGTATTGCGCTTGACCCTCCGACCCGCCCATCTCATTTTGAGGCAGCACGGTTGGCTGAAGGAGTGGCAGATTTGCGCATTGATATTCGCAATCAGGCTGCTTTGGAAGAGGCCATTGTTTCTGCCCAGCCAGATTTTGTATTTCACTTAGCTGCTCAGGCTTTGGTGCGCCGTTCTTATGATGACCCGATTGAAACTTGGCATACCAACGTGTTGGGTACTTTGAATGTACTGGAGGCACTCCGCAAATTGAATAAGCATTGTGCGGCAGTGATTATCACAAGTGATAAGTGTTACGACAATGTTGAGTGGGTATGGGGTTATCGCGAAACTGATGCAATGGGGGGGCCAGATCCATACAGCGCCTCCAAAGGCGCCGCCGAACTGGCGATTCGTTCGCATATCAAATCATACTTTCCTAAAGCATCGAGCAAAGTACGTATAGCGTCTGCGCGCGCGGGCAATGTGATTGGCGGGGGAGATTGGGCTGCGGATCGGATTGTTCCAGATTGTGTTAGGGCGTGGTCACTCGACAAGATTGTTGAACTGCGCAACCCTCATGCAACAAGACCTTGGCAGCATGTGCTGGAGCCATTGAGTGGTTATTTGAATCTTGCAATAGCATTGTCTCAACAGCCTGAACTGCATGGGGAGCCTTTTAATTTTGGCCCGCAGGCTCAACAGAATCATAGCGTACTAGAGTTGGTGCAACAGATGTCTTTGCATTGGGATCAAGTTCGTTGGTTGGATGTTTCTCAGGCAACTGATGGGCCATATGAATCTGGCTTACTCAAACTCAACTGCGATAAAGCATTACATAATTTACGGTGGCATGCGGTGATGGGTTTTGAAGAAACTGTGAATATGACGGCAGAATGGTATCGGGCTTATTATCAAGACCCATCAACAATTTCGGCTACAACAAAATTACAGATTGAGGCATATATTGCACTTGCAAAGCAAAAAGGGCTGGTATGGGCGCAATGAGTCTTGATGAGGTGTCGGTTCTTCCGCTAGCTCGAATCGCGACGGCGGGAGGGGATGTGATGCATGCCATGAAGTGTAGTGATGCTGGTTATAGCGGCTTTGGTGAAGCTTATTTCTCCTGGGTTAATGCTGGAGCGATCAAAGCATGGAAACGGCACACACAAATGACTATGAATGTCATTGTTCCTGTTGGTGAGGTACGGTTCGTTTTTCGTTTGGATGGTACTCAGGAATTTAGGGTCGAAGAAATAGGCGTTAATAATTATGTTCGGCTTACTGTGCCACCCGGTATTTGGTTCGGATTTCAAGGGATGGCCGAGCCGCAAAGTTTAGTTCTAAATATCGCTAATATTCCTCATGACCCGCAAGAAGTAGAGCGGATGTCAATAACAGCGATTGATTTCGATTGGGGTGCAAAGTTATGAAAGTTATTTTACTGGCAGGCGGTTTTGGTACGCGCCTTGCTGAATATACCGATGTTATTCCTAAGCCTATGGTGCCGATCGGGGGGAAGCCCATTCTGTGGCACATCATGCAAACTTATGCGAGTTTCGGCCATAAGGATTTTTATGTCGCACTGGGGTACAAGGCTGAGGTAATTAAGGAGTATTTCCTTAATTACCGTGCGCTCAATTCAGACTTTACGGTGGATCTTGCTTCGGGGGGGGTTACGCCATATCAGATGGATTCCGTTGATTGGCGTGTGACTTTAGTTAACACCGGCGATGCGTCAATGACTGGGGGTAGGGTTAAGCGCATGCGATCATTTATTGGTAATGAGACATGTATGTTGACTTACGGCGATGGTGTGGCGGATATCAACCTAGATGCTCTACTCAAGTTTCATCGTAGCCACGGCAAAATGGTTACTGTGTCTGCTGTTCGGCCAGCAGCCCGATTTGGAGAGTTGGAAATGGAGGGCGCGCGCGTAGCTAGTTTTCAAGAAAAGCCGCAGATGCATGATGGGTGGATTAATGGCGGATATTTTGTAATTGAGCCTGCATTTTTTGATTTGATTGCAGGTGATGGCACGCTATTAGAGCGCGAGCCTTTGGAGCAAGCGACAAAGGCTGGTGAATTGATGGCTTATCGCCACGATGGCTTCTGGCATTGTATGGATACAAAGCGCGACCATGAACTATTGGAATCGATGTGGGCTAAAGGCGCACCTTGGTCGGTTAAGTAAAAATTAGATGCGCATACTAGTTACTGGAGGTCATGGATTTTTAGGCGGGAGGATTGGGGAGTTTTTGTATCAGGCGGGTCATCAAATCGTTCTGGGTTCGCGTGATAATGTTGATTCTCCCCTGTGGTTGCCAGCATCGGTAACAGCGCAGACTGAATGGAATGATGAGGTGTCGCTGGAACGTATATGTAATGGCGTCGATGTTGTGATTCATGCGGCTGGAATGAATGCACAAGACTGCGTGTCAAATCCAACGAGTGCTTTTGAGTTTAATGGTTTGGCAACTGCTCGCTTATTTGAGGCGGCAAGGCGAGCAGGTGTAAAACGGTTCATATATTTTTCAACGGCACATGTGTATGCAAGTCCACTAGCAGGAGTCATCACTGAAGAGACTTCCCTGAATAATCAGCATCCTTATGCTACATCGCATGTTGCGGGTGAATGTGCAGTATTGAGAACTGGCGGAAGTGGGGAAATCGACGGTGTCGTGTTGAGGTTATCTAATGCCTTCGGTGCACCAACAGAAAAGGAAGTAAATTGTTGGTCGTTGTTGGTGAATGATTTGTGTATGCAGGCGGTGCAGAACAAGCAAATGGTTTTGCGATCAAGTGGAATGCAACAACGAGATTTCATTGCATTGGCAGAAGTTGCGCGCGTGGTCGAACACTTATCTGTTTGCAACTTGGATACTCAGGCGCCTCGCATTTTCAATCTGGGTTCTGGGGTTTCCAAAACTGTTTATGAAATGGCGCTGCAAGTACAGGAAAGATGTAAGAAGGCTTTGGGATTTGAGCCGAAACTAATGCGTCCAGTTACTTGTGAAGATGAGGTGCACGAGAGCTTACATTTTCGCCTAGAAAACTTGGCGAAAATGGGCATAAGGATTAAGCAAGATAACAATGCAGAACTCGATGAATTGCTAATATTTTGCCAACGGACATTTGGGAATAACAAAGAATAATTTCATATGAATACAACTGATGGCCCGCTAATATCTATAGTCATTCCTACCTATAATCACGCCCATTTTTTGGGGCGCGCTCTGCAATCGGTGCTTGATCAGACATACCCAAACTGGGAAGTGATTCTTGTCGACAATCATTCTCAAGACAATACAGAGGAGCTGGTTGAAGGATTGAATGAACCGAGAATTAGGTTACTAAAGATCCATAACAACGGAGTAATTGCTGCATCTCGAAATATGGGGGTTCGAGCTGCTAGGGGCGAATGGGTGGCGTTTTTAGATTCGGATGATCTTTGGTATCCCTCTAAACTTGCAATAGCTTTACAGGGTATTCAAGGTGACTGTTTGACTGATGTTTGCAGTACCAATGAAATGTTGGTGGACGAGATAACCGGTGAACGACGGTTATTGAAATTTGGACCCTATTGTTCAGACTTCTATCAAAGATTATTGTTAAGAGGGAACTGCCTATCCCCTTCTGCTTCCGTAGTTAAACGAAAATTTCTAACTGATAACAATATACTTTTTCGGGAAAACAAAGAGTTCGTGACTGCTGAAGATTATGATATGTGGATGCTGCTCGCCCAAGCGGGAGCGAGATTTAAATTCATAAATTCAGTTCAGGGCGAATACCGTATTCATGCGACAAATAGCTCTGGTCAGATCGAACGACATCGTCAGGCTGTAATAAATGTTGTCAAGGACCAAGTGTTTAAAGTGCAGACTTTTGATACAAACAGAGAGGGACTTTGGCGAAAAATTTACGCACGCCTATTGCTGGAGAGCGCTAATAATCGATTTGTAAAGAGCCAATTTATGGAGGGATTGCATGATGTGTTCCAAGCCTTCAATACTTCCTTCTGGGGTTCTTTAGGCCATATATATGCCAAAGCGAGTAAACGTTGAATTTGAATAGCTAGATACAGGAAAGAATTTCTATTCGAACGACGCCCATTACTCAGAAAGCGCGAACGGGCTACAGAACCTACCGTTAAGACTTAATAATTTGATGTTCAAATACATTACCGAGGAATTCAATGTTTGGCGTAATAAAACGAAATCCTACTTTATCGCCGACGGAGATTCTTCGCGTGATGGCGTTTCAAAGAGAAATCTTGGACGTTCCCCTATCACCAGAATGTAGTTACACGGGATATGCCCGCTTTGCTTTGTACAACATACTCAAGACATTAAATCTTGATCGCGGCAGCGAGATATTACTTCCTGCGTATATCTGTGATGTTGTGCGACTGCCGCTAGATAAGCTGGGAATTGTCCCAATATTTTATGGAATAACAGACCGATTTCAAATTGACTATGACTCGATCAAGCTTTCTAAAGAAACGAAAGCGATGATTACAGTGAATTATTTTGGGATGAGTCAGGATTTTGGACTAATTGATGCGTTTGTCAAAAAACACGAGCTTGTTTGGATAAACGACAATAGTCACGGATTTGCAGGCAAGCATGAAGAAACCAAACTTGAGTCTTACGGTGATTTTAGTATTACATCGTTTAGGAAAGTTCTGCCAACAGTGAATGGTGCGATCGCTCGCATCAACAATGAAGTCTACCAAACTTTGATTCCTGAATTGGTGCGACTAAATCAGACGAGTATTGAGGAGCATAAAAAATTAAGATTTTTTGGCGCTACCCTTCTTGGGATTCTTCGATATCGACCGTGGTTGCATCCAGACTATTCAGTTATGTCGGTCGGGGCGGAAACCGAAATTCAGCCATTTAGGCTCGACAAAATATCCAGTAGAGTTTTGTGCATGACACCAGAGAATGAAGTTCAGAAGCGCAGATACGAGATATATCAGGCGATTGAGCTTTTCCTGCTGAAGCAACAATATGACTTTATTGAGCTAATACCGGATGTATTACATGCGGGGAATTCACCTTTGGTTTATCCAGTAAGGGTTAAAGACAAGCATTGCTGGAAAGCTATCTTGAGAATAAGTCGGAGCGCTGGAATCGACATTCATACGTGGCCAGATTTGCCTCAAGAAGTTATTGTAAAAAATCTATTTGGATGTGTAGATATGTGGGAAAAATTGCTTTATTTCCCAATTCAACAGGACCTTGATGCTGAGAGCTATTGCCTCCGTTTAGCTAATGTTTTGGATTTGGTAAAGAGGTAATGCAGGTGATTGCCAATGGGTGGCTATGTTAAGCCTAATTAATGAATATACAAACGAGTTTATATGATTGAGTTCTTGGAGTTCACTTCGAAAGATTCCAAACAGTGGGATGGCAAGCTCCTTAAATTTAAGGATGCGTGCTGTCAACAAACATATTCGTTTGGCGAATACAGCAGGGCAAAAAACTCGAAATTATTTCGTGCGCTACTTGTGGATGGTGAGCAACCATTGGTGATGGCGCAAGGGATAGTGCGGAGCACGTTCTTTGGCTCTCAGATATTGGTTGTGCGTGGTGGCCCAATCTATCAATCAACGAATAATGAAAATACAAACCTGAAAAACCTACGCATGTTTTTGCAAGAATTGATTGGTTTGTATAAAGGGCGAAATGGCGGGTTTTACCTAAACATTACTATGAACGGTGAGCGTTCTATGGGAATCGAGATTGCCTTGCGTGAGGCGGGCATGAGGAGGCCATTTTTTGAACGAGATCCTTATCTGACCTATGTAGTACCCATCCACGACGATGTGGACCAAAACATGAAAGCTTTCGATTCAAAATGGAGGAATCAGCTTCGGCGTGCAGAAAGTTTAGGGTCAACATTCACATGGGGAAGTGATGAGGTGATGCTCAAATCATATGTGCAGTTGCATAACTCAATGTGTCAGATCAAAGCAATTCAAAGTGAGCGTCTGAGCGACGAAGATATGGCCGACATGAAGCGACATTTGGGTGAGAACCTGCAATGTATTATCGGACGCCATGGAGGCCAAGATGTTTGTGGTTGTGTTGTCATTACAACAAATAAAAAGGCCTACTATTACTATGCGGCGGCTAATGAGCAGGGGCGTAGTGGTTATTTTTCGAATGCAATGCTCTGGTTTTTGATTAAAAAACTTCGACAGATGAATGTGGATGAGCTTGACTTGGTTGGTGTGGATCCAGTACGCAATTGGGGTGGGTATCATTTCAAAAAAGGGGTTGGTGGAAAGTCATTGGCCTACGTTGGAGAATGGGACTTTAGTTCACCTTACTTCCTGAAGCCGATAATGAATTTTGCACTATATTGGAAATCAAAGTTGCTGTATCGATGAATACAAGCTTAGGTATTCATTGTAATCATAAACCTCCAATATGTAGCTAGCGTCAAGCAATAGAGCCCGAAATTTCCAAGTAGACAATATGATAGACAAGCGAATTATTACAAAATTGATTGCAGAGGGCGTGTCCCTTGTCCCGCCGTTTATTAAATCTCAAGCAGGGCTAAGAATTATTAATTACCACTCTATCGGTGGACGTGCTTTTGAAGATGAGCGAGGTATGTTTAGTCTGTCTGAGCTGCAGTTCAAAGAGCACATAAAACTTATGACTGAAAGAATGGGCTGTGAAATAGTCCCCTTGCAACCTCTTTGCATTTCTCAAAATTTGCTACAAGTGGCGATAACTTTTGATGATGGATATCTAAACAATTTAAGAATCGCTGCGCCAATCTTAGTAGAGAAAAACATCCCATTCGCAGTATTCGTTTCCTCTGATTTTGTGGCTAACCGTACTGATGGATTTTTGAGACCAGAAGAACTGCGAGAGCTTTCTCGTTTGCCTGGCGTATCAATAGGGGCGCATGGTAAGTCGCATCGGTCATTGATTGACTGCGACGACCAAACTCTCAGAGCCGAGCTTCTGGACAGCAAGTGTTACTTAGAAGATGTGCTGGGTTATCCAGTAACTGCTATCTCCTACCCTTTTGGCGCGGCAAATCGGCGCGTGCGACAAATGGCGGAACAGCTTGGTTATGAGCTGGGTGTTTGTACGCGTTTTGATATTAATGCGCCGTGCCGTGATCCGTTGATGCTTTGTCGATACAACATAGAGAGCGACAATACAATTCGTGTTCTTCGCCAGAAGCTGCTGGGTGACTGGGATTGGTATCGTTGGAGATCTCCAGATCCACTTGAACTAGAGGGGATTCCGTAAACGTGGAGTTTATATCCATTTAGTTTTGAATAATTTTGATAATGAGATTATCCCTAGTCTCAATATTTGGTGAGGCCGTGTGATCAAAATAATAATTTTGGTATCTATGCTTGCAGCTTTCTTTCATGCGCCGCTAAAAATCTTCGTTGGTTTGGTATTCGGCATGAACCTAATTTCGCTGACGCTGATTATTCTTATGGGCGGAGTCTTAATGAAACTAATGATTAAAGGTGCTGAAATATTCAAGGAGCTTGAAATATCATGGTTCGATATTGCAATGGGGGGGGTCTTCGTTTCCATGTTGATTTCATTGGCGGTAACCGCTGTTGAGTTAAATGATGCGGCAGGAACTATCAATTGCATGGGGCATATACTAACCATTCCGTTTGGGTATTTTTTATTTAGGTTACTAATTAGCAATACCTATGGGGATGATTTTATCGGCGTATTGGTGGGGCGCCTTCTTAAGATATCGGTTATATGGTTGGTTATAGAATTTTCAGTGATCAACATTTTTAATCTAGCGACTCCGTTGGAGGAGGTGCTTAACCCAGTTCTGGGCGCAGACAGGTTGTTCGATGGGCTTGGGGGCTCTTTTGTAAAAGCAGCAGGTCCAATACCCGGATCCCAAAACGGTTCAATAATTTCTGCTATGGCTTTAAGTATTTTTTGGAGAGATTTTCTGCATAGCAATTCAAGAGAAAAAATCGGCTGGGTCACACTTTCCGCGATTGCATTTTTGACAACCTTCACGCTCACTGGTGTGATTGTTATGGTTCTGGTGCAAATGATTTTCTGGCCTGCTAAAGAAGGTGGATTGTCCAGAATTGTTGCATTTTCTTTTACATTTATTGCATTCTTAGTTAGCGCTTTTTCGATTGAAGCAATACTCTCCTTAAAAACTGGGGTGGATAGTTCAGAGATGGAATTGACGGAATATTATTGGAGCGTAATGTGGGGCGATGGAGTGGGGGAGGTACTCTCTATCGTGGCCCACAATCCATTAGGGGTCGGCTGGATGCAAAATGCGAGCGATCCAGATGTTTTATCAATTGGGGAGGCTGTGGGGCCAGAGCTGCCGAAAGAGATATATTTATTGCGAATGATAACATTTGGGGGAGTCCCGTTGGTGTTGGCATTATCGTTGTTTTTTGTTGTCTTTATAAAACAATATAAAAATGTGTGGTTAGTTTCCCAAGAGAAACAAGTAATGGCTCAATCATATTTCGTAGTGTTGGCGTGCATACTGTTTTCTACGCTGCATTACCCGTCTATTCTTTCTCCTGGGTTTGCTATCTTATTTGCAGCAGTAGTTGCGCAACTTGCAACCAATAGCGATTTCAATCTGCGCGTGAAGAATGACTCTGAATTAATTGATGAGGATGCAACGTAAACATATGATTCAAGTTTCGGTGATAATTCCTTGTTATTGTTGTAAGCAAACTGTTCAGCGCGCCATTGATTCGGTTGTGAAGCAAACACGCCAGCCAAGTGAGCTGATTCTGGTTGATGATGCAAGTAGTGATGACACTTTGGAGGTGTTGCAAAATATCGCTCGACTTTACCCAGATTGGATCAAAGTAGTTGCATTAGAAAAGAATGTTGGCGCTGCGGGCGCGCGCAATGCCGGGTGGGAGATGGCGACGCAACCCCTCATGGCTTTTTTGGATGCGGACGATACTTGGCATTCAAGAAAGATCGAAATTCAATATGCCTACATGAATTGCCATCCAGAGGTCGTGCTGTGTGGGCATGCTCACAAGTCGCTAAATCAAGAAGATTTGAACCCTGACTGGCGAGTGAGTGAGTGGGATGTTCAAGCGATCTCGAAAGGTTCGTTGCTTGTTTCGAATAGATTCATAACGCCATCGGTCATGGTTAGGCGGGATATATCGCAAAGATTTAGATTGGGTCAGCGGCATATGGAAGATCATATGTTGTGGTTGGAGATTTTGTGTGGAGGAGGAGTGGTTGTTAAGCTTTCTGCGGAGTTGGCGGCTATCCATAAGGGCGCATTTGGCGCATCTGGATTAAGTGCGCAAATCTGGTTGATGGAAAAAGGCGATTTGGGCAATTACAAACAACTTTATCAATCTGGGCATATAAATTCGATCCAATGGCTGGTACTTAGCGCTTTCTCGTTGATCAAGTTCGTGCGCCGATGGGCAATTTGCTGGGGCAATCGGCGATGAGCAACACGGTTGCAGTGCTTATGGCGACATACAACGGTTTGGCTTGGCTTCCTGAGCAGGTAGAGAGCATATTGGGGCAAGAAGATGTGCACGTTAGGCTGTTTATATCCGACGACCTTTCGACGGATGGGACGTGGGATTGGCTAAAGCATCTCGCTTCAACGGACAGTCGGGTGACTATCCTTCCCCGGAAAAAGAAATTCGGTAGGGCGGCATCAAATTTTTTTCGCTTACTGCTGGATGCGGATGTTTCTAATAGTGACTTTATTGCTTTTGCAGATCAGGACGATATTTGGGAATTAGACAAGCTGAGAAAGCAAATCGAGATTTCAAAAGAAGGTGGCTTTGACGGGGTCTCGTCTGGCGTAAATGCATTTTGGCCAGATGGCAAAGTCGTGCCACTAGTAAAATCTCAAGCCCAGCGGCAGTTAGATTATATTTTTGAGGCAGCAGGTCCTGGTTGTACTTACTTGATGACGCCGCGTTTGGTTTTTGAAGTTCGTAAGATATTGCTTGATTCGTCATTGCAAGCAAACGATATCGCGCTTCATGATTGGCTTGCATATGCAGTCTGTCGATCGAGCGGTTGGAAGTGGCACATTGATGCTGTGTCGTCGGTTCAATATAGGCAACATGGGTCAAATGAGATCGGCGCAAATCACGGATTGAAGGCCAAGAAGGCAAGAATCAAGAAGCTCCGATCAGGATGGTATCGGGATGAGATAATCAAGATTCTGAGGGTGTGTGAAAGAATTAGTCCGCAAAATTCGCAATTAATGAAGTTGCACAAATGTATGGATTCGACGAATTATGTGGGAAGAATAATGCTGTTGAGATTTGTGTCCATCGCTAGACGTAAGGTTTTGGATCGAATTGCATTGGCGTTATTAGTTGTTATGGCATGGGTTTGAGAACTTAATTAAAAAGGTGCAGGCTAAGTGAATAAAACTATAAACAACAATGCCCCAACAGAAGTGTCTGCTTCTGACATCCTGATTTGTTTAGGCCATCGGTGGAAATTGATCGCGGCGGCAGGGATTGTGGGAATGATTTCGGCTTTTGTTTATGCGTCTGCTGCACCAAAATTATATGAAGCTATATGGCAAATTAAGATGGCGCAGGGTTCGAGCAATAGTAGTTTGTTTAATAGCGAGGAGCCCACAGCTTTGATTAGACGTTTACGTTTGCCTACTGTCTATACAAAATCAACTTTACTTTCGTGTGGTTTGGGAAATGACAGCCTGGCCGGTGAGCTGTTGGCAGGTACGCTTAAAGTTCAAGAAGTAAAAAATGTCTCCTTGGTATTGGAGTTTAGATATCGAGCTACAGATCCACTTCTAGCTAAGGTGTGTGCTGAAGCGGTATTCGAAATGATTGCCCAGCAACAGCTCGAACTGATTCATGATCGTCTCGCAGGTAGAAAGCAGCAAGCTGCAGAGTATGAACAGGCGTTGTTCAAAGAGCAGCAGGAATTGGACCGCCCTAGGAGAGCGGATTTAAGCAATGTTGGATATTTAATCAGGCTGGATAAGTTGACGTGGTTGCGCGGGCGCATTGACCAAATTCAAGAGGAATTATTTTTGTCAGAAATGCATCCTTCGAAATTAGTTGCCCCCATCAGTGTTTCCGCCAGCCCTGTATCGCCGAGAGTTCCATTGTTGTTATTGCTAGGAGGAGTGATAGGGCTGTTCGCGGGTATCTTGTATGCATTGTGGCGCCATGATTGGAGAAAGCTTTTGGTTGGCAATGTTGATTAAAACGTTGGTTACGGGTGGTGCTGGGTTTGTAGGCAGGGTGCTTTGTGCCGAGTTAAGCAAGCGCGGTCATGTTGTCAAAACGGTAGTTCGAAAAGCAGAACATAACCAAACACCAGCCGATTCTGTGTTTATCAGGGCAATTGATGGGGCGACGGATTGGGAATCTGCGTTGAGAGACGTAGATGTGGTTATTCATCTGGCTGCTCGTGTGCATGTGATGCACGATCTCTCAGCAAATCCCTTAGGCGAATTTCGTAAAGTTAACGTCGATGGCACGTTACATCTTGCGCGCTGTGCGGCAAAGGCAGGTGTGAAACGCTTGGTGTATGTCAGTTCTATCAAGGTAAATGGCGAAGAAACGACGTATGAAAAAAAGTATTCAGAGTCCAATCTACCCGCTCCGCAAGATCCTTATGGATGTTCAAAGATGGAGGCTGAACATGCATTACATCAAGTTGCCGCTGAAACTGGTTTAGAAATTGTCGTTCTTCGCCCTCCGTTGGTTTACGGTGCAGAGGTGAAAGGTAATTTTTTCCAGATGCTCAAGGTGCTTTCTAAAAAGATCCCGTTGCCACTGTCATCGATAACAAATCAGCGCAGCCTAGTCTATGTTGGGAATCTTGTGGATGCTTTGATCGCTTGTGCAACTCATCCACTTGCTGCCGGAAAAACCTATTTGATTAGTGATGGGGAGGATGTCTCTACACCAGATCTGTTGAGGAGCTTGGGGGACGGGATGGGGAGCCCAGCCCGATTGTTTCCTTGCCCGCCCAAATTATTGGCGTTGGGGGGGCTGCTAATAGGCAAGTCTGATAAGGTTCAACGTCTATTGGGTTCCTTGCAAATCGATAGTGGTAAAATCCGCCGCGAACTCAACTGGACGCCGCCATACAGTTTGCAGCAAGGGTTGCAAGCGACTGCGGAGTGGTATCGAAACACTCATCTATGAACCTATTTTCACCAGTGATCGCATTGCTGGTCACTGCATCAGCGATCACCTTCATTCTCTACAGCAAGTTCAGCAAGTCGATACAAGACATTCCTAATGAGCGCTCCTTGCACAGCAAACCTGTTCCGCGCACAGGTGGTGTTGGCATATTAGTTGGGGTGTTTGCAGGATGGTCATTGATGTTTACTGCGTTGGCTTGGTGGCTGGTGTTGCCATTGCTGGGTTTGTTTGCCGTTTCGATGTTGGATGACATTCATAATCTGTCAGTGAAGAGAAGGCTGCTGGCACATTTGATGACGGCGGGTATCTTGGTGGTCGGCTCTGGTGTGGTTACGCAGAGCGGCTGGTTGGTTGCTGCGATCTTGTTCTTTTTTGTGGTGTGGATGACCAACCTCTACAATTTCATGGACGGATCGGATGGGTTGGCGGGGGGGATGGCGCTATTTGGCTTTGCCAGTTATGGCATAGCTGCCTTTCTGGCTCATGAAGTTGTACTAGCGTGGGCTAATTTAACGATTGCTGCAGCTGCACTGGGTTTTCTGATCTTCAACTTTCACCCCGCCAAAATATTCATGGGGGATGCAGGCTCGATTCCGCTGGGATTCCTCGCGGTGGGAATGGGGGTGTGGGGGTGGCAACTCGGCACTTGGTCAATGTGGTTCCCGTTACTCGTGTTTTCGCCTTTTATCGTCGATGCAACGGTGACGTTGGTGAAACGCACTTTACGCGGTTCGAAAATCACCGAAGCGCATCGAGAGCATTATTATCAGCGTGCCATCCAAATGGGGGCTGGGCATCGCAACGTTGCGCTGGTTGAGTACGTCTTGATGCTGGCTGCAGCATTGTCTGCGCTAGGGTGTCGTGAGCAAGTATTCCCGTGGCAGGTCTTGTTGGTATGGGGCATCATTTATGCTTTGTGCATGTATCTAGTAGACTTGCGCTGGAAGAAATCTAATCGAGTACCTGAATGATTAAATCACGCCTGAATACGGGCATCGCTATGCTGCATGATGTGGCTGCCGCCATCCTAGCTTGGTGGTTAGCTTACCTGTTGCGCTTCAACTTTGAACTTCCCGTTGATTTTCGACAGGAGCTACTGCAAACCATGATCTGGGTGGTTCCGTTGCAAGGTATTGTCTTCTGGGGGTTTGGTTTATATCGCGGCATCTGGCGTTATGCCAGCGTGGCCGATCTGCGCCGTATCCTGCTTGCCGTCATCGCAGCGACCGCGCTGATTCCCCTAGTGTTGGGGTTGTTCCGGGTGCAGGCTGTTGTGCCGCGTTCGGTACTGGTCATTGATCCACTGATTTTGCTTTTGATGATGGGCGGTAGTCGTTTGGCGTACCGGCTGTGGAAAGAGAATCTGTTGTACGGCAATTTTCATCTGCATGGCGAGCCTGTACTGGTTTTGGGTGCGGGTGAAGCGGGAATTGGATTATCAAAAGAGCTTGCCCGTAGCGCAGACTGGCATCAGGTTGGTTTTCTGGACGACGACCCGAATAAACTAGGCCGCACGCTCAACGGCATCAAAGTGCTCGGCAAACTGGACAGTCTGTCGCAATGGGCCGAGCGATTCAGCGTCAACCAAGTCATTATTGCCATGCCTTCATCCACCCATCAGGCGCGCAAGCATGCAATCGAGTTGGCGAACCGCAACGGTATCAAGGCGCTGACCGTGCCGGCATTTGATGATCTGTTGAGCGGGCGTGTCTCCATCTCGCAACTACGGGCGGTTGAATTGGACGACTTGCTCGGACGGGATCCGGTACAACTGGACGAGGCAGGCCTACACGAGCAACTGACCGACAAAGTGGTGCTGGTGACAGGCGCGGGGGGGTCTATCGGTTCCGAACTGTGTCGCCAGATTGCGCGCTTTGCGCCAAAGAAATTGGTGCTGTTCGAGTCCGGCGAATTTGCCCTGTACAACATCGAGCAGGAGCTGATTAAGAATTTCCCGCAACTCGACATCACCTATCTTGCGGGCGATGTGCGCGATGCAGTGCGGCTGGAGCAGATATTCGCGGAATACAAGCCCGGTGTGGTATTCCATGCCGCCGCCTACAAGCATGTGCCGCTGATGGAGCGCCACAACGCCTGGCAGGCGGTGCGCAACAACGTGTTCGGCACCTGGCAGGTAGCGAAATATGCGCAGAAGCACGGTGCGGATAAATTCGTGCTGATTTCCACCGACAAGGCGGTCAATCCGACCAATGTGATGGGCACCACCAAGCGCTTGGCGGAGATTGTGTGCCAAGGGTTGCAACAACCGGACGGAACAGGTTTTGTTATCGTGCGCTTTGGCAATGTGCTTGGCAGTAATGGCAGCGTGATTCCCAAATTCCGCGAGCAGATCGCCAAGGGTGGTCCGATCACCGTTACGCACCCCGAAATCACGCGCTACTTCATGTCCATTCCGGAAGCGGCGCAATTGGTGATGCAAGCCGGATGCATGGGCAAGGGCGGGGAAATCTTCGTGCTGGACATGGGCGAGCCGGTGAAGATCGTCGATCTGGCCAAAGACCTGATCCGCCTTTCCGGCTTGAGCGAGGATGACATCAAGATCGAATTCAGCGGCCTGCGTCCCGGAGAAAAGCTTTACGAAGAATTGCTGGCGGATGACGAGAATACCTTGCCCACGCCCCATCCAAAATTACGGATTGCGCAGTCACGCACTGTTGCCCCGAAAGAAGTGGAGGAATTGCTAATTTGGATTGCAGAGCCAGCTTCGCATAATGATGAAGTCGTGCGCCAGCGCTTGCAGCATTGGGTGCCGGAGTACACGCCGACCTCAAATGGGCATTAGCAGTGTCTTCTTTGTCCGTCATCCTCATCACCAGGAACGAAGCCGCCAACATTCGAGACTGCCTGCAGTCAGTAGCGTGGGCGGACGAGATCATCGTGGTGGATTCCGGCAGTACTGACGATACGCCAAGCATCGCCAGGGAGATGGGCGCGCAGGTGTATCTGCATGCCGACTGGCCCGGTTTCGGCCCACAGAAGAATCGCGCGCTGACTTATGCCAGCAAAGATTGGGTGTTCTCGATTGATGCGGATGAGCGCGTGACCCCGGAACTGCGTGCCGAGATCGAACTGGCGATGCGCGAAGCGAATGCAGATGGCTATTTCTGTCCGCGTCTGTCGCAGTTTTGCGGTCGCTTCGTCCACCATTCCGGCTGGTATCCTGACTATGTGTTGCGTCTGTTTAAGCGCAGTGTGGGTCGATTCTCGGATAGTTTGGTGCATGAAAGTGTGGTGCTGACAGGTTCCACGGCGAAATTTAAAACACCGCTGTTGCATTACAGTTACCTGACTCAAGCCGATGTCGAGCGCAAAGTGGAACACTACTCCACTGCTGCCGCACAACAGATGTTTCAATCCGGCAAGCGTTCTCATTGGCTGGATGCTTCACTTCGTGGCGGATGGGCCTTTGTGCGCACTTATGTCTTGCGGCTGGGCGTGCTGGATGGCTGTGCCGGGTGGAACATCGCGCGCATGAATGCGCGCACGACCTATCTCAAGTATCGCAAACTGTCTTCCCTCTCCCTTCGGGGGAGTGAGCAAATGTGAAAGGCAACTTTCACATAAAGGCACGCTTCAATCGGCTGCGCAGCAACTCCCGGCGCAGTTCGCGCGTGTATTCAGGTTCGCCCAACAGATTTTCTGTTGGTTGCTAAAAGTTCATATCTGGCCTAATATCTCCCAAGGTGGGAGGTGTGGGATGCGGGTGATTGCCAAGAGCACATTGGTCAGGTTTTGGAACCATGCGGAATATGCCGATTCAAAAGGGGCATTGAATAGCTGGTACGACGAGGCAGTCAAGGCGGTCTGGGAAACCCCGCAAGACATTAAAGCTCAATATGGAAGCGCGAGCATTTGCGGCAACAATCGTGTCGTGTTCAATATTGCGGGGAACAAGTACCGACTGGTCGTAGAGATGCAATATCGAGCAAAGATCGCGTGGGTTAAGTTTGTTGGAACGCATGCCCAATATGACAAAATCAACGTGGAGACTGTAAATGAATATTAAACCGATTCGCAACAATGACGACTTGCAGTCCGCATTCAAGCAGCTGGAACTCGTTTATCAGGCACAAGAGGGAACACCAGAGGCGGATGAGATGGAAATCTTGGTGACGCTCATCGAAGCATATGAGTACAAGTATTTTCCGATTAGCCCAGCCGATCCGGTGGAGGCGATTAAATTCAGAATGGAACAGCAAGGATTAACTCAGAAAGACCTTGAGCCATTCATAGGTTCAAGTGGCCGTGTATCCGAAGTGCTGAACCACAAACGACGGTTGAGCCTGCAAATGGTCAAGCGACTGCATGACGGTTTGCATATCCCTTACGAAAGTCTTTTGTCCGCTGTCTAATTTGCCAGACCTAGCCCAGTGCACGCTTCAATCGGCTGCGCAGCAATTGCCAGCGCAATTCGCGCGTGTCATCCGGCTCATCAAGCTTTATTTTTTGTGCAGGTTCACCGCGCCGTAAATAATAGTGGTCGAACACCGATTGGCGCATTCCCCACTTGTGCAGGAATTGTCTGCCGCCGTCGTTCTTTTTCACCTTGCCGGTGGATTTGCACTGGAAGTGATAGACCAGCGAATCGCCCACGCCGAGAAAAATGCGGCAGCCCGCGTGCCACAGCTTCATGGAGAAGTCATTGTCGCTGCTCATACCGGGCGAGAACTCGCTGCTGTAACCGCCCACCTTGAACCACCAGCGTTTGCTGACCAGTGTTGGCGGCCAGGTTGCGCCGTACCAGTCTGCTTTTCGATGCTGCGCTAACTCGGCAAGCAATCTCGCTTCATCGAAATTATCCGCATCGCTGCCGTAGTCGCGCACGCTCACGCAGGGATTGTTGGTGTCACGCGGTTCGATCATGGTGCCGGAGAGCATGAACAGATCGGTATCCAGTTGTTTTAGTTTATTGACCAAAGCCGTGTCCCAATCGGGACAGCAATACATGTCGTCGTTCAGGTACAGGATATAGTCCTGCGTGGCGTGCATCGCGGCCTCGTTCACCGCCAGACAAATGCCGACATTTTGCGGCGAGGCGGTGTGCGTGAAGCCTTGCTCGCGCACCCACGCCAACGAGCCATCGCTACCGTCATTCACATGCACGATGATCTGGTGGGCAAAGGCCGAATTTTCGCGAATGCTGCGTATGCACAGTTGCAGCAGCGCGAGGTTGTTCCAGGTGGGGACGATGATGGAGAACATTTTGTGTCCGTTCAGTGTTTAGGGAAGCTATGAATAAGCGCCAACAATGGTTCGATACATTTCCCGTTCGTCCTGAGTGCCGCGCGTAGCGCGGTGTATCGAAGGTGCGAACGGGAAACACTCACCACGAACGGTCTTATTCAACGTTTTTCCTAGGTTTGCGCGCGCGGATCAATACATTTTGACCGGTATGCGGATGGATATTTTGCGCACGGTATTCGTGCAATTCCTTGCGGTAGCTCCAGATCAGCAGACCAAGTTCATTCAGCCAGGTCAGCTTGCTGTTTTGCTGATTGGTGCGACTCACGCGGTAGACCACGGCAGACCCGGCGGAGTAGGTGCGCGCTTCGATCACATCGAAGCCCGCGCGCTGGGTCAGTTGCCGCAACGATTCCACCGAGAACAGATGCAGGTGTCGGGGCGCTTCCCAGCCGCGCCAGAATGCGCCGAATTCACTGGCACCGATACTCTTTGCATTGGGCGTGGTCATTACCAGCAATCCGCCCGGTTTCAGGATGCGCAAGCTCTCGCGCAGTGTTGCATTCGGGTCATACAGATGTTCGATGGTCTGACTCAGGGTGACGACATCGAAACTGTTGGCGGGCAGGGTGCATTGTGTCAGATCGCCGATATGGGTCTGGATGCCGTAGCGTGCCGTGACTTTTCTGGTGGACTGCTCATCGAAGTCAGTGCCCTCAACTTGCCAGCCGCGTTTCTGCATGCGATTAAGAAAGCGCCCGCCACCGCAACCGACATCCAGCAACCTGCCGACAGGCTCGTCTGCCAGCGTCATGAAGCGCAGATAGTCCGCCTCGCGTTTCAATCCATTGCTTATCCACAACGGCAGCAAACCGAGCTTGATGAGGCGATGTGCCAGACTGAGTGTGGCTTTGGCGAAGCGGTCACCGGATTTGCGCGTGTGAGTATGGTAGGTGGTGTAAGCCTTCCACAGTTCGTGCGGCGGCGGTGCGGGATCCAGCCAATACACGCCACACTTGGGATCGCTGCAGCGCCGGAAACCCCATGTGCCACTGAGATTACCGTCCGGGTCTGCGATGCCGGATTGAACAAGCTCACCCGACGCGCCGCACAGGTCGCATAAAGGATGGGGTTCGCTTGTTATACTATCCATATTTGGTCGATCGAATCGGTCTACGCGCGCATTCTATAACGACGCATCACCCTTACAGAGACAGAATGAACCCGGATTGTCCATTAGCCTCAGAACCGTTCGCACTGAGCCTGTCGAAGGCGCGTCGTTGGTTGTGCGCGGGAATGACGGGTGTGAGATGAAAATAATCCACATCGTGAGACGTTACGGCCCAGTTGGTGGCATGGAACGCTATGTCTGGGAGACCACGCGCGAACTCGCGCAACTCGGGCATCAAGTCCAGGTGTTATGCGAAACCTGCGTTGCCGAAAAACCGCAGGGGATAGAGGTGCACGAGCTGGGCACGATGGTCTATCGTCCGCGCTGGCTCTATTACTGGCGCTTTGGCAGGCGCGTTGAAAAATGGTTGCACGATCATCCGCAACCCGGATGGTTGATCCATAGCAACGAGCGCACCGGCGTGCATGATGTCACCACCTTCCACGGTCCCCCGTTTGCTTCTGTGCGCGACAAGCCATGGTGGAAAAAAATATCTCTGCGTGTGGCGATGCAGCTTTACATGGAGAGACGCGAGCTGCGTGTGGCACAGCGCATCGTGCCGAATTCGGAAATCATCGCGCGCCAGCTGGCACACTACTATCCCGAATATGCGCACAAGCTCACTCAACCCGTTGTACCGGGAGTGCTGCCCGGTGTGGAACGAGCAGCGCGCGTCGTGCCTGCCGATGGCGGCGTCATCGGCTTTGTGGGCAAGGAATGGAAACGTAAAGGCTTGCCGCTGGCAGTGAAGATCGTCGAGCAGTTACGACGAATCCGCCCGCAACTTGAATTCAGAGTGATCGGCCCGGACGAGTGCGAGGTGCGGCACTTGTTTGCAGACTGGCAGGGTGGCTATCGTTTGCTTGGCTGGCGCAGTGACTCGGAACACTTTCGCGATATCGATGTGTTGTTGCATCCGGCCAAAGCCGAACCCTATGGCATGGTCATCAGTGAAGCGATGGCTGCAAGAGTACCGGTCGTGGTGTCGGATGCCTGTGGTGCGGCTGCGCAAGTGAATGCTGATGCGGGTGAGGTTGTGAGGCTGGATGCGCCGTTGCAGCAGTGGTTGAGTACTGTCACCAAGCAATTGGATCGAACCCATGCGCCGCCAACCTTCGTGCGCGGATGGGATGTCGTTGCGCAACAGTTCGTGTCGATCTACGACATGATTGATGTGGAAACTGCGTGATGGATATGACGCAATCGCGCTATTTATCCCTGGTTGAAAAATCAGCAGCCTTGCTACTGCTGATTTACCCGACAATGATGCTTGCGATCAAAGGCGGCATGAACGCAGTATTTCTCTTCATGTTGCTACTTGCATTGGTGGCATGGGTAGCACGCCCCATCGGCATGAGCGCGGTGGTTTGGACACGCGAATGGATGATCTATGTTGTAGCCATGTTTGCACTATCCGCCGCGACCTTCATCAGCCAAAGTTACCATCAGAACTATGTAGCACATTCCTATGATGCGGCATCACGCTACTGGCTGGCCATCCCGGTATTCCTGTTGTTGCAGCGTCTTCGACCCGGCATATTCACCGTATTGCAATGGGCATTTCCTGTAGCAGCCATCACTGGCTTCCTGATGTCGAAGGACTCAGGGGGCAGATCGGGCATAGACACGTTGGATTTGATTCATTTCGGTGATTTTGAATTAATCCTGGGGATGATGTCCTTGTTTAGCCTCGACTGGCTTGGTCGCGATAAGTTGCCGTTGCGCATCCTGAAAGTGTTGGGTTTCATTGCCGGGTTGGCGGCATCATTCGGTTCCGGTTCCAGAGGCGGCTGGCTGGCAATCCCGGTATTCATTGCCATCTTTTTCTACTTTAAGACATCCAGGATTTCCCCCAAGATAGTGCTGGCTGGCTTGTTTTCAGCTGTGCTGATTATCACCTCCGCATACTTTGGCAGCGCTACTTTTCATCGGCGTGTGATTGAGCTTGCCAGTGATGTTACTGCGTTTAATCAAGGCAATCGTGATACTTCCACCGGAATACGCTGGCAACTATACAAAGCGGCGGTGGATGTATTCTCCCGTCATCCGATTTTCGGAGTGGGGCCGGAGGGTTTTGCACTGGAAATGCCGCCGTTGATGGAAGCTGGCAAGCTAACGCATGAAGCTGCCGAGCTGGGACGTGGTGAGGTACACAACGACATCTTGTCCAAGGCGGCCGGGATGGGCATGTTCGGATTAATAGCCATACTTGCCATCTATGTCGTGCCGTTCAGATTGTTCTGGCAGGCGACAAAATTGCCATTGAGACAAACCAGGCGAGCAGGCATCCTCGGTGTCACTTTTGTGAGCGGGTTCTTTGTATTTGGGCTGACAGTGGAGATATTAAATCTGACCATGGCTACCGCTTTCTACAGCTTTACCGTTGCCGTGTTGTTGGCGGCTTGTTACAACATTCATAACCTTGAACCAAGTGCTGAATAATGATGCAGGCAAAATAGTGTGTCCGGTCGCGCCAGCAATAAATGGGGTGCATGTGGCCACATAAAAATTAGGTATAACCGAAACTTGCAACCGAGGTCGTTAGAATATAAATGGATTGTCGTGCTGCGGGATGCTTGTTAAGCTCGTCGCTCAGATTGTAAGCACGAAACTCACGGTAATTATTTGACGACCTCGGTTGGATTTTGGGGCAGTTGGCATGGGATCAGTTACATAGTTATTTGGTATTCCGTTATTGTTGTCTTCGAATTAGCGAAAACAAACAGGTTATTAACATGTCAAACCATCTTGACTTGGGTTGTGGAAACAATCCCCAAAACCCCTACCGCAGAGACAATCTGTTTGGTATCGACATTCGGGATGTAACTCAAACTCTGCACCCGTCTCAAGGGACGGCAATCATTAAAGCAAATTTGGTATTCGATAAAATTCCTTTCGAGGACAACTTCTTTGCGAGTGTTTCTGCCGTCGATTTTTTAGAGCATATACCAAGGCAAGTTTGCTTAGAGAGCTCAAAAACGGTGGTGTACCCGTTCATTGACCTGATGAGCGAAATTTGGCGGGTGTTATCACCGGGAGGCATATTTCTTGCCGTTACCCCGGCGTTTTCTTCGCCGTTGTCTTTTGCAGATCCGACACATGTGAATTACATCTCACAGGGGACGCATGAGTATTTTTGTGGTGAACGACCTGCTGCTCATATTTATGGTTTTAAAGGTAGATTTGTCGCGCGCATTGCCAAGTTGTCTGCTCCAACAAACTATAGAGACATGCCACACAACCCGCTGAGGTCAGCTGTTCGAGACCTGGGTAGACGCATGTCCAAAAACGGACTGCATCACATGGTGTGGGAATTAGAGGCGGTGAAATGATCAGCATCGTCATCCCCAGCTGGAACAACCTCCCATATTTGAAGCTCTGCGTCGAGAGCCTGAAGAAACATTCCAGATTCGAGCACGAGATCCTGGTGCATCTGAATGACGGCTCGGATGGCTCGTTGGAGTGGGTGAAATCGCAAGGCATCAAATATACGCAGTCTGCCAAGAATGTCGGTGTCTGCCTGTCGGTGAACCATCTGGTGGCGCAGGCCAAACACGACTGGGTGTTGTACATGAACGANNTATCTGGCGGACAGTCGCGGCGACAAGGAAGGCGCAGCATCGCAGCCTACCCTGGTGAGCAAGAAGTGGTGGAGTATGGTCGGCGGATACAGTCTGGAGTTTTCGCCCGGCATGAGCAGCGACGATGACTTGCTGATGAAGTTCTGGGTGGCAGGCTGTCGCAATTTCCGCATGGTTGGTGCCAGCCGTTTCTATCATTTCGGCAGCATGAGCACGGGGCGTATCACGCACAACCAGGGCGGGCGCATGTTTGTCATGAAATGGGGCATCACCCAACTTGAGTTCTATCGCTACTATTTGCCGTCGCTTCGAAATCCTGATGGCGGCAAGACGTCAGACAATCCGCACAATGTTGTGCGACCTACCTGGTTGGGAAAGCTGCGGCGGGTGCGCTATGCCTTGCGCTACAACTATCCGCTGGAGGGTATAGAAACCTGGGATCCTGTGCCCGGACGCGGCGAGTGGAGCGAAGGCAACTAATGTACTGGCTTGGCAATTAACGGAGCCATGCTTGACCTCCCCGTAGGTCGGGTTTCAACCCGACAAGTCGGGATACCCCGCAAGGGTTCTTGCACCCTTGGGTGAATCCCGACCTACAGAAGCGCGCGTCTAGCTCCAAGAATTCGAAAGCGTCCCACTAGCGTGTATGTTTTTGAGCTTGTGCTTGTTGCATCGCTTTGAATATCTCCTCGCCCATCAACAGATACCCCGTGGTTGAGAAATGCGTGCCGTTCGCCGGGTAAAGATCGACGGTCTTCTCCCGGATAGCCTGCAGCGTGATGCGCAGCAGGTTGGGGGCAGTGAATCGTTGTTCCGCCTCGTTCCAGAATTGCTTATCGGGATACAGGTACGCCGTGGACTTGTTCGGTATGAACATCCAGATCGGTGTGATGCCGTTCAGGCGCGCATTGAGTTTCTCGACATTCTCTAGTGCGCCTGCATCTATTTCTTCGGATTTGTCATAGCTCAAGAACAGCGCATCGTTGCAGCGTGCATGACTGAATAATTCGCAACCGTTCGCTACACGCGCCATCTTCACATCGTTGGGCATCAGCCAACTCTTGAAATCAGCAGTGCGGCTCAAGCGTTCATAGTTCAACACATTCAATCGGGTCTGTATGCCTGTTGAAAGTTTGCCGGCATAGTTACCCTGATTCACATCGAACGAGACGGCGGGAGGGGGGCGAGGGGTATCAGTATTGGGGTTCGGATGGTATTGCATCTGCTGGCAGGCAACCGATTTGCTCAGGTCATCCACCAGATTGCGCTCGATGGATTCAAGCACCACATGTTTTCCGGCGAAGCCCTGTGCGCGCAGCCAGGGCATAAAGTTGGCGCATATCCCGCGCATGCTGTCCCATGATTCAGTTCGCACTTTCAGGCCGTGTTGCGTCAATACAGTTTGCCAGATGCGACTTATCGAGAAACTGTCGCCGATGACCAGTACGTCCGCTTCATGCATGGAGGCTTGTTGCATCCATTTTGCGTCGAGTGTGGGCTGGGGTTTGGTCCAGCCGAATAGCGACTCCGGCAAAAGAGCCATACGCGTCAGTTCACCCTGAAAGGTTGCCATCGGCAAAAAATAAAACCCCACAGCCCCGTAACCGAGCACTGCCATGAACACGATGATCGAGAAGAGCTTGGCGTGTCTCATATCAGAACTGGAAGTAGAGGAAGGGGCTGTAACTACCGAACTGATCAATCGCCACATACAACATGTAGAGCACCACGGCGGCTTGCAGCGCCATCAACAACGTACTACCTTTAACGAAGCGGATGCGGGCCGAATTCGGCAACAGCCACACCCACAGCAGACCGGGAACAAGCAAACGCAGCAAGTCGCGTCCGGACATATCGGTGAGCAGCAGCAGATTGCCGTGCAGCACCGCGTCGAACGAGATGGGCCGTGCGGCGATACCGAACATTGCCTTGAGGATGAACAACGCCTGCGCCACGTTGCCCGCACGAAATACTACCCATGCTGTGACTACAGCGATGAAAGTTAGTGCGCCGCCCAGCAACGCACCCAGCCAGTTGGGCAACCAGTGCAAGTATCTTTCCGCCACCATCTCACGCCACAGATGATTGAGGGTGAGATACGCGCCATGCAGCGCACCCCAGATGACGAACGTCCATCCGGCTCCATGCCACAGTCCACCCAGCAACATGGT
>CXWL01009478.1_pt1 | contig 39731 bp, 30 predicted proteins | sample 590931 | NCBI WGS metagenome assembly CXWL01 (sample SAMEA3498368, study PRJEB10139) | groundwater metagenome | biome: water well; material: biofilm material | place: Germany | collected 2015-04-27 | reverse complement strand
ACGCCAACCAGGGCGCAGCGGGCGACGGCCGGGTGTTGGTTGAAGATTGGCTCGATGCACTCTGTGAAGAGCGTGCCGTCCTGCGTTTGGACGCGGTGGGCCTTGCGGCCACAAAACCAGAGTCGGCCCAACTCATCGAAGTAACTCACGTCGCCGATTCGGTGCCATGTTTTGGCACCGTCTTTGATTTTGGAAATTACGTTGGCGCGGGGGAGATTGAAGTATTCCCTGGTGACGGCGGGGCCGGCGACGCAGATTTCGCCGACCTGGCCCGCTGGGGCAAGAAGATCGTCAGACCAGGCTCCGATGGGGTCGTCGGTGATGCGGATGATACGAACTTCGGCACCGGGCACGGGGCGGCCTACGCAGGTGCCGGCGCCAGCGAGGGTGAAGGAGACGGTGGGGGGAGAATTGTCGATTGTCGATTGTCGATTGTCGATTGACGGGATTACGGATTGAACGGGCTCCAAACTCCTTTTTGAACTTTGAACTTTGAACTTTGAACTTCCGGATCGTCCTACTACCTCGCTCCCGGAGATAGTGGAGACGGGGAGGGATTCGGTCGCGCCGTAGGGAGTGTGGACGTCGGCGTCGGGCGAGAGAACACGGTGTAATTGCTCGATGACGGCGGGTGGCACTGGCGCGCCGGCAATAAGGATGCGGCGGAGTGTGGGGAGCGTGATGCCGCGATCCACGCAGTAGGCCGCGACGCGTTTCCAGAGTGCGGGGGAGCCAAAGGTGTTGGTGACTCTTTGGTCGCGGATGGCGTCCACAATGTTGGCGGGGCTCACCCGGACGGGGTGCGAAGGGTCCATGTCGGGCAGGACGATGGTCATGCCCATGGCGACGCTGAATAGGGCGAAAAGCGGAAAGGTCGGCAGGTCGATTTCGCCGGGCTGGATGTTGTAGGTGGCCTGGATCATGCGGACCTGGGCATCGAACATGCCGTGTTCGTAGACGACGCCTTTGGCCGGGCCGGTGCTGCCGCTGGTGAAGAGGATGGCGGCGGTTTCGTCGGCGGCGGTAGTTGCGACGGGAAATTGGTCGGAGGCGGTGCGGGTGAGGCCGGAGAGGGTGGGGCCGGCCCAAATCCAGCGGCGGCCAACAGTCACTACGTGCCTGACGGTACGGAAAGGGCCGGGGCGGAGAACGCGGACCGCGTGGGCGATGGGGATGCCGACGAAGGCGTCGAGATGAACGGTGCGGATGCAGTCGAGGAGCCGGGCGACGCCCATGCCGGTGTCGATGAGGACGGGGACCGCGCCGATTTTGAACAGGGAAAAGACGAGGGCGACGAAATCGAATCCCTGGCGGACCATGAGGAGGGTTCGCATTCCGCGTGCAATTCCGGCGGCGCTGAGACCATTGGCGTAGCGGTTGGAGAGCTGTTCCAATTCGGCGTAAGTCACCGATTGGTATGCGAGCTTTCCGCTACGCCGCCGCGAGACGGTGATGGCGGGTTGACCGGGCAGGCGAATTGCCAACTCGGGAAGGTGACGGGCGATATTCATGGCAGTCGGCACAAAAACGAGTCCGATTGGGCTAAACGAGATCACGGCCAGGCTGCGGTCACACCGTGCCACCACAGCCGACGAAGCATTTAAGCCAAATCGGGGTGCGGTACGATCATATTCTCGTATGACTGGGAGGGCGACGAGAATGAGGAAGTTTTTCACATCGTTGGGCGTGGCGGCGGCGCTGGGGTGGTTTGTTCTTGCGGCGGATGCGGCCAGTGCGGGACTGCAACAGGACCTCAAGGCGACGCTGAGCAAGCTGCCTCACGCACAGACCAGGGTGGGGGCGTGCGTCATCGATCTGGCTAACGGCCAGGCGGTTTTTACACTCAATGCAGATGCACCGATGACGCCGGCCAGCACGATGAAGCTCTTCGCCATGAGCGCGGCGCTGGCGGAGCTGGGGACGAACTTTCAATTCGAAACGGTGCTGGCCACCGATGGGACGAATCTGCTGCTGATCGGCGACGGCGATCCGGGGTTTGGCGACGACAAGCTGCATCGGGCGCGCGGCGAGTCGATGTATGCACCGTTCGAGGCGTGGGCCGAGACGCTTCGGGTCCGCGGCATCATGCACGTTCGCGGCGACATCATCATCGACGAGTGGGTCTTCGACGATGAGCGGATTCATCCGAGTTGGGAATCGGGCGACCTCGGAAAGTGGTATTCGGCCCCGGTGGGCGGGCTGAACATCAATGACAATTGTCTGGATATCGCGGTGATTCCGGGGAAGGCGGGCGGGCCGGCTTCGGTGAGCATCGAGCCGCAAAACGGGCTAACTACGATCATCAACAAGTGCAAGACGGGCGGTAAGGGCGAGCCGACGCTGAACCATCGCGCGGGTTCGAATGAATATACGGTGTCAGGGCGTGTCACCAAACGCTGGCCGTTCAGCCCTGTGGCATGCACCGACCCGGGGTTGCTCTTTGCGGATTCGTTTCGATCGGTGCTGGCGCGGAAGGGAATCAGGGTCGAGGGCGGAATTCGACGTGGGCGGGTGCGCGCGGTAGATGGAAGTTTGCCGCCGCCGATTACCGTGCTGGGAGTTCATCGAACGCCGCTGCCGGAGGTTTTGGCTCGCGCGGGAAAAGATAGCCAGAATCTGTTCGCTGAGTGTCTGCTCAAGCGGGCGGGATTTGCGCGGGCAAGGCGTGCCGGGCAATCCGACGCGCGGGGGAGTTGGAAGTCGGGCGGCGAGGCGGTCTTCGCATTATTGCATCGAGCGGGGATCGACACACACGGATTGGCGGTGGCCGATGGGTCGGGGCTCAGCCGCGACAACGCCTGCACGGCCAGTCAGCTTGCGGAACTTCTGGCGTATGAATACTCGCAGCCGACAGGGCGGATTTTGAAGGAGAGTCTGGCGACGGCCGGCGTGGATGGTTCGCTGCGGAAGCGATTGAAAAATTCGGATTCACGGGTTCATGCCAAAACAGGGACGATGAAAGGCATTCGGGCCTTAGCGGGGTACGTTGATGGCGAGTCCGGACCGCGTTATGCGTTCGCGGTGATGTTTAACGGCTACAAGGGTTCCAGCGCACCGTACAAGGACATCCAGGACCGCTTCTGTCGCGTACTCGCGGATGCCTGTGACAGCGAGACACGCGGGACGAAGTAGTGGCCCGACACGACCCAAATTGTGGGTTGAGGGGTGGCAGAATCAGAAGAACGAGGCACTCGTTCTCGTTTCATCGTCTCAATGGTATTTTTCGGAGGGAAGAGTCATGTCGTTTTCAAAGGGCCTGTACTACACGTGCGTGGGGCTTGCATTTGCAGGGAGAGCCGAGTCCGCCATGCCACGGAATCTCTCTGAGGCCGTGGGACAGGCAACTGTCGCTTGCTGTCTTTCAGACGGGAGTTGCACCGATCTGGGGGTGGTGCAGTGTCTGGCCCTGGGCGGTAATCCCGGCGACACCGGCACGATCTGCAAAACTGTCGATTGCGGACTCGCGCCGGTTGCCTGCTGCTTCCCCGACGGCGAATGTGCGAACCTTCAGAGTCAGGCGTGCCTGGCCGTTCTTGGCCGCCCGCAGCGCCCCGGCACCACTTGTTCAACCCTGGAATGTGCGTCTTCTGCCGGGGCGTGCTGCTTTCCCGATGGAGAGTGCGCCCATTTGCCGGCGGTGGCGTGTTATGAGGTAGGCGGGCGTCCGCAAGCCGTGGGCACAGACTGTGGCACGTTTGCATGTGATTCGATTGCAGTGGCATGCTGCTTTTCAGATCAGTCGTGCTCACTTTTGCCCCCGCTTGATTGCTTGGCCGTCAACGGCAACCCACAGGAGCCTGGAACCACCTGTGATATCGTAAACTGCCTGGAGAATATCGCCGCTTGCTGCCTGGAGGACCTTTCGTGTGAGAATCTGCTTCCCCTGGTTTGCCTCACTCGCAGCGGAATTCCGGGTGCCGCGGGAAGTAACTGCACTCAGGTTACTTGCATTTCCAATACCCAGGCGTGCTGCTTTCCCGATGACGGTGCGTGCTCAGACCTGGCGTTGTTTGCCTGTTTCCAGCAAGGCGGGCGTCCACAAGGAGAAGGCACCGACTGCGCATCGTCGCAGTGCCTGGCGAATACCGCCGCCTGCTGCTTTTCGGATGGTCATTGCGAGGAGCAGAAACCTCGTACATGTAGCAGCCTGGGTGGCAGTCCCTCGGGTCGTGGAACAACCTGCCAGGATGTGACTTGCAAGCCGGCGACCGCGGCGTGCTGTCTCCCCGACGGCAATTGCCTTGACTTGGTCCGCGCGGGCTGCCGCAGCGAAGGGGGCGTTATGGGACAGTCGGGAAGCACCTGCGAAGGAACGCAGTGTGTGCCGACGCTGAAGGCCTGCTGTATGCCGGATGGGACCTGCATCCAGGCGAAAGCGACGGATTGCCGCCGCGTTGGCGGCGACCCCCAGCGCAAAAACGACTGCGGCGCGGTACAATGTCCACAGCCGTGATGAGTCGTCGTTTAGGCCGTCCCTGAACGTTTCCGCTCGTCGCGGGTTTGTTCGGGGTGTGGGATGTCGCAGCACCTATCGCAAATACTCGGTCAGCAGATGCGGATGGAGCAACGGCTCACGCCGCAACTCATCCAATCCATGGCCGTGCTGCAAAAGCCGGTGGCCGAGCTCGAAGCCTTCGTTGAGCAGGCGCTGGAATCCAACGCCGCGCTGGAGATTGACGAATCCCAGCCTGCCGCCCCGGAGGTCCTCCATGAGCATGAGCCCCCGCAGCGCAGCGATCGTGAGCAGGACGTAGAGGCCGGCTTCCGACGGCTCGATCGCTTCTCCCGTGAATACGATTCGGAATGGTCGCCCACGGATCGGGGCCCGCCGCGCCGTGCCGACTGGGACGACGCCGATCCGAAAATGGGGGCCATGGCCAATACGGCCGGGAGAGAGCAGGGGCTCACCGAGCACCTCCTCGACCAATGGGCCTTGATCGAGCTCGAAGCCGAAGTCCGCAGCGCCGGAGTCGCCATTATCAACAGCCTCGATGCAGATGGATATTTGCGCAAGCCATTCGCCGAGATCGCCGCGGAAATCAAACCCCCGGTTTCCGACGAAGCGATGAGCACGGCGCTGGTGGAGGTTCAACACCTCGAGCCACCCGGAGTGGGGGCCCGGACTCCGGTGGAATGCCTGTTGCTCCAACTCGACGCGCTTCCCGGCGACAATACCATCGAACGCACCCTGATCGATCATCACCTCGACGACCTCGCCCACAACCGGCTGCCGGCGGTGGTCAAGGCCACGGGCTTCAGCATGGGTGAGATCGCTGAGGCAATCAAGGTGTTGCGGTCTCAGTTGCATCTCCATCCGGGCCACGTAGTAGGCGCTCGTGCGGTCCCGGCGATTCGCCCCGATGTCCTCGTAGACTACGCGGATTCGGGCGGCGGGCTGACCGTCCGGTTGGCCCGCGGAAACATGCCGCGCTTGCGCGTGCGCGACGAAATCATCGCACTATCGAAGTCAAAGGAAACGCCCAAGGAAGAACGCGAGTTTGCCAAAAAGCACGTCGAAGAGGCCGCGGCGCTGATCGACGCCGTGCAGTTCCGCAAGGCACGATTGCTCCAGGTCGCCCGTTCCATTGCGGAAAAGCAACGGGATTTTTTTGACCAGGGACCCGCGGGGCTGAAGATTTGTCGGATGAATGACCTGGCCGTGGAATTGGAATGTGATCCCTCGACCATCAGCCGCACGGTGTCCGACAAATACATGCAGACTCCCCACGGGATTTTCCCCATGCGTTATTTCTTCACCGGCGGCACCGAGACCGGGGGCGGAGAGTCGATCGGCTGGGAAAAAGTGCGAACCCGCGTGCGCGAGCTGGTGGAAGCCGAAGACCGCAAAGGCCCGCTCNNCCGCAAAGGCCCGCTCAACGACGACCAGATTGTCGCGCTCCTGACCACGGAAGGGATCGAAATCTCCCGCCGCACGGTGGCCAAGTACCGCCAGCAAATGAACATTCCCGCGGCACGCCAGCGGCGGGTGTTTGAGTAACATGCTGCGCATCGGTCCGTTCCTGTTCGACATGCCATTTGTGCAGGCGGCGCTGAGCGGGTACAGCGACCTGCCCATGCGCCGGCTCGCCCGCCGACACGGCGCGCCCTACGCGCTCAACGAAGTCATGCTCGACCGCCTGATTCTCCAGCCCGGCAAAAAACGCAAGGAAATGTTGTATGTAGCGCCGGACGATCACCCCGTCGGCGGACAGCTCATGGGCGCCGACCCCGACGAATTCGGGCCGGCCGCCTTCGAACTCGCCAAGGCGGGGTACGACATCATCGACATCAACTTCGGGTGTCCGGTGAAGAAGGTGCTGGGGCGGAACCGCGGCGGGTTTTTGCTCTCGCAACCGGAAACGGCACTGCGCATCGTGCACGGGGTGATCGACGCGGTGGGAAAAACGCGACCTGTGACCATGAAAATGCGTCGCGGCATGGACGACAGCGCCGCGGCGGAGCGGAACTTCTTCGAGATTCTCGACGGCGCTCTGACCGCCGGCGTCACGGCGGTCACCGTACACGGGCGCACGGTGCGCCAGCGGTACGTGGGTCCCAGTCGTTGGGAATTCCTCGCACGCGTGAAACGTCACGTGGGCGACACGACGATTCTTGGCAGCGGCGATCTGTTCACCGCCGGGGACTGTTTGCGGATGCTCGAAAGTACCGGAGTGGACGGAGTGACCATCGCCCGCGGCTGCATCGGGAATCCCTGGATTTTTGAGGAGTGCCGGGCGCTGTGGAGCGGCGACGAACCTCCACCGCCGCCTTCGATTGCCCGGCAGCGAAGTGCCATCGAGGGGCACTGGCGCGACGCCGTGAGCGTCTGCGGCGAGGAACTGGCCGGCAGGGTGATGCGCAAATTTGGCATCAAGTACGCCGAGCATCACCCCATGTACGCCCAGGTCAAACAGGCGTTCATCGACGTGAAAAACTCCGTCGAGTTCGTCGCCGCGATGCAGCACTGGTACGACCCGGAAAGGGAGTGGCCCGAGGTTGTCCGCCGCGAAGGTCCCGGCGACCTCGTCGCCGCGGGGGCCTGCGAATAGTACCGCCAATGAAACCAGCTTCATTTTGACAGTCCACGTCGGGTGGATAGACTTGTGGATCTTCGATCTCGGCGGCACCGGCGCGCGTGTGTCCGACGGAAGTCGCTTGCAAATCGAAAGGCGTGGAGATTTTTCAATGCGAAATCGCAAACTGGCAATGTCCCTCATGGTTGTTGGCGCAATGGCGTTGGTCGCCTGGCCGGTGTATGCCCACTGCGGCAAATGCGCCGGCGATGCCAAAGCAATGGTCACCGCCATGGACGCGGGCAAGACATCGCTGGGTGCGGCCGTCACCGCCGCCGAAGCCGCTGCCAAGGGCAAGGCCGTCTCCGCCCTCGCCGGCATGCACGATGGCAAGGTGAGCATGGACGTGTACGTTGTGGCCGGCGACAAGATCATGCAGGTTACTGTCGACGGCGCGGGCAAAGCCGGCGCTCCCAAGGAAGTCAAAGAATTTCCTGGTGACGGCCACAATCATGCCGAGAAGAAGCCCATCAAGGGCGGCTGATTCGCCGGCGGCGGACTTCCGTTCGCGCGACAACAGATTCAGACTTACGGGCCACCTGACACTCACGAGTAACTTGAGTGTCAGGTGGACTTTTTCTGTTGAACGTTGCCGTCCTCTTGCGTTGCATTTCATGTTGCCTAAGTTCCAAATGGCTTCGTTTGGAAAAGTACTCTTTTTTGCTTGTGTGTTTTCTCCTGAGACCCCCATATGTAGGGGGTGCTGGTGAATCTCTCACGCCAAACAGCAGTCGGACCTCTCCACTGCTACAACATCCATAACATCAGGGGCGCGCGGATTTGGTTGCGAAAACGCAAGCAGCGTGAAGCAGCGGTTTAGATACAAGAATTGGGAATCACGGTGCCTCCTACTGGACAGGCAAGGCTCATCTTGCGGGCTCGCGTTCCATGGCCGAACCACTGCTCAACAGAGGACAGCGGCACACCCCGGACCCGCGAAATGGACCGTGTTTGAGCACAAGTTCGCCCTAACCCGGTGGGGAAAACGAAATTTCCTTGCTGGTGGTTAGCGACTTTCCCGTGAGGAAATCAACGAACGACGCACCGATCAGCAGCTTTCGCGAAGCGGGCAGGGCGACGCCGTCGGGGAATGGGCAGCGAATGGTATAGTGGTTCGTCCCCAGAATTCCCATCCACGATTTACGCAGGTCTTCGGGTTTTTCGCATCCACAAACGGCGATGACTCTTGGCGCCGCCATGTCGGTATTGTCCAGCAATTGAACCGTGATCCGGCCGGGCACCTTGACGACCTGGCCCTCCGCGTCTTTGGGCCGTAGATGTACGGTCACGCCGTCGTCGCCTGCTTTGTCGTCATAGTTTGCCCCTCCGCTGAGGCTGGCGATTTCGATGGAAACGGGAGCGAACAGATCGGCCGGACGGTCGGGACCGAACTCTTTGACTTGCTCTATCTGCCGGCGAAACGAAGCCAGTTCGTCGTCGCTTTTCTTTGACTGGAACTCCAGCCGCTGCTTGTCTTCGCGGAGGGCTTGATTCTCGCGGGTGAGTTCCGCGAGCCGTTGATTGGAGTTGCAAGCAGGAATGAGGTAACAAGCGGCCAGTAAGAATGGCAGGGCATCAATTCTGTGCATGCTCGATTTGCTCATGGCGTGAATTCTAGATTGCTTCAGCAGGGTTGCAATGAGAAATCAGGCACGAAGGGATGTGGACCTGGGGATGTCAAAAGGACAGAATAGGGCTAACGCTGGACGATGAGGGTTGTCGAAACCACGAGGAGTGAACCTGGAACAAGGAGGATAAAAATGAAACAGGTATTGGGGACATTTTCAGCGGCGGGTTGTTTCTTTCTTTTGGGTTGTCAGGAGGGTGCCCTATCGCTCCATTATCACGACGACCGGCCGGCGCCGCCGCCCGTCGTTATCGTTGAACAAGGGCACGTTTGCGGCCCCGGTTGTGCACACTTTTGGGATGGCGGGCGGTACGTGGTCGTAAGGCGCGGACATCGGCATGGGCCGGGCTGCGGGCACTATCTGGCGGAGGGTCGCTGGATTGTGGCCGTCTCCGGACCTCACGGCGGAGCGGTTGTGGCGCACGGTGGTCGGCCCGTGGCTGCGCCTCCGGTTCGCGCGGTGCGCATCCCGCCGCCTCCGGGTCCGGTGGACTTGTACGTATACAGCCGCAGCGGGAGCAAGTGGCAGAAGATTCGCGTTGGGCATCGTCATGGACCTGGTTGCGGGCACATCGTGTTTGAAGGGCACTGGTGCATCGACTAGCACATCAACCGGGCCATCCGGATTGCATTGTCGTTGGCGGCGGAGTGATCGGGCTTTCCATGGCCCGCTGTCGGGTCCGTGACAGTTCCGGCGGGTGAGAATCCGAACCTCAAGCGTTTGCGCGGGGCGGTCCAATCTGCATCGCCAACAATGTATTTTGGCGATCTGACACACTCTCGACGCCAGGAGACACCGCCCGTCGCTTGCGCTCTGGGTTCGGATCGCGGGCATGTGGAGTACCCACACAATACCGCCGGAAGTGTCACGGCCCCTCTATCCATCCGCCGCACTGCTTTTGCTTGACAGCGCAATCCAAAGCGATACTCTTTCGCAGAGGATTCGCTTCATGGCTACCCAAGTCATCAAGGTCGACCGCTCCGGCGACTTTCGAAAAATCACCCTCGAAGCAGGACAGGTGCTCTCCAGCGGCGGCCTGGTGGTCTTTCCGACCGAGACCGTATATGGTCTGGCGGCGCGGGCGGACGATCCCAAGGCCATGGCGCGGCTTCGGGAGGTCAAAGGTCGCGATGTGCAGCAAGGATTCACCGTGCATCTGGCCCATCGCCAGGATGCACAAAAGTACGTGGCCAAGATGCCGCCTCTGGCCAATCGGTTGATCCGGAAGGCATGGCCCGGCCCACTTACCATACTCCTGGAAGAGAAGGACCCTGCATCGGCCCTAGTGATGTCAGAACGTAATGGCGCCGGCCGCGACACGATCTACTACAACGGGACGGTTGGGCTTCGTTGTCCCGATGACGCGGTTTGTCAAGGTATTTTGGAGAGCGTGGACGCGCCGGTCGTGGCGGCCAGCGCGAACCTGGCGGGCAAGCCGCCGCCCCGAACGGGTGCCGAGGTTTTGCAGGGCCTTGATGGGATGTTCGATCTGCTCATCGATGCCGGTCAAACACGGTACTCCCAAGCGTCCACGATTGTGAGAGTAACGCAAGGGGATTACAAAGTGGTCCGCGAGGGGGTGTTGGACGCGGGCATTATTAAGAGGCTGGCGTTAGTGCACCTTTTATTTGTATGCACGGGAAATACCTGCCGCAGCCCGATGGCCGCCGGGCTCGCCCGAAAAATGCTGGCCGAACGGATGGGCTGCGACATGCAGGCACTCAAGCAGCATGGAGTGAATGTAACCTCGGCGGGCACGTCGGGGGGCGCGGGACCTGCGTCGTCCGGCGCACTAAGGGCCATGTCGCAGCGCGGCGTTGACCTGTCGAATCATGCGTCCACCGCACTGACTCCCGTGCTGATCCAGCAGGCGGATCATGTGTTCGTCATGACGCAAACCCATCGGGACGTTGTGCTGGACATGGCGCCGTGGGCCAAGAACAAGACGAGTCTTCTTCTGGTTTCGCAGGACGTGGAGGATCCGGTCGGAAGGTCCGACGAAGTGTACGATCAATGTGCCCAAGTCATTGAGCGCGGTTTGCGCGAGCGTCTCCAAGAGGTATCCATATGAAGGTCGCCATAGCCAGTGATCATCGCGGGTTCCGAGCCAAGGAACTGATCAAGTCGTTTCTGACCGCGGCGGGACACTCCGCACAGGATTTCGGCTGCAATGGGTCGGCAAGCTGCGACTACCCGGACCATGCCTTTGCAGGCGCCAAGGCCGTGGCTTCCGGGCAATGTGACCGGGGCATCCTGTTCTGCGGAACGGGAATCGGAATGTCGGTTTCAGCGAACAAAGTTCCGGGCATCCGTGGCGCCCTCTGTCACGATGAGCTTACCGCAGAAATGTCCCGCCGGCACAACAACGCGAATGTGCTGTGCATTCCCGCGGACTTGCTCGGCGATGAATTGCTGCGGCGAGTGGTGGATATTTGGATCCGCACCGACTACGAAGGCGGCCGACACGATCGACGACTCCAAAAAATCGCGGAATTCGAGAGCGGCTCCGCGAAGAAACACTAATACCGATAATGGTCGGGTTTGTACGGCCCGTCGATGGGGATTCCGGTGTAATCGGCTTGATCCGGGCGGAGTCTGGTCAGCTTCACGCCTAATTGAGCCAGATGCAGTCGGGCGACCTTCTCGTCCAAATGCTTGGGCAGTGTATACACGCGCTTTTCGTAATTGGCCGTGTTCTCAAACAATTCCACCTGGGCAATCACCTGATTGGAAAAGCTGTTGCTCATCACGAAACTCGGATGCCCGGTCGCGCATCCAAGGTTCACGAGCCGGCCCTCAGCGAGCACGAGAATGCAGTGCCCGTCGGGGAATATCCACTTGTCCACCTGCGGCTTAATGTTCTCCTTGCGAATTCCCGGAGTCTTCTTCAGCCCGGCCATGTCGATCTCATTGTCGAAGTGACCGATGTTGCAGACGATCGCCTGGTTCTTCATCCGCTTCATGTGTTCGGCGAGGATGATGCCCTTGTTGCCGGTGGTGGTTACGAAGACATCGGCCGTTGCGACGACATCCTCCAACGTCAGCACTTGATAGCCTTCCATCGCGGCCTGGAGTGCGCAGATGGGGTCGATCTCGGTGACAATCACGCGGCAACCCTGCCCGCGAAGACTCTGGGCGCAGCCCTTGCCCACGTCGCCAAAGCCACACACGACCGCAACCTTGCCGGAGAGCATCACGTCGGTGGCGCGGTTGATCGCATCCACCAGTGAGTGTCTGCAACCGTAGACGTTGTCGAACTTGCTCTTGGTGACACTGTCGTTGACGTTGATCGCGGGGAAAAGGAGCGTGCCAGCTTGCTGTCGCTGATAGAGGCGTTTGATGCCGGTGGTGGTTTCCTCGCTCACGCCGACCACCTCCTTGGCCACGCTCTGCCACCGCTTGGCATCGTTGCCGAGCTCGTCGCGGATGAGCTTGAGGATGATCTCCATTTCTTCGTTGTCGGCCTTCGACGGGTCGGGCGACTTCCGCGTCTTGGCGAACTCGTGCTCGGCTTCATACCCCATGTGGATGAGCATGGTCGCGTCGCCCCCGTCATCGACGATGAGATTCGGCCCGCCCTCGGGAAAGTTCAGCGCCTGGAGCGTACACCACCAATACTCTTCCAAGGTTTCGCCCTTCCAGGCGAACACGGGGATTCCGGCAGCGGCGATGGCCGCGGCGGCGTGATCCTGCGTGCTGAAAATGTTGCAACTGCACCAGCGAACCTGCGCTCCCAGCTCCGCCAACGTCTCGATGAGCACGGCGGTCTGTATGGTCATGTGCAGCGAACCGGTGATCCGCGCTCCGGCCAGCGGCTTGCGGGCGGAGTATTCCTCGCGAATGGCCATCAGACCCGGCATTTCGTGCTCGGCCAGAATGATTTCTTTCCGCCCGAACTCCGCCAGGTCGATGTCCGCTACTTTGTAATCTTGTGTTATGGTCGTGGTCATTTCTGGTCGTTCCTTGCCGAATTCTCGCGTTGAGTAACCCTTTGATACCGCTGAGAGGCTATTCTAGCGGATTTCGAGGCCTCGCCAAATGCGTGACGATTGCGTGGAATTGTGTAAATCCGGGGCAGGACTTGCCCCGGCCAAACCATCCATAGATACTTTTCACATGCGATCGATGTTCCCGTGCCTCCTTTTCGTTCTGTGCGGCGTCTTAACCGCTGCCCATGCTCAGGTGCAGTTCCAAGTCCAAATCCAGGAAGAACAGGCTGATATCGACCCTCCCGATGGCACGCGGAAAAACCTCGAAGTTGTGTCCGACGAGGAATTTCGCCTCCCCCTCGATTCGACGGCTTCTCAGAGCGCCGACCAGCTCATCCCCAATCTGGGCTCGCCTTCATACAAGGAACGCGAACTAGCCACCGCCGGTCTCATCGAAATCGGGGCACCGGCCTTCGCCAGGTTGCGCGACGCATACCGCGCAACAGGCAACCTTGAAGTGCTTCTCCGCATCGAGCACATCGTTCGCACCGCCTATCTCAATCACCACGTTTACGACCGCAGCGGCTTCCTGGGCATCAACTTGCAGACCTACGTTGCCAGTGTGGAGGAACATCCGCGCCTTCCCGCCGGATCCGTCGGGGTCAAGGTTGGAAATGTGATTCCCGACACCGCCGCAAAGCGGGCGGGCATGTTAAAGGACGATGTCATCTTCGAAGTGGATGGGGCCCCCGTTCGCGGCGAAGGCATGCAAGTGGTCGAAAACTTCAGCGCCATGATTCGCGCACGAGGGCCGGGCGGAAAGATGAACCTCACCGTGCTGCGCGGCGCGCAGGAAATCCCCATGCTCGTCACGATTGGCCGATGCCCGGAAGAAATCGCCAAGCAGGGGACGGTCCGCACGGTTTCCGAAAATCACTTCAAGGCCTCCGCAAAATTTCCCAAATGGTGGGCCAAATACTTCATCGGCCCATCTGCGCAGCGCGTCACTCCAGGCGCAACCAGTGCTCCAACCCGCAATTAGTGCATCGACGCGTTCAATTCTTTGGGTGGCACCAAGCCAATCCTTATCGGGCAACCGCGACATTAGTCGCAGCGATTTGCACGCCACCGCGTGCTTATTCGCATCTGCGCGAGTGGTTCTGCCCGCCCACCCGCGTTTGGAAGGTCTGGAGGCGGAAAACGGCTCGGATATGCTGGCCAATTTCGTGGCACACAGATTGCTATAAGTACAAACGAGGAGCGGATTAGGGTATCCCGCACTGAGAGACGATACGTGGGGCGATTCACGTGCTTTCAGTGCGGATTTCCTTCGAGCGCTCGGACGACTTGAGTCAAGCGGACCGACCGTCGCTCCTTTTCAGCTGGCTGCAAAGCGGCGGTTTGGATGTGCGTGAAGCCGGCGGCAGGGGTGGCTCAAACAAAAGATACAAGATAACGATCTGCAATGAATGTGTTTCGCTTAACTTCTTTCCGGCTGGACCGCGTATTGCTGGTCTTTGCCCTGATCCCGTCGGTGCTAGTAAAAAGCACGGTGGGTGAGGCGCTGGTGCTGCACCAGCACGGCGTTGGTCGCGCACATTTGCACTTCATGGGGTCCGGCGACGTTCTTTCGGCCGCCGCGGGGTCGTCGCGGTTTGGCCACACTCCGAATCCCAAGCTCGCGCTTCAATCGGCGTCCCAGCACGTTCGAATTCTCGCGGTCGTTGCAATCGGTTCGGTTTTTGTGCCGACGCCTCACGGCGAGGACACTACCGAAGCCGGTTTATTCTCTACTCAGCATTGCCCGTCGTTTTCGATGGCGCAACCCCAAGAGCCGCCGGTCGTTGATTCTCCGTCCGTCTTTTTTCCGACCCGGCTAGGTCGAACCGCTTCGACTGTCTTACTGCTTCGAAACCACATCCTGCTCGTATAACGGCCTGCCCTCACAGGGGCAGCGGCAGTTTACGCAGATCATCCATTCAAAGTGTGATTTCTGATTAAGGGGGACTAAATCTCCTGTGTGCAAAATGAGAAGGACTATTATGAATAAACGCAGTCACAAATTATGTAACAGAGTCTTCGCGGTCGCCGGAGCCTTGATCGCACTCGCCGTTAGCCAGCCGGCGGCTTTTGCCCAACCTCAGTTCGCGTCGCTCCACAGCTTCAACGGCACCGACGGGTTTGGACCCATGGCCGGCGTCGTGCAGGGCGCTGACGGCGCACTGTATGGTACGACGAGCGGTCAGGTTAACAGCCCAGTTGTCGGCACTGTGTTCCGCCTTGACCTCACGATGCCGGGTTTGTCGACCCTTCATAGCTTTGCCGATGGCTCGCGGCTCTACTCCGGTTTGGCCCTGGGCAGCGACGGATTGCTGTATGGTTCCACCTATTCCGGCGGTACGGCTGACCTTGGCACGCTATTCCGGGTTGGGCCTGACGGGCAGAACTTCGCCTTACTGCACAGCTTTAGCGGTATCGACGGCGCGAGGCCGGACGACCTGAAACTCATTCAAGGCAGTGACGGAGCGTTTTACGGTGCGACTTCCGAGGGCGGTCCCGACGGCGGCGGCACGTTGTTTCGATTGGACCCCGCGACGCCGGCGCTGACGACGGTGTATTCCTTCATTGCCGCGGCCGGGGTGGATGCAGGACTGGTCGCCGGGAACGACGGTTTTTGGTACGGCACCACGTACTCCGGCGGAGCGAATGGCGCAGGCAGTGTGTTTCGGGTCGATCCGGGCACCTTCGCACTGACCACGTTGCACGACTTCACGGGCGCTGATGGAGCGAATCCCGTGCCAGGCGCTCTGGTGCAAGGCAGTGACGGAAACCTCTATGGTACGACGCAGCTTGGCGGCAACGGCAAGGTGTACAAACTGGATCCCACCACGCTGGCTTTCACGACGCTGCACACTTTCTCCGGGATCAACGACGGGCGCATGCCGCTCGGCGGAGTGACGGAAGGCGGCGATGGTTTTCTCTACGGCACGACGGTTCTGGGTGGCCAGGGTTATGGCACGGTGTACCGCGTGCATCCGACGACGCTCGCCTACAACATCGTGTTCCCGTTCAGCGGAGCCAACGGTCGGAGTCCTTCCGGCAACCTCCTGCTTGCGAGTGACGGCGCGCTGTATGGGGTCACTCGCCTCGGCGGCAGCTTCAACGGGGGCACGGTATTCCAGTTGAGTTTTGCCGACACCACGCCGCCGACGATCAGCAGCATCACGGCCAGTCCGAACGTTTTGCGGCCTCCCAATGGCAGGATGGTTCCTGTGACGTTGACGGTGGTCGCGACCGACGCGGTCGATCCCGCGCCGAGGAGCAGGATCATCGGCGTCACCTGCAACCAGCGCGCGGCCGGCGACTGGATCATCACCGGCGACCTGACGTTGAAGCTCCGGGCCAAGCGCACCGGAAACACCACGCGCATCTACACGATCACGGTTGAATGCACCGATGCCTCGGGCAATTCCGCCATCGGCACAGTCGTCGTCACCGTGCCCAGGTGATCTGACAGCGGCCAGAGAAGAATGAAGGCAGGAGGGGGAACGTGAGGGGAAACCTGGGATCCCAGGTTCTCCCTTCACGCAGATGCCAAAAACCGTCTCTGACTCGACGGCAAAGAAAGTCTCACTTGCCATGAGACGCTACACAATTGGAGGAATCTGTGATGAAACGTGCCACGAGCTTTGTCGCGGGGATAGTGTCCTGCTGCTTCTCATTTACCCCAGCCAATGCTGAAACCACAGTTTTTTTCGACAGTTGCCAGATTGCAACGCCTGTGGCTTCGGGGGTCACCTCAGACACCGTCAGCAGTCGTGGGTATCTGTTCACCTACACGCGGGACAAGTTGTTTACCGGCGGGACCGGGCAACCGATCGGTCGCCAGGTTCGCGTCCCCTGGCCCGACGGAGTGGAGGCACAGGCCGTAACTACGCCGCCGCCGGGCGTAACCGATTACAAGGCACGTATCACCCTCCAACGGGTCGACGGCAATGTATTCGATCTGCCGGCATTCACGGCCAAGCTGCTGGCCAATACGGCTGGTGCGGGGGGCTCCATTGAAATCATGCCCGTCCTGAATGGAGAGGACGCCTTCAACGATCCCCTTTACTTTGATGCCACCGGGTACTACGGCCAGACCTTCTCCTACAATACGTCGCCGAACCCCTGGGGTAGCACGGCACTGCTGACGGGGTTTGATACCTACAAAATCGGCTTGTATGTCGATTTTGCTCTGATTGATCTCACCCTCGTAAGCGCCGTCCCCGGCGATCAGGCTTGCTGTCTTCCCAATTACTCGTGCGCGGATTTGGCGACGGACGGTTGTGCCGCCCAGGGAGGCACATCACAAGGGGTTGGAACGACCTGCCCGTGCTCTGTCTGCGCGGTGCCGGCAGGAATCCCCACGATCTCCGAATGGGGTCTGGTCGCAATGACCCTACTCCTGCTTGCGGCGGGTAGCGCCGTGCTACGGAGTCGCAATTCCACCACGGGCACGGTGATCGTTACGGTGCCGAAATGAACAGACCGCGGCCAAAGGCGGGGAACGACCAGCCTGTTCCCCGTATGGCTGCTCGCTATGGACTTCCCATGAGACTTTTACCACAAAACCACGTGCAGATACATGCGATGGAGAACAAATGGGTGCCCGACTTCACGCAACCGGTAAACCAAACGGCGCACCAGGAGGATTCAGTTATGAAAAAGCAGTTTTCGAGAGTCAGGAACGCGCTACTTGTCATCGTGTCACCATTGATGATGCTTGCCCTATCCCCATCCGCACAGGCAAGCACTGCCTACGGCACCCTCAACAACTTCGATTGTGTCAACGACACCGAAGTCGAGACTCATGGTTTTGAAATCGAACTGGAAGATCTTCACAGCAGGGACATTACGTACACCTACGACTACAATCATTACGGCATTCCAAAGATAACGGAGGATACTTTTCTAGATTCTAACAGTGTTTCGCACCCGAGGGTGATCATTCGCTACGCCGCCACCAGGAACCCAAACGGCACCTGGACTGCGTTCACGGCGATACCTTCAGGTCCCATTAACCCGACCAACGGCCACCAGTTCACCAATCCATCCGTGAACTTCGGAGGAGAGCATTTCGGTGCCGGATATTACGGCGCGCCAACGGCCGTGAAGTACTACTGGCTGATCGATGACGGAACAGGCAACCTGGTCCATGGGCCTCCGGTCTATGTCGCAACGCCGACGTTCACCTATTATCCGGCCGCGGCCCAGGTTCAGGCGGTGATCGTTCCCCCTCCTCCACCAGCTCCGCCCGTGCTGCAATTCGGCGAGGCAACGTGGGTGAAGGATATCAAGACTACAACCCACAATGCAGAAAAGGTGGAACTCAGGGATCTGGTCGATCCTGACCCGGATGATCCGAATGCCCAGGACTGGGCAAACGGTGAACCCACCGAGGTGGAAACGGAGTGGAGGATTCTCCAGACTGAATTCGCCAACGCCAATAACCCCAACGGCGAGCTGGCGGGTTTGCCGGAGGACCTTCCGGGTGGAGATGAAGTCATCACCCGCCGTTACGAGTTCTACAAGTACGTCGGTCCGCTCGACGCAGAATCTGGCGAGGCGAAGGGGGACCAAGTAGGTCCTGATGGGATACACGGTGTCGGAAGCGTAACCTATAACGATCACATCGACCCTGCGACTGGAGAATGGGTTGAGGTAACGGTCGATCTCTCGACCGTAGAAGTGGTCGGCGATTTCTTCGGCGCGCAGATGGCCGGATTCGATATCGCCCCGGCCTTGGGATTGATCGATCACATCCCGGACGGCGAGCTCGGTATCGCCTACGCCGAACGCACCGTAGTGGTTCCAGGCGCTGATACCCCGTTTCATGCCACGACGTCCGGATCACTTCCCGACGGAATGATCCTGGGTGAATTCACGGGGGTCTTCTCCGGGACGCCGACAGCCGCGGGCGCTTTCACTTTTACCGTTGATGCCAAGAATCTGCTCACCGATGTCGTCCTAATCTCCAAGACATACACCGTCACGATTCCGGAGGCTGTGCCTGGCTCCAGCACGCTTGTCACGAGCGCGTCGCCCGTCGCCGGAGGCAGCACAACCGGAGACGGCGTCTACAACAACGGGACACCTGTGGCCGTCGTGGCGACCCAAAACGCGGGCTATGTGTTCGTAAACTGGACGGAGGGCGGCGGGGAGGTCAGCGCTTCCGAAGTTTACCCGTTCACCGTCAACGCGGACCGCACCCTGGTGGCAAACTTCATTCTGCGTAACTGCACGATAGATGCGGATTGCGCGGACGCGGACGCCTGCACCACCGACGTATGCGTGAAGGGCGTTTGCCAGCATCAACCGATCGCGAGTTGCTGCAATGCCGACGGACAGTGCGACGACGGCGACGCGTGCACGCTCGACATCTGCGCGAATCATGCCTGCGCTCACGAGAACATTCCGGCTTGCTGCAACACGGATGCGGATTGCGACGGGGTGATCGACTCGGTGGATGTGTGCAGCAACACACCGGCGGGCGTCCAGGTGGACGCCGAGGGGCGTCCCATCGGCGACTTGGATCGTGACTGCGACAATGACCTGGACGATTTCGCAATCTTTTCACGCGGCGTCACGGGCCCGCTGTGCAAGCCTGCGGATTGCCCATAGTGCTTCGACACGCATGATTGGAGGGGTTGCCGGGATCGAGCCCATGCCCGAGCCGCCCCATTCATGGGGCGGGTGCCCACGCGGCATGAATGCCGCGGCTCGGATCGACCCCGCCAAAGGAGGTGTGACGGAGCTAGGGCAATCGTTCCATCGCGGCTGCCTTGCATTCGAGGGTACAGCCTTGGGGTCCCCGGTGCGGAAGCGGGACATCATCTCTCGTTGGCGTTTCGGTTAATGCGCTTTGCCGTTACCGTTGGTTTCGAAGCGCATGTGGCGGGCGTGGGCGGGAGGGAAGTTGTTGAGCACCGCGCGGCGGGCGAACTCGTGGTCGCGGATGTTGAGGTTGAGGAAGGCGTTCACCGCGCGGAGTCGCGTGCGGCTCTTCCCCACGGCCAGCACGCGCGAGGTCCGCCGCAGCCAGGTGTATTCGAAGTAGCTGAGCACGCCGTCGGGCTTGAGTAGCCGTTTGTAGACAGAGAAGATGTTTTTGACGTCGTCCAATTCGAAGGCCGTCAGCGGCAGGCCGGAGATGATGAAGTCGTAGACGTTTTCACCCTCGATCTGCTGGGCCGGCTTGCGAAGAAGCCGCACTCGTCCTTCGGCCGCCATCGTCGCGAAGGGCGGCCTACTGAGCACGTCGCGCTCGAGAATGTCCGCGAACTCCGGTTGCAATTCGCAGATGTCGAACTGGTCCTTGTCCGTAAGCAACGTCCCTAAATATCGCGTCACCGGTCCGGTACCCGCTCCGACCTCCAAAACGCGCACAGGACGTGGAGATCGGCGAAGCGGCTCGGCCACCGCAATGGCTAGTGCCCGCGAGCTGGGAACCACTGAGCCGACGGCGTTGGGCCGACGAATGTAGGTTCGCAAGAATTGCCAGCGATGTTCCAACCCGGTTCGAAGTACGTGTGTGGGACGCAATTTATTACCCGTAATGAAGATTCCACTCGCCGCCGCTCTATACGGCTGACGCTTCAGTCCGCAATCGTAACGGTACTAATTTAGTATTGCCAGCACGCCAAGCAATGGTTTGTTTGAAGATGTCCCAGCGAAAAAATTTTTTAGTCAAACCCTTTTTTTCATGGAATTACGATTTGCCAATGGGTAAAGTAGGTATACGAGGAGGACTCGGCTGAAAACGGCCCGCAAAATCGGGCGGCCGTAATCTGACGATGGTTGCCTCGGCGAGCGTTGGCGGCGAAAGCCCTGACGCGCGATGTCCCCGTAAGCGTCGGTTTGCGGGTTGGGTCAGGCCCGGCCGCCCTGAGCGGTGCGGGATAGTCCCGTGTCGAAATGGAGGTGATCCGTTGTCTAGTCATATAGGTGGGCTGCCGTAGCGGCAGACGAGCTGCTTACGGCAGCAACCAAACGTGGGCCCGGTCGGGATCATCCTGTCCGGGCCTCTTGGTTTTTTGGGTTTCGCTTCTTCCCGTGGATATTTGCTTCAAAGGCTGGTTTGCCCGTAAACTGGTCGGCGATAGCAGTCATTCCAACGGTCAGCGTCCAGGTTGCCGTTTCGTTTGTTTGGGAGGGAAGCATGTATTCCAGAAAGACATTCGCTGTATTCGTCACTTGCGTTTTGATTTCTCGTATCGGTCTGGCAGCTCCACCGTCGGCACAAAGCGCAAAAGACAAGGGGCGGTCGAGAAGCAGGGCAGACCTGAGCTTGTATATGCCGCCTCCTGAGCGGCCAGGCGACCCGCCCGCACCGGCTGAAATCCTCAGCGGTCGCACCTCATCCGCCGCAGCCCCAATCGTTTTTGGCAATTTCACCAGCGTTCAAGTCAATGTGGACTCCGCCGGGAACAACATCGTCGGTGACGCGGCCAACGAGCCGTCCATGGCCATCAGTTCCGCCGATCCAAAAAAACTGGCGATCGGATGGCGACAGTTCGATTCTATCAGCAGCAATTTCCGTCAGGCGGGCGTGGGCCACAGCACCAACGGCGGTCAGACATGGACTTCCACGGGGCCGCTCGATCCGGGAATTTTTCGAAGCGACCCGGTGCTCGCTTCGGACGGCTTCGGAAACTTGTACTATTCGAGCCTTACCATTACGGATCTCGATGTATACGAAGTTTCCGTTTTCAAATCGACCGATGGCGGCGCTACGTGGCCCACATCGGTCTTCGCGTATGGAGGCGACAAACAGTGGATCGTCGCGGACGAACGCACGGCCGGGACCGGCGCGGGACACCTCTATCAGAACTGGAGCACCTTCGCGTCGTGCTGTGGGCCGGTGGATTTTACACGCTCCATTGACCATGGAAGCTCGTTTCAAGAACCGCTCTCGCTGCCGTATCCTATGGTTCTTCACGGCACGGTGGATACGGATTCGACGGGGACCTTGTATTTGGGCGGCAGAGCGTGGTACGGATATCCAAATCATGTATGCATGCGCTCCCTGAACGCAAAGAACCCGGCCGTTACTCCGACGTTCGAGACTCCCGTTTTCGTAAATCTGGGCGACTTTACCGGCGGCTTTTTTGGCACTGAAAATCCTAATCCGGCAGGATTGTGGGGACAGACGTGGATCGCCGCTCACCCCTTCAAGACCGGGCATGCCTACATGCTCAATTCCGTACAGCACGCCAGCGATTCGACGGATGTGATGTTCGCCCGCAGCATCGACGGAGGACAGAGCTGGAGCCCGCCGCGACGCATCAATGACGATCCGGAAGGGAACGGGGCGTGGCAGTGGTTCGGGGCGATGTCCGTGGCGCCCAATGGCAGAATTGACGTCACCTGGAATGATTCGCGAACGACGGGGCAAGCAAATCTTTCGGCTGTTTTCTACACGTTTTCCCTGGATGAAGGGCAGACCTGGTCGCCGAATGAACAGATCAGTCCCGTGTTCAACAGCCATCTGGGCTGGCCGAACCAGAACAAGATGGGTGACTATACGCACATGATTTCCGACGACGGCGGAGCGAACCTTGCTTATGCGGCGACGTTTAACGGCGAGCAGGACGTATTCTTCATTCGGATCAAACAGGACTGCAACGCCAATGGAATCGATGATGATTGCGATGTCGCCTGTGGCGCGGCGGGAACGCGATGCGGCGTCGCGGGCTGCGGTCAAAGCCTGGATTGTAATGGGGACCGCATTCCCGACGCCTGCGAGCCTAATGAGGACTGCAATCAGAACGCTCAGCGCGATCTTTGTGAGATCGGAGCAACTCCGACCTTGGATTGCAATGCCAACCGGCGAATCGACACCTGCGAAAACGCAAACGATTGCAACGGCAATTCGCTGTCCGACGTGTGCGATCTGTATGCACGCGGAGATTGCAACGGCAACGGTACACCCGACGACTGCGACACCGGCACGACCTCGTCGGACCGCAATGGCGACGACGTACCCGACGAATGCCAGGGTTCTTGCTGCCTGTGCGGACCGTGCTTCGACATGGGCGAGGTGGAATGTTCATTCTATTGGGGTATATTTGCGGGGCCCGACATCCTGTGCGGCGAACCCAATTCCTGCGTATCGCCCTTGTTCGAGCACGACCTGTGCTCGCTGTCGTTCGAATTGCCCAGTGCGCCGCAATACGTGACCGAGTTCGACAACCGATGCGCGGAGTGGGACGAGCCATTCCTGGTCAACTGTCCGACCAGCACGTATTTGGGTGCAGACCTTTGGTACACCTACAAGGCGCCCTGCACCGGCACCGTGGAATTCAGCACCTGCGACACGACGGATTTTGACGCCATGTTGGCCATCTACGGCTCGGGAACTACCTGTACATGCCCCGCCAATAATGCAACACTCCTCAGTTGCGAGGATGATAGCTGTGGACTTCCGGGCGGGCCGCCGGTGATTACGCGCAGCGTCATCGCGGGCCGGTGCTATACCGTTCGCGTTGGCGGATGGGAGGGGTCGATCGGAACGGGCGATTTGACCATTTCGTATCAAACTTCGTGCAATCCAACGGATTTAGATGCCAGTGGGAAGACCGACCTTCGCGATTTTGCTCTGTTTGAAACCTGTTTTGGCCCCATGCGGGCGGGGTGTGCGAATTCGGATTTCAACCGCGACGGGACCATCGACATCAACGATTACCGCGCGTTGCACGCCATGCTGGGATCGTAAACGAACGATCCCCGTGCGATTTGACCATCACCCCGCCCTCTCCCTATGAGCGAGAGGCGTTTCCTGGCCGAGTCCACGTCGCCATGTGCCCGCTCCGGGCTGCGCTTAACTCCACCTTCCCAACGTCCGATAGAACAGGGTCTCCGAATACGGACCGTGCGCTATGAAGCGGTAACCCGAACCGTTGGCCCCCTAAGGAGGAGTGTCACGCGATGTCACCAATCCCCAGCGATGATTTCGAATTTCTTCCCGCGCAGCGCGGCGATCTCGTCGTTCACGAGTCGGACGATGAGGCCGTGGTGTACGATCCGCTGACCGCCCAGACGCACCGGCTCAATGCCACGGCGCTGGAAATCTGGAAGCAATGTGACGGAAGCCATCGGGCGGCGGACATCGCGGCGCGGCTCACGGATTTGTTCGAAGTAAGCATGCAAGAATCGCAAAAGCACGTGGACCGGATGATCCACGAATTGCAATCGCTGCAAATGCTGGTGGCCGACGAAGCCGCCTTGAGCTACCTGCCCTTCGAGTCCACGTGATGATCCGCGACGGCATGTCGGCTTCCCGGAATGACCGTATGAACGCACAACGCAGTCAGCTGGCATCCTGGTTGGTCTCGTCGGAGTCAGCCCCACAAGACATTCCATCCTGGCGGGACCTCGTTCAAACCGCTTCCTCGCAAGGCCTGGCCGGGCTGGCGCTGGCTTTCACTGCTTTCCGCAATGCGCCTTCATGGGTTACGAGTTCTTTGCGGGCTGCGGCCTCGACGGTGGCGGCTCAGAATCTGCACGCACTTCAGGAGCTGGCCCGCGTGGCCCAGGCGTTTGAGCGCGCCGGTATTCCGCTCATGGTGCTCAAAGGCGCCGCTCTGAACCTGACCGTGTATCCGAGGCGGGATTCGCGGCCGATGAGCGATCTGGATTTGCTGGTCACTCCACAGGATGCCCGTCGTGCGGTCGAGGGGTTGGAGGCGATCGGCTACGAAAGCGGCGCCTCATTGATCCGCGACGATTTTTTTCCCACGCATCACTACGAAAAAGAAATGATCCTACCAGGTTCGCGGCCCGTACGCGTCGATCTACATGCTCATCCGTGGCGGCCGATGCACCTGGGTCAAGTCGTGTCGCCTGAGGCGTTCTGGGCTGACGCGGCCCGCGTTCCGCTGGGCGACACGAGCATTCTGATTCCCAGCCCCGCGACGATGTTTGTACACCTCGCCGCCCACGCGGCGTTTCACGATTGCTCGCGTTTCATCTGGCTCTACGACTTGAAGCGCGTGGCCGAGTACTACGGCGACGCGCTTGACTGGAGTGTTGTTGCTGATCGTGCCAGACAGTGGCACTTGGTGCTGGCTGTTCGGACAGCCCTCGAAAGTGCGCAATCCCTGTTCGGCGAAATCTGTCCGCCAAACGTCGCACGGCAGTTGATCGACGCGCCAATCGCATGGCGTGATCGTTTGACCCTATGGCACACGCCGCGCGATGCGTCTTCGCCGCTGCTTCACGTGGCGTGCAACGTGCTTTGTCTTCGCGGCGTAATCCCGAGATTCGCGTACCTTGCCGCAATGATCCGGCCCGGCAAAAGCCATTTGGCCGAGTCCTATCCTTTCCGGCATCGGGGCTGGACCGGGTGCGCTCAGGGGTTGCGGGTTCTCCGGGCGGTGGGACGGGCACTGGCCGTGCCGCTGTCGGTTGTGCGCGATCTGTTGAAAAGGCCGCAGACTCAAGGAGTTTCCTGCTGACTTCGCACTCCGAAAGCCATCGATCGCTCGGCGTGAGCGTCATTCTTACCGTGAAGAATGACGTTGCGGGCTGCGCGGAAACGCTGGAATCGCTTGCGGCGCAGTCGCGTCCTGCCGATCAAATCGTGGTTGTGGATGGCGGTTCAACGGATCAAACCCGACAGACCATCGAGTCCTTTTCGGCGCGGTTGGCCGGATTGCAGGTGATCGACGCACCCGGCGCGAACATTGCGGAAGGTCGCGACATCGCCACGCGGCATGCCGCCGGCCCGGTCATCGCCTCCATTGACGCGGGGTGCCGGGCGTCTCCGTACTGGCTCGAAAAGCTCGTGGAACCATTCGAACGCGACAGCCGAACGGACGTGGTTGCGGGCATGTACGATATTGATTCCCGCACGCTTTTCGAAGAAATCGTCGGCCTGGCCACCATGCGCGGGCAGCTCTCTCCCGTTGACCCTACCACGTTCAATCCATCAGGTCGCTCGATGGCGTACACCAGGGAGGCATGGAAGCGGGCGGGGGGGTGGCCCACCTGGCTACGCTTCTCTGAAGACACTCTGTTCGATCATCGCCTTCGCCGCGTTGCCACCGGGTGGCACTTTGCCGGTGAGGCCGTGGTCTTCTGGCGACCGCGCACCAGTTTCCGCAAGCTGGCCAGGCAGTTTTACTTTTACGGCACGGGCCGCGGGCACACGCAAATCGGCGCGCCCGACTTTCGATACAACCTTCGAAATGTCCTCCTGCTTACGCTGACATGGAGTTGTACCCTGCTCACGCCGTGGGCGGTGCTCGTTCCGCTCGCGCTGTTTGCCTACTTCTTCGTCTGGACGTTTCACCCCAAGGCAAAGCGAATTGCCCGCCGCACGGGCAAGTGGCGCGCCTATCCGCTCACGCTGCTGGTCATGTGGATCGTGGTGCTGTCCAATCTGGCGGGTTACCTTCGCGGAAGCTGGCAACGTCTGCGTCACGCAGACCATTTCCGAAAAAGGATGGAGCTGTACTTATCCGCATGAAAATCGACGCAAACTCTGCTCCTGGCAAGCGCAACTGGCTTTGCATTGCGTATGCGTTCCCGCCGATCAACCGCAGCGGAACGCATCGCACGACGGCCTTTGTCCGTGGCCTTGCGCCTTTGGGCTGGCAGGCCACCGTGCTCACGGTCGTTCCGCCCAAGGACGAACCCCTCGACCCAGTGCTCATGACGGGCGTTTCGGATTGCGTCGAAATCGTCACGGCTCAATGGCTCCAACCCATCAGTTTGTTCAAGCGTCTGCTTCGCAAGTGTCTCGGCGCCATCGGAATATCATTCCACCGCAAGTGGTCGCAAGCTCAAGCTACCGGTGCCGGCAATACGAATCACTCTGTTGCTCGTGGGATGGCGGGTCTGCTGGCCACGCCGGACTCGCGAGTCGGTTGGATCATGCCCGCCGTGTGGAAAGGCCTGGGTGTCATTCGGAGACGCCGCCCGGAAATCTTGTATTCGACTTCGCCTTATGCCTCGGCGCATTTGATCGCACTCGTGTTGAATCGGCTCATGGGCGTTCCCTGGGTGGCAGACTTTCGGGACCCGTGGTGCGGAAATCCGTTTTTGCAATCACGACCCCGGATCGTCGAACGGGTTGACGCCTGGCTTGAGCGATGCGTGCTCAAGTATGCTTCGAGAGTGGTCTGCAACACTCCGACGATGACGCAGAGTTTCGTCGCGCGGCATCCGAAATTCAAGACGAAGTTCTGTACGATCTTGAATGGCATCGATGTGGAAACGGTGCAAAGCGTTCGGCCTCGCCGACTCGCGCCGGCCGGGCATTTTGTCTTCCTGCACTGTGGTCAGTTCTACGGTCCGCGCAGTCCATCCGTCCTATTCGAGGCCTTTCATCGACTCATCACTGAATTTCCTCGCGAAAGCGAAAACGTACGACTGGCGTTTGTCGGGCCTCCCGTGTTTCAGGGACAATCACTCGTCGATCTCGCCGCGAATGTGGGACTTTCCGATCGCATCATCGCATGCGGAGAGAAGTCCCACACGGAGGCATTACAGCTTACTGCAGGCGCCGATGCGCTGGTTTTGGTAGGAGCTTCGGGGCCCGGCAGCGAACTGCAAATCCCACAAAAACTCTTTGAATATCTTGCCCTTCGGCGTCCGATCCTGGGATTGCTCTCCGCTGACAACCCGGCGACTTCGATCATGAAGGATTCTCAAGCCGACGTTTTTGTGTGCGACCCCGATGATCCGATCGGCGTTGCGCGGGCGATGATGCAATTGATCGACCCTCTGCGCACCATCTCTTCTCAGGCATGGAGTGGAGTTCATCGCTTCGACCGAAGCGTGCGGGTTCAGGAGTTGCATGCAGTTTTTCAGGCGCTCGCCGGGCAGGACTCAACCGCGAGCGAAGCGCGCGTGGCTGAAACTTATGTGACGGCCACTTGCTTTCGCGAATCCGAAGCACGAGCAAAGAAGAACACGGCCACCGCATCAAGCAGCATCATCGCCGCCAGCGCCAAGAGAATTAAGGCGACCCATGCGACGCTGCTGCCTCCCGCGCCGTGACGAACGAACTCGATCCTGGCCATTCGCGCGAGCGCCCAAGTGCTCATGACGTACATCAAGATTGTCGGGATTCCCGATACTGCCAGCAGCGTCCACGAGCGCCGTGTCCGCCACAGCCACACGGTGACACCCATGAGCGTGAGGGCCGCCAATAACTGATTGCTGGCCCCAAAAAGTTCCCAAAAAACCTTCCAAACCGGCACGGGTCTGCCCGATGCGTCCATATTTTGTTGAAGCAGAAATGGTAGGGGGGCACCGGCGGTCAAAATTGCGGCGAAGGCGCGGCCACCGCGAGCGCGCCATCCGGTCAGTTCTTCAATGATGTAGCGGCCTAGTCGCGTGCACACGTCCAGCGTGTCGTACACAAACGTCGTAAAGGCCATCAGGGCAAAGGACACTGCAAATGTTGCCGGGACGTGCAATACCTCCAGAAAACTGCCAATTCCCAGCGCGTACAAAAGGTTCGGCCTTGGCCCACCCGGTCCGGTCACGTGCGGTGAGTCCGCCGCAAGCCGCATCACGCAGGCCAGCGAAACCACCGCAACCATGCCCTCCAACAGCATCGCGCCGTAACCGATGGCCTTCGCGTCAGTCTCTCGACGAAGCTGTTTGGAAGTCGTGCCCGACGCGATGATGGCGTGAAAACCGGAACAGGCCCCACATGCGATGGTGATAAACAGCATGGGAAAGAGTGGGTGACTCTTGTCGGGCTGCGCTGGATCCGCGATGACCCAGCCCCTGAAGGCAGGATACTGGGTGTGGTCGCCGCTGAGAATCAGGCCTACGGCCCCGCCGATCAATGTCAGCGCCAGAAAATATCCGCCCAGGTGTCCGCGCGGTTGTAGAAGAGCCCAGACTGGCAAGAGGGAGGCGATGAAACAGTAGGCCAGGATCAGCACGTTCCACGTGCGGTGGGCCTGTGATTGACTCACGCCGAACACGGCGTCGAGCTGAAGCGGAATGTGCTGGCCCGCCCAGATGGCAACACCCAGCAAAGGCAGGAAAACAAGGGTGGCCACTCCGATGGGAATTTTCGCGAAGCGAATGAGCAGCCCCATCGCCACCGGTAGCAGCAGGTACAGAAGCGACGAGGTGGCAATCCCTCCGCCCGAAATCGACTGACCATTCTCAAGCTCAATCGCACCGACGAACGAGGCCGCGGTAATATCGGTGAACGCGACGATGATGTAGTCCAGTGCGAGCCAGACGAAAACGAGAAACAAAACGAACGATCGGCGGCTCATGTGCTCGCGAATGACTTCGGCGATCGAGCGAGCGCGGTGCCGGATCGACGCGGTCAGCGCCGTCATATCGTGAACGCCGCCGATGAAGATCGATCCCACCACGATCCAGATCAGCGCCGGCAGCCACCCGAACATCACGCCGGCCAGGATCGGACCCACGATGGGACCGGCGGCCGCAATCGCGGAGAAATGCTGACTCAGCAGCGAGCGCGTCTCCAGCGGCATGTAGTCCAGATCGTCGCGCAGCTCGAAGGCTGGAGTTGTCGCGCTGGGATCGAGACGCAGGATCCTCGCCAGCCAGGAACCGTAGAACCGATACGCGAGCAAAAATACGACGCCGCAAAGAATGACTATGGTGAGTAAGCTCAAGCCCTCGATCCTTTCGAATTCGATATTGGCGATATTAGGAACAGTCACTCATTTATGCGATACCCATGATCGCGGGTGCAAAAGCGCACACCGCCTCTGCATTCAAACTCGCCCTCGTGGAATGACCCTCCAAGCCGTATAATGTTCACAATCCATCAGGCTCGCGGTTGCCAGATGGATCGATGACCGTTTGGCATTGGACACACGCTTCGTGGGGGTCGCGATGGACCAGGCAAATCCTAACTCCCGCCCTCGCCGACACAGCGTAAAGCGATGGATTTGCGCGGGACTCGTCATCCCTACCGCCATCATCGGCTATGCCGCCTATCGGCACTACGTCGATCCGCAGCGCATTGGCCGGCTCGCAGAGGATTACCTCGAACGAATCACCCAACGGAAAGTGCGAATTGCCTCGGCATCGTTTTCCTTCAGTGAAGGAATCAACTTGCGCGATGTCTTTGTCTCGAATCAACCCATCGACAAGGAGGACGCCGCATTCCCGCCCGCTGCCGTCGAAGAAGTTTTTTCCTGCCACGAGATTTCCATTTTGCAGAATTCATGGGCTCTGCTCCGCGGCCAGTTGGAAATCGAGAGCTTCGCTGCGATCCGTCCCACGCTGACCCTGGTGCATGACTCCAACAGCGGATGGGCAAACGTATCCGCCCTGGTGCGAAATATGATTTCGCGGCAAGAGTCCGGCGGATCGGCCCCGCCCATCGAGCTGCGTCACGCCCGCGTGAGAATCCTGCACCGCTCGCCCGCCGGCGACCGCGAAGTCGAGGATGTTCAGCTCACCGTGCGTGGTCGGCGGGCTGCGGACCATCCGCGGCTCTTCAACGTCGTCTGGCAGGATGTCAACGATCCCGACGCCAACGGCCACACGCAAATCGACCTCACCACGGGATCCATCCGCAACGTACGCGGCGGATTGCCCACCATGTCGATTCGCGGCGTCATGCTTGCCGTGGACGCGGGGTTTGAGGGGGCTGACGCTCTCACCGACTTGCTGGGGATTGAGGGCCGCGTCCGGGTCCGCGACTACAACCTGATGACCCCGCCGCTCCACGACGGCCCGCGCTCCGCCACCATCGATCTCAAAAACGCTTCGATTTCCATACCGATTTCCGACGAGGAACGCGGACTGAAAGCCCATGAGCGATATTTGCGGTTTCACGAAGTTGACGGAGCCGTCACCATTGCGGCCTCAAGCATCCAGGCCGATTTCGACGCCGTGTTTCACGGCAGCCAATGCAAGGTCGCCGCGACCATTACCGGCCCGCTCAAGCCCGGCGTTACGCTTGCCGACCTGACCGTGCAAGCCGATTTGAACGTAGTTGCTCTGGATTTTCCGGACCGCCGCCGCTCCCCGCCGGAACGCCGCTTTGTTGAGCGCTGGCCCGAATTGAGCAAGTTCTTTGATCACTATGATCCACACGGCAACGTCGATCTGGATTTCCGCGTCGAAAAAGCACCCGGCGAGAAAGAGCCGTTCGTTGTCCGCGAAGCACTGATCACTGCACGAAGCACTGACGCATCCTGCCACATCTTTCCCTATCGCGTCAGAGAACTGACCGGCGCAGTCGAGTTCGACGCCAACGGCGTCTTCCTGCGAAATCTATGCGGAGTTCACGACTCCGCCCGTGTCTGTGTGAAGGGCTGGATGGAGGCTCCCCACCGCACCGCGCTGGCGGAATTCTCCATTTCAGGGATGGGCGTGCCCATAGACGATGAGCTGCTCACTTCGTTGCATCCCCAGGAGCGACATTGGATCGAGGAGTTCGGCCTCGCGGGCCGGTTCGACACGGATATTTCCATCACGCGAGCCCGTTCCGCGCACAAAGACGAATCCGCACCATGGAACACGGCCATTGAGCTGGCCTTCGACGACCTCAGCTCGACCTATGCGAAGGTGCCGGTTCCTGTCACTCATCTGGCAGGCCGAGCTTCCATCCATCGCGACCGCCTTGAAGTAAGTCAGGCGCGCGGCGAACTGGGAACCGGCTCCATTCAATTGCAGGGTTTTGCCAACATGCAGGAAAACGGACTCGCAAACCTTTCCTTCCGGATTGCCGCCGACGATGTGGTGACGGACCAGCAGCTTTTTGCATCGATCCCGCCCGAAATCGCAACCCGGTTGGCGCCCTTCCACATGACCGGCTGCGTTTCTTTCGAGTCGGACCTTACCTACAACCTCACTGCCGGGTGGCGTCACGAATCCCTCGCCCGCCTTCGCAACATGGAACTAACCCCTGATGATTTCCCACTCCCTATTGGCGGCGCACTCGCCGACTTGCGGATGGTGTCCGACGACGTCGAAATCGTGCGGGCTCGCGGGTTCTACAAGGATGCCGAACTGTTCGCCAAAGGTCGTATCGGCCTGGGAGCCAGTGACGAAGTCGATCTCGTCGTCGAAGCAGAGGACTTGCTAATCGACCAACAATTCCGCGACGCCGCGCCTCTTTCACTGCGCGAGGCGCTCGCCGATTGGATCATTGAGGAACCCATCGATGCGGAAATCCGCATCCAGAAACCAGACCGCCATGTAACCTGGAGCGGCCGTGCCCAACTCACGGATGCCACGATTCACCATCGCTCGCTTCCCCGCGCCTTGGAGAATGTCGAGGCGTCGATCTCATTTTCCAGCGACGAAATTCACTGCACCAACGCCCGAGCCGAGTATGCCGGCGCCTCGCTCGACGCGGACTTCAGCGTCGCGCAAGAGGATTCGGCCCGGCGCGGCCAGATACGCATCGGCGCCAAAGGCGTGTCACTCGACGATTCGATCCGGGACTTGTTCCCGCTCGACGCCCAGCGCGTGTGGGATGACCTTTCCCCCTCCGGACGAATGGACCTGGCGGTGGACGACCTTAGCTTTTATCGCGCCGACCGATCCCAACCGGCGACGTGGTCAGTGTGTGGCCAGGCGCATCCGCAAGGAGTGAAATTGTCGGGCCACGATGTCGTGATAGAGCGCGGCCGTGTTCCCTTCGAGGGCATGCTCGTTGACCGGCTCGGCGGCGTCGCCCTGAACGGAAATTTGCAGGATGCCGCGGTCACTCTGTACGGCCAGCCACTAAGCGAAACCAGTGCAAGCTGGTACCTGGTGCGTACCGCCGCCGGTCAGGGCCGCGCGGCGCTTGGCGAGTTCCACGGCAAGGTTCATGGCGGGACGGCCACGACGCAGGCTCAGTTGCATTTCGATCGCCGGCAAACCCAATACCGGGTGGCAACTTCAATCCAAAATATCCAACTTTCCTCATGGCTCGAATCGTGGCTGGCTCGCAATCCCGCTCCCGACGATCAAAGCGTGGGTCGCAGAAGGGATAAGCCTTCCGATGTCCGCGGCGTCATGGACGCACAGCTCCACCTCGCAGGAGTCGTCAACGATCCGGCGTCGCGCACCGGGGCCGGCCGCGTGGAAATCCGCGACGGATACATCTACAAGCTCCCCATTTTTCTCGCGATCCTCAATGTGCTCGACATCACCATTCCCAACAACGACGTGCTCAGCGAAGCGCACGGTCAGTTCTACGTCACCGGCAATGCGATCCGTCTCACCGACATCGCGGTCACCGGAGAAAGCCTGAGTCTGGTGGGTACCGGCACCATGTCTCTCCACGATCAGAGCGTCGATCTGACGCTGGTGAATGCGGGGGCGGGCCGGCTTGCCAGCGTGCCGGTGCTGGCCGAATTGTGGGAGGGCGCATCTCGCGAGCTGGTCGAGCTGCACGTGACCGGCCCGGTCTCGCAACCGCAGGTTCGGGCCAGCCCGTTCCGCGGAGTTACCGACGAATTCAAGAAGTTATTTCAGAAGCGAAAACCAAAGCGCACCCTGCAAGCCGTCAAACCATAAAGAAAAGACGGATTCAGGCCACGCATCCGAACCCAGAGCGCGAGCGACGGGCGGTCCAACCGACCACAGCGTCGCCGCCCCGCGCTTGCGCTTGGGGTTCTGATAAGTTCACATCATGCTGCGACGGCTGTTTTGGGCTGGTGTTTGCGGGCAATCTCGACGAGTGCGTCGAAGTCTCCCGGCGAGGCAATCGCGATTTCGCTCAGCGACTTGCGATCCAGTTCGATGTTGGCGGCTTGCAAACCAAAAATAAACCGGCTGTAACTGATCTCTCGTGCTCGACACGCCGCCGTAAGCCGCGTGATCCACAGTGCGCGATATGCGCGCTTGCGACGCTTGCGGTCGCGATACGCATTCACGCCCGCGCGAACGATGGCTTCCCGGGCCAGACGATAAGTCTTGCCCTTGGCCCCCTGGTAGCCCTTCACTTGTTTCATCAGCCGGTGCTTACGCCGATGCGTTGCGGAACCGGTTGTTGTGCGTCCCATGTGTGAAACTCCTACTATCCAATGTCGAAGGAAAAACCTTCCGCGATAAAATCGAACGCGGGCTCAAAGCCTGCCTACGCACAACCCAAGGCTATGCGAATCTTAGCCACGATTGGGCCGTGCAGTACGGCCGGCTTGCGAAGCCGCCGGCATCGTCGTCCGCTCTTGCTGCTCATCAGGTGCCCTGAAAATGCCCGCTTGTGCTTGACCTTGCCCGAGGCCGTCACCCGCACGCGTTTCTTTAAACCCTTGTGGGTCTTTAACTTAGCCATGATTCACTCCTCTCGCTACCGATGCGAAGCCCCGCATTATAGCGGCTTGCCGCCGCCCTGCAACTGCGGAGTTATTTGATGTTTCGAACGGGTTTTCCAATATACCTGATGCCATCTTTTTGCGCGAAAACCGCGGTTGGCCGGCATGTGCTATGATCCGACCCCACGAACCGGACATTCTGAGTTCCAATGTGAGAGAACCATGCAAGGACAATTGATCGAATGTGTTCCCAACATCAGTGAAGGCCGCGACGCCGCGGTCATTCGCCAGATCACCGACGTGGTCGAAACCGTCGATGGCGTGATGCTGCTCGATGTCGATCCCGGAAAGGCCACGAACCGGACCGTCATCACCTTCGTCGGTCCGCCTGATCTGGTCTGCGAGGCCGCGTTTCGACTCGCGAAGAAAGCCGCCGAACTCATCGACATGACCAAGCACAAGGGAGAGCACCCGCGTTTCGGCGCGCTCGACGTTTGCCCGCTCGTGCCGGTGGCCGGCATCACCATGGAAGAAACGGCCCAGTACGCTCGGAAGCTCGCCAAACGGATGGGTGACGAACTCGGCATGACGATTTTCTGCTACGAGCATGCGGCCGCCTCGCCGCAGCGCAGGAACCTCGCCGAGGTGCGTTCCGGGGAATACGAAGGGCTTGCGGCCAAGCTCGCCAAGCCCGAGTGGAAGCCCGACCACGGCCCCGCAAAGTTCAACGCACGAACGGGCGCGACGGCCGTTGGCGCACGCGACTTTCTCGTCGCCTACAACGTCAACCTCAATACGACATCGCCTCGGCGGGCCAATGCCATTGCATTTGACATCCGCGAAAAAGGCCGACCCAAGACGCAGGACGGAACCGCGACGGGCAAGCCGGTGCTCGACGAAAACGGTGAGCAGGTCTGGGAGCCGGGCAGTCTCAAGAGTGTGAAAGCGATCGGCTGGTACATCGACGAGTACGGCATCGCCCAGATTTCGATCAACCTCACGAACCTGAGTGTCACGCCGTTGCACATCGCATTCGACGAGTGCTGCAAAAAGGCCGACGCCCGTGGCATTCGTGTAACCGGTTCCGAACTCGTGGGCCTCGTTCCGCTCGCATCGATCCTCGACGCAGGTCGGTATTTCCTGAGAAAACAGCAGCGCTCCACGGGCGTGTCCGACCGCGAATTGATCAAAATTTCCGTGAAATCGCTGGGCCTCGGCGACCTCACCCCATTCAACCCGGCGGAAAAAATCATCGAATACGTCATAGAAGAAAGGCAGCAAGGCAACAAGGCAACGAGGCAACAGGGCGGCGCACTGGGCGGCACTGCTGAACAAGACCGTCTCCCCTCGAAGGGGGGACCACAGGGGGGTGGGACGCTCGTTTCCAGGAAACCTGCCCGCCTTATCGACATGACGTTGCGAGACTTCATTGAGGAGACAGCTTCGGAGTCGGCTGCGCCGGGAGGCGGTTCAATTTCGGCGGCGGCGGGCGCGTTCGGCGCGGCGCTGGCGACGATGGTCGCCAACCTCTCCGCCCACAAGCGCGGCTGGGATGACCGCTGGGAAGAGTTTTCTGATTGGGCTGAGAAAGGAAAGGCCCATTACATCGAACTCCTGCGGCTCATCGACGAAGACACCGCGGCCTTCAACGCGGTGATGAGCGCGTTTGGATTGCCCAAGGGCAGCGATGCGGAAAAGAAGGTACGCACGGACGCGATCCAGGCCGCGACCCGGCGGGCCATCGAAGTGCCACTGCGTGTCATGGAGGTGGCACTGGCGTCGATGGAAGAAATCGAAGCAATGGCAAAAATCGGCAACCCCGCGTCCGTCTCCGACGCCGCCGTCGCTGCCTTGTGTGCACGCACGGCCGTATTTGGGGCAGACCTCAATGTGCGAATCAACGCTTCGAGTCTGGCGGATAGAAATTTCCTGTCGTCCGCGCTCGCCAAGGCGGATGCCCTGAAAAAAGAGGTCGAGGTCCGCGAGCGAGATGTGCTCGCGGAGGCAACTGGGCGGATGGATAAGTAGCGGTCGAAATGGTAAAAGAACCGCTTGGGCCATAACCGTGGCACCCACGTCAAGAAGCGTCGCCCTCCATTCCACGCGGTAACCGGATGTCCATCGTGGTTCCTTTGCCAATCTCTGACCGGACCCGGATGGATCCGCCCATGCGTTGGATCATGCCGTGCGCAATCGACAGCCCCAGCCCCGCCGCCCGCCCGTGAACCGTCGCCAGCGCTCCCTTGGTCGTCCAAAATGGCTCGAACATCCGCGAGATACTGTTCTCGTCCATCCCCTTTCCCGTGTCGGAAATGGAAAAGATGATGGCCTCGTCTTCCACGCGAGTGGCGATGGTGAGCACGCCGCCATCCGGCATGGCTTCCACCGCGTTTTGAATGATATTACGCACCACGATCATCAATTGCTCCCGGGGCACGGGCTTGACCGGCACGTTTGCAATCGACACCGCGAGTCGTATGTTTCGCCCCGCGAGCGCGAACTCCATCTCGTCCGCCACCCCGTTCAGCAGCTCCGTCAGGTCGCTCAGATCATCCTCGTGCGGTCCGCCCTCAGAGAACGCGAGCAATCCGTTGACCAGCGATGAAGTTCGCATCAGCGCACGGCTCACCTGCTCGAACACGCGCCGCGTGATCGCCGGATCGTTGCTCTGATTCGCATAGTCCACGCTGGTCACGATGCCGCCCAGCACATTGTTGAAATGATGCGCAACCGCGCCGGCCATTTCGCCAAGAGCGGCCATCTTGCGGCTTTCATCCAGATCGGCCTGTAAACCCAGGCGTCTGGTGATGTCCCGCACGCAAAGCGATACCCCCGATCGCACCCCCGCAGGCGATAAGATCGGAGCAACGGTCGCGGCATACTCGCGCCGTTGCCCTGTCCCATTCCGGTAATCGAATTCGAATTCGCTTCCCTCGCCCTGCCCGAGCGCTCGCCGCAACAACCGTTCGGCAATACTTCGCCGTTCCAACGGAAACACCGAGAGTACCTTCGATCCGCGCATCGGTTCAGAGGCTGCGCCGAAGAGCCGCCCCGCGGCCGCGTTCCAAAGCGTGATGTTCAGTTCGGCATCGGTGGCGATCACCGCCATCCCGAGTTGATCGCAAAGATCGCGGTAGTACGCTTCGCTCGCGACGGGATCAGAAACTGACGAGGCCTGGTTCATAGCGGCGGCCGTGATGCGGACTGTGTTTGATAGGGCAGCGGCGCCAAAAAGGTGAGACGCACACTTCCCTCCCCTTTCTTCGTGGCCAGAAACTGCGTACCCACGAGATACTCGTTCTTCGCCTCGTCGCGCGGCCCCAGTACGAGAAACTCCCCCGGATGCATGGTCAGGATTGACGTAAGATCGACGAATCGGTGACGCTCCTGCTCGGGCACCTGCCGCATCACTCCGCCCTGCTGCTCCCAGACCATTTCGCCGCTCTCCTTGCTGATCTCAAAACTCACGCCGAGGTCGGTACAACCATCAAGTTCCGGGTGCAACGCATAGTCCACCAGGATGATTTTTTCTCCACCAGGAAACGACTTCCCCACCAACCGCCCATCGGCCTGATAGCAAAAAATCGATGTTCCTTCTTCCACCGACCCAACCTGCACCGGCAAAGCACTCCCTCGCTGGGGGAATAATTGCTCCAACGTGATCTTCGCACCACCGGCATCCACGATCGTTTGAATCGCAGGCCACGAAGCCGACGAAGCGGTGCCCAGCCGCAAACCATTTCGTGCCAGTAGCTGAACCTGATCCGGCTTCAATCGCATCTCATCGACGTGGTTCCAGATCTTTCGCGCATCGCCCGCATTGCCGCCGGAAAATTCCACGGTCATCACCGTGAATGCGATATCCACGATCCGCGTCGGCGTCGAAACTGCCTCCTGTGCCACCGGCGGAGCGAACGGCGTCGGCGTCACCGCCGGTTTCGTTGCAACTGGTTCTTTCTTCGGTATCTGCATCCAGGTTGGAAGAGTCGAACATCCGCAGACCAAGAGAACCAGGGAAATTGGGGATATGCTTCGTAAAAATGCGGCGGGAAGATAGAATGAAAGCCTGGCACCCACGAATCGGACTATAAATTTTTGAGGCCCCAAGGTCAAGAAATGAGCGATCCCGTCGTCATCACCGGCATGGGCATTTTTTCGCCGATCGGCTGCTCCGCCGAATCGTTCTGGGATTCACTGCGCGTGGGTCGCTCCGGCGCGGGCCTTGTGGATTGTCTCGATACCACCGACCTCCCCCGCAAAATCGCCTGCCAAATCCGCGAACCGATAGCGTCCTCCTCCGACCCGAACCCCGAGGGCGAGTCGCAGACCCGCCNNCCCGCCGTGGCGGGCGAGCGGACACAACCCCTCTCCCTCCCGGGGAGAGGGGCAGGGGTGAGGGTAGGGATATTCTGTCGTCACAAACTCATGAAATCGGTCGCGCTGCTCAACTTGCCATCGCCGCCGCCCGACAAGCCCTCGCCGACGCATCCATCACCAGGTCCGAACTCTCATCGTTGCGTACCAGCGTCACTGTCGGCACCACCATGGGCGAAACCCAGTTCATCGAAGACAAACTCACCGCCGACGCACCCAACTGGCTCACACCCGACCACATGTCTGAAATCCTCTCCGGTCGCCCCGGCTCCATCGCCGAAAACGTATGCCGCGACCTCGACGTTGCGGCTCCATCATGCGACCTCTACGGCGCATGTGCCGCGGGCAACATGGCCATTGCCGCCGCTCGCCGCCAACTTCTCGACAACCGCTGCGACGTCGCTCTCGTCGGCGGCGCTGACGGATTTTCGCGCCTCGCGTTCCTCGGCTTTATGCGTCTCCGCGTGATGGCCGCCGAAGTCTGCCGACCCTTCGACGAGCGGCGCGACGGCCTTTTCGTTGGCGAAGGCGCAGCGATTTTCGTACTCGAAAGGGAATCCGCCGCCCGCGCCCGCGGCGCCCGTATCCACGCCCGAATCCTCGGCGCCTCCGTCGCCTGCGAGAATTACCACCCCACTCGTCCGCACCCCGAAGGCGACGGACTCACCCGCTCCACTCTCGCCGCGCTCACCGAAGCCGGCCTGGCACCCACCGAAGTCGATTACGTCTGCGCACACGGCACCGGCACGCCGCAAAACGACGCCATCGAAGTCGCCGTCCTCGAAAACTGCTTCCCCAAGGGTGTCGCCTTCAGCTCCATCAAATCCCTCACCGGCCACACCATGGGTGCCGCCGCCGCCGTCGAAGCCGCCGCCTGCATCCTCAGCCTCAAACACCAGACATTGATTCCGACGTGGCATCTCGATAACGTGCTGCAACCTTGTGGCCAGGACGCGATCAAAGGCTCGCCGCGACCGGCGAACGTCCGCCACGTGCTGAATAATTCGGCGGGCTTCGGAGGCTATAACAGCAGCATCATCCTCGCCTTGTAGCAAACCTCTCTCCCTCGCAGGGAGAAGGGCAGGGTGAGGGTAACGACCTCCAAGTCTTATCGAACGGGACACTCTCTGTTAATCTTTGGCCGATGAAACCCACCTCCCACGACGTCGTCATCACCGGCCTTGGCCCTGTCACCTCCATCGGCGTGGGCTGTGCCGACCTATGGACCGGCCTCTCTGCCGGTCGCCGAAACGTTGAACAACGCACGCTTACGGTTGACCTCGGCAAATGCATCGAACTACCCATCGCCGGAATGTCACACGACGACTCACACTTCGACCGCCACAACGCCTACCTTGCCGAGCAGAATTGCGAAGGCTCGCGCGACCTGGCCTACTCGCTCAGTGCCATTGAACTGGCACTCGCCGACGCCCGTTTCGAATTCGACCGCGCCGACAACAAAATCGGCATGATCCA
>CXWL01077269.1_pt1 | contig 39842 bp, 28 predicted proteins | sample 590931 | NCBI WGS metagenome assembly CXWL01 (sample SAMEA3498368, study PRJEB10139) | groundwater metagenome | biome: water well; material: biofilm material | place: Germany | collected 2015-04-27 | reverse complement strand
TTCGCACCCACAAATAAAAAACGGGCTCGAAGCCCATCTGAAAACGGCGCGGATTGTACCAAAGGAATCAACTAATGGAAACAGCTATTTAAGGGAAACATCCGAAGACCATCCCCCTTCCCAACCCTTCCCCCGATGGGAGAAGGGCTAGCTTCCCTCTCCCATCGGGGGAGGGATTGAGGGTGGGGGAACACGCTTCAAATCACCAAAACACGATCAGACCACTCCCACCATCAACTTCCGAATGCCTTGCGCATCCGGCTGCAACACCACGCCACGCTCGGTGATCAACCCCGTCACCAACTCCGCCGGAGTCACATCAAAAGCCGGATTGCGAATCTTCACTCCCTCCGCCGCCCAGTGATAGTCGCGAAAACCCTTCACCTCCTCAACCGAACGCTCCTCGATGGGAATGTCCTTGCCCGAAGCAATATTTAGATCAATAGTTGAAAGCGGGCACGCCACATAAAAGGGAATGTTGTGGCGTTTGGCCAGCACCGCAACCATATACGTGCCGATCTTGTTCGCCACATCGCCGTTGGCCGCCACGCGATCCGTGCCTACCACCACGGCATCCACCTCGCCCTGCGCCATCATGTAGCCGGCCATGTTGTCGGTGATCAACGTCACCGGGATATTTTCTTGCACCATCTCCCACGCCGTCAGCCGCGCGCCTTGTAGGAAAGGCCGTGTCTCGTCCGCGATCACCGAGATCTTCTTGCCCGCCTCCACCGCCGAACGGAACACCCCCAGCGCCGTGCCCCACCCCGCTGTCGCCAGCGCCCCCGCATTACAATGCGTCAACACCCGCGCCCCGTCTTTCAGCAAGGCCTCACCGTGTCCGCCCATCGCTTTGTTGATGCGGATATCCTCAGCCAGGATCTCATGCGCCTCGGCCAGCAAGCGTTGCGCAATTTGTTGCGGAGATTGTGTCGCGACGCTTTTCCAAACCTTGCGCATGCGCTGCAAGGCCCAGAACAGATTCACCGCCGTCGGGCGGCTGGCCGCCAGCACAGTGAAGCCGGTTTCCATGCCTGCCTTGAAATCCACAGCACCGTCATTCCCGCGTAGGCGGGAATCCAGTTTTTCAAAAGCACTGGATTCCGGGTCAAGCCCGGAATGACGACCTTCCAAAGAATTGCTCAACCGCAACGCCTCCAATGCCACCCCATACGCCGCCGCCACACCAATGGCCGGCGCACCGCGCACCACCATACTGCGAATGCCCTCTGCCACCGAAGCGGCAGTGTAATAACTCAGGTGTTCAAAGGCAGCAGGCAGGATGCGCTGATCCACCATCTCCAGCCGGTTGTTGAACCAACGTAGGGTTTCGATTTTCATTTTTTCTGCACTCATAACGAAGCACCATCGAAAACATCCACAGATAACGCTAGTGAATCAACTCCCTCAATACACCCAATATTTAGCCTGAAATGTCCTGGCTTGCTTTGAGGTTCGTGAAACGTAGATATCCCACATTTATTGCAGAAATGATGCTTGGCTGTTTTAAAGCCAAACTGATACGTGGAGAGCGAATCGCCACGCACCTCTACATTCATATCTTCAGGTGCCACAGTAAATGCAGTCATCACGGCTCCCTTGCGAATACAAATCGAACAGTTACAACGCAACCCTTTGGTGATTTCAGGAGCCGTAAATTGATACGAGATTGAGCCGCAGTGACAACCACCTTTATATTTTTTCATTTCCCTATCTCCCATAGCCAACTCAATCCCCTTTACATCTTTGACACAATAACCTTGCTAATCGCACCAGCCAGACCCACTTCATATTCATTCACTGCCACCAAAAAGAATTCGCGCATGTCGCCCAGCGTGGCTTGAATCCCGATGGACTCAAAGCCTTCGTCGTCGGCATCGAGCGGAACATTACCGACCAGCACTTCTTTTGCGTATTCGCGCTGAAAAGACGGGGCTGCCTGTACCCCGGCCTCAAGGATGTCTTGTATCGTTTTGCCGCGTTGTATCAGGATCATCAAATCATACAGGTCGCGCGATCTGACTCTTTGCGAAATGAGCCATGACTTCATGTTGAACAGGGCTTCTTCGTCGGCGATGCTGAATCGGGTTTTGCTTTTGATTCTTTTCATGCCCGCAAAGTGGCGATAGGGAACGTCGTTGCGGGCAAAGAAGGTGACCTTCACGCCGCCGACGATGTGGTCGCGGCTTTGCGATAACAGGTCGATGCCGTTGATGCGCGCTTGCAATATTTTCCAGGCGGGGGTGGCGAATTCGTGTGAGAGGCCATGCTGCCCCACGTTGTGCAAAATGGAATCCACGCGATCTTTGGACAGGGAGGGGCCGGGCAGCCAGAAATCCAAGTCTTCGCTCAATCGGTGGCCGATCTGGATGGAGAGTGCCGTACCACCGATCAGCACAAAACCTTTCATCAAAGGCTCTTTCGCCAGCACTTCGAATACGCGCCGCGTGCGCTCCGGCATGTTATCAAGCTTGAGCATGCAGGGCCTTTTCGAGGTTGCCCAGCATCCTGTTCAATGCGGGGGCGGCGGCGCGATTCTTTGCAATGAATTTATTGATGGAACGGCGCAGTGGCTTGGTGCCAAAACGGACGGCAACCTTCGCCAAATCCTCAAACAATCCGCGCTCCACCACCTTGTCGATCAGCAGCGTGTCGGACATGGCGGAGTTGCTCCAGTCGTAGGGAAATGACAAATCAAGGCTGGCGGATTTTCGGATGGGGGGTGGAGTTGCATCGAGTGTGCTGATCAAGCCTTGGCTCACCGAGAGAATGCGATTCAGACGATTCACCCCGATTTCATTGATAGAACCATTCTCCAGTCCATTGATGGTTGCACGCGAAACATCGGCCAGACTCGCCAACTCAGCCTGACTGATGCCCGCCTTGAGACGGGATTGCTTGATTTGAAGCCCGGCGGTTTTGAGGTTCAGTAGCATGGGTGTGATGCTACTCAAGCCAGACTTAATATGTCAAATATATTTGACATAATCAAAACCCTGCGAACGATGTCCCAAAGCGGTTAATCCCCCTCGAACTCGCACAACGCAAACACCTTCTGCCCCAACTTCTCCAGCCTTGCGCGCCCACCAATATCCGGCAGGTCGATGATGAAACAGCACTCGACGATGTTGCCGCCCATCTTTTCGATGAGGATACAGGCGGCTTCGGCTGTGCCCCCGGTGGCGATGAGGTCGTCCACCAGCAATACTTTTTCGCCTTTCTGGATTGCGTCGGTGTGGATTTCAATGCGGTCGGTGCCGTATTCGAGTGCGTAGTCGTGGCCAATGGTCTCAGCGGGCAACTTGCCTTTTTTGCGGATGGGTACGAAGCCTTTGCCCAGCGCATAAGCCAACGGCGCGCCGAGAATGAAACCGCGCGATTCGATGCCGGCGATTTTGTCGATCTTGAGGTCTTTGTAACGCCGCACCAATCCATCCACGGTGGCGCGAAAACCCTCCGGGTCTTTGAGCAAGGTGGTGATGTCGCGGAACTGGATTCCCTGTTTGGGGTAATGCGGAACGGTGCGGATTTTTGATTTGATGGGCATGATGGTTCCTAATTTCTACTCGGGTTGATTATGGCGTGCTCCCCCACCCTCGGTCCCTCCCCCGGTGGGAGAGGGAAGACAAGCCCTTCTCCCCTCGGGGGAAGGGTTGGGATGGGGGTGAGGCCGTTGTTTATCTCGTGCTTCATTAGTCGCGTTTCTTGTACTCCACAAACTTCTGTTTCACTTCGTGCATTTGCTGCGCGGAAAGTATCTGCGATTGGCCAACTTGCAGGGTGCGCCAATAAATCTCGCACACGAATTCGACTTCCATTGTGACGGCAAGCGCATCGGCCAAGTCCGTCCCTATGGCAATCATGCCGTGGTTGCCCAGCAGACAAGCTTTGCGGTCGCGCAGCGCATCAAGGGCGTGGTCGGATAATTCCTGTTCACCAAACACGGTGTAAGGCGTGCAACGAATATTGTCGCCACCCGCCAGTGCGATCATGTAATGCACCGGCGGCACCTCTTTGCGCAGACAGGCGATGGTTGTGGCGTTGATGGAATGCGTGTGAATCACCGCGTTGATCTCGGGACGCTCGGCGAAGATGTCGCAGTGGAAGCGCCATTCGCTGGAGGGTTTGCCACCTTGCAACACGTTTCCGTCCAAGTCCATTTGCACCATGCTTTCCGTTGTCATTTCGGACACGGGCAATGCCGAGGGCGTGATGAACAAACCGTTGCCGAAGCGGACCGAGGCGTTGCCTGATGAGCCGCGATTGAGGCCGAGTTCGACCAGGGTGTGCGAGGTGTCGAGGAGTTGTTGGCGTAATTGTTGTTCGGTCATTCGTTACCTCAACTTAAACATTCAAAACATTTCGTCACACCGGCGAAGGCCGGTGTCCAGTTTAATAAATGCAACTGGATTCCGGCCTTCGCCGGAATGACGGCACTATTTCAGTACACGTCCGGCGACGGCTTGCAGCTTCTCTTTCATCGCTTCATCGCGCGCTTCTGGCGCGGTGATGAGCGCGTATTGCAGCGCAGTGCGGCAGCCGCAATCGCAAGCTTTTATATCGCCACCTATCTTCGGAACAACATGCTTCACCAGCGTCTTCGCTTTGTCGGCATTCGCCAGCAGCACTTTAATAATCTGATCCACCGTCACATCGTCGTGGTCGGGATGCCAGCAGTCGTAGTCGGTGACCATCGCCACGGTGGCGTAACAAAGCTCCGCTTCACGCGCGAGTTTGGCTTCGGGCATGTTGGTCATACCGATCACGTCGCATCCCCATTGGCGATACAGCTCGGATTCGGCGAGGCTGCTGAACTGCGGGCCTTCCATCACCAGATAAGTGCCACCGCGCAAGGCATTGATGCCCGCTTCTTTCGCGGCGTGTTCAATGTGGTCACCCAGACGTTTGCACACCGGATGTGCCATCGAAACATGCGCCACCAAACCACGGCCGAAGAAGGATTTTTCGCGCGCGAAGGTGCGGTCAATGAATTGATCAACAATGACGAAGGTTCCGGGCGTCAGGTGTTCACGCAACGAGCCCACCGCGCTGACCGAGATGACATCGCTCACCCCCACCCGTTTCAACACATCAATATTGGCGCGAAAGTTGATTTCGGACGGCGGAATTTTGTGCCCCCTACCATGGCGCGGCAGGAAGGCCAGCTTGACGCCATTAAGCTCACCAAACAGTAATTCATCCGACGGCTCACCAAACGACGACTCGACTTTTTCCCAACGTTTGTTTTCCAATCCGGCGATGTCATACACACCGCTGCCACCGATGATGCCGATACTTGCCTGTCCCATGCTTCCCCCATCCTGTTATTAGGCGCGGATTGAAACAGGAAACCCCATTTTTCTCAAGGTCAAGTGATCCTGAATTTGTGTTTTCCAAATGACGCATGCGCTTAACTCGCCTATCATGTACGCCCCGCATCTCTTCCACACAAGGAGTCAATTATGAATATGAACGTTGGCAACACAGACCGCATCCTGCGCATTGTTGTAGGCCTCGCCCTCATCGGCATCGCCATTTCGGGTATCAGTGCCTGGGGCTGGATCGGCGTCGTGCCTTTACTCACCGGCGTGTTCAGGTATTGCCCGGCATATAGCCTGCTCGGCATGAACACCTGCCCGATGGAAAAGAAATAACGTTTTCGTTTTGAGATTCACTTTGCGCCCGATAGACAATCCAGCCTATCGGGCGTATCTTTTCGGACGTTCAATCAACCACCCAAACTCTCATGTCAACCGCTGAAAATCACGCCGAACTCCAGATCGTCGGCATGCGTTGCGCTTCTTGCTCGGCGCGCCTTGAAAAATCCCTCAACCAGATTCCCCAAGTCAATGCCGTGGTCAACCTCGCCACCGAAAAAGCCAGCATCACTTTCGATTCCACGCTGACCAACGTCGACGAGATCATCAAAGCCGTGCAGAACACCGGTTTCGATGCACACGTGGCACGTGATTTTGCCGCCGAAAAAGAAGAACGTGCCAAGGTTTTTCGCAAAGAAGAGCTGCAATTTTTCGTCGCACTGGCTTTGATCACCCCGCTGCTGCTGGAGATGGGACTGATGTTGTTCGACATCCATTTCAACATCCCGCTGTGGCTGCAATGGTTGTTGGCGACACCGGTGCAGTTCTGGGCGGGTGCCCGTTTTTATCGCGGCGCATGGGGCAGCCTGAAACACGGCAGCGGCAACATGGACCTGCTAGTTGCACTGGGTACCAGCGCGGCTTATTTTTTAAGCGTCGCCATCATGCTCTTGGATATTCATCAGCCGGTTTATTTTGAAGCCGGTGCAACACTGATCACGCTGGTATTGCTGGGTAAATTGTTGGAAGCGCGAGCCAAGAACAAAGCCACTTCCGCGCTGGAAGCGCTGTTCAAACTGCAACCCAAAATTGCGCATGTGGAACGCGACGGAGAATTGCTCGATGTACCTGTCGGACAGTTCCGCCCGGATGACATCTTCGTCGTGCGTCCCGGGGAAAGCGTACCCGTGGATGGTGTGGTGTTGGAAGGCTTTTCAAGTCTGGATGAAAGTATGCTGACCGGCGAGAGCCTGCCGCAAGCCAAAACACCCCACGATAAAGTGTATGCCGCCACGCTGAACCAGCAGGGTGTCATTAAATGCCGCGCCATCGCCGTCGGCAGCCGCACCCAACTCGCCGCCGTGATTCGGTTGGTTGAGCAGGCTCAGGGTTCGAAAGCCGCCATCCAGTGCCTGGCCGATAAAATCTCGGCTATTTTCGTGCCAGCAGTGCTGTTGCTCGCGGCCGCCACGTTCTTTTTCTGGCTCTATGCCGAGGGTAATTTTTCCTACGCGTTGATCAATGCCGTGTCGGTACTGGTAATCGCCTGTCCCTGTGCATTAGGTTTGGCCACGCCTATCACCATCGTGGTCGCGAGTGGGCTGGCAGCCAGCAACGGCATCCTGGTCAAAGATGCGTCCGCACTGGAACGTGCGCATCAATTGTCGGTGTTGGTCCTGGACAAGACCGGCACGCTGACTGAAGGCAAACCGTCGGTCGCGGATGTTCGGCCGAGCAGCGCCAGCGGTGTGGGGGAATTGTTGCGCATCGCTGCCAGCCTCAGCCACAACTCCACCCACCCGCTATCCGCTTCGCTACAGGAATATGCGCTGACGCAGGATTTGGCATGGCTACCGGTCAGTGACTTTTCCGAAACACCGGGCAAAGGCCTGCGCGCGACACTGGAGGGGGAACACTACATCATGGGTTCACCGGCTTTCCTGACTGAGCAGGGGATCAAGCTGGACGAGCCGTCTATCCTGACGTTGCAACAGCAGGGGAAATCCGTCATCGCGGTCGCCCACGAACACATCAGCTCCCAACAACAATCCAAGCACAAGAAACGCAAGGGGAAAACCGTCGCCCCTGTTGCAGGCGAACATATTCTACTGGGCTACATCGCGTTCGCCGACCGCTTACGCCCATCCAGTGTCACAGCCGTCGCAAGGTTGCGAGAAATGGGCATCCGCGTGGTGATGTTGAGCGGGGACAATCAGGCAACCGCCCAAGCCGTAGCTCAACTTGCGGGTATCGATGAATTCGTTGCGGAAGTGTTGCCGCAAGACAAGGCGCGCTATATCGGCTCCTACAAATCCGAACTGGGTGCTATCGGTATGGTCGGCGACGGCATCAATGACGCTCCCGCGTTGGCCGCCGCCGATGTCAGCTTCGCCATGAAAAGCGGCAGCGACATCGCCATCGACGCGGCGGACATCACTTTGATGCGCAATGATTTGTCCAGCGTGGCGGATGCGATCGACCTGTCGCGCGTAACCTTAAGCAAGATCAAGCAAAACCTGTTCTTCGCCTTTGCCTACAACATCCTGGGCATCCCCTTGGCCGCGATGGGCTTGCTCAACCCCATCATCGCCGGAGGCGCGATGGCCATGAGCTCGTTGTCGGTGGTCAGCAATGCGCTGCTGCTTAAAAAATGGCAACCCGGATACACAAAAATTGAACCGAATCCGCTGCAACCCATCGAACTACAACCCGAAGCAACTGAACCGTTAAAAGGAGACAGAACATGAACCGCAAACTCATTCTTCCGCTCTCGCTCGTTTTTCTGCTGACCGCCTGTGCCAGCGGCAAATCCGGCGATGTGTACACCCGCGATCAGGTGCGCCAGATTCAAACCTATAAAGTCGGTGTGATCGAAAGTGTGCGCGACATCCGTATCGAAGGCACCAAAAGTCAGATTGGCACCGCTGCCGGCACGCTGGTAGGCGGCATCGCGGGCAGTGCTGCCGGCCAGGGCAAAGGGAGTGATGTGGGACGTGTCTTGGGAGCGGTGGTGGGCGGTGTGGTCGGTGCCGCTGCCGAGGAGGGTTATACGCGCGAGGATGGACTGGAATTCGCTATCGCGCTTGAAGACGGCAGCCATATCTCAGTCGTTCAGGAAAAATCCGTCAACGATGAAACGTTCAAGGTCGGAGATAAAGTCCGGGTCATCGACAGTGCCGGCGTGGTTCGCGTCACACATTGATTCTTTCTTTTTCGAAATAAAAAACGGTGGCAGTGCCACCGTTTCACCCTGAGTTTTAAGCCCGCATCCGGTCGCGCCTGAGCGGAGCATCTTTCCAATACTTAATCAGAAACCACTCTCGCTTGATCCGCTAATGCACACGGTGGGGGTGTTCTTGTTTGACTTTATCGGCCGCGTTCATTCTTTGTCGCGCCATGATCGTTGCGCGCGCATCTGCTGCCAAAGATTCCTGTTCCGCTTTGATAGCAAAGCGCAGCGTTTCCGCTTTCATCTTTGCCATATTGAGAGCGCGCAACTCGATCTCTTCTTTCAGTTTCGCCGACTCGACCAAAGCCTCTGCCTGGATCCGCTTCGCCGCCGCGATCTCAAGCGCACGGACTTCCAGTTCAAAACATTCGTTGTCGGCCTCGATGGCTTTTAATTCGGTATCCATACGTAACGTGATGGCCTCAATCGCCCGCTGTTCCGCCAGTATTTTTTGTTGCGAGATCAAGGCGGCCTCCCCTTCCGCTGCGCTCCGTTGCCTGCACAATTCGCCGGCCAATTTGTCGGCGTTGATGCGTTGCGTGATGGCCTCTTGCTCGTGTTGCTGCGCATCCAACCTGTCTTCTGCGGCTTGCCGCTCGGCCAAAACCTGTAGCAACCGTTGTTCGGCACCCGCAAGTTGGGTATTGATGGCATCCAGTTTTCGCAACAAACCATAAGCGATTTTTTCTTCCTCGGTGGCCTGTTGGCGTTCGGCTTCGTAAAGACGCTTTTCGGATTCCGCTTTTTCCAAAGCCAATTGTTTTGCATGTTCCGCCATCTCCAGCCGCAATGCGGCGACTGCAGCGGCATCCTGATCGGCAACGGATTGCTCTTGTGCCGCAATCAGAGCGAGTGACTCCTGCTGCCGGATCGACTGTGCCCGATTCGCCAATTCAATCTCGATCTGCAATCTTTGCTGTGCCATTTGTTTGGCCTGAGTTTCGGCGGCCAGTTTTTCGCGTGCTTCCAACTCGGCCATCTTGAGCAATTTGTTGGATTCCTCGCGCTCTTTCGTCGCACGCTGTTCATTTCGTACACGTTCTTCCAGCAGTTGTAATGCTTGCTGGTCTGCCTGTTGTTTCTTATTGGCGGAGTCGAGATTTGCCTGCTCCTGCTCAATCAAAGACTGCGCGACCTGAGTATTTTTCTCTTCGACTGCGATACGGGTGGCCGCCGCCTCTCTCGCCTCATTTTCCAGTCTGGCCCGATGCTGAAAACTTGCCGCCAATTTACGTTCTTCCTCGACACGCGCCATCGAAGCACTTTCAGACTCAAGCTCGGCAGCCGTTCTGTTCCTCATCTCTTGCAAGACTCGTGCTTCACTCTCTGCCCGCGCTTGTATAGCCTCTTGTGCCGCCATTCTTTCGGCCAACTTTGCTGTCGCGATTTCCGCCAGAGATCTCTCACTTTCCAGAACATCCTGCGCAATTTTGGTCAGCAACTGCTCTGCATCAGCTTTCTCTTGTGCCGCCAAGGCAGCCGCATGATCCGCCTCGGCACGGCGTTGCAGTTCCTCGCTCAAACGCTGCTCGGCGGTTTGCCTGAGTTCCATTTCGGCTTGTGCTTGTTTTTCAGCCAGAACGCGTTGTTTTAACACCCCGGCAAGCTGCAACTCCTCGCGCGTTTTGTTCAGCGTCTCCGTCTCCAATTGGCGCTCCAACGCCAATCGGGCATTCACCTCCTCCAGCAATTTTTCTTCAGCGCGGTTTTTCGATTCGATGTGGTTTGCCAGTTCACCTTCCAGGTTGGCCTTTCCCTCCGCGATCGCGCGTGCATGGGCTGCGGCACGAATACGTGCCTGGGCTGCAAGTAATGCATCAGTCTCCGCCTCAAGACGCGCGCGTGATTCAATGATGGCTTCAGACTCGGCCGGATGCTCGTTGCCGCGTGACGAGACCAATCTGATTTTGTTCAGGGCTGACATGCTCCACCTCGTTTCTGATTCGCCAGGGAATGGCACGAGGCTAAGGTAGCAGGTAGAAACTTTGCTGAAAGAGCGAATACAGGGAGAAAAACCGGTTATTTTTGAACGGGATAAATAATCTGCGCGGACACAAATCGTTCGCTGACAGAAGTTGCAATTCAAATCGTCGGGAAGCTAGAGAGACGCTGATTTATTCTGTTTCGTCGTTCCCGCGAAAGCGGGAACCCCGTCAGATTAAGGCACTGGATCCCCGCCTTCGCGGGGATGACGAATAAATCAGCGTCTCCCTGCCTGCTTAAAAATCCAGACGAACACCGGTTGAAAAATAATTTCGGGAAGTCGTTGAAGCCGGAGCTTGGCTTGGAGTGGCCTTAGTCCAATCGAAACCGACAGTCATATCGAAGGTCATGGATTCCTGAATGCGGTAGCCCAACTTGATATCCGGTGAAACGCTGGTCTGATACCCGCCCTGATCGTCATTCTGCCAAGTAAAACGCGCAGTCGTGTCGAACGTCCAAAGCTCTTGTGAAAAAGTCCGAGTGTTTAAGACCATTGACTTTCCAACGGTAGAACCGCTCTTTGAATAACTAAAGCTACACATTGAAGAATCGGTATCAGAAAATACATTCGCCCCCGAAAACCTTTGGCTTACCGACCAGGTGTTTCCGCTTGCCGGCGTTGCCTGTACAAAACCTTCCACACCGGTTGTTCCCGCATCACCCGGAATCAATGTTCCACTTTCCGGCATTCCCGAGGTGTTCGAGATCACGAAGTCAGTACCCGCCTGCCATTTCTCGCTGAGTCGGCTAGTCATCCCGACCTGAACCATGTTTGAAACGGCAGTGCGCAGTTTTGCCAACGCGATCAGGTCAGCCGTTTTCCAGCCGTTCTGCAACAACAGATCAACCGATGAAGTGGAACCGTTCACTGCACTGCGAATGCTGTAATTTGGAGCACGACGCCTATCCAGCACGAAGTTGAAATCCGTCCCCTCTTCCATATTCAGCGTTCCCTGCAGGGTCAGCATGTTGAGCGACTTGAACTGGATGTCGTAGTCCCACATGCTTAACACAGACATGCCCGGCTTAAAATATCTTAGGTTGCCGCCGATAGCTTTACGGTCAGTGTAATTACTCGCCTGTTGGCTGATGGCATACACCGTCCCACCAAACGGACTTCTTACGCCAAAATCAAAACTGCCACTGACAAACTTTGGCTTTGAGCCGACCACGGCCTCGGATAATTGCCCCGTCGCGGCTTGCATCCGATAGTCACCCAGAAAACCCAGACTTGCCGTCACACCGTCGAAACGCCCCATGATGCCGCCGCCCGAGGCAGATTGCCTTCCGATGCGTGCCGAATACTGATCGACGCGATTTTTCATTTCGAAATACAAGGCATTCAAGCGGTTCCTTGACATTTGCCCAGGTAGCAAATTGGCCGAATAGAAATCTTGCAGCACAAGCCGATTGTCGAATTCGTTGTTATGCGAACGTGCCGTCATGCTCAGATTGTTGATAAAGGACGACTGGTCGGTAAGTGCACGGGTCGATGCTGACGAAACTCCTGCGTTGGTGATCGTGGTCTTGGTAGTGCTGGAACCATGATAATAATACGTGGAGAGGCTGCCATATTGCGAGGTCTGGAATTCGGTCGGCGGTTGACGAACCGGTGCCGGTCTTTGGCCGACTGAAGGTGCAGGCAAGATCGCATTCAACTTAGACAGGCGTTCGTTCACCCAATTTACATGCGTGCCTTTTGGATAAAGCTTCAAATACGATTCGAACTCCAATTTTGCTTTTGCTGCTTGGCCGGATTTCTGCCTGGCGATACCCATCCACAATTGCGCATCTTCCGTGTAAATATTGGGCGGCAGATTCAATACCTTGTTGTAGGCATCCACTGCCGAAAATATTTCGCCGGACAAAATGGCTTCCTTGCCCTTAAGCATCAAGACACCCGCCTGTTTATCGGCTAGTGCGGTAACCTCTTCCAGTGTGGGGGTCTGCGAAGGTGTGACATTCGCCACATCTTTGTATAAGTCATCGACGTGAGGATAGACCGGCAAGCCATCCTTGCCTCCCAGCGTCAGCGGAATAGTAGGACTCGTACGGATGACAACTGCTTGCGGCTCGGTTTTCACTCCCGACGTGATCGAAGATTGTTCATTGGCTGCTGCATCTTTCGCTGACTTTTTTCCCGCCTTGCCAACAGCGGACACCGACGCTACTGGCACAATGATCGGTGAGGGAAGAATCACCGGCAGCTGGGTTTCTTTCTTGGGTGCTGCCTCTTCCGGATTGAGGTGAATGATAAGACTGCGGCCATCTTTACCGACGGTCACTTCAAATTCCGTGGGACGTTTGAATTGGATCTGCACTTTGGGCCCCGTCTTCAGATCGCGCGTGGTCACGGTGAATCCGGCGATACGATTTGAAGGGGGCGAACGATGGGTTTCGTAATCCAGCCATTGCTCTTCCGGAATATCACCCAGAATGTTGAAATAGATATCGACGTAATTTCCCTTGCGTTGCGGGAAATGGCGCAAGTGCATCACGGGTACAGTGAACTTGATAACTGCATCCACATCGCCAGTCGCCCCCGGCTTCAGATACACATCGTCAACAATGTCGGCGGAAACATTTGAGGAAAATCCGCACAATAGAAAAAGCGCAAAAAATACCGCGAATATTTTTTTTGCTTTCTGATTAACCATCGTATGCGTTCTCTGCCTTAAGGGGAAAATTGAGCCGACTGTGTTGGAGTCGGCTCTGATTTGTTATTGGGGTGATTTTACAACATCAATTACCAAGAGAGGTAGAGAGAACCTTCCGTCCCCCGTGGCCTGTGGCAACCAGCACTTGAGCAATCCTTGGTAGCGCTGGCACCTTCATGGCTCTTCTTTTGCATCGACCCCTGATAGGTTGTTCCGGTGAAATGGCAGGTGATACACAGGATCGGCACGCCTCCCCCCTGCGCACCATTGTGATTCATGACTTGATTAGCCCAGGACATCGTCGCAACCGATGCTGAAACAACGATGCGGTGACACGCTGTGCAATCCAACGTACCGGTGATAGTTGTGGGGATGTGCTTGATCACTTTACCCATCGCCCCCATCGGACCTTGTGTCGTGTACGAACCGTTATGACAAACATCGCAACGGGTTGCGGCAGTAAGCACGTGGTTCATGCCCTTTGTTGGACTCAGGGCAAAAGTAATGACGGGTATTCCACCAGTGGTTCCATCGTTGTACTTATCGTGGCAGCCGTCGCACTGGATGCCAGCGACGGGAATATGACCCGGCGCATTATTGACGCCCTTGGCACCCGATCCATTATGGCAACGCAGACAATCACCTAGACCTATCAGAGAGTGATCGACATTAATCACCGCTCCATTGAACGTCATGTAGTTGCTGGTGTTAGTTTGTGTATGGCACACATCGCATTGCTCGGTAGTCAGCATATGCCATGAAGGTTTGCCCAGCGCAATAGCTCCGTTATGGCAAGTCGAACACCTACCCGGAACGTCGCTCGGGTGCGCGAAATACGCGCCCAAGAAGGTCGTGTAATTGAGGGTGTTGGTTTGCGTGTGGCAGGTATCGCACTGGGCTGTCGTTGCAAAGTGTCCGGGCTGTTTGCCTTTTGCCAGCGGGAACAACTGGCCATCCAAGTGGCAAGTGTTGCATAAGCCACCGGGATTGTTATGCACCCAGATCGCACCGGTGAATGTTGTGTAGTTTGATGTGTTGGTCTTGGTGTGGCACAGGTCGCACGTCTCGGTTGTGGGCGCGTGAGTCGGCACTGCCGATGCTTTGCTTCTCGGCGCTGTGCCGCTATAAGTCCACGTGCCGCCGTGGCAATTCGTACACACACCCGGTGTTGTTTCGTGAACATAAACAGCCGTCCAGAATTTGTAGCTGGAAGTGATAGTTTTGGTATGGCACAAATCACAATTTTTCAATGTTGGAACGTGGATCGCCGACTTGCCAAGCGGGGTCGTAGAAGCACCAAATATCGAAGTGCCGTTGTGGCAGGTGGCACAGGTTCCGGCCGGGCTGGCGTGAACATAGATATTGCCGCCGGCAAAAGTAGTGTAATTCAGCGTATTGGTCTTGGTATGACACACGCTGCATTGTGCCGTGGTCGGCACGTGTACCGGTTTCGCGGCGGCTTTGCCTTGCGGCGTCAAGCTGCCATAAGTTATTCCACTGTGACAGGTCGAACATGTTCCCACCGGCGTCAGATGTATAAAAGTCGCCCCAAACCAGGTGGCGTAATTACCGGTGTTGGTCTTGGTGTGGCACTTGTCACAAGTGGCTGTCGTCGGCACGTGGGTTGCAGATTTGCCGTTCGGAGTCTTTGTTCCATATATCGACGTACCGTTATGGCAAGTAGAACAGACGCCCGCCGGTGTGGCATGAATATAGGCGGCACCGGCCCAGTTCGCGTAAGTCGTCTTGGCATTGGCATGACAGGTGTCGCAAGCCGCCGTAGTGGTTACGTGAACCGGCATCGCCGTGATCTTGCCCTGGGGGGCGGTCGATGGGCCATAAATCGAAACACCGTTGTGGCAGGTTGAACAGACACCCGGAATGGCCGCGTGAACGTATTTGAATTTAACCGAGAACGAGGTGAAATCCTTAGGAGCGACATCATTTTCATGGCACACATCACATGCAACTGTTGTCGCGACGTGTGTCGCCGACTTGGTTCTGGCGGTTATTCCGTTGTGGCATGTGGTACACGTCCCGGCTGGCGAGTTGTGGATGTAGATCGCACCCAAGAACGAAATGTAAGATTTGTGACAAGTTGCACAAGCAGTAATGGACGTTGCCACATGGTTGGCCGACTTAGATCTGATTGTTGGGCTCTGTCCACCATGACAGTTTTCACAGACGAGCGTGCTGCCAGCCCCGGCGTAGGCAGCATGATCAAAGACTGCCCCCAAGAATGTCTTGTACGTGTTCGTATTCAATGCAGTGTGGCAAGCATCACACTCCTGAGTAGGAGGTGTGTATGCAATATGGAATGATGGTTTGCCCGTCGCAGCCACACCGTTATGGCAGGTTGAACACAACCCCGCCACCCCTGTAGTCGGATGCGGGTATACCCCACCAAGGAAGGTAGTGAAATTGGCAGTATTAGTTTGCGTATGACAGACATCACATGCGGCGATGGTCACCACATGGTTGAGTGTTTTGCCGCGCACTGTCGTGCCGTTGTGGCAGGTATCGCACACTCCGGGTGGGGTGGGATGTACATAAACCGCACCCAAAAAATTCAGATAATTTTTGGTATTGGCTTGGGTATGGCAAGTGTCACACGCCGCCGTCCCGATAGCCACGTGTGTCGGTGATTTATCCAAGCCCGGGCCACCGGGTTTATGGCACGAGTCACAGACACCAGGGGGCGTGGAGTGGACAAATGTCGCCCCTAGGAACGAGGTGAAATTCGCGGTATTAGCTTGGGTATGGCACAGGACGCAATCATCGGCCGGGTTAATAACGACGTGAGTGACCGACATGTTCATTCCCGGACCACCTGGCTTGTGGCAACTCGAACACACACCGGGCGGGGTAGCGTGAATATAAACAGGTAACGGTTGAGTCCACGATTGGCTGATCAGTGATTGGGTATGGCAAAGGTCACATGCCGCATTCGTCGTTACGTGGATCGCAGGTGTCTTACCCTTCGGAGTTGAAGTCGGGCCAAAGGTCGTCGTGCCATTGTGACAGGTCGAGCAAGTGCCCGCCGGGTTGGCATGGATGTAAGTGACAGTCGTAGCCCATCCAGTCGATGCGTAACTCTTGGCGCCCGCATGACAGCTTTCACATGCTGCCGCTGTCGACACGTGGTTGAGTGTTTTGGCAAATGCCCTGGGATACGCCCCGTTATGACAGGACTCGCAAACACCTGCCGGAACTGGGTGAACATAGGCGGCGCCTAGGAAGGTCGCGGTACTGAGGTGGCAGGTTTCACAGGCAGCCGTAGTCGGCACGTGAGTCAGTGGCTTACCGCGTAGCGTTTTAGTGCTAAATACTGTGTTTCCATTATGGCAAGTCTCACACGCGCCTGTCGCACTGGGGTGAATATAAGTCGCCCCCAACCAACTTGTGTAACCAAGCTTGGCGTTGGCATGGCAGGTATCACAAGCGACAGAAGTGGGTACGTGAGACGGAGTTGCGGCAGACATCCCCTTCGCTTTGATGCCATTGATTCCCGTGTGGCAAGTCGAACATACACCCGGCGAAGCACCGTGAACAAAGACGACATTCACCGAGAATGAAGTGAAATCGGTCGGAGCTGCGGTGGCATTTTTATGACACGTATCACAAGGCACGCCGTTGGTCGGAATGTGGACGGTTGACATAGTCCTGGCATTAAGTCCGTTATGACATGAAGAACATGCTGCTAAGGGCAAAATGTGCTTATAGATACCACCGAAGAACGTCTTGTAAGTGGTCGTAATGTGGCAGATGTCGCATTCACCGGAAGGCTCGACGTGATAGGGGGTTTTACCCGTTGCTATGGTTCCGTTATGACACGTTGAACAGACGCCTGCTACTCCTGTCGTGGGATGAGGATAGTTTCCACCCAAGAAAGTCGTGAAATTGGCAGTGTTGGTTGGTGTATGGCAAACATCACAGGCGGCAGTCGTCACGACGTGCTTGGCATTCTTGCCTAACGCGGTGGTTCCGTTGTGACATGTCGAGCAGGTTCCCGCCGGATTGGCATGAACATAGGTCGCCCCAAAAAATGTCTTATAGCCGTTGGTATTGGTTGCGGTGTGGCAGGTATCACAAGCTGCACCATTGATCGGTATATGGGTCGCAGACACCCCCGTTGCGATTAAGCCGTTGTGGCAATTGGCACAAACACCCGGCGGTGTGGGGTGTTTGTAGGTCGCGCCAAAGAATGTCTTGTAGTTGTTGGTATTGGTTGCGGTGTGGCAATCACTACATGCCGCGTTTGTCGGCACGTGCGCGGTGGATTTACCCGACGCGATGAGACCGGTGTGACATGTCGAACACACACCCGGATTCACGTTGGCAAGTGTGTGGAACGTTGCGCCAAGGAAAGTAGTGAAATTACCTGTCAGGTCATTGTTGTGACATTGTTCACACGCTGCCGTGGTGGGTATGTGATTGGCAGATTTATACAGTCCTGGGCCGCCGGAATAATGGCAATTGGCACAGGCACCCACCGGACTGATGTGAACGAATGCCGCCCCCAGGAACGTCGTGTAATTGGCAATTGTCGCGGGTGTATGGCAGATATCACAGGCCGCCGATGTCGGAACGTGTGCCGCCGATTTCGCCAGTGCGGAGCCGCCCGTCCTATGACACGTCTCGCAGGCATCAACCATGGGGCTTGGGTGTTTGTAGGTTGCACCCAACCAATTCAAATAGCTGGTTTTTGCATTGGCATGACACGTGTCACAGGCCTCCGCCGTCGGGACGTGAAGCGCTGACTTACCCGATGGGGTCTTGCTGCCAAATACTGCGCTACCCGTATGACAAGTGGCGCAAGTACCTGAAGGGAATGCATGGATGTAACTGGCTCCTGTCCAAATTGCATAAGCCGGTTTTGCATTGGCGTGACAGGTATCACAGGCTGCCGCTGTCGTCACGTGCCCCGCATTCTTACCGGTTGCAGTGGTACCGTTATGGCAAGTAGAACAAAGTCCCGGATTGGTATTGGTTGGTGTATGGAATTTTGCGCCGAGGAAAGTAGTTGTCCCGATATGGCACGTTTCACAGGCAGCCGTGGTTGGTACATGCGTCGCCGATTTTCCACGCGGGATCTTGCTGCTAAACGTGGTGGTGCCATTGTGGCAAGACACACAAACACCGGCTGGTGCTGGGTGAATGTACGTCGCACCCAGCCAGCTTGTGTAACCCGGCTTGGCATTGGCGTGGCAGGTATCGCATGCGGCAGTCGTGAGTACGTGATTCGGCGTCGCAAACGACGTGCCTTTTGCAAAAGTGCCGTTGTGGCAGGTCGCGCAGACCGCCCCCTGTGTGTTCGCGGGGTGATATTTGGCACCCAGGAAAGAAGTAAACACACCCGTGCCCGTAGTGGCGTTCTTGTGGCACGTTTCACATGCGGCGGAATTCGTGGGGATGTGCGTCGCGACAGTCATGCCCCTCGCCTGAAGTCCATCATGACACGTTGCGCAAGCTCCCGGATTCTGCGGATGGTTGTAGGTGACGTGGACCAAGAATGAGGTGAAGTCTCTCGGCACTTCATTCAGGTGACAGGTATCACAAGCAGCAGTAGTTGCCGCGTGGAAAGTCGACTTGCCTTTGGCATTCACGCTGTTATGACAACTGCCGCAGACCCCAGCCGGCGTTGCATGTGTGTAGGTCGCATTCAGGAAGTTGCTGAAATTGCCCGTGTTAGCCTTGGTGTGACAATCTTGACACAGCAACGTCGTCTGGTAATGCGTTGGAATAGCAGCTGACTTGGGCTTGGGGGTAACGGTGCCGAATGGCGTTCCGGCATGGCAGGTTTCGCAAGGCGTTGCCGTGGCCGGGTGAATATAGTTCCATACACTGAAACCGCCCGTACCGGCCGCGATGGAATTGGCATGGCAGGTTCCACAATCTTCCGTGGTCGGCACGTGACCAGTAGTAGGTTTACCCACTGTAGTAACGGTGCCAAAGGTGACGCTACTGCCGTGGCAGGTGGAGCACACACCCGCCGGGCTGGCATGGATATACGTAGAGCCAATCCAATTGGCGTAAGTCGTCTTGGCATTGGCGTGGCAGGTGTCACAAGCCGCCGCGGTCGGCACGTGTGTCACGGCATTCTTGCCGGTCGCGGTTCTGCCATTGTGACAATTCGAACATCCGGTCGAATTGCCGGTTGGGTGGAATTTGGCACCGAGGAAAGTGGTGAAATTAGTGGTGTTGCCACTGTTGTGGCAAGTCTCACATCCCGCCCCATTGGTCGGTATGTGAAATACCGACATGCCCTTTGCGCTTATTCCGTTATGGCATGCAGAACAGGCTTGAGTGATCGCCGCGTGAGTAAAAAGCACACCGAGGAACGTCGTGTAATTCTGGCTAGTCGCTTGGGTATGACACCCGCTACTGTCACAGTTGTTGACTGTTCCCGGAGTCATCGTGGCAATCGCAATGTGGTATCCGGGCTTGCCCAACGCATCAACCCCGTTATGACAAGTAGAGCACTGCTGTGAGGGACTAACGTGCGTAAACGATCCGCCTAGGAATGTTTTAAACCCACCCGTGTTTGCTGATGTATGACATTCAGCACAGAGTCGCGTCCCGGTGGGTACGTGACCCACATTTTTGGGCCTGCCTGCTCCACCTAGTATGTGGCAGGTTTCGCATGCTCCTGGATTTGTTGGATGCACATACACCGCGCCAAAGAACGTCTTGTAATTGGAGGTGTTCGTGGCAGTGTGACAAGTAACACAGGGGGCTGATGTGGTCACGTGGGCCGTTGATTTCCCCGTTGCAAAATTTCCGTTGTGACAATCCGAGCAAGTTCCAGGCGTATTCGCCGGGTGATATTTAACCCCCAGGAAAGAATTAAAAATTCCTGTCGTTGCATTATCGTGACATGTTTCACAAACTGCGGAAGTCGGGATATGTGTGGCTGATTTACCAGTGGCTATGATCCCAGTATGGCATGTTGCACACCCGGCTGAATTGCCTCCGGGGTGGAAAGTAACACCCAAGAACGTATTGAAATTAGCGGGGTTGTGACAGGTTTCACAGGCGGCATTGCCGATCGGAACGTGATTTATGGATTTGTCCAACCCTGGACCGCCCGGTTTGTGGCAAGACGCGCAAGCGCTTATCGGACTCGGGTGAATATAGAGGGCACCCGTAAATGTCGTGTATTTCGCTATCGTGGCCGTGGTGTGACATACCGCACAGTCTTCCGTGGTCGAAACGTGATTCGGGATAAATGATTTCGCCTTTCCGGGTCCATTGGTGTAATGGCAAGCATCACAACGGTCCAGCATCGGGCTTGCATGAACAAAAATCGCCCCGTAAAAAGTCGAGTAATTAGACGTATTTGATTGGGTATGGCATTTGTCACAGGCTGCCGTCCCGATAGGCACGTGATTTATGGATTTGTCCAAGCCGGGACCGCCCGGCTTGTGGCAAGACGCGCAAACTCCCGGCGGAGTAGCGTGAACATAAATAGCGCCCTTGAAGGTGGTGTAATTCGACGTATTGGTCTGGTTGTGGCAGGTATCGCAGGGTGCATTCGTTGCCACGTGGTTGGCTGATTTTCCTAATGCGAGCCTGCTACCAAATGCCGTTCCGGGTGTTCCTGTATGGCAAGACGAACAAACCCCGGCTGGAGTGGTGTGACTATAAATCGCCCCCAAGAAGGATGTATATCCCGATGTCACCGCGTTGGCATGACACGTGTCACATGCCGCTGTGGTCGCTACGTGGGCGGGGACTGCCGCCGTAACGCCTTTTGCTGTCGCGCCGTTGTGGCAAGTCGAACAGACTCCGGCAGGATTCGAGTGTGTGTAACTGCCACCTTTAAATGTCGTGTAATTGGAGGTATTCGACCTCGTGTGGCAGGAATCACATGCCACCGTAGTCGGAATATGTGATGCAGTTTTCTTCGTAGCCGTAACGGTTGCACCGTCATGACATCTGAAACAGTTGCCCAATGCCGGCGGGGTTGTTGCTGTGACGTGGTTATATTTTGCCCCCAAGAACGAGGTATAGCCGTTGGTGTTGGCAGTGGTGTGGCACACATCACACTGCACGTTCGCATCGTAGATGTGACCCGCGTGTTTTACCGTTACGCCTTTGTATTGGCCGGCATGGCAAGCCTTGCAGTTGTTCTTAACGGTATTGGCCCCACTCGTGATGTGAATGAACGAGGCACCGTTAAAGTTATCAAACTTGGTACTGGGGTGACAGGTTTCGCAAGCCGCCGTCGTCGGGATGTGTGCCATCGGCTTGAATACCACCCCCGGATACAATTCTGCTGTGGCACCGTGGCATGAGGCGCAATTACTGACGAGCCCCTTGTGATCCATCGTCCAGCTTTTGAATTCAACTGTATTAGTATGGCACAGGCCGCACGGCTGCTTTGTCGGGAAGTGGTTAGAGGGCTGGCTCGTTACCCCTTGTGATTGACTGTTGTGGCAGGATTCGCAGTTTCCGGCCTCACCGGAGGCTATGCCGGCATGGGTAAAACTCTTGACCTGAAAACTGGATGCGCTGCTATGGCAGGTGTCACACGTCTCGGTGGTCTGCACGTGATTGATCGGCTTGGGAGAGGCGCCAATGCGACTGTCGGTGGCGTGGCAACCTGCACAATTTTTGGGGGTATTCTTGAAGATGCCATCTAGGTGACACTGTTCGCAGCGTAACGTGGTGTGAACATCTTTGAGGATGAATCCTGTTTTGGTGTGATCGAAAAGTGCTTCGCCAGCGGCAGTGGCGGCTTGGGTGATCGGGGAAAAACACAATGCCACACAAAGAAACAGCGCCTTGGAGACGGCGCTGTGTTTGGGAGCTAAGCCACTCATCGAAAAATCAGGCTTTTTGCGGAATAAATTTGATGCAAATCCGAATACTCCCCGGATGACTGCTTTCAGGGGAGTTGCAAGGTGACCGTGTTTTCGGATTTTTAGCAAGAACCATTACTCCTTTTTTTCCTACCTGATATTACAAGCCAATTTAAACAACGCTTGTAGTGTAAATCGGCCAAGCCAGCCTTGATGTTCTTCCCGCGCTTCACAAAAAATGCCGCCAATCTCGTTTGCGGCATTGAATTGTTAACCAAGGGCGGAATTATTCTACCAAACTCGTGCTGTTTTCATCTACCCATTTAACCTAGTACGGACAGAACGCGTGTGGATATTAGTCGAAGTTTAGACCGCAAATAAAGTACCACTAGTCGGCCGGAGGAAAGGGGACGAGCGGCAACCCATCACTTTTTCATCCATTTTTCACTTCCCACCTTGATCGTTTTCCAGGTCGACCCAATGTGGCAGTTCTCACACAGGCTGCCATAAGCACCATCGTGTTTGTCATCTTTGTCGTGGCAACCGACACAGCTCGCAGCCAATGACACTTTTTTCCCGACAGGTGTTTTGTGGCATTCAATACACTTGATGTCCCTGTGCTTGCCATCAAGCTTGAAATTGGTCTTGTCGTGATCGAAATCCCATCCTTTCCAATCACGGGTGTTGTGGCAATTCTGGCATTCGGTCCCCAGCGTGCGCTTGTGCACATCCTGTTTCGCATGACATGAAGCGCAATCCGATTTGGCATCCTTGAACCTGGGTGTCAGATGGCATTTCTTGCACTCGACCAAGAAGTGTTTGCCGGTGAGCTGGAAACGTGACAACACATGATTGAACTTGGCTTTTTTCCAATCCTTTTCGTCGTGACAAGTTTCACATTTCTTGCCCTCCTGCCCTTCGTGTTTGTCGTCTTTCAAATGGCAGGACAGACAATCCGTTTTTAATTTGTCTTTGTACAGATCTCCTTTGTGACAACTGACGCACTTGGTGTCTTTGTGTTTTCCCAGCAACGGGTATTTGGTTTTTTTGTCATGATCGAAAACGATTTCTTTCCAGGATTTCTCGACGTGGCAGGTCTCACATTTTCGTCCGAAATTCTCTTTATGTTTGTCGTCTTTATGATGGCAGGAATGACAATCCGTCTTCAACTTGTCCTTGTACAGATCGCCTTTGTGACAGCTCGCACATTTTGTATCTTTGTGCTTTCCGAGTAATGGATATTTGGTCTTCTTGTCATGGTCGAAGGTGATCTCTTTCCAGGACTTCTCGTTATGGCAAGTTTCGCACTTGGGGCCAAAGTTGCCTTTGTGCTTGTCATCTTTCAGGTGGCATGAGTTGCAATCCTGCTTCAGCTTGTCTTTGTATAAATCGCCCTTGTGACAACTGACACACTTGGTGGTGCGGTGTTTGCCAAGCAACTTGTATTTGGTTTTCTTGTCATGATCAAACAATATTTCTTTCCAGGAAATTTCGTTATGGCAATCCGCACATTTGGGGCCGAAGCTCCCTTTGTGTTTGTCTTCTTTCTTGTGGCAGTCATTACATTTTGTCGGCGTGTCTTTATATTTTTCATCGATGTGACACAGTTTGCACTTGACATCCTTGTGTTTGCCCAAAAGATCGAATTTGGTTTTACTGTGATCGAAGCGTGTCGTCTTCCAGTCTTTTTCCTCGTGGCAATTCTGGCACTCGGGTCCCAGTTTTCCCTTGTGTTTGTCGTCTTTGCTATGGCAACTGTTGCACTTGGTCGGTGCCTCGCGATATTTCTTCTTCGGCAGATGGCAGTCTTTACATTGCACCTTGGCCGCCAAGTGGCCGCCTTTCAGAATGTAGCCCGTCAATGCATGATCGAAATTTTTCGTTTCAAAAGTGATGATGGCTGCATCGCGCCCCTGGTGTTCAGGATGACATTCCTTACACTGCTTTTCTTCCTTCAACAGGCCGTGATAGCCGTGTTTGTCGGTGATATCTTTGCCTACATCCTTGTGACAATCTTTGCACAAACCCGATTGGGCGGCCTTGTCGAAACGTTTGTGGCACTGGTGGCAATCCGGTTCATATTTTGCGTGTCCGCTGATCACCTTGCCCGGTAACGATAAGTTATCCATCGCATCGGCATAAGCCTGCGTTGTGACGAAGACGAATACCAACGAGAGTAGGAACGATCTGAAGATTGCCTGCATGATGAACATTCTGGTTAACTTAATACATATGGACTGCGATCACATGCCACACCGCCGTGAAGGCGAGCATGTAAACCAACGGTATGTGGAACACATGCCACATCGAGAACAATTTCTCATAGGTGCCAAACTGGGCGACATCTTGTAGGGTCTTGAGATACGACCGGATGAAATTTGCATTCTGATAAAAGAGTTGATCCAACCGGTTCATCTGTGCATTATTCCACTGCTTTTCATTTGCATTCGAATACATGACATCTTCCAAATCTCTGACCAGCCCCATTGACAGGAATCTGACCCGAAATCCCAGTGTCAACAGCCTCCATCCCTTCAATTTTCCAGACTTCGCTGTGCCCGTCGTGAAATCGCGAAATTCGGCCAAATTATTTTGGATCTCCGGCGCGAAAGACAATATGGATTTCACATCGCCTGACCCATCAAGGTCTTCTTGATGCTGTTTCAAATTTGCCTGTCTTCCATACAACCCATTGTGGATCTTGGTGTAAAAGAACCGCCCAAATATTCCGCTACCCGATACCAGCATCATGCACGTCAACGCCACGCCTGCATTGATCGAGCCAATATAAAAGGTGGAATGAAACATGATCATCGCCGGCCCCAAAATGCCGAACACCATGTGCCATTTGAACCAAACCGGCAGTATCCCCAAATTACGCATGAATCCCGCCCGCTTGCGTAGCGGATACAGTAGCAATGACAGCATCATCAATCCGCCAAGCAGACCGATGTTGTAACCCACGTTGTCGCCCGGCTTATACAGATTATCGCGGGACATGAAGAACCCGGCGACCATCAGCAGGCTGATCACAATCAGATACAAAGACCAGCCGTAATCTTTGGGCGGGTTCTTTTGTCTGGGTTTGCGTCTATCCGAATTTTCTGCCATTTAAATCGTGCGGCCCTATTAGTATTTCCGAATCTTCACTGACCAAGTAACCGCCCGTGCGCATTCACGCGCGCAAAATACTCATTCCCACTCTATCGTGGCGGGCGGCTTTCCCGAGATGTCGTAAACCACACGGTTGATACCGCGCACCTCATTGATGATTCGGTTTGAAACCTTGCCCAACAATTCGTACGGAAGGTGCGCCCAATGCGCGGTCATGAAGTCTTGTGTTTGCACGGCTCGCAACGACACGACCCATTCGTAGGTGCGGCCGTCCCCCATCACGCCGACCGATTTTACCGGCAAGAATACGGTGAAGGCTTGGCTGGTCAGGTCGTACCAGCTTTTGCCGCTGGCATCACGCGTGTTACGCAGCTCCTCGATGAAAATGGCATCGGCACGGCGCAACAATTCGGCGTATTCGCGTTTCACTTCACCCAAGATACGCACCCCCAATCCGGGACCGGGGAAAGGATGGCGGTACACCATATCGTGTGGCAGACCGAGTGCCACTCCCAATTCGCGCACTTCGTCTTTGAACAATTCGCGCAACGGCTCCAGCAGTTTGAGATGCATGGATTCCGGCAAGCCGCCGACGTTGTGATGCGATTTGATGGCATGGGCTTTTTTGGTTTTGGCACCGGCGGATTCGATGACGTCAGGGTAGATGGTTCCCTGCGCCAGCCACTTGGCCTGTTTTAGCTTGGCGGATTCGCGCTGGAATACCTCGACGAACTCGCGGCCGATGACTTTGCGTTTTTGTTCCGGATCGGTCAACCCGGCCAGGTGCTTCAAAAATTCACCGCTGGCGTCCACATTGGTGACTTTCATGTGCAAGTTTTTGCCGAACGTCTCCATCACTTGCGCGCCCTCGTTCAGACGCAACAACCCGTTATCCACGAACACGCAGGTCAATTGGTCACCGATGGCACGATGGATCAATGCCGCCGCCACAGAGGAATCAACGCCGCCGGACAAGCCCAGAATGACTTCCTCATTGCCAACCTGCGCGCGTATTTTTTCGACGGCTTCGGCAATGTAATCCGGCATGTTCCAGTCTTGGCCACAGCCGCAAATGTCATGCACGAAGCGGGCCAAAATAGCCTTGCCTTGGTAAGTATGCGTGACTTCCGGATGGAATTGAACCGCATAAAAACGTCGCGCTTCATCCGCCATTGCCGCGAACGGCGTTGCCTCGTTGGAGGCGATTGCAGAAAACCCGGAAGGCAAAACAGTAACTTTGTCACCATGACTCATCCACACATCAAGCAATCCGTGCCCTTGTGCGTTGGTCTTGTCCTGGATGCCATCGAACAGTTTGGAATGGCCTTGAGCACGAATCTCGGCATAACCGAACTCACGTACCGTGCCACTTTCTACCGCCCCCCCCAGTTGTGACGCCATGGTCTGCATACCGTAGCAAATTCCCAACACCGGCACACCCAGCTCAAACACGATTTGCGGCGCTTTCGGAGTCTCAGCCTCATAGACGGAATTCGGCCCGCCGGAAAGGATGATGCCGGCCGGACCGAATTCTCGAATATCGGCCTCGGGCATATCCCAAGGATGCAACTCGCAATAGACATGCGCCTCACGCACCCGGCGCGCGATGAGTTGTGTGTACTGTGACCCAAAATCAAGAATGAGGATTTTTTTGTGCATTGCGAAGAACCGTGAAAGGTGAAACGTGAAACGCGATCAGTTTGCACCTTTCACGCTTCATGTTTCACAGTTAGTCAATGTGATAATTGGGTGCTTCTTTGGTGATTTGAACGTCGTGCACGTGCGATTCACGAATGCCTGCCGAAGTGATCTCAACAAACTCCGCTTTGGCATGCACGGTCGTGATATCCGCGCACCCCAGATAGCCCATGCTGGCACGCAGGCCGCCCAACAACTGGTGGATCACTGCCAGCGCACTACCTTTGTAAGGCACGCGCCCCTCGACACCTTCCGGCACCAGCTTGTCCTTGTTGTTTTCGTTGTCCTGGAAATAACGGTCGCTGGAACCTTGTTGCATCGCCCCCAGACTCCCCATGCCGCGATAGGACTTGTATGACCGCCCTTGGTACAACTCAATTTCACCGGGCGCTTCTTCCGTCCCGGCGAACAAGCCTCCCAGCATCACGGAATGTGCTCCCGCAGCGATTGCTTTGGAGATATCCCCGGAAAAACGCACGCCGCCGTCGGCGATGAGTGGCACGTCGGTATCCGCGAGCGCATCTGCCACATTCTGGATGGCTGAAATCTGGGGAACGCCGACGCCGGCCACCATACGTGTAGTGCAGATAGAACCGGGACCGATACCCACTTTGACCCCGTCTGCGCCATGATCCACCAGTGCCTTGGCTGCCGCACCGGTCGCGATATTGCCGCCGATCACGTCGATCTTGGGGAAATTCTTCTTGACCCACTGCACACGGCTCAACACGCCCTGCGAATGTCCGTGAGCCGTATCGACCACCAGCACGTCCACACCCGCCTCGACCAGTAACTCGACTCGCTCTTCCGTACCCTCACCCACCCCGACAGCCGCCCCCACACGCAAACGTCCCAATTCGTCTTTGCACGCCAATGGATGTTCACTGGATTTCAGGATGTCCTTCACCGTGATAAGTCCGCACAGTTCGAATGCGTCGTTGACCACCAGCACGCGCTCGATGCGGTGCTTGTGCATCAAGTGGCGCGCCACCTCGCGATTGGAGTTCTCCTTGACGGTGATCAGACGATCGCGCGGGGTCATGATATTGGTGATGGATTGGTCGAGGTTGCTCTCGAAACGTAAGTCGCGATTGGTAACGATGCCCACCACCTCTTTGCCTTGCAGTACCGGCAATCCGGAAATCTTGTGCTGGCGGGTCAAATTCAAGACATCGCGAACCGTCATGTGCGATGCGACCGAAATCGGGTCTTTCACCACTCCGCTTTCAAAACGTTTTACTTTGGCCACATGAACCGCCTGTTCTTTGGCGGTCATGTTCTTGTGCACAATACCGATTCCACCCTCCTGTGCCAATGCGATAGCCAATCGCGCCTCGGTGACAGTGTCCATGGCGGCGGAAAGCAAGGGGATATTCAGACTGATATTGCGGGTTAACTGGGTGCGTAAACTGACTTCACGCGGGAGTACATTGGAATGGGCCGGGAGCAGCAGCACATCGTCGAAAGTGAGAGCTTTTTGAATGATACGCATGGAACCTTCCTCTGCAAAGCGCGCATTATATCAAAACTTGGAAACACGACCGCCCTACCTTCAGCGTGATTTCAATTCCTCAGTCCTGTTTTTGTCCCATCACATAGATGATGTGTTCAAAAAACACGTCACACCAGCTTTGGTCGTTACCTTTCAGGGTCTGCAACAGTTTGTTGACTTCACCCACCGGCCAGTTCGGATTGAAATTGACCAGCATATTGAGTGAATAATCCGGTAGCAGGTTCTTGACATTGGCGCCCCGCTTGTTGATCTCGTCCAGCATGAGCGCCAAATCCTTGTCAGAGTCGATCTCGGCGGTCAGGTCACCGTAAACCCTGGGATTTTGTTTGGTAAATTCGATGAACCTGCTCAACAGAAAGAAGAATTCCCCCTGGTTGTTTTGCGTGACTTCGTCCCCCAGCATGTAGGGGAAAACCGCCAATTCCAGCCAATAATAATTCAGCTTGGGATTGCGCCACTTGCTCACGCCCACATAGCCTTTGCGCGCCTGGGCACGCGAAACACAATCGTTCAGGATCAATTTGTCCGACGGACGCGTGACTAGGTCCGCATCTTTCAGCACAATGGGTTTGACCAAAAAGAAATCCGGGAACTCGTCGAACAACTTGCCCGTGGTCAGGTGAGAGCGATAATAAGAACGAAACAGGCTGAGAACCAAATCCTGGTTGCTTTCGACCTGCAAAAACTTTTGTTCACTTCCAGACTGTTTCTTCCGCTGCGTCATCATCTATCCCGTTAATGCAACTCTCGACCCTGTTTCTGTCGGTTATTATATTCAGTGCGCCTATGATAAATTGACGCTCGATAAAATAATAGGTAGTTTTAGAACCGTACGTCTTCTTGGAGCATTTAAATGAAACTCGGCATTTTCTTTTTCACATTGTTTGTTTGTAGCCTCTCCGCCCATGCCGGTATGCATAAATGGGTGGCTGCGGACGGTACCGTTCATTACTCCGATACGATTCCACCGGACATCAACAAGACACAAACCGTTCAGAGCACCTCCGGCAAGGGTTCATCATCAACTTCAGGGTTTTCAGCAAAAAGCGTCGCAGAACGTGAAGCTGAATTAAAAAAAGCGAATAAGGAAAAAGAAACAGCCGACAACAAGAAGGCTCAAGAAAACGCGCAAGCAGAACTCAAGAAACAGAATTGCGATGCCTTGCGCGACAATCTGCGCACCCTGCAAGAAAGTACCCGTATCGTTGCCTATGATGAGAAAGGCGAAAAGATCTATCTGGATGACGCGGCCCGCGAACAGCGTTTGAACGATGCGCGCAATGAACTCAGTACCAACTGCAATTAAGCCTGCTTGGCGGAGGGCTTGCCTCCGCTCTCTTCACTGAGCCGCAAGGCCTCCTCGATATCCACCGAGACCACCTTGGAGACTCCGCGCTCCTGCATAGTTACCCCGATCAACTGCTGCGCCATTTCCATGGTGATTTTGTTGTGGCTGATGTAGACGAACTGCGTCTTCTCTGACATCTTCTGGATCAGCTTGCACAACCGTTCGGTATTGGTGTCGTCCAGCGGCGCATCCACTTCGTCCAACACGCAGAACGGCGCCGGATTCAGTTGGAAAAGAGAAAACACCAGCGCGATGGCCGTGAGTGCTTTTTCGCCGCCCGAAAGCAGGTGGATGGAAGCGTTCTTCTTGCCGGGAGGATGTGCCATCACCTGCACGCCGCTGTCCAGAATCTCTGCGCCGGTCAACACCAGACGCGCATCGCCGCCACCAAAAAGCACCGGAAACAGCTCGGATAAATGGCGGTTGACTTCATCGTACGTCACCATCAGCAGATCGCGTGATTCCTTGTCGATACGGCGAATGGCATCTTCCAGTGTCTCGATGGCCTCGTTCAAATCTTTGGCTTGCGCATCAAGGTAAGTTTTTCGTTCTTGGGCGGTATGCAACTCTTCCAAAGCGGCCAGATTCACCGCCCCCAGGGCGATGATTTCGTTACTCAGACGGGTCAATTCATTTTGCAAACCGCCCGGCTTTGCGCCTTCGATTAACGGCAACAGTGGCGATTCATCCACCCCCTGCAACAGCTCTGCCCATTGCTGGTAATGCAAACGCGCCTCTTGTTCCTTGAGCGTGATTTCGCTCACTTTCTCGCGCAGGGGATGCAGTTTCTGCTCGCAGGACAGGCGCTCCTGTTCCAACTTGTTCAAATTGAGTGTGGCGTATTCAAGGGAATTGCGCGCTTCGGTGAGCGCGTGTTCCTGCGTCTGGCGTTGCTGCAAAGCGCGCTGCAATTGTTCTTGAACATCACCGTCACTCAAGTTTGACTGCTCGTTGCGGCTGTGTTGTAACGCTTCCTCCAACTGCACCAGTGTGGTGGCATTGTGGCTCAGGTTCTGCGCAAGATCGGCGAGCTTGTCCGCACAGGTCTTGGCGAAAAAACGCGACTCCTGCAATTCGGTCTGCGCTTTTTGGGCACGCACGCGCACCTCACGCAGCGTCATTTCAAGACTGTTGGTCTGTTGTCTGGCGTGCTCACCCTCGATCTGCAACGCGGAGAGTTGTTCGTGCCGGATCGCCATGTTTTCGGCAACCTCCTCCAATTGGCGCTGTTCGTGATGTACGCGTTCTGACAGTTCTTCCAGTTCCGTGGCGATCTGCGTGTCGCGTTCCCGGCTTCGTTCGTTGGCTTGGGTGAGTTTGAGAATCTGCATTTGCAGCTGGTGTTGCTGTTGCTGCGATTCCGAGTTCGCGCTACGCAACGGACCGATGCGGCTTTCGAGCACACGAAAAGTCGCTTCCGCCTGTGCGGTCTGTTGCTTGCCTTGCTCCAGTGCATCGGTACGCAAACGGATCTCTTGTTGCAACAGTTCGATCTCACGCTGACGCGCCAGGATGCCGTGTACTTGGCTATCCGGGGCATGGAACAACACACTGTGCGCCCCGACCAAATGCCCCTCTGCTGTAACCAACCAGACTCCCGCCGCCAAATCACCACGCCGCTTTAGCGCCTCGGACAGATTCGCAACGGCATATACGCCGGTCAGCCAATCCTCAACCACGATAGTCGTTTGTGAATCCGTGCTGCGCACGTAACTCACCAAAGGCACAAGGTCCGTTGCTACTGCCGAAATGTTTTTGGAGGAACTGCCTGTCCCATAAACGGCCAACTTTGCCGGAGGAGCGTCACCCCATTCTGCGGTGACTTCCAATTGTGGCAAGGCCAACGCATTGATCCGTTCGCGCAACACCGCTTCCAGCGCATCCTCCCAACCCGGGTCGATGCGGATGGATTGCCACAAGCGCGGTGTATTTTCCAGTTGATGCCGCGACAACCAGGCTTTCAGATTTTTGTCGTTATCGACTTGGGATTGCAGTTGTTTGAGCGCATTTGAGCGCGCTTCAGATTGCCCCAGTTGACGTTCCAATTCATTCGCGACATCGCGCGTCTCGCGCCGTGCCGTTTCTGCCAAAGGCAATTGTTCCTGCAATGCTTTCAGTTGTAACTGCTGTGCCTCGTATTCAGCCTGTATCCCGATAAGCTGACGTTGCGCTTGTTCCAATGCAGCGATATTCGGCTGCGGCAGATTGTCCCGCTCCAGCATCAAGCGCGACCTGCGGCTCTCCAATTGCTGCACGTTTCCTTGAATATGCCCGCGTTGCGTTTCGGCCAGCTGCAGTTGCTGTTGGATCAGTAATTGCTCCCGCTGCAAAACGTTAAAACGTTCCTGCGCCACGCGAGCCGCTTCTTCCGCTTGCGGCAAATGTTGCGCCTCGGTTTCGGCATGACTTTCGCAAACAGCCTCACGCACCGCAGCTTCCTGCTGCTGGCTTTGCCAGTGAATCTGCAACGTTGTCAGGCCTTGCAATTGAGCCTGTTGCTGCGCGATCTGGCGCTCGCCGTTCTGTATCTGTTGTCCCAAACGATTGCGTTGTTCGTTCTGGAAGGCGATCAACTGTTCCAGTCGCGCCACTTCCGCGTTGCGCTCATACAAGCCGCCTTGCTTGGCATGGAGCGCATCGGACAGCATGAAGTGTTCGGCGCGCGCACCTTCCAGCTTGCTTTCCACTTCGCGCAACCTGGCGATCTCGGCTTCCAATTCATTCTTGTTCTTTTCGACGTGTTGCGCAAAGCGCAGACGCCGCGCTTCCGCATCCAGTTTGTTCACCAACCACAGCAAGCGCTGCGTGGTTTCGCGTCTTTCTTCCAGTTCCCGATAGCTTTTTGCCACTTCGGCCTGCTCGCTCAAGTGCCCAAGTTGCTTGTCCAGTTCCTGCAGAATGTCGGAGACGCGCAGTAAATTGTCTTTGGTATCGCCCAGACGCAATTCGGTTTCGCGCCGACGGTCGCGGTATTTTGAAACACCTGCCGCTTCCTCCAGAAACACACGCAATTCTTCCGGCTTGGCCTCGATGATGCGCGAGATCATGCCCTGTTCGATGATGGCGTAGGCACGCGCACCGACACCGGTACCGAGGAAGATATCGGTGATGTCCTTGCGCCGCACATTTTGATTGTTGATGTAGTAGTTGGAATCGCCATCGCGCTGCAACACACGCTTGATGGAGATCTCGGCGTAGCTGGCCCACTGTCCGCCGACTTTGCCCAGAGTGTTGTCGAAGACCAGCTCCACACTGGCACGCGACACCGCCTTGCGGTTGCCCGAGCCGTTAAAGATCACATCCTGCATGGATTCGCCGCGCAACGCCGAGGCGCGCGATTCCCCCAGCACCCAGCGCAACGCATCGATCACATTGGATTTGCCGCAGCCGTTGGGCCCGACGATACCGACGAGTTGGCCCGGCAGCGCGATATGGGTGGGATCAACGAAGGACTTGAAACCGGCTAACTTGATGTGGGCTAAACGCACTTCTATTTTCGATTCGGGCTGGCGATATAATGCGCCGCATTCTAACCGAACTCCCATAGGCGACCAACAATGACCACCCTTCCCGGCAAAACTCTGGAGACATTTCCCAACCCGCAACCTCAACGCGATTACCACATCCACATGGAAATTCCGGAGTTCACCTGCCTGTGTCCGAAAACCGGCCAGCCAGATTTCGCCACGCTGATCCTGGATTACATCGCCGACAAGAATTGCGTTGAACTGAAAAGCCTCAAGTTGTACATGTGGTCGTTCCGGGAGGAAGGCCATTTCCACGAAGACGTGACCAACCGCATTTTGGATGATCTGGTTGCTGCTACTCAGCCGCGTTTCATGCGTCTCACGGCAAAATTCTACGTGCGCGGCGGCATCTTCACCAACGTCGTGGCCGAGCATCGCCAGTCCGGCTGGCAACCTGCGCCTCGGGTCGAACTGACGCAGTTCCAAACGCAATCCAACACGCGCGGATAAATCCAAAATGGACTATCACACGCTCGGTAGCGGCGACCTGAAAGTATCCGCCCTGGCACTGGGTACGATGACTTTCGGCGAACAAAACACCGAAGCGGAAGCGCACGCGCAACTGGATTACGCGGTATCGCACGGGGTGAACTTCATTGATACGGCCGAGATGTACCCGGTGCCGCCACGCGCTGAAACCGTGCATCGCACTGAAAGTTGTATCGGCACTTGGCTCAAGCACCGGCAACGCGACAAGGTAATCGTCGCCAGCAAGATCGCCGGGCCCTCACGCGGATTTGGCTGGATACGCAACGGGCCACGTATTAATCGCGAACATATCAATGCCGCCGTCGAAGGCAGTCTGCGCCGCTTGCAAACCGATTACCTTGACCTGTACCAGATCCATTGGCCGGACCGCTACGTGCCGATGTTCGGCGCCACCAGTTATGACGTGACGCAGGAACATGACAGCACACCCATCGCAGAGCAACTGCAAGTTCTGGCAACATTGATCAAGGCTGGCAAGGTGCGCCACATCGGGCTTTCCAACGAAACACCGTGGGGCGTCTCCGAATTTGTGCGCTGTGCCGAGCAACTGGGTTTGCCCCGAATCGTGAGTGCGCAAAACGCTTATCACCTGATGAACCGCACCTTCGAGAGCGGCCTTGCGGAGACATGCCGTCAGACCAACGTCGGTTTGCTCGCCTACAGCCCCCTGGCATTTGGCTGGCTCACGGGAAAATATCTGGCCGACCCGAATGTGCGTGGCCGCATCACACTGTTCCCCGGCTTTGGCCAACGTTACAACAAACAAAATGTCCCCGCCGCTGCAAAAGAATACGCGCGCATCGCTGTGAAAGCCGGTATGACGCCGACCACATTGGCACTTGCTTTCGTTCGAACACGTTGGTTCACCCGCAGCGTCATCTTGGGTGCAACCACTCTGCAGCAACTGGAAGAAAATATTGAAAGTGCAAATATTTCGCTTTCACCTGAAGTGATTTCAGAAATCGAAATAGTACAAAAGTCCTATCCAAATCCGGCACCTTGAGTGCTTTTGAAGGTGCAATACATTCCCATATTCGGCTATCATACGAACCGGTTGTGCCATATTTGCAATGTACGGAGGGGTGGAAATGTACGAGTCAGAATCGTTTAAAAAAATTGCAGCAGTTGTACTGATCTTGTTGTCAGGCGGTGCGTGGATTTATCTGGACATGTGGAACGAACAGGAAAAACAGGCCGCGATCCAATTACACCGAGAGATGCAACAAGCCGGTGCGCAAGCCCGATCCAGAGTTGAAACCAAATCAAAATTCGAAACGCATATTCTGCTCGACCTAAACAATTGCAAGGCTGCCGCCGAAACAGCGAAGAACTTTTACCTGAGCCAGAATCAGAAACCCGTGTTGCAGAAAAAGACGTGTCTGCTCACCGTGCCGGATGTGATCGTAGAAGAAGCAGAAAAAATGGTGGCAACCGCCAATCAGGCTTGCCAAGCCAAATACGATGCCTATCTGCAGAACGGTGGATGGTAATACTCGACTACCGTTATTCTTTTACTTTAGGCAGTAGGCAAGTTGCCTCTTTGCATCCAAAAATAGAGAAATAGCGCCACCACACCACCAATAGAAGCGGGAACAAGGATACCCATATCCAGTTCCCGTCTTCTGTTAATGAGATCTCATCCCGCCACCACGCCAGCGTGACTTTGAACGCGGCGATCATCAACCCCAGCACCAAGATCAAACCCAACGGACGCAAAAGTGCCCGCCGCATGTCGTGTTTCATTTTGCCCGCCCTTCGTGTAAATCCACCACATTGGTCAAATTCGCCCCACGACTGTGATGCGGCAACTCCAGGTAATGTCGGGTTTGCATCTCGGTCAATCGACTAGAGATCCGTTGAGATTCGCTATCGCTCCTGCCCGCTTCATACAAACAATTTATCTCGACCTCGAATGAAGCCACGAGCTTGACATGGTTGTCGTACAGCACATCGATTAACCAGGTAAAGCGTCTCGCCTCCGCACCATTTTCGCTGTTCAATTTCGGGATTTTTGACAGGAATAGTGTCGGATAGCGATGCGCGATCTCAAGGTAATCAGACTGGTCAAAATGTCCGCCGCAGAGTGTTATGAAATCGAACCACACCACTTCGCGTGTCACTCGTTTGACCGGTAGGCTTATATTTCGTATCTGAATGTTCTGAACTTCGGCCTGTTCCGCCGCCGTCAGGCGTTGGAATAACGACCCCATCTGTGTTTCACTCGCCGCACCGGCAGGCACCAGAAACAAGGGATCACGCGCCATTTGCATCATGCGGAAATCGGAGTCGCCGTCGAGATGTAGTACTTTCAATTCGCGCTTGAGCATGGCGATCGCGGGTAAGAAATTTTGCCGCTGTAATCCGTTCGGATAGAGTCCATCCGGCGGATAGTTGGAGGTGGTCAGCAACACCACGCCGCGCTCCAGCAACGCGCCAAGCAAGCGCCCCAGAATCATCGCATCGGCGATATCGTCCACATGAAACTCATCCAGACACAACAAGCGGGTGGAATGTTCGATGCTGTCGGCAAGAGCCATCAACGGATCCGGCTCATGCGCAAGCAACTTCATTTCATGGTGAACCTCAGACATGAAGTTGTGAAAATGAATACGCCGTTTGCGGCGATAAGGCAAACAGGCATAGAAACCATCCATCAGAAAAGTCTTGCCGCGCCCCACTCCGCCCCAGATGTACAAACCTTTTGGCACATCCGGACTCAGCAGACTGCGCCCGAGAAATTGATTACGTTTGTTTTTGAATTCGACCAGCTGTTGCCACAGCGTCTGCAACTCATCGATTGCGGAGAGTTGGCGCGCGTCACAAACAAAACCTGCCTTGTCGCACGCATTCTGATACCAGAACTTCGGGCTGATTCCGTCATCCAGCGAAACGTCCTGTTTCATTCGGTGACCTCGATGAACTCCAGTGCATTCTGGTCGGCATCGCGGCAGAAAATCGCGCGTCGCCCGGACTGGCTTTGCGTATAGGGCACGCCTGCCGCATCCAGTTTTTTCATCAATTGCGGCAAATCCTTCACACCCAACGCCACATGCCGGTCGCGTCCGCCGTGTGCCGGTCTGACGATTCCCGCTTCGGGATCCGGCAACTGCATCAAGTGAATTTGCTGGCCGTGTGCAACGTCGTACCACACGCCCTCGAAACTCATTTGCGGACGCTTGGAGTCGGGGCGCAAATCCAGCACACCCTCGTAAAAAAAGCGCGCCCGTGCAAGATCTTGAGTGATGAACGTAACGTGATGGATACCGGTGATCATCACATTTTCACTGGAATCACCTTGCTCGCCGCCAACTTGGCACGAACTCTCGCCTCGTCGGTATCTTTGCCATTCGCCAGTGCCACACCCATGCGGCGCTTCACAAAGGCTTCCGGCTTACCGAACAAGCGCACATCCGATTCCGGCACGCACAACGCTTCATCCACGCCTTTGAAGGCGATGCCCCGCACGTCCATCTGGCCGTAAATCACGGCAGAAGCACCCGCCGCCCTGAATGTGACGTCCACTGGCAAGCCGAGAATTGCGCGGGCATGCAACTCGAATTCATTGAAGCGCTGGCTGCACATCGTCACCATGCCGGTATCGTGCGGGCGCGGACTGACTTCAGAGAACCACACTTTGTCGCCCTTGACGAACAGTTCAACTCCAAAGATGCCTAAGCCGCCCAAATCATCTGTGATTTTTTGCGCGATGTTACGCGCGCGTTGCAAGGCCAGTTCCGACATGACCATCGGTTGCCAGCTTTCGACATAATCCCCCTGCACCTGCACATGGCCGATGGGTTCGCAGAAATGCGTCGCGATGCCGCCATTCGCACCGACAGCACGCACGGTGAGCAGCGTGATCTCGTAGTCGAAGTCAATGAAACCTTCGACGATGACTCTGCCCTGGTTCACGCGCGAGCCACTGGCAGCGTAATCCCATGCGGCCTGCACTTCATCGGCGCTATCCACTTTCGACTGGCCTTTGCCGGAAGATGACATCACCGGTTTGATGATGCACGGATAGCCGATCACGTCGATGGCGGCGCGCAATTCGTCCAGACTGTCGGCGAACCTGTAGGGCGAAGTCGGCAAACACAAAACTTCAGCGGCCAAACGGCGGATGCCTTCACGGTTCATGGTGAGCTGCGCCGCACGGGCAGTAGGAATAACGCGTGCCAAACCTTCGCTCTCAATCTGCAGCAGCATGCCGGTGGCGATGGCCTCGATCTCCGGCACAATAATGTGCGGCTGTTCTTTTTCGATGAGCGAGCGCAGTGCAGCACCGTCTGCCATGTTGATGACATAGGCACGATGCGCCACCTGGTGCCCCGGTGCATCCGCATACCGGTCCACCGCGATGACCTCCACCCCCAGTCGTTGCAGCGCGATGATGACTTCTTTACCCAGTTCGCCGCTACCCAGCAACATGACTTTGGTGGCGGAGGCTGTCAGCGGGGTACCAAGAACGATAGGTTTCATGTGCGAGGAACTTTGATTTTGGGATACCTAAAATTATACACAGCGGAGTAAGATGACCGCTCTGTTTTACCAAGCGGGGAACTTATCATGACGAACATCGTGCAATTGCTGGGAGATGAAGCGGAACCGTTGCTGGCACACCGTTGTAGCGGCATCCCCAAGGAGTCAATACACCTGCCGGGGCCCGATTATGTGGACAGAGTGGTTGCCATCAAAGACCGCAAACCCGGCGTATTGCGTAGTCTGCAAGCCTTTTACGGGCATGGCCGCTTGGCCGACAGCGGCTATCTTTCTCTGCTGCCGGTGGATCAGGGCGTGGAACATTCCGGCGGCGCGTCGTTCGCGCCCAACCCGATGTATTTCGACCCGGAGAACATCGTCAAGCTCGCCATCGAAGGGGGTTGCAACGGCGTGGCTTCCACGCTCGGCGTGCTGGGTGCGGTGGCCCGACGTTATGCGCACAAAATCCCGTTCATCGTAAAGATCAACCACAACGAACTGCTCACCTACCCCAACATTTTCGACCAGACCCTTTTCGCCAGCGTGGATCAGGCGTTCGACATGGGCGCCGTGGCCGTCGGTGCGACGGTATTCTACGGTTCGGAACAATCACGCAGGCAGATTCAGGAAGTATCCGAGGCGTTCGAACATGCGCATGAACTGGGTTTGGCAACTTTCCTCTGGGCCTATTTGCGCAATCCCGCTTTCACCACCCCGGACAAAAATTTCCACGTCGCCGCCGACCTCACCGGGCAGGCCAACCACCTGGCCGCAACCATCAACGCCGACATCGTCAAACAGAAAATGGCCGAGAATAACGGCGGCTATAACGCCATCAAGTTCGGCAAAACCAGCCCCAGGGTGTACAGCGAACTGACCAGCGACCATCCGATCGACCTGGTGCGTTATCAAGTCGCCAACTGTTACATGGGGCGCGTCGGCATGATCAATTCCGGCGGTTCCTCGGGCAAAGATGATTTGCATCAGGCGGTGCGCACTGCCGTTATCAACAAACGGGCGGGTGGCATGGGACTGATCTCGGGACGTAAAGCTTTCCAGAAACCAATGCAGGACGGCGTTGCGCTGTTGAACGCGATCCAGGATGTGTATTTATCCAAGGAAGTTACGGTGGCATAACATCACAAAATCACGGGAGGCTCGAATGTCAACCAATTTTGCCCAACGTAGCGCGGTCTCAAACTACTTCATTCATGTTGTACTGGTTCTGACGGCAGGATTTACGTTCAGTTTGGCCGAAGCTGCGGGAGGCGAAGGCAAAGTATTCATCAACGGGAAAGCGCTGGATCGCGTTACCTTGGCACAGTTACAACAACTCTACCCGCAACCAATCGCACCCGGCCGTTATTGGTATGACCCCGTTTCAGGAGCCTACGGCGTCGAAGGAAAACCGGTCGCCGGCCAAATGTTACCCGGTCTTGCACTCGGCGGCGCGTTGCGCGCGAATGCTTCTCGCGGCACCTCCGGGGTATACATCAACGGTCGCCAGCTGACTTTCGGGGAAAAGGCTTACATCGAACAAGCCTGCCAGACTCCTGTTATGCCGGCACGTTACTGGGTTACTGCACAAGGCCTGGGTGGATACGAAGGCGCGCCAGCCAGTTTTAATCTCTTCGGGTTAATTCCCCGCTGCTTGCGGCGTAAGATGTTTGGATGAGCGAATAC
>CXWL01108419.1_pt1 | contig 39860 bp, 42 predicted proteins | sample 590931 | NCBI WGS metagenome assembly CXWL01 (sample SAMEA3498368, study PRJEB10139) | groundwater metagenome | biome: water well; material: biofilm material | place: Germany | collected 2015-04-27 | reverse complement strand
CAGCATTGCCACCACGCTGTAACTCCACGCCACGCCGACACCGAGCGCGATCAGGGTAAACATGTTGAGGCTGCGATTGACCACCGAGGCCCAACCGCGCTGGAAGATCGGCCAGCCACCCCACAGCACCACCGGCGTGGCCAGCGCAAATTCGAGCCATTGCAGAACGGTCATCGAAACAAAATCGGGTACGAATTGCGGCGCCAGATCGGAAACCATCGCCATGACGAATACCGGCAAGGCCAGCACCGCGCTGACCCAGAAGCGGCGCGTCATGTCGTTTAATTCGGCATTATCTTCTGTCGTGGCATTGCGCGATTCCAATGCCATGCCGCAGATCGGGCAACTGCCCGGCTCACTGCGCACCACCTCGGGATGCATCGGGCAGGTGTATTCGGTCGCACCTGATGGCCTAAGCGTAGGATTGACCGGCTCCAGTGCCATGCCGCACTTGGGACAATTTCCTGGTGCGTCTTGTCGTATTTCAGGATGCATGGGGCAAGTGTAGAGAGTGCCGGATTGTCTGGGCGGTGTTGCTTGCGGTGTCAGGTAGGCAGCGGGGTCGGCATTGAATTTATCCCTACAATTCTGTGAACAAAAGTAATGCCGTTCGCCCGCATGATCGGCTTGGGGCGTATCGTCGGCAATGGTGACCTGCATTTTGCAAACCGGATCGGTAGTCTTCGTCGTCATGGTGTTCACCTTTCGTTGTAATGCTTCATAGTTGGGCTGCAATACAACAGTTCATGGGACATCTTTGCCCGCTGCTGTTTCGAGCCGCTCCTTGAAATAGCGGAGTTCCCGAAATGTGTGGTCATAAACAGCCTGATGTCCGTTCAGACGTTTCTGGAAATACCAAAGGCAGAGTCTGCCCCATGAAGATTCCGGGAAGTCAATGTACACGTTATGTGCCACCCGAACACCTTCCTCGTCCTCAACCATACTGAGTACGCCGCCTTCCGGGAGTCGAATGGTGAATAGGCCACCAAGGAGGCGATAGGCCGCAGTCCCCGTCCAGAAAGCCAGTCGAGGTCGATCCATGTAATGAAAGCGACCGTGAAGAACTGCCTGAATGCCTGCGACGCTTTCACGCTGGACGAAGTTAACACCCATATGAGGCAAGTTATCCGGGCTGTCGAAGCGTAAGCCAAAGTGTTCGGTTGGATTTGATGCCGTCCAATTCGCTGGCTTGCGGGCGTAATCCCAAACTGCTTCAGGTGCGGCATGAATAGTGATGCTGGTATCAACGGCGAGGAACATGGTTGCGTTCTCCTTTGAAAAGTATCCTCATGCGGATGAAGCCGGTCTTGCTGCCCGGCATATGCATAGCGAATCCTATGGCCGGGTGTCGCAAAGTACGATGCTAGTGGCAGCCTTTTGTATTGTTGACTTCAAGGCTGTTGATCTCGCGTTCTTCCAGGTAATTGATGAATGCCAGTTTAAGGCCGCCTATCCATCCGCCACCGAGTTCTGTTCCTACCAGGGCAAGCTTGTTGGCAATCTGCTCGGCTGTTGCTTGCATCAGGTCGTACTGGATATCAATCTTGCCGCCTTCGATGCAGACACTGAGTATTCCCATCATTTCGAACAACTCGCGTTTCACCAGCGCCGACTGTTGTGCATCGAGTGGCTCTGCCAACACCATGCGCCGTTGCTTGATAACTTCTTTTCCCGTCTGCGCGGGCGATTTCTTACCGGGGTAACCCATATACAAATGCGGATTCGCCTGAAACCGTTCCTTACATTGGGCCGAACAGAACGCAAAATGGATGCCTGCATATTCGATGGGGAAGGATGCTGCTGGTACTTCCATGTGACAAACCGGGTCTTTGACTGTTTTATTCATGATGACTCTCCTTTATGTGAACTTGCGCTTCAGGTCAAAAACTGCGATGCCAAGCAAGATGCTCATACACCCCGGACCAATACGCCCCGATGCCAAAGCCAAACAATATTTCTTCAATTGGGAAAGCACCGATCATCACGCCGCTGAGCGCCGGAAGATTCCACACCCGTTCGATATAGCCGGGAGCCATCATTTCCAGCGCGGTTAGAAAGATTAGGTAAAACCCGGCAAACAACGCACCGCCGATTAAAGTTTTCCTAGCCAGATCGGGGCGGCACAGCACACAGGATGCCCCGCCGGCAAACAGTGCAGCTATCCCGGGATAAATTGGATTCCAGGGCAGAAAATACAGCGCAACGAACACCACAAATGGCGTGCCCAACGCCACGCGATGAAAGCGATGGCGCGGGCTGTGACGCTCGTTACCAGCCATTGGCATCAGGTGTTTCCTGGTCAGTGCGTTGTAAAGCACCGCCCCCACACCGCCGATACCGAAACAAAAAATCAGGCTTTCAATATCAAACCCGGTGCGCTGTGCCAGATCGAACAGGCTGGGCGGGTTCCAGTACTCCGGCACAAAAATCGGTTCGGTCAAACCGAATAGCGCGGTCAGCGAACTACTCCACCACATCACACGGCGCTGCTCAGGAACGGCTGCGTACAACATTCCCCAGGGAATGAGAAAAGCAAGCGACCAGACCAGCCAGATATATTTGTCTCCACCCGGAATCATTTCACATCACCTCTCTACGAAACTGAACGGGATAGTTTTGGAATAAATCTCGGGGTGCGGGCAGCATACTCACGCCACTTCTCTCCAAAGCGGGTCTCGGAATTTCCCTCCTCGGCATATGCCAGACGCACATAGACCCAAACCAGAATCGGGAACACCAGTAGCGTGATGATCGTCGCCCATTGCAACAAGAAACCGAACATCACCAGTACGAAAGCCACATATTGGGGATGACGAATGCGTGAGTAAGGCCCGGTAGTCGCCAACTCATTTCGTTGTACCGAACGGTAGAGCACCGGCCATGCGCTGGACAGCAGCCAGAAACCGCCAACGATGAAGGCCATGCTGAACATATGAAACGGCCCGAAGTGGGGATTGGATCGCCAGCCAAACATCATTTCAAGCAGATGCCCGGCATCGTGCGACAGCCAATTGACCTCTGGGTAATGACTCTGCAACCAGCCGGAGAGCAGGTAGAGGGTCAATGGGAAGCCGTACATCTCGGTGAATAATGCCACGATGAAAGCCGAATAAAGTCCGAGTGTGCGCCAGTCGCGTTGTGACTTTGGCTTGAAGAAACTGAACGCAAACAGGATGAAGAATGCAGAGTTGATGATGACCAATGACCACAGACCATAAGCGTTTTCCGTGGAGTTCATTTTTCGCTCCTTTTGCTATTTTCATCATGACTGCCATGTGTACCATGGTCGCCATGTCCGTGGTGCATGAACATGTGCATCAGCGGGCAGGCCAGCAACAGCAAGAATGGCAGCGCACCAAGCATGTGGGCACGGTGTTCGGCAAACAGGAAGAATGCAGCAATCGCCAGAAAGGCAATAAAAACCCAGTTGTATCCTCGCGGTACAGCATGCCGGTAGTACTCGGTATGTTCGTCATATTCCATTACGCTCTCCTTGAAGAAAATAGTTTCTAAAACTCCATAGACCTGAATGTTAGCCACTGCGGTAATAAGGCCTGCCTTCTTGAATCTAGACCTCCTCGTCAATATGCTCGGTCAGGTCGTCACCTCTTTATTTATGTCGTCGACGATCAATACCAGAACGCAAATAGACCAAGATTGGAAAGTGTTCAGTGCGGCGGAAGCAGGTCGGCACCCATTGCAATTATGAATACCAGGAAAGCTAGCGTCGTGCTCACCCAGAAGCGCCGCGTCATGCTGTTCAATTCAGCGTTGTCTTCCGTCGGAGCGTTGCGCGGCTCTAAAGCCATGCCGCAGATCGGGCAGTCTCCGGGTTCGCTGCGCACCACTTTCGGATGCATCGGGCAGGTGTATCCCTGCTGCCAGCTTGGTCGGCGTGGCGGCTTGGTTCACTTCCGCTTTGATGTATGCATCAGGATTCGCCTGAAATTTTCCCATACAGTGGCTTGAGCAGAAGCGGTATTCGTGGCCCGCATGCTCCAGATGATGCGGCTTGTCGGCGGCGACCGTCATGCCGCACACCGGATCTTTGTGGGCAATATCCTCCTTAACGCCTAGAGTTACTTCAGATGAATTGTGGGACATTTTGATTCTCCTTTCAGCAGGCGTAACCGTTGCAGTTTTCGGCGTACACTTTTTTGCCCAAATCAACCTGGGACTGGGTGTACCACCTCCCGTCCACCTTGGGTTCGTCGCTGCCCTGCTTGCAACCGGCAAGCGGCAGGCACAAACATAATAGCCACAGACCTTTATTCATTTCCTGCCTTGCTCCCATTAATCATGGTGACAATGCGTGCCGCTTGGCTTGCAGCAAGCACCGTGACGGTTGGCGAAGAAGTTGTATAAAGGCACCCAGATCAGCGCGAGGTACCAGCCGTAGCCGTAGCTTTCGACCACTCCCAGAAAAAAGCTTTGCCAACTGATCCACTCGAACCCCGGTAACAGTTTGCGCCATGCTTCATACATTGCGTGCTGCGGGAATGCCAGATCGAACGCCACGCAGAGCGTAAACGTGATCGCCAGAAACAGGCTGGTCGCATGACCGACCGCCGTCAAAGAAATCCCGTGTTTCATGATTGCTCCTTTCCCGAATACTGTTGCGGATTAGCGTCGAATTTGTCGAGGCAGTTTCTTGAGCAGAAGCGGTACGGCTTGCCCTGATACACCTTCGTGTAGCCGCTATCCGCAGATACTTGCATGCCGCATACCGGATCGGTGTCGTCGCCTTCTGCCGCCGTGTGCTGCCCGTGCCCGCCGTGTCCGCCATGCACCATGTGTGCGCCGCAACCGAAGCGCATCATCACGTAGAAGAAGACCGCGAAAAGCAACAATGAGAATAGTCCATCCATGATTTACTCCTTTCTTGATCGCAAACTTTCACACAAAAGTTTCACCCGTCAATTGTGCTCGCGGGAGGGCGCCTGATGCGTGATGGCGGCATCCTGCGTCACCATGCACTTGGCTTCCACCATTTCGCGTAGCGTTTTTTCCTCCGCCAGAAATGCCTGCACCGCCAGCGGATCGAATTGAATTCCTCTCATGCTTACAATTTCGTCACGCGCCTGCTCGAACGAAGCGCCTTTACGGTAAGGACGGTCTGAAGTAATCGCATCCAGTGTGTCGATTACCGCAAACAGTCGCGCCCCCAGACAGATTTGTTCGCCGCGCAGTCCGCGCGGATAGCCGCTGCCGTCGAAACGCTCCTCGTGGCTGAACACGATTTCAGCCGCATCTTTCATCCCCGGAATTTGCGCGACGATGTGATATCCCTTTTCGGGATGCGTCCGCATTTCCTGCCACTCGGCATCATCGAGCGCGCCATGTTTCAACAGAATCGCATCGGACACGCCGATCTTCCCGATGTCATGCAGCAGCGCGCCCCAGTAAACATGTCGCAGTTGGTGCGGGTCGGTGATGAAGCGGCGCGCCAGCACTAGGGTATGGCAGGCCACCCGTTTGGAGTGGTCGCCGGTTTCATGCTCGCGTATATCCAGAGCCTCGGCCAGTGCATGTGCGAAGGCCGCGTCTGCCCGTTCCAAAATATCAGTTTCCGCATTCATTCCGCCCCCTCCGACTTCAATCCAAACCCAACACTACCAGTATTTTTTAAAGTGTTCGAATATCCAATCGTTTGGGGAAACTAGTAGTCTGGGTTGTCGAGATGCCGCCAACCCAGACTGCCTATGCTCAATTGCGGCTATAACTTGCCCTCAGCCAACAACTGATTGATTTCCGCTTCTGCGGCCAGCCAATTATCTACATCACAACATGGGTCGGCTTTGTTTTTCTCGGCGATGTAATAGGCAGCAACCTCAATGCAGTGCTGCCGTTGCTCTCCATTCAGCCCGCTATCGTTCCCGGATTTGCTGCATTGTGCTTCGGTATCGTTTTCGGCTTTGTTGCACTTTGCTTCGGTACTTTTGCTCATGGTTTTCCCCTTGCATCGTATTTGCTTGAATGAAGGCATATCACTTCAACCTTCCCATGTACTGCTGTACCTGCATGCTGCTCATGCAGGCTGCGCAAACGTTAAACCCATGTGCGGCACACAGGTCAATCTTCAATTACAAAATTTTCAATCAGGTGGCAGATGGCATCCCCGTCCGGCATTCCATCGGGCATATGCGCCCATTGCGCTACCGCCTGTTCCATGCGCGCCTGCAGTTCCATCAACTCCTGTAGCTTGAGGCGATTCTCCTGAAGGCGCTGCTGCATGATCTGCCGCACCTGCGGACAAGGCGAGTGACCACGACTGCTCTTCACCAGAATGTCGCTGACATCCGCCAGGCTGAACCCCATCAGTCGCGCCTTGCGGATAAACAACAGGCGGGCAAGATCGCTGCTGCTATAGCAGTTATAGCCGTTGCTTTCATCGCGTATAGGGACAATCAAGCCACTGCGTGTGTAGTGACGCACGGTGTCTAAAGTCACTCCGGCGCGTCTGGCGAGTTCTGAAACGGTCATGTTTATTGCTTAAAATACTTGAAACCGGCTGTCGGAAGATGCCGCCATGTTGCGCACGGGATCATTCATCATGATGTGTTCACTTATTGGTGATGGACAAATATGTCGCATAGACTCAATTGTTCATTTCAACTGCCATTTAAAGCTTCTTGGCGAAGCATCACCTGCCAGACGTATCTGCAATTCCACTGACGCTGGTTGCGGAGCAATCGCCTTGAAGCGCAACACGCCTTTGCGGTGATGGCCTCCCGGCGGCGCACCTTCCCACTCCAATGCCATGTATTGCTTCCCATCCGCAATGAGCACAGATGATTTGGCCAAATCATCGCTTAAGGTCTGGGTGTGGGTTTCCAGTACCACTCCAAAATCCCATGTTTTTGCTTCGCTCAAGATATTTTGCAATGTGGCCGTAACTTTTATTTTCCGCTCATTGCTTACTTGCGGTGCATACCCGTATTCCGCTGCGTTGCTCACCGCAATGACATTCGCCACTCCGAAGTCATGGGTGCAGTAATAAACGGCTATTGCCGCAAAGGCTAGGCCCATCAGAAGTTGGTTGCGCATTTTTTATGCTCCTTGGTAGCTTTCATAACCATAGCCGCGACATACACGATGCCGGCCGCGTTAAAGGCCAAGCCAAGCCAGAACAACTCGACTTGGTATTCTGCAACGATAGTGAGAAAACCCGTGACCCCCAGAATTGGCAATATGTTGACCAGGTAATGCGCGCAGCAGGAAACCATCGCGGCGGTAGAGGTCGTGCCGGATACCGCAACCACCTTGCCTGACGCACCATGTTGCCCGACGAGATTCTTGAGGTAGGTGTAAAGACCGACCTGAATACCGAAGCCCAACGCAAGGGGCACGATGAAATACCAGAATTTTGCGAATTGCTCGAGCGCAAAATCCATCCCGGAAATCAGGCTCACCACACCAAAATAGATGGCGAGCAATAACACACATCCGCCTATTCCAAATTGGAGCGGCCTGATGAACCCCACCGCCACTGCGACCGGCGATCCTTCCTCAAGTGCCATGCCGCACTTGGGACAACTGCCGGGTTTATCGCTCACGACCTCCTGGTGCATCGAACAGGTGTAAATGACACCGGACACAGGATTCTTGTGGGCAGGTGGTTCTGTGTATGTTGCCTCGGATGGATGATGTGTCATGTTAGCCTCCATTTAGCCTCCATGTAGTGGCGCATTCGCGCTATGACTCTTGACGACAGACAAGGCATTTGCCTATCAGGTTATAGCAGACGGCAAACAGCATGCCGCTCAGGAAGGCTGTCAGCGAGACGCCGAACAAACCGTATGCGAGTCCGCCAACTGTCCATTCCTTGCTGCTTTTCAGTACGCTCAGATCCAGTCCGTGAACCCATGCATTTACGAAATTGACCATGCCGTCCGGGAAAAGAAAAACAGCTGCCGTGCAAACGAGGCTGATGACTGCTGCCGTTAATGCCAGCGCACTACCCGTGCGCCAAGGATTGAGTTTGTCCATGATCCGATCTCCTTAGGCTACGTTCAACGTTATGGTTCAGTGGATTCTTTGGGTGCGACCGCCGGTGGCGTATCTGTCTTTATCAGTTGCGCAGCTTCTGCCGGTTTTTCTGCATGACCACCGCCATGTCCCATCATGCCCATGTGTCCGTCTCGCAACAGAACAATAGCCAGCATCACGACCATTATCACCAACATCACTTCTCCTTTTTGGTACCGCTTCATCTTTCCTGCTCCTTCTTTCTGTTATGCATGAAATGAGTTATGCGCTCATGGTGCAGACTATTTGGCCGAAAATACGTGCAGCTCCTGTTTACTTAACCTTTGATTACCTGCGTTCGATTTTGACGATTACCCATACAAATTCCTCCGGTTTGGTTTTCCCCAGTTCAAACTGCACTGCGTCACCTTCCTTGAGGCCATCCAGCAGCGAGGCTTTTACTACGCTGAAGTCCATCATCATGCGCGACCAGCCGAGTGATTTGATCGGCTCGTGCGCCAGCTTGATGCGCAATTTCGCGCGATCCACGGACACCACCTTGCCCGTGCCTTGATGGCGGGTCTGTGCGGCTTCTTTTTTCATTTCCATGCCAGCCATCGGCTGAGCGGCCAGTGGCAGTGGTGCCGCGCCCGCCGACAATAGGGCGATTATCCCAATTAGTTTTTTCATTGTGTTCTCCATTCGTTGCCTTCCCGGGCATTTCCAACGACGCTCCGACCGCTGCCCGTTTACAGTCAGCTTGTTACCGCAGGTTATTCGATTGAAAATACATACGGCTCTGTTCCATCTTTCGGAACGGCATAGATGGTCAGCGTTCCTTTTTTCATTTCTCCCATGCCCGGCGAATTCATCGGCATGCCTGGCGCACTGATGCCGACAATGGCAGGTTTTTCTTTGAGAAGTTTGCGGATGGCGCTGACCGGCACATGCCCTTCGACCACATAACCGCCCACCAGCGCCGTGTGGCAACTGGCGATATGGGACATGCCATAACGTTTTTTGATGGTGTCCATGTCGGACTCATTTATCGATTTCACCGCAAAACCGTTTTCGCGCAAATAATCCACATACTTTTCGCAGCAGCCGCAGGTCGGGCTTTTGTATACCGTCATTGGAGTTGCAGCCTGTACTGTCCCTATACCTGCGATGGCAAGTGCCAAGGAAATCATTAGATGTTTAAGAATTTTCATGTTGTTCCTTTCCATGGTTGTTAGATGAAGAAATTGGCGTTGCCTTAATCGATTGAGATGTAAGCGCGCGTTGTTTGAACAAGGCATACAGCGCAGGAATCACGATCAGCGTCAATATCGTCGAGGAAATCATGCCACCCACCATCGGCGCCGCAATACGGCGCATGACCTCGGAGCCGGTGCCTGTTCCCCACATGATGGGTAACAGGCCAGCCATGATGGCGACTACCGTCATCATTTTTGGCCGCACCCGATTTACCGCACCTTCCATAACCGCTGCATAGAGATCGCCGGGTGTTGGCTCTAGCCCATCAACCTTGCGTTTTTTCTTGATCTCTTCCCAGGCATGTTCCAGATAGATCAGCATCACCACGCCGGTTTCCGCCGCCACGCCGGCCAGCGCGATGAAGCCCACCGCAACGGCAACGGACAGGTTGTAACCGAGCAGCCACACCAGCCACACGCCGCCGACCAGCGCGAACGGCACGGACAGCATCACGATCAGTGCTTCCGTCACGCGTCTGAAATTGAGGTAGAGCAACAGAAAGATGATCAGCAAGGTAAACGGTATGACGATTTTCATCTTGGCTGCGGCGCGTTCCATGTATTCAAACTGCCCGCTCCAGGTGGCGTAGTAGCCGGGCGGGAATTTCACTTTTTCCGTCACCGCTTTTTGAGCTTCGGCCACATATGAACCGATGTCGCGGTCGCGGATGTCCACGTAGATATAAGCCGACAGCAGCGCGTTCTCGGTGCGGATCGCGGGCGCTCCCTTGACCACTTCCACTTTGGCGAGCTGGCCGAGCGGAATCATCGCGCCGCCCCCCTCGCCCGACATCGGGATCGGCACCAGCACTTCGCGGGCGATCTGCTGGGGGTTGCTGCGCAACTCGCGTGGATAGCGGACGATCACGCCGAAGCGTTCGCGCCCTTCCACCGTCGTCGTCACCATCTCGCCGCCGAGCGCGGTAGAAATGACGTCCTGCAAATCGCCGATTGCCATTCCGTAGCGCGCCAGCGCTTCCCGGTCAGGCACAATATCGATGTAATAACCGCCGGTAATGCGCTCGGCAAACGCACTGGTGGTACCCGGGACATTCTTGACCACCGCTTCGATATCCTTGGCTACACGCTCGATTCCGTCCAGATCCTTGCCGAATACCTTGACACCGATCGGCGTGCGGATACCGGTAGCGAGCATGTCGAGGCGCGCCTTGATCGGCATGGTCCACGAGTTCGCCATGCCCGGAAACTGCAATGCCTTGTCCATTTCCGCGATCAGCTTGTCGATGTTCATACCGGTGCGCCACTCGGCCTCAGGCTTGAGATTGATCACCGTCTCGAACATCTCCGGCGGGGCCGGGTCGGTGGCTGTCTGGGCGCGCCCCGCCTTGCCGTACACGGATGCCACTTCGGGGAAGCTCTTGATGATCTTGTCCTGCGTCTGCAGCAACTCGGCAGCCTTGGTCATCGACATGGCAGGCAGCGAAGCGGGCATGTAGAGCAGCGTGCCCTCGTTGAGGGTCGGCATGAATTCGGAACCCAGCTTTGTCGCCGGATAAATGGAAATACCCAGCACCACCAGCGCGGCAACGATGGTCATTTTCTTCCAGCGCATCACTGCCGCAATGACCGGCCGATAAATCCAGATCAAAAAGCGGTTCAACGGATTCTTGGACTCCGGCATGATTTTGCCGCGAATGAACAACAGCATCAGCACCGGCACCAGCGTGATGGACAGCAACGCCGCGCCCGCCATCGAGAAAGTCTTGGTAAAAGCAAGCGGCGCGAACAGCCGACCTTCCTGCGCTTCCAGCGTGAACACTGGCAGGAACGAGACCGTGATGATCAGCAGCGAGAAAAATAACGCCGGGCCGACTTCCTTACACGCCGTCAGCATCGCTTCAAAGCGTGACTCGCCTTCCTTCAAGCGTTCCAGATGCTTGTGCGCATTTTCGATCATCACGATCGCGGCATCCACCATCGCGCCGATTGCAATCGCAATTCCGCCCAGGCTCATGATATTGGAATTCATGCCCAGTGCGCGCATCGCGATGATGGAGATCAGCACGCCGACCGGCAGCATGACGATCGCAACCAGCGCGCTGCGCATGTGCATCAGAAACACCATGCATACCAGCGCGACGATCAGGCTTTCCTCAAGCAGCGTGTGCTTCAAGGTTTCGATGGCGCGATGGATCAGATCAGATCGGTCATACACGGTTTGAATAGTCACGCCTTCCGGCAAGCCCGCAGACACTTCGGCAATTTTTCTTTTGACGTTCTCGATCACATCCAGCGCATTCTCGCCAAAGCGCGCCATGACGATGCCGGACACCACTTCACCTTCACCGTTCAGCTCGGTGAGGCCGCGCCGCTCGTCCGGGCCGAGCTCGACACGTGCGATGTCACGGATCAGCACCGGCGTGCCGCGTTCCGATTTCACCACCAGATTCTCGATGTCGCCCTTGCCGCGCAGGTAGCCTCTGCCACGCACCATGTACTCGGTCTCGGCCATTTCCACCACACGCCCGCCGACATCGCGATTGGACTCGCGAATTACCTGCGTGACCTTCATCAGCGGAATACCAAAGGCGCGCAGCTTCACCGGATCGACAATCACCTGATACTGCTGCACAAAACCGCCGACGGATGCCACTTCCGATACCCCGTGTGCCTTGGTGAGCTGATAGCGCAGATACCAATCCTGGATGGTGCGCAGTTCGGCAAGTGTCTTGTTCACGCCGATTACCGCATACTGGTACACCCAGCCGACGCCAGTCGCATCCGGGCCGATCTGCGGTGTCACGCCCTTGGGCAGTTTGCCAGCAGCGAAGTTAAGGTACTCCAGCACCCGCGAGCGCGCCCAATAAAGATCGGTGCCGTCCTCGAAAATGACATACACAAAGGATGCACCGAACACCGAAAAGCCGCGCACCACTTTAGATTTCGGCACCGAAATCATCGAAGTGGTCAACGGATAAGTGACCTGATCTTCCACCACCTGCGGAGCCTGTCCGGGGTATTCGGTAAACACGATTACCTGCACGTCCGATAAATCCGGCAAGGCATCCAGCGGGGTTTTGATCACGGCATAAATACCCGCCAGCGTGATGAACAATGTAGCAAGGATCACCAGGAAGCGGTTGCGCGCCGACCAGTCTATGATGGTGTTTAACATGTCAGTGTCCCGCGTGTGAGTTGCCGGAAGGCGCATCCGTCTTGACTTGAAGCTTGGTAATCACCCATTCACCCGGCTTGCGTTCGACAATTTCGAAGCTGATCGCGCTGCCAACTTTTATGCCGCTCGCCAGTGATGAATTGGCCAGTGCGAGATCCATCGTCATACCCGGCCAGCCCAGCGCCTTGATCTGGCTGTGTGTGACTTTGACCGTGCCATCCGCATTGAAGGCATTCAGCGTGCCTTCTGTTTGATACCCTACCGCAGCTGGTTTTGGCTGCTCTGCCTCACTCTGCGCACCATGCCCTGCATGTTCGTTGGTTGACTGGGTGGCATCCGCCGCATCTCCTTGCGACGCCACACCACCTTGAGCCGCGCCAAGCCCACCGAGCGCTGCCTTGAGATTGCTCTCGGCGTCAATTAGGAAATTGGCCGACACGACGACCTGTTCGCCTTCACCAACGCCATTCAGCACTTCTGCGTAATTGTCGCTGCGTTTACCCAAGCTGACTGAGCGTGGCTCGAAGCGCCCCTCGGCAAGCTGGACAAGCACAATGTGCCGCGTGCCGCTATCGATGACTGCAGAAACCGGTACGGTCAGCACTTTGTCTTTGTCGGCTACCGGTATCTCCACTTGGGCAAACATGGCAGGTTTCAGCAGCCCGCCCGGATTGGCTATTTCCAGCCGCACCGGAACGGTACGGGTTGCCGGATTCAGGGTCGGATAAATGTAGGTGATTACGCCCTCAAACAGTTTGCCAGGGTAAGCATTGATTTTCACCTTGGCCTTGGCACCCGTCTTTACCAGGGCGATATCCTGCTCGAAGATATCGGCTATCACCCACACCGAGGAAAGATCGGCAATCTGATACAACATTTCTCCGGGCATGAAGCGCATTCCCTCAAAAGTTTTTTTCTCCAGCACGATGCCATTCACTGGTGTATGAAAGGCATTAAAGGTCAGGCTATGCTTGGCCGTTCCGGATTCGGTCAATTCCTTTACCTGTTGCTCGGAAATATCCCAGTTCTTGAGGCGCTGCAAACTGGCCTCGGCAAGCTTTTGCATGCTCGCCCTGGTATCGCCGTCCGCATCTTTCAATGCCGCAACGCCTTGTACTGCAATCGCATACTCACGTTGAGCCGACACCAATTCAGGGCTATACACATCGAACAGTGCCTGCCCTTTTTTTACCGGCTCTCCTGTGGTTTTCACATGCAACTTTTCTATCCAGCCCTCAAACTTGGGCGCGATGTTGTGGATATTCCGCTCATTGATTTCCACCCTGCCCACGGCACGCATAGTTTTATCAAGCACTCGCATCACTGCCGGTTCCGCTTTCACTCCAAGTTTCTGTACCTTCTCGACGCTGATATTTACCTGGCCTGGGCCTGTCGAAGCACCGCTACCCGGCTTTTCCCCTCCTTCATACACCGGAACGTAGTCCATACCCATCGTATCTTTCTTGGGCACCGGCGAGGTATCGGGCAAACCCATCGGATTGCGGTAATAAAGGATTTTTGGCTCTTTCTTGGCAGCAACAACAGACGCCGTTTCAACCGGCGCTTGTGATGTGCGTGTGCCCAGCCAATAGCCACTTGCTCCCACACCCAGCAAAGCCACCGCGACGATAATTATTCCGGTAATCGGTTTCATAATTCTTCTCCCAGTAATCTTTCAATCTCTGCCAAACGCATCTGCGCGTCGGTCTGGGCTCTCAGAACTCCCAGCCTGGCATTCAGTATTTGCCGTGCCGCATCCAGCAGCGCCGCAAAATCCACCCTGCCGTTCTGGTAACCGGTTAACGCGGATTCATAGGTAACATTCGCTTGCGGCAACAGGCTGCTGAAACTCAGCAACTCGGTGCGCTGCGCCGCGTCAAGGCCTGACAGGTTTTCGCTCAGCACTGACAAGATGCGGTTGGAAGTTGCTTCCTTGCGTGCCTTGGCCGCTGCCAGCATGGCCTCGGATTCACGCTCCTGCGAGCGGCGAGACTCTTGCTGCAACGGAATATTGAGTTCGACCATCACGCCCCATTCGCGCACCGCAGTGCCGGACTGTGTCGGAGAGATACCCAGCGTAAAATCCGGGTAACGGTTTTTGTAAGCAAGGTCACGATTTTTCTCAGCCGCGTTAATACCCGCCTCGTCCACAAACAAATCCGGGTTGTGTTCGCGAATACGATTTTCCAGTACCGCATAGTTTTCCAAACTGGCGGCTGCTGGAATGCTGCGCAAACCTTGCGGAGCGGCAAGCGGCATGGTTGCCGGGCGCGACAACAAAGCATTCAGCCGCGCCTCAGTTTGTCGTTTGGTATTGTCCAGCGCGACCAGTTCGGTTTTCATGGCTGTTTGTTCAACTTGCGCGCGCACCGCGTCTTGCTGCGCAGCAAGCCCGTTGGCATAACGAACCTGCGCAACTTTCTCCATCTGCACCACCAGATCGAGCAGGTCGCGGGTGATTTTCTGGCTGCCCGCAACGTAGTAATACTGTGCGTAAGCCGACTTGATTTGCATTGCCAATTCCGCCCAGGTTGCGGCGGTTCGTCCCTGTGCCTGGCCTACTACGGCCCCGGCTGCTTCCCGCTTCAAATCGCGTTTGCCGAACCAGGGCACGCTCTGCATCAGCAGATAGCGCGTGCCGCCGACCTGCGACGGGAGCAGGCGCGGTCCGGTCGAACCCTGATTGGTGATGTCCATCAGCTCTGCGCGCAACACCGGATCGGGCAATGCCCCGGCCGGCTCGGCGCGTTGCTGCGCTGCTTCTGCCTCATAGCGAGTAGCTGCCAGTTCTGGATTGTGCTCGCGCGCATAGTCCAGCAATCCGCTGAGTTTGCTGCCCAGAGAGGGTTCTTCAGCGGCGCTGGCTGGCGTGGGCCAGAGCACACACAGCATCATGTAAATCGATAGAGATAGTTTCATGTTCCGCATCCTGTTGAAACTTCTAGCCATTCCACTAAGTGCGATAAAACATGCGCTAAGTGGCTGGTTATGTTGCAGTTGTAATGCAATCGGACAGCCGCATGCGGCTGCCGCACGGTGCGGGACGAGAATCAGACTATGGAAACTACAGACGGACTCGTCCCGCGTCAGGCGCGGGCGAGAGGAGGCGGAACGAGCGGGGCGGAAGTGACAGAGTGGAATACAACCAGATAGGGGGTGACCTCACTTATAGCAGCTTGCACAGCAACCAGTTGCGCGCTTGGTACAGCCAGGTAACCTGTGCAAGCCAGATGGCAGACACCGCAGGAGCTGCAAGAAGGAGTCTGCTCATCTGTTGTGGCGGGCATCTCTCCGTGATGCTGATGATGTTCACCCATGGCTTCGTGAGATATTGTCTGCGATGCAACGGCTTCATGGCATGCGCCACCCTGCTGTTGCATGGATACCGAGGCCGCCAGCGCGCTACCGTTGAAAAGCGGCAGCCACAGCAGCAGCAGGACGGCAATAAATTTTCTGGATAAGCGAAACATAAGAACAGTGTGGCAAAGAAGCAGGCGTTAGTCAATCAGCAGCGTACGTGATCCCATTTCCCGGGCAGGAATATATCCATTGTCAGCATCTTACGCTGGCGTTACAGTTAGCTTTATCCACAAACAAGAATAAGAGGTTCGACATGGCGATACTGATAACGGTGGTGGTGCTTGTAATTCTTCTGTTGCTGGCGTTCTACCGCGCATCCATCTGGAGTTGGCTGATCGCGATCAGCGTGATCGTGCCGGTGGTGGCGATTCAGAGCCGCATCTCCGACGACGCCCTGCAAGTGGTCTATATCTCGCTGACCGTTTTCGTGTTGGTGCTGGGCGTACCCTTTCTGCGTCGCATGTTGGTCAGCAGCTTCATCCTCAAGATCTTCCGCAAGATACTCCCGCAAGTTTCCCAGACCGAGCAGGAAGCGCTCGACGCCGGCACGGTGTGGTGGGATGGCGAACTGTTCAGCGGCCGCCCGCGCTGGAGCAAGTTGTTGGCCATGCCCAAACCCGCGCTCAGCGATGAGGAGCAAGCTTTCCTGGATAACGAAGTCGAGCAGTTATGCAGCATGATTGACGACTGGGATGTCACTCACACGCGCCATGATCTTCCGCCTGAAGTCTGGCAGTTCATCAAGGACAAAGGTTTCTTCGGCATGATCATCCCGAAAGAATACGGCGGGCTGGAGTTCTCCGCACAGGCGCACTCGGCGGTGGTGACCAAGGTGGCATCACGCAGTGGCACGGGGGCTGTGACGGTGATGGTGCCGAATTCGCTGGGGCCTGCTGAATTATTGTTGCACTACGGCACGCAGGAACAGAAAGACAAATACCTGCGACGTCTTGCCAAAGGGCTGGAAGTTCCATGCTTCGCGTTGACCGGGCCGTTTGCCGGATCGGATGCGGGAGCGATACCGGATACCGGCATCGTCTGCTACGGTGATTTCAACGGGCAGCAGCATGTGCTCGGCATCCGCGTGACCTGGGAGAAACGCTACATTACGCTGGCACCGGTGGCGACGCTGCTCGGCTTGGCATTCAAGCTGTATGACCCGGATCATCTATTAGGCGCGGAAACTTCGCGCGGTATCACGCTGGCGCTGATACCCACCGATACGCCTGGCGTGCAGGTCGGACGCCGTCATTTCCCGCTCAATTGCGCGTTCCAGAACGGGCCGACCACGGGCAAGGATGTGTTCATTCCCATGGATTACATCATCGGCGGCATGACACGCATCGGCCAGGGCTGGCGCATGTTGATGGAATGTCTGGCGGCGGGACGCTCGATTTCGTTACCTGCCAGCGCGACGGGCGGTGCCAAATTGGCGGCGCGCAGCAGCGGGGCTTACGGGCGTGTACGCAAACAATTCCACGTGCCGGTGGGCAAATTCGAGGGCGTGGAAGAAGCGCTGGCACGCATCGGGGGCAATACTTATTTGATGGATGCGGCGCGCAAGATGACCGCGCTGGCAGTCGATCTCGGCGAGAAACCTTCGGTCATCTCTGCCATCGTCAAATATCACTGCACCGAGCGCGGACGCGCGGTCATTAACGATGCGATGGATGTGCATGGCGGCAAGGGTATCTGCCTCGGGCCGGACAACTATCTGGGGCGCTCTTACCAGAGTGCACCAATCGGCATCACCGTGGAAGGCGCGAACATCCTGACGCGTAGTCTGATCATCTTCGGGCAAGGTGCGATACGCGCCCATCCTTATGTGCTCAGGGAGATCCAGGCGGCGCATGAGCAGAATAACAAGAAAGCGGTGCGCGATTTCGATGAGGCATTCTTCGGGCATATCAGTTTCAGCTTGAGCAATGGGGTGCGCACGTTGCTGTATGCCTTGTCCGGCGGGCGAATGATCGCGGTGCCGACAGGTCAACCCACACATCGTTATTACCAGCAACTTACCCGCTATGCGGCGGCCTTCGCGTTCGCTTCTGACATCGCCATGCTGTCCCTGGGTGGCGCGTTGAAGCGTCGCGAAAAACTTTCGGCGCGATTCGGTGATGTATTGAGCCAGCTGTACCTGTGCTCTGCCGTGCTGAAGAAGTTCGAAGACGACGGACGCCCGGAGGAAGACCTGCCGCTGTTGCATTGGGCGATGCAAGATAATCTGTTTCGCATCCAAGCGGCGTTCGACGGGGTGCTGCAGAACTTCCCCAATCGTTTCTTTGCACTGTTGATGCGCATGCTCATCTTTCCGCTGGGTCAATGTCGCAGACCGCCCTCGGATGAACTGGGGCATCGTATCTCGGCCTTGTTGATGAAACCCGGCGCGGCGCGCGATCGTTTGACGGCGGGCATGTATCTGCCGAGCGACGAGAACGATGCATTGGGTGCGTTGGAAGCCGCGCTGACCAGCACATTGGCCTGCGAACCATTGCAAGCCGAGTTGGAAAAGGCGCGCAAGGAAGGCAAACTCAAGGCGCGCGAAGAATTGCAGCTGGTCGCTGAAGCGCGCGACAAAGGCATCATCACCCCGGAACAGGCGTTGCAACTGGAGCGTGACTACGCGCTGCGGCGCAAGGTCATCATGGTGGACGACTTTGCGCCGGAACAACTGAGGGCGAACGGGTGACCAGCCTGCGCGACAAGGTGATTTTCATCACCGGTTCCAGCCGCGGTATCGGTCGTGAGATTGCGCTGCGCTGCGCGCGCGATGGTGCAAAAGTGGTGATCACCGGCAAGACGGTGGAGGCGCACCCAAAACTGCCGGGAACTATCCATAGTGTTGCCGCAGAAGTAGTGCAGGCCGGAGGGCAGGCGCTGGCAATCCAGCTGGATGTGCGCGATGAGGCAGCTATCACTGCCGCGGTCGAGCAGGCGGCGGCACATTTTGGCGGTATCGATATTCTGGTCAACAACGCCAGCGCCATCAGTCTTACACCCACTTTGCAGACACCGGCCAAACGCCTCGACCTGATGTGGGATGTGAACATGCGCGCAACCTTTCTCACCTCGCAGGCCTGCATCCCGCTTCTCAGGATGGCGGTTAATCCGCATGTGCTGATGCTGTCGCCGCCGCTGAATCTGAAGGCAAATTGGTTTGCGCCGCATGTTGCTTACACCATTTCCAAATTCGGCATGAGCCTATGTGCGCTGGGTATGGCGCAGGAATTCGCCGGAGAAGGTATCGCGGTGAATTGTTTGTGGCCGCGAACTACAATCGCGACGGCGGCCATCGAATTCAATTTCCCCGAAGCGATTCTGCGCGCTTCGCGCAAGCCCTCTATCGTGGCCGATGCGGCGTATGCCATCCTGCTGCGCAACAGCGACACGTGCAGCGGCAATTTTTTCATCGACGAAGATGTATTGCGCGAGGCAGGGGTGACTGATTTCACACAATATGCTGTTGATCCAGATGTTCCGCCGTTCAAGGATTTGTTTCTCGACTAACATTTCAATACAGGGAGAAGAAAATGACGAACCACCGCGATGATGTGATCACCCCCGAACAAGCTGTCACCTTGCATGGTTTGTTTCTCGAACGAGCCAAGCGAACGCCGGATACGGAAGCTTATCGATACTTCGATACTCCGCGTGCACAGTGGGTCTCGCTGACCTGGAAACAAATGCGCGAGCAGGTTGCGCGCTGGCAAGCTGCGTTGGCGAAAGAAGGCTTGGCGAAAGGCGACCGCGTGGCCTTGATGCTGCGCAACTGCCCGCAATGGGTGATGTTTGATCAGGCGGCGATGTCGCTGGGGCTGGTAGTGGTGCCGCTGTACACCGTGGATCGGGCCGAGAACATCGCCTACATCGTCAACGATGCACAGGCAAAAGTGCTGTTGTTCGAGACGGCGGAGCAATGGCAGGAATTGAGCGCGGTGCGTGACAAGATGGCTTGCGTGCAGCGCTTCGTGTCGCTGGACGAGTTCAGGAACGATGAGCCGCGTTTGATCTCTGCGGTGAAGTACCTCCCTCCCGGTGCAACATTGCAAGCGCCTGTTCCCTGTCAAATCGGCGAACTGGCCAGTATCATTTACACCTCGGGCACCACCGGCAAACCGAAAGGGGTGATGCTCAGCCATAACAATATGCTGAGCAACGCGCATGCCGCGCTGGATACCTTTGTCGTGCACTGCGACGATCTATTCCTTTCCTTCCTGCCGCTGTCGCACACTTTCGAACGCACGGTCGGTTATTACCTCGCTGTCATGACGGGTGCGACCGTGGCTTACGCGCGGTCGATTCCGCTGCTGTCGGAAGACCTGCAAAATATCAAGCCGACCATTCTGGTGTCCGTGCCGCGCATCTACGAGCGTGTGTATGCGGCGATCAGTGCCAAGTTGCAGGAGGGGTCGCCGCTCAAGCGCAAACTGTTCAAGCTGGCGGTGGACACGGGTTGGGATCGCTTCCTGCAAGAGCAGGGACGCGGGGGGTGGAAGTTCTCGTTCCTGCTGTGGCCGTTGCTGAACAAACTGGTGGCGCAGAAAATTCTGAATCGGCTGGGTGGGCGTCTGCGCACTGCGGTCAGCGGCGGTGCGGCACTTGCGCCGGATATCTCGCGCATGTTCGTCGGTCTCGGATTGCCGGTGGTGCAGGGCTATGGTCTGACCGAAACCAGCCCCATCGTGACTGGTAACAAATTGGAGAACAATTTCCCGGATAGCGTGGGGCAGCCGATACGCGGCGTGCAGGTGAAGCTGGGCGAGCAGAACGCGTTGCTGGTGAAGGGGCCGAACATCATGATGGGTTATTGGAACAACGAAGCGGCGACGCGAGCCATGATCGATGCAGGTGGCTGGTTGAATACGGGCGACATTGCCCGCATCAGCGAGACCGGACACGTCTATATCACCGGACGGCTGAAAGAGATCATCGTGCTGGCGAACGGCGAGAAACTGCCTCCCGCCGATATGGAATCCGCCATCCTGCATGACAAGCTGTTCGATCAAGCGATGGTGTTTGGCGAAGGCAAGCCCTATATGGTTGCGCTGTTGGTGCTCAATCCGGATGCCTGGAAAATTTTTGCGCAGGAGGTTGGTGTAAATCCCGACCATCCCGAAGCCTTGAGCGACAGCCGCGTCGAGCAGCAAGTGTTGCAGCGCGTGGCCAAACTCATTCATGCCTTCCCCGGCTATGCCAAGATCAACCGTGTGTTGTTGCTTAACGGACCGTGGACGATCGACAACGGGCTGATCACGCCGAAGTTGAGTTTGAAACGCAATAAGGTGGTGGAGAAATTTGCCGCCGAGATTGCCGATCTGTATGAAGGTCACTGAGCAATGAACGAACCCGCGACAACATTACCTAAACGCGAACCGACTATCCGTGTGGCGGCAATGCCGTCCGATGCCAGCTATACCGGCGATATCTTCGGCGGTTGGTTGATGGGGCAGGTGGACATCGCCGGCAGCATCCCCGCCGTGCATCGCGCCAAGGGGCGTGTGGCAACAGTGGCGGTGAATTCTTTTGTATTCAAGCAGCCCATCTTTGTTGGCGATGTGGTGAGCTTCTACACCACGATACTGAAGGTCGGCACGACGTCGATCACCGTGGATGTAGAGGTTTATGTGCAGCGCGACCCCGCCAACCCGACCTGTCATAAAGTGACCGAAGCGACGCTGACCTATGTTGCAGTGGGCGAAGATCGCAGGCCGCGCCCGCTGCCGCCGGAAGATAAAAACATGTAGGTCGGGTTAGTGCAGCGTAACCCGACATGCCAAACAGGAGAAAACAGATGAGCGAAAATTTGAAAATCCGCAAAGTCGCCGTTCTCGGCGCGGGTGTGATGGGCGCGCAGATCGCCGCGCATCTGGTCAATGCCAATGTCGAGACGTTGCTGTTTGAGCTGCCCGCCAAAGAGGGCGATCCCAACGGCAATGTGAACAAGGCGCTGGATGGGCTGAAGAAGCTCGACCCCGCGCCCATCGCCAGCCCTTCCAAAATCACTTATATCCAGCCTGCCAATTACGACCAGCATCTGGAGCATCTGCGCGAATGCGACCTCATCATCGAGGCCATCGCCGAGCGCATGGACTGGAAGTCCGACCTGTATCGCAAAGTCGCACCGTACGTGGGTGAGCACACCATCTTCGCCAGCAACACATCGGGGCTTTCCATCAATCAACTGGCACAAGCGTTCCCCGAACATCTGCGCCACCGTTTCTGCGGCATCCACTTCTTTAACCCGCCGCGCTACATGCATCTGGTCGAACTGATCCCATGCACTGCAACCGAAGCGCCGCTGCTCGATCAACTGGAGACCTTTCTTGTCTCCACGCTCGGCAAGGGTGTGGTGCGCGCCAAGGACACCCCCAACTTCATCGCCAACCGCATCGGCGTGTTCTCGATGCTCGCCACCAAACACCATGCGCAGGCGTTCGGCCTCGGCTTCGACACCGTGGATGCGCTCACCGGACGCTATCTCGGACGTCCCAAGAGCGCGACCTTCCGCACGCTGGACGTGGTCGGTCTTGACGTGTTCGCACACGTGGTCAACACCATGCGCGAGAACCTCACCGACGACCCGTGGCACAAACATTTTGAGTTGCCGAGCTGGTTCAACTATCTGGTCGATCAGGGTTCGCTGGGGCAGAAGACCAAGCGCGGCATCTACCAGAAGATCGGCAAGGACATCCACGTACTTGATCTGCACACCAAGGAATATCGCTTGTCCGATGCCAAGGTGGACGACGGTGTAAAAGACATCCTGCGCGAACGCGACTGGGCGAAGAAACTCGCCGGACTGCGCAGCAACCCGCATCCGCAGGCGCAATTCCTGTGGGCGGTGTTCCGCGACGTGTTCCACTACTGCGCGCTGCAACTGGAAAGCATCGCCGACAACGCGCGCGATTTGGATTTCGCCGTGCGCTGGGGCTTCGGCTGGGACAACGGCCCGTTCGAAATCTGGCAGGCCGCAGGCTGGCAGCAAGTGGCGGGCTGGATCAATGCCGACATCGCCGCAGGCAAGGCCATGGCCGCCACGCCGTTGCCCGCCTGGGCCACCGATCCAGCGCGTGTCGCCGTACATAGTATGCAGGGTTCCTTCTCACCAACGCAAAATCAAATCCCTCCCAACCTCCCTTTGTCAAAGGGAGGAGTTGAAAACCAAAGCATGGGTGGTTTTAACCCCCCTTTGGCTGCGGAAGGGTCGCTGCGAAGCAGCGGGGAACCCTCCGGCGTGCCCCTTGCGGGTAAAAAGGGGGGCAGGGGGGATTTAGGCTCTTACCAGCCGCGCTCCACACTCCCTGTCTATCACCGCCAACTCTTTCCTGACCAACTGGTCGGCGAAGCGCGTCAATACGGCGAGACCGTGTTCGAGACCGATGAAGTGCGCATGTGGCACACCGGCGACAACATCGCCATCCTCAGTTTCAAGAGCAAGATGCACACCGTCAGCAACGAAGTGCTGGACGGCATCCTGCGTGCCGTGGATGAGGCGGAGTCACATTTCAGCGCGCTCATCCTGTGGCAGACCGAGCCGCCGTTCTCTGCAGGTGCCAATTTACTGCAACTGATGCAAGGCATGCAGGAGCCTGCACCTGAGGCAGGTATGTTCGGCAAGCTCAAAGGCGCAGTGAGCCGCGTCAAATACACCGCCGCCGGTGGTGGTGGCATGGGTGATCTGTTCAATGCCGCTACCGGCAATGTGCCCAAGGTGGAGGCTGTGGTCGCAAAGTTCCAGCAAGTCTCGATGCGCCTCAAGTATGCGCAGGTGCCCACCATCGCCGCAGTGGATGGTTTGGCGTTGGGAGGCGGTTGCGAATTTTCCATCCACTGCACACGCATCGTCGCCACGCTGGAAAGTTATATCGGTCTGGTCGAAGTCGGCGTGGGACTATTGCCTGCCGGTGGCGGCTGCAAAGAGATGGCGCAACGTGCAGCACAGGAAGCGCAACGTTTTGCCAACGACAACCGTATCGACGTCTTCCTTTTCGTGCGCCGCTATTTCCAGAACATCGCCTTGGGCGAAGTCGCCAAGAGCGCCGAACTCGCGCGCGAGATGGGCTACCTCAGGCAGTCCGACCGCATCGTGCTCAACCGCTTCGAGCTGCTGCACATCGCCAAGGAAGAAGCCAAGGCACTCAATGCCAGCGCCTACCGCCCGCCATTGCATCAGCGTCAGATCGCGGTGGCCGGACGCACCGGCATCGCCACCCTCAAAGCCGCGATGATCAACATGCGCGAAGGTGGTTTCATCTCCGAGCACGACTACAACATCGGCTGCCGTGTCGCCGAAACGTTATGCGGTGGCGATGTGGAAGCGGGCAGCTTGGTGGACGAGCAATGGTTGCTTGATCTGGAACGGCGCAACTTCATGGAACTGCTGGCGACCGAGAAGACGCAGGCGCGGATTGAGCATATGTTGAAGAATGGGAAGCCGTTGAGGAATTGATTGTCTAGCGTGCGGTGAATTTATTGCAAAATAACTAAGTAATCCTGAGGAATAGTCTATGAATGACAGTCAACCGGACTTTGAGCCAACCCGCAGCTTCGCTTACCGATTCGTGCGTTATACAGTTCTGCCAGAAGTCACCAAGGAGGTGGCGAAGCTCGGGGAAGCAAAGTTTTTGCTGCGCGAAATTGCCTGGCCGATCATCGACCGCCTATTGACCAAGGAACAGCAGGCAGTACGCGTTCTCAAAGCGAAGTCCGAAGGCGATGACAGCATGTCAAGCATAGTCCGCTTCTACGTCAATTTTCTTGCCAAAGGTCTCGATCTCTACGAATCGCTGGGGGAAGGATATTTCCGCGCTTATACGGAATCCGAGATATCCGAAGACGACATGGTGGATGCAGCGATCGACAGCGGCGATGAAGAGGCAAGTGAATTCGAAGGGTGGATCTATGCGTTTAGTTTTCCATCTATCGTCAAGACCGATGGTGCATTCCCTATCAAAGTTGGAAAAACAGTTGGGGATGTTGAGAAACGTGTCGCCGATCAGGCCAAAGGCTCAGCATCTTTTGAGCAACCGATAATTCTTGGCCGGTGGCAAGTCCCGTAGGTCGGGTTAGCGCAGCGTAACCCGACAATTTGTTCCTCGCTCTGTCGGGTTACGGCCTGCGGCCTAACCCGACCTACGGGGAGTACGAGGACATTGGCGTTATACGAGGTCGGAGCGTTCGATGAGATACCGGCGTGCATTCGTTGAGGGCGGCTCATTCTTCTTTACGGTGGTGACGGAGAAACGGCGGCCGATATTTGCCTCGACGGAGGCGGTGGATGTCTTGCGGTCCGCATTTCGTTCCGTGCGAGCCTCCCGTCCGTTTGCGCTGGATGCGATAGTGGTTTTGCCGGATCACTTGCATTGCGTCTGGACGTTGCCGCCGGACGATGCGGATTTCGCCATCCGCTGGCGGCTGGTTAAAACGTGGTTCACCAAGCATTGCGATCCCGCGCTGCGTTCCATGCCAAACGCCAGCCAAGCGAGGCGGCGGGAGCAGACGCTGTGGCAGCATCGTTATTGGGAGCACATGCTGCGGGATGAACGGGATTTCCAGAGACACGTGGAGTATGTCCATTACAATCCGGTGAAGCATGGATATGCGAGTTCTCCGATGGCGTGGCCGCATTCCAGCTTTCGGAGGTATGTCGAGGCGGGGATATATGAGGCGGATTGGGGGCGGGGGCAGATGGATTTCGAGGGGGTTGGGTATGAATGAGGGGTGTCGGGTTACGCTGCGCTAACCCGACCTACGGAGTTGCCCCATTCTCAATTCTTGAAATGAGAAAATGCGATAGTTGATCGGAGGAAATTATGACCAGACAAGTCCAGGAAGCCTACATCGTCGCTGCCACACGCACGCCAGTCGGCAAGGCGCCGCGCGGGATGTTTCGCAGCACGCGCCCCGATGATCTGCTGGCGCATGTGCTGAAGAGCGTGCTGGCGCAGGCGCCGTCGCTCGATCCGGCCAGCGTGGGCGACGTGATCGTCGGCTGCGCGATGCCGGAGGCGGAGCAGGGCATGAACGTGGCGCGCATCGGCCTGCTGCTGGCGGGATTGCCGCACGGCGTGCCGGGCATGACGGTGAACCGCTTCTGTTCTTCCGGTTTGCAGGCGGTGGCATTGGCGGCGGATCGCATCCGGCTCGGCGAGACTGACGTGATGATCGCGGCGGGCACGGAGAGCATGAGCATGGTGCCGATGATGGGCAACAAGGTGGCGTTCAATCCCGCTGTCTTCGAGAACGAGCATGTCGGTATCGCTTACGGCATGGGGCTGACGGCGGAGAAGGTGGCTGAACGCTGGAAGGTGACGCGCGAGGCACAGGATGCATTCGCACTGCAGAGCCATCAGCGCGCCATCGCTGCGATCAACAACGGCGATTTCAAGGACGAGATCACGCCGTATCGCATCACCGATCATGTGGGAGACATGAGCTCGCGCGAGGTGAAAGTGAAGGCGCGCGAGGTGGCTCAGGACGAAGGACCTCGTGCCGATACTTCGCTGGAAGCACTGGCGAAACTGAAGACGGTGTTCATGCAAAAGGGCTCGGTGACGGCGGGCAACAGTTCGCAGATGTCGGATGGTGCGGGCGCGGTGTTGCTGTGTTCCGAGGCTGCGTTGAAGCGCTACAACCTCACGCCCATCGGCAAGTTCCTTGGTTTCAGTGTGGCGGGCGTGCCGCCGGAGATCATGGGTATCGGTCCGAAAGAAGCCATTCCGCGCGTGTTGAAGCAGGTGGGTTTGAGCTTGAAAGACATGGGCTGGATCGAACTCAACGAAGCCTTTGCCGCGCAATCGCTGGCGGTGATCGGTGATGTCGGCCTCGATCCTGCTATCGTCAATCCGCTCGGCGGTGCCATCGCCCTGGGCCATCCGCTCGGCGCGACCGGTGCGATCCGCACTGCGACGCTGCTGCATGGACTGCGCCGCCGCAAGCAGAAGTACGGCATGGTAACGATGTGTATTGGGACGGGCATGGGGGCGGCGGGCGTGTTTGAAGCTTTGTAAGGAACGGCAGGATTATTCATCCGTTCGTGGTTAAGTAGTGACTTAGCGCAGTGTCATCGCGCTTAGACAATACTTAGTAGTTCCATCAGAGCATGTCGAACCATGAATGGCCCTTCGAATCTCAGGGCGAACGGAGTTATTCGGTGTTTCGAAAAATGAGGGGACAAAAATGAAAAAAATATTGATGCTGGTATGCGGTTCGTTATTGAGCTGGAATGTGAACGCGCTGGAAGTGGCTGGCGTCAAGCTGGCTGAAAACGCGCAGGTGGGAAATACGAACTTGCAATTGAACGGCGCGGGCATCCGCACCAGGCTGTTCTTCAAGGTCTATGTGGCGGGGCTGTATCTGCCGCAAAAGCAAACTTCGGCGGATTTGATCATCGCGGATGAACATGAGCATCGTGTTGCCTTGCACATTATGCGCGACCTGAGCAGCAAGAAGTTGTTCAATGCGTTCAGCGAAGCGATCGAAGCAAACCACACGGGAGCAGAATTGTCCGCGCTGGATGGGCAACTCAAGCAAATGGCGAAAATCTTCGATGCGGTGAATGAAGTGAAGCCGGGCGATGTCATTACACTCGACTATCTGCCTGCCAGCGGTACGCAGATCAGCGTGAACGGCGCAGCGCGTGGCACCATTGAGGGCGCGGCATTCAACCGCGCCTTGCTCAAGATATGGCTGGGCAGCAAGCCGGTGCAGGATGATCTGAAGAAGGGCCTGTTGGGTGGTTGATGCGGTTAAGGTTCGAGCCGTTGGTTTGAACGAGGACGCACATTCATCCAAACTTGACCGCGCGGCACTCGGCGCCGCCATCCGTGCACAGGGTGCGGCATTCCAGGAGGCGATGTCGAGCAGCGACCACGTTCATTTGTTTTCCGATGTAGTGCTGTTCGTTACACCGGAGCAGGTCAAGCAGATGCGGGCAGTGATCGCGGCGGTGGAGGAGGTGGCCAGCGCGTCTGAACCGAATTCTGCACTTGGTGTGTTTTACGGCTACGACTTCCATCTCAACGACCCAGGCGCGCATCTCATTGAGATTAACTCCAACGCGGGCGGTGGTTTTCTGAATGCTTTGCTGATTGATAGTCAGCGTGAAACATCGTTGTATGGAACGGCAGTCGCTGAGGAAAATCTTGAGCAGGTCTTCATCGAGATGTTCCGCAACGAATGGCGCTTGGCGCGCGGTGATGCACCGCTCAAGACTATCGCCATCGTGGATGAACAACCTGAATCACAATATCTCTATCCCGAATTTCTGCTGGCGCAAAAGATGTTCGAGCGCGCCGGTATCACTGCACACATCGCCGACCCTTCTGCACTTCATGTACGCGAAGACGATCTGTATCTTAATGGGCAGCGCGTCGATCTGATCTATAACCGCCTTACCGATTTCGAGCTGCAACAGTATCCGCGTATCCGCACGTCTTGGGAAAAACAGCAAGTCGTGGTGACGCCGAACCCGGCGCATTACCGGCGCTATGCGGACAAACGCAAACTGGCATTGCTATCAGATGCTGACAGTCTGCGTACTGCGGGTGCGTCGCAAGCCAGTATTGACGCGCTTCTGCAAGGTGTGCCAGAAACGCGCATCGTGCGCGCAGAAGATGCCGAACAATGGTGGAAGGAGCGCAAAAAATGGTTCTTCAAGCCGGTGAGCGGCTACGGCAGCAAGGGCGCCTATCGCGGTGAAAAGTTAACCAAGCGCGTATTCGAGGAGATCATGCAGTCGGGCTATGTGGCGCAAAGACTGGTGTTGCCGGGTGAGCGCACGGTGAGTGCAGAGGGTGTGGAACCACAATCACTCAAATACGATGTACGCTGCTACGTGTACGACACCCACATTCAGCTTATCGCCGCGCGGCTCTACCAGGGACAGACCACCAACTTCCGCACGCCGGGCGGCGGCTTTGCGCTGGTGCGGGTGGTAGAGTAGTCGCGCGCTCATGCTTCGACAAGCTCAACACGAATGGAATGAGTTCTGATTATTGAGCCACACAAACCGTTCGTGCTGAGCTTGTCGAAGCATGGCGGTTTGTGCTGAGTTCTATGGATATGTTGATCACATTCCGCTCATCACGATCGGGATGCGTTGCCTGCCGAACTGTCTCTCGAACTTGCCGAAGTGTCCAGCGAGCTTCGCGCCGCAATGTGAGCATTCCCCGTTCTCGGTGACCGCATAGTCGTTGATGAGATGCCAGTCGCGCACGATGAGCGGCTGCCGGCAATTCGCGCAATGCGTGGTGCCGCCGGAAAGGTCGTGCACGTTTCCGGTATAGACATGCAATAGTCCTGCGGAATGGGCGATCTGTCGTGCTTCCGTGAGTTTGGCAGAAGGTGTGGCGGGAATGCCGGTCATCTTGTAATCCGGATGGAAGGCAGTGAAGTGCAGCGGCACATCCGTGCCCAACTCCCTGGCGATCCATTCGCTCATCCGGCCGATCTCATGCGCACTGTCGTTGAGTCCGGGAATCAGCAGCGTGGTCAATTCAACCCATACCTTGGTTTCCTGTCGCAGATAGCTCAGCGTGTCCAGTACCGGTTGCAGGTGCGCGCCGGTTTGTTTGACGTAGAACTCGTCGGTGAACGCCTTCAAGTCCACATTCGCCGCATCCATCTTGGCGTAGAACTCGCGGCGCGGCTGGTCATGCATGTAGCCTGCCGTCACCGCCACGGTCTTCACGCCAACATCGTGGCAGGCGTCGGCCACGTCCATCGCGTATTCGGCGAAGATCACCGGGTCGTTGTAGGTGAAGGCCACGCTCTTGCAACCGAGTTCGACAGCAGTATTCGCGATCGCTTCCGGACTGGCTTGGTCGGCGAGTTTGTCGAAACTGCGCGACTTCGAGATGTCCCAGTTCTGGCAGAACTTGCAGGCAAGGTTGCAACCCGCCGTGCCGAACGACAGGATGCTGCTGCCGGGATAGAAATGATTGAGCGGCTTCTTCTCGATGGGATCGACACAGAAACCCGAGGAGCGACCGTAGGTGGTGAGCACCATCGCCTCGCCGACGCGACCGCGCACGAAGCACGCACCGCGCTGTCCTTCGTGCAGCTTGCAGTCGCGCGGACACAAGTCACACTGGATGCGCCCATCATCAAGACGATGCCAATATCTGGCGGGGTATTGCTCGGCGATGCTGATCGGCTCATCCATGTTGTTCACCTTCGCGCCATTTCTGCACGGTGTAACGCGACAGCCGCATGTCGTTTGACCAGAAATCTTCCGGCAGACCCGCCTTGTTCTTCAGGTGCGCGATGAACGATTGCGGATCGGGCAATTGCGCCCACACTTGCGGTAAGTAAGTGGCGCGAAGGCGACCGTATTCCAAAATCACGCCATCCTTGCCGGGATGCAGTTGCGCCAGCGCATCCTGTTCGCTGCTGAAGAGGATAGGCTGCGGTGTGCTGAGCAAGGACACATCGACAAGCACGTCGGCGAATTCCTGTTTGCTGAGCGGATCGAAACGCGGATCGCTGAAGGCCGCTGCCAGCGCATTGTGGCGCACATCATCGATGAGCGGACGAATCGCTTCCAGACTGCCAATACAGCCGCGCAACTGGCCGTGCAAGGTCAGCGTGACGAAGGTCGCGCCGGGTTCTTCCAGCCAGGCAGTTCGCGGCAGATCGTGTGATACGAAACCGAGTTCCCTGGCGATGGCCGCACGTGCCAGGTGCAGCAGTGTCTGTCCCTTGTCAGTGTCGAACATGGGTATTCTCCTTGGTGAAGGCGAACGCCGCATAACCCACCACCTTGTCGCGCGTGCCCGCCGTGTCGCCGGAATTGCGCAGGTCGAGCAGGTGCGGCTTGAGATGATGCCGGCGCGCTGCAACGATCAGGCCGCTGATCGGAGTGGCGCCGCATGCTTGATCATGATTGATGGGCTGGAGCAGTTTGATGATGTCATTGACAGTCTGCCCGTCGACATACTGCGCGGTCGCGTAGGGCAGATAGTGCGACAGATCGGAACTGACGACGATCAGTGTCTCTTCGCCGCCCCATAATACTTCCAGCACTTCGGCGACTTCATCCGCCGTGGCCATGCCCACCGCCAGCGGCAACAAAGTGAAATCGTCCAGCACGCTCTGCAGGAACGGTAACTGCACCTCCAGTGAATGTTCCTGCGCATGGGCTTCGCCGCTGACAATGACTTGCGGAAGATGCGCGAGGGCGCGCATCGCTTTCGCATCCAGCATCACCCGCCCCAGCGGTGTGTCGAACGCTTCCGCATCCGGCAGGGCCAAGCCGCGCACTGCCACGCGATGCGCGGGGCCGAGCAGGACCACGCGGCGGATATGCGGCGCGAGGCCTTTCAGTGTGGCATAGGCATTGGCGGCAATCGCGCCGGAATAAATGTAGCCCGCATGCGGGACGATCAATGCTTTGGGGTTCAGGGACTGCGGGCGGGCTTCAGCCAGAAATCCCTGCACCTCATGCGTGAGCTGCCGTGGGTCGGCGGGGTAGAACGTTCCGGCTACGGCAGGCGGACGGACAGTGGACATGGTGACCTCCAATTATGACTGCCTGCAATATGTGGGCGAAAGCTGAAGAAACAAGGCTGTCGCAAGAATATTTCAGCCCAATAAATGCTTCACATGCTCGCGTTCGTCGAGCAGTTCCCTGTAGCTGTCCTGCATGTGTTTGCGCCCGAGTTCGCTGATCGGCAGGTCTTGCACGATGTAGTAGTGTCCGTTGCGGCAGGTGACTGGGAGGCCATACATCACGCCTGCCGGAATGCCGTAGCTGCCGTCGGACGGCACACTCATGGTGACCCAATCGTTGTGGTGCGAGTGCAGCAGCCAGTCGTGCATGTGCGAGATGGCGGCATTGGCGGCACTCGCTGCGCTGGACAGACCGCGCGCTTCGATCACTGCCGCACCGCGTTTCTGCACGGTGGGGATGAATTCTTTTTCGATCCAGTCGTGATCCTGCAGCACGTCCAACACTTTACGTCCGCGTATCTCGGCATGCGAAAGGTCGGGGTATTGTGTACCGGAGTGGTTGCCCCAGATAACCATTTTTTTGATATCGCGTATCGGCTGGAACAGCTTGAGGGCGACCTGCGCGATGGCGCGATTGTGGTCGAGACGCATCATGGCGCTGAAGTTGCGCGGATCGAGGTCGGGCGCGTTGTTCATGGCGATGAGCGCGTTGGTGTTGGCGGGGTTGCCCACCACCAGCACTTTCACATGGCGCGAGGCGACTTCGTTGAGGATGCGGCCTTGCTCCGAGAAGATGGCACCGTTGGCTTCCAACAGGTCTTTACGCTCCATACCCTTGCTGCGCGGGCGTGCGCCGACCAGTAACACGACTTCGGCATCGCGGAAGGCGACGCGCGGATCGTCGGTGGTGATGACCTGCTGCAACATGGGGAACACACAGTCTTCCAGCTCCATCGCCACGCCTCGCAACACTTGCTGCGCCTGCGGGATGTCCAGTAATTGCAAAATGATCGGCTGTTCGCGTCCCAGCATGTCGCCGTTGGCGATGCGAAATAACATGCTGTAACCGATTTGCCCTGCAGCGCCGGTGATAGCTACGCGGATGGGTGCTTTCATGCTGTTCTCCCGGAATAAATTTTGAAATGCAGAATGTTGGCGACATCATAGTCCTTTTGCTTTTCACCCGCCAAGCGTAGGTGTAGGATTGCGCCATTCGATTTTGGTAGCAGAAGAAATAGAAATGAATAAACCACGGCCCAAGCATCTCGCGCTGCACAAGATCAAATTGCCGCTTCCCGGTATCGTCTCCATACTGCACCGCGTCAGCGGTGTGGTTCTGTTTCTCGCCCTTCCCTTGTTGCTGCTGCTGCTGGATCAAAGTCTGCGCTCCATTGAAACTTACACCAACCTTACTGAGCATCTGGCACATCCATTGTTCAAGTTGGTGCTGCTGGGATTGATATGGGCTTACCTGCATCACTTCTGTGCCGGGTTGCGCTACATGGCGATCGATTTGCATCTTCTGCCTAATCTTGCCGCAGCGCGTTCCAGCAGCAAGTGGGTGATGGCGGTCAGTCTGACGCTAACTGTTGTGCTGGGGGTGAAGCTATGGTGAATCGTGTCGTGACCGGCGCGCATTACGGTCTGCGCGACTGGTTGGTGCAGCGCGTCAGCGCAGTGCTGATGGCTGTGTTTTCTCTGGTGTTTGCAGCTTGCTTGTTGATGCAGCCGTCTTTCGGCTACGACACCTGGGTCGAGCTGTTTTCCGGCAACGTCATGCGCACGTTCGCGCTGCTGTTCTTGCTGGGTTTGTTCTATCACGCATGGATCGGCGTGCGTGACATCGTGATGGATTATGTGAAGCCGGCGGGCATTCGTCTGCTGCTTCATGTGCTGGTTATTCTGGCACTGGTTGTGTATACGATCTGGTCGGTGCAAATCCTCTGGGGACTTTGATGGCAATAACAAAAAGAACATTTGATGTGGTGGTGGTGGGTGCGGGTGGTGCGGGCATGCGCGCCGCGCTGACCTTGTCCGAGGCGGGACTCAAAGTCGCGGTGTTGTCCAAGGTGTTCCCCACGCGCTCGCACACCGTCGCGGCGCAGGGCGGTATCGCCGCATCTCTGGGTAATGTCAACGAAGACAACTGGCACTGGCACATGTACGACACGGTGAAGGGATCGGACTATCTGGGTGATCAGGATGCCATCGAATATATGTGTCGAGCCGCACCGGAAGTGGTGTACGAACTGGAGCATTTTGGTATGCCGTTCGACCGTCTGGATAGCGGCAAGATTTACCAGCGTCCTTTCGGCGGGCATATGCAGGATTACGGGAAAACACCGGTGCCGCGCGCCTGCGCTGCGGCTGACCGTACCGGCCATGCGCTGTTGCACACGCTGTATCAACAGAACGTCAAAGCCAACACGAATTTCTTCATCGAGTGGATGGCGCTTGATCTGATCCGTGACGAGGACGGCGATGTACTGGGCGTGGTGGCGATGGAGATCGAAACTTCCGAAGTAATGATCCTGCAGGCGCGCGCCACCCTGTTTGCCACAGGCGGGGCGGGGCGCATCTTTTCGGCCAGCACCAATGCCTACATCAATACCGGCGACGGATTGGGCATGGCGGCGCGTGCCGGCATCCCGCTGGAAGACATGGAATTTTTCCAGTTCCACCCGACCGGCGTGTACGGTGCGGGTGTGCTCATCACTGAAGGGGTACGCGGTGAAGGCGGCTATCTGGTGAATAAGGATGGCGAGCGCTTTATGCCGCGCTATGCACCAACCGCGAAAGATCTGGCCAGCCGCGATGTGGTATCGCGCGCCATGGCGACAGAAATCAAGGAAGGACGCGGTTGTGGCCCGCACGGCGACCATGTCCTGCTCAAGCTGGATCACTTGGGCGATGAAGTGATACGCCATCGTCTGCCGGGTATCCGCGACATCGCCATCAAGTTCGCGCATGTTGATCCGTCCAAAGCGCCAATCCCGGTGGTACCGACCGCGCACTACATGATGGGCGGTATTCCGACCAACTATCACGGACAGGTGGTGATTCCGCACGGTACGGCACCGGAAGATGTGGTGCAGGGCTTCTACGCCGTGGGCGAATGCGCCTGTGTGTCGGTGCACGGGGCGAATCGTTTGGGCTGTAACTCGCTGCTCGATCTGATCGTGTTCGGTCGTGCAGCAGCGCGCCAGATCATCGAAGACCTGAAAAACAATCCGAACCCCAAGCCCCTGCCCGCTGATGCGACGGATAGGCCGCTCGCGCGTTTGGCGCGGCTGGAAAATCAAAAAGACGGCGAACGCGTCTCGGATGTCGGCGATGCGATGCGCAAGGTGATGCAGCTGCACTGCGGTGTGTTCCGATTCCCCGATCTGATGGCCGAAGGTGTGAAGAAAATCCGCGAGGTGGCGGAGCGTGTGCGCCACACCGAGATCAGGGACAAGAGCAAAGTATTCAACACGGCGCGCATCGAGGCGCTGGAGCTGGACAACCTGATCGAAGTCGCGCAGGCCACCATGACCGCCGCCGAGGCGCGCAAGGAAAGCCGCGGCGCCCACGCGCGCGAAGATTTTCCTGATCGCGACGACAAGAACTGGCTGAAACATTCCCTGTATTACAGCGAGGGGTATCGCCTCGATTACAAACCGGTGCGCCTGAAACCGCTGACCGTGGAATCGTTCCCGCTTAAGGCACGTGTTTACTAAGGAGGCGGCGATGAAATTCAGAATCTATCGCTACAACCCCGACACGGACACCGCACCGTACATGCAGGACTACGATCTCGATTTGCAGGCGGGCGATGCGATGTTGCTGGATGCGCTGATGTTATTAAAGGAACAGGATGACAGTATTAGCTTTCGCAAATCCTGCCGCGAAGGGGTGTGCGGTTCGGATGCGATGAACATCAACGGGCGCAATGGCTTGGCCTGCATCACGCCGTTGTCCTCGCTCAAGCAACCGATCGAGATTCGGCCTTTGCCGGGATTGCCGGTTATCCGCGACCTGGTCGTGGATATGACGCAGTTCTTCAAGCAGTACCACTCAATCAAGCCGTATCTGGTGAACAACGATCCGCCGCCGGAGACCGAGCGTCTGCAATCGCCGAAAGACCGCGCGGAACTTGACGGTTTGTACGAGTGCATCCTGTGCGGTTGCTGCACCACATCGTGCCCTTCGTTCTGGTGGAACCCGGACAAGTTTGTCGGTCCAGCGGGATTGTTGCAGGCCTATCGTTTTATCGCCGATACCCGCGACCAGGATACTGCGGCGCGTTTGGATAACCTCGAAGACCCGTACCGTTTGTTCCGTTGCCACACCATCATGAATTGTGTGGATGTATGCCCGAAAGAACTGAATCCGACCGAGGCCATCGGAAAAATTAAAGATATGATGGCGAAGCGCACTGTATGAAAGAGCTGGAGCGCGTGCGTTGGCGCTGCCGGCGCGGCTTGCTGGAGTTGGATATCGTGTTGGGGTGTTTTATCCAACAACGATATCCGATTCTGGACACTGAACAGCGCATGGTTTTCGATGAGTTGTTGGACTTGCCGGATATGGAACTGTGGGACTTGGTCACTGGAAAAAAAGAGCCGACGCCGGCGCAACAGAACGTGGTGTTGGAATGGCTGAAACAAGTTTGAACGAAGCGGGGAATAAATGAAAAGCAAGCGTGTCGCAACACTGACTTTGGATGATGGTCGCAGCATTGAACTGCCTATACTGTCCGGCACTCTCGGCCCCGATGTGATCGACATCCGCACTTTAAGCAAGCTGGGTTTATTCACTTACGACCCGGCTTTCTTTTCCACGTCGAGTTGCACATCCGATATCACTTATATTGATGGCGATGCCGGCTTGTTGTATTACCGTGGCTATCCCATCGAGCAATTGGCAGAGAAATCAGACTTCCTTGAAGTTTGCTACTTGTTGCTGAATGGCGAATTACCGAGTGCCAAGCAAAAAGACGAGTTCAACAAAAACATTACGCACCACACCATGGTGCACGATCAACTTGCGCGCTTTTTCAACGGCTTTCGCCGCGATGCGCATCCGATGGCAGTGATGGTCGGTGTGGTGGGCGCGCTGTCCGCCTTCTATCATGATTCGCTCGACATCAATAATCCCCAGCATCGGGAGATATCGGCGCAGCGCCTGCTGGCCAAGGTGCCGACCATTGCCGCGATGACACACAAATACAGTGTCGGCGAACCGTTCATGTATCCCAAGAACAAGTTCAGCTTCGTTGAAAATCTGATGTACATGATGTTCGCCACCCCGGCTGAAGATTACGTTCCCAATCCAATATTGGTGCGTGCGCTGGAACGTATCCTCATTCTGCATGCCGACCATGAGCAGAACGCATCCACTTCGACTGTGCGCCTGGCCGGGTCGAGCGGAGCGAATCCGTTCGCCTGTATCGCTTCCGGCATCGCGGCATTGTGGGGACCCGCACACGGTGGCGCGAATGAAGCCGCGTTGAAGATGCTCGAAGAGATCGGCGACGTGTCGCGTGTCGCCGAGTATGTGCAGGGGGTGAAGGACAAGAAGTACAAGTTGATGGGCTTTGGTCATCGCGTCTATAAGAACATGGATCCGCGCGCTGCGGTGATGCGTGAGACATGTTACGAAGTGTTGAAGGAATTGAAACTGGAGAACAACAAACTGTTCGGGCTGGCGATGGAGTTGGAAAAGACCGCCTTGAACGACCCGTATTTCATCGAGCGCAAGCTGTATCCGAACGTGGATTTTTATTCCGGCATTGTGCTGCGCGCAATCGGCATTCCAACCAATATGTTCACCGTGATCTTCGCTGTGGCGCGCACCATCGGATGGGTGTCGCAGTGGAACGAAATGATCGCCGATGCCGAACACAAGATTGGTCGTCCGCGTCAGCTGTATCGTGGTGCAGTGCGTCGCGATTTTGTGCCGATCGCAAAACGTTGAGCGATGCGAGGCAAATCATGAACGCACCGGGAAATAACTATCTGCAGACCATGCAAAACACCTCGCTGCTGTTCGGCGGCAATAATGTGTTTGTCGAGGGCTTATACGAAGACTTCCTGCGTAATCCCGTCAGCGTGCCGAGTGAATGGCGCGAATACTTTCAAAGCCTGACTGCAGGCAGCAAAACACCGGACGTTGCTCATAGTACTATTCAACGCAGTTTCGCTGTATTGCCGACCGCCGGCGCTGCGTCGGTTATGCAAACGGATGACTCCCGCAAACAGGCTTCGGTGTTGCAGCTTATCAATGCGCATCGTTTTCTGGGCGTGCGCATCGCCGATCTTGATCCGCTCAAACGCCATGCCAAGCCGCAGATCGCCGAACTGAATCCGGCGTATTACAACCTTGGCGAAGCCGACCTCGACACTACCTTCAATACCGGATCGCTGGTAGGCGGTGCGCGCATGACATTGCGCGAGATCCTGCAACGGCTGCGCCGCATCTACTGCGGCAGCGTCGGTGCCGAGTACATGTATATCAGCGATATCGCGCAGAAGCGTTGGATACAAGCTCGTCTGGAAGGGGTAAGCGGCGAGCCAAATTATCCCGCAGAAACAAAGAAACGTATCCTCGAACGCTTGACCGCAGCGGAAGGACTGGAGCGTTATCTACACACCAAATATGTTGGGCAAAAACGCTTCTCCCTGGAAGGTGGCGAGACCTTGATCCCGCTGTTGCATCACTTGTTGCAACGCGCGGGCGAGCAGGGTGTGAAAGAAACTGTCATCGGCATGGCGCACCGCGGGAGGTTGAATGTGCTGGTGAATACGCTGGGCAAGCTGCCAAAAGTGTTGTTCGCTGAATTCGAAGGTGTTCACCACGAACATCTCACTTCCGGAGATGTGAAATACCATCAGGGTTTCTCCTCCGATATCGGCACACCGGGCGGGGCGATGCACCTCACGCTGGCCTTCAATCCCTCGCATCTGGAGATCGCCAATCCGGTAGTGGAAGGCTCGGTACGCGCGCGTCAACATCGGCGCAAGGATTTTCAGGGCAAGCAGGTGTTGCCGGTGTTGCTGCACGGCGATGCCGCATTTGCCGGGCAAGGCGTGAATCAGGAGACGTTTAACCTGTCGCAGACGCGCGGTTATCGTACCGGCGGCACGGTGCATATCGTCATCAACAACCAGATCGGTTTTACCACTTCGGATGCGCGCGATACGCGCTCTTCTCTGTATTGCACCGATGTGGCGAAGATGATCGACGCACCCATCTTCCATGTGAATGCGGACGATCCGGAAGCAGTGCTGCTGATCACCGAACTCGCACTCGATTACCGCATGCAATTTGGCAAGGACGTGGTCATCGACATGGTGTGTTTCCGTAAGCTGGGACACAACGAACAGGATGAACCGCTGGTAACGCAGCCCTTCATGTATCGCTACATCAACCAGCATCCCGGCACGCGTGCGATATATGCCAAGCGGCTGGTGGAGCAGGGTGTGCTGTCGGCAGACGAGCCGGACACGATGATCGCGGACTATCGCCGCGCAATGGACGAAGGGCGTGACCCTTTGCAATCCGCGCTGGTTGGTCACAAGCACGAGTACGGGGTCAGTTGGTCGAAGTATAAAGGCGAAGTGCAGTGGAACTCAGCGGTGCAGACGGCCTTGCCGCGTGCGCGTTTGCAGCAACTGGCCGAACGACTGACTGCCATCCCGGAGAATTTCAAATTGCATTCGCGCGTCGAGAAAATCGTTACTGACCGTGTTGCGATGGGCAAGGGCGAGCTGGCTCTGGACTGGGGGATGGCGGAAAATCTGGCCTATGCCAGTCTGGTATCGGAAGGTTACCCGATCCGTTTATCCGGCGAGGATTGCGGGCGCGGCACGTTCTTCCACCGCCATGCCGTGTGGCATGACCAGAACCGCGTGCAATTTGATCAGGGTTATCACATCCCTTTGCAGAACATTGCACCCGATCAGGCGGATTTCATCGTTATCGATTCCATTCTGTCGGAAGAAGCGGTGCTGGCGTTCGAATATGGCTATGCCACTGCCGAGCCGGATACGCTGACGATCTGGGAAGCGCAGTTCGGCGATTTCGCCAACGGTGCGCAAGTGGTCATCGATCAGTTCATCGCCTCCGGTGAAGCAAAGTGGGGCAGGTTATGCGGACTTACCATGCTGCTGCCGCACGGCTATGAGGGTCAAGGGCCGGAACACTCTTCAGGGCGCATCGAGCGCTATCTGCAACTGTGCGCCGACTACAACATCCAGGTGTGCATTCCCTCCAATGCCGCGCAGATATTTCATCTGCTACGCCGCCAGATGCTGCATCCGTCGCGCAAGCCGCTCATCGTGTTCACCCCCAAGAGTCTGCTGCGCAGTAAGGATGCCGCTTCACCGCTGGATGATCTTGCGCAAGGCAGTTTCCAGCCTGTCATTGCCGAAGTGGATGCGCTGGAAGCGAGCAAGGTGCGCCGCATCATTGCCTGCAGTGGCAAGGTGTATTACGACTTGCTCAAGACGCGGCGCGAACGTGACATTGTCGATATGGCCATCATCCGGCTGGAGCAGCTCTATCCATTCCCGCACGATGAGTTTACTGCACAGATCGTGGCGTATCCGAATGCAACCGAGGTCGTTTGGTGCCAGGAAGAACCGGGCAATCAGGGCGCGTGGCATCGCATCCAGCATTACCTGTTGCGCCACATGCGCAAGGGCATG
>CXWL01001813.1_pt1 | contig 39878 bp, 37 predicted proteins | sample 590931 | NCBI WGS metagenome assembly CXWL01 (sample SAMEA3498368, study PRJEB10139) | groundwater metagenome | biome: water well; material: biofilm material | place: Germany | collected 2015-04-27 | reverse complement strand
GATCTCCCCGCCCGAGAGGGTGCTGCCCGCCACCACCATCTTCAGGCCGTTGTATTCGCCAGGGTTGTGGCTGCCGGTCACCATCACGGCGCTGTGCGTGGCGAGGTGATGGGCGGCGAAATAAGTGACCGGCGTCGGCACGATGCCGACGTCGATCACGTCGGCGCCCGCCGCGTTCAGGCCGTCCATCAGCGCCGCGGCCAGTTCGGGGCCCGAGAGCCTGCCATCGCGGCCGACGGCGAAGGTCGCCGCGCCGCGCTCGCGGCCCAGCGTGGCCAGCGCGCGCCCGATTTCGCGCACGACTGCGGCCGAGAGCACGCTGCCGGCAGTCCCGCGGATATCGTAGGCGCGGAAAATTTGTGCGGGAAAGTTCACGGAGCGGAGAGAAATTCCAGGACGCGTCTTGCAAGCCAGCGGTTGCGGCCGGGGAATCCGGCGTGGCCACCAGCGTGCGGAAATTCTAGCACCACGTTGGGCGGAATTTCGCCTGAAGCACTGAGCGCGTCCAGCGCGGCTTCCGGCATGAACGGATCGTTGCGCGCGTTGATCACCAGCGTCGGCACCCGGATGCGCGAAAGCCACGGTCCGCTCGAGGAGCGCGCCCAGTAGTCGTCGGCGCCGAGGAAGCCGTGCAGCGGCGCGGTGACGGTGTCGTCGAATTCCCAGAAGGTCCGCGCGCGTCGCAGGCGCGCTGCGTCGACGGCGACCTGCTGTCGTGCAATTTTCTCAAACGTCTTCTTCTTCAGCGTGCGGAGGAAGACGCGCGTGTAGACCTCGCGGCTGAATCCCGCGTCGAGGTTGCGCCCGGCGGCGGCGAGGTCGAGGGGCGCGGAGATGGCGACCGCTTTTCGAACCATTGCCTTGCCGCCCTTCTCGCCGAGCAATTTCAGCAGTGCATTGCCGCCCAGCGAAATGCCGACGGCATACGGCGCTTCGAGCCGCTGCAGGATCCAGTCGATCTCGGCGCTGTCGCCCGAATGGTAAGCACGCGGCAGGCGGTTCAGTTCGCCCGAGCAGCCGCGGAAGTGCGGTACCACGCAGCGCCAGCCCATGGCGAGCGCGCGCGAAGCGATGGCGCGCGCGTACGGGCTGCGCGAACTGCCTTCGAGGCCGTGAAAAATGGAAATCAGCGGACCTTCGGTTCCCGCCCAGTCAAGATCGACGAAGTCGCCATCCGGTGTCTCCCAGCGCTCGCGCCGCCACGCGATGCGCGGCGCGGGCAGGAGCGCCGCGAAGATGGTCTGCAGGTGGCCACCGGGCAGCCACCATGGAGCCGTGTAGGAGGAAACCCGGTCGGGAGAACTCAATGCAGGATCTTCGGCGCCGCCGGAGGCGGTTCCGCCGCCGGCGGCTGGCCCGGTGCGGGCGAGGCGTGGTGCACGATCATGCGCCAGCCGGCCGCGGTACGCAGGTAGACGTTGGTCGCGACCATCGGCGGGCGCGGGCGCTGCTCGCCCGCCACGGTGATGTTCTCGTGCACGCTGTGCACTTCGAGCATCACGCCCGCGATCGCCACCTGCTGCGTCAGGCGCACGCGCATGCCGGGGCCGCCCGCGAACATCTGGCGCCACACTTCGCGCACCTGCGCCTGGCCGGCGAGCCGCTGGCCGGCCGGGTGCACGCAGACGATTTCCTCGTCCTCCGACCAGACCGCCATCATCGCCTCCAGGTCGGAACGCTCCAGCGCTTCGTAGAACGCGTTCTGGCAGTCCTGGGCGGTGGGAAAGATCTTCGTGGTCATGGCCGCGATTTTATTTCTTCCAGGACGCGTTCCACGGAAATGCCGTTCATGCACTTGAAATGGCCAAGCGGGCAGGTGCGCTCGAAGCAGGGGCTGCATTCGACCTTCAGCCAGACGGTGCGCGCCGCCGCGGACTGCGGCGGCGTGTGCTCGGGGCTGGACGAGCCGAAGATCGCGACAAGCGGCGTGCCGACCGCGGCGGCGACGTGCATCAGGCCGGAGTCGTTGGTGACGACGCGCGTGGCGGCTGCGATCAGGTCTATCGCCTCGTCCAGCGTCGTTTGTCCGATGAGGTTTATGCCCTTTATATGTTCAGAATCCTTCTTGTCGGACAAAGAACCGATCAGGACAACCTGCCCATCCAGCTTCTCCGCAAGCTCGCGGAAGAAGGGCCAGCGCTTGGCGGGACCGTACTCGGCGCCGGGACAAAGCACGGTGTAGGCGCCGGATATGCCGAAGCGGGCCGCGGTGTCATTGTCCTTTTCCCGCAGGTGGGGAAAGGGCAACGGCGATGCGGGATCCGCGCCGGGATCCTCCGCAAGGCGCGCGTAGTGGACTGTCATGGGCTCGCGCGCCGCTTTCTTCCGGTGAGCCCGGTTCAGCAGGCCTGGCCGCGCGTAGCCCGTGCGTACCGGTATGCCCGCGAACAGAGGAATCAGGGCGGATTTCCAGGTGTTCGGCAGGACGACGGCGCGGTCGTAGGCGCGCTGCTTCAGCATCCGGCCCAGGCGCCAGCGCTCGCCCAGCTGCAGCTCGCCGTGGCGCAGGTTCGCCTCGATCACGTCATCCACTTCGGCCATGCGCCGGACGACTGGCGCCACCCAGGGCGGGGCAAGGACATCGATGCGGGTTTCAGCGTCCGCCGCGCGCAGGCGTGCGAGCAGCGGCTGCGCCATCAGCGCGTCGCCGATCCAGTTCGGGGCGACGACGAGGATGCGCTTCAGATCAATGGCCTTTGGGTGCGGGACCCTTGAAAGTATATTTCGTGCCGCAGTACGGGCAAAGCGCCTGGCCCTGCTTCACCACGTCGAGGAAGACCCGCGGATGCCGCGCCCAGAGCGGCGCTTCCGGCATCGGGCAATGCAGCGGCAGGTCCTTCTCCGTCAGTTCGACCTGGCGCGCGCTGTCGTTGCTCATTTCTTTGCTTTTTTCATCGGCACCGGCGTAAGCCAGCTCTTGTGCTTGCGGTCCTTGCCGGTAACCACGTCGAAGAACGCCTTCTGCAGCACCTTGGTGATCGGGCCCGCCTTGCCGGCGCCGATCTGGCGCTGGTCGAGTTCGCGGATCGGCGTCACTTCGGCGGCGGTGCCGGTGAAGAAGCACTCGTCGCAGATATAGATGTCATCCCGGGTCAGGCGCTTGGCCTTGACCTTGTAGCCCAGGCCCTCGGCCAGCGCGATCACCGAGGTGCGCGTGATGCCGGTGAGCGCGGAGGTGAGCTCCGGCTCGTAGATCACGCCGTCCTTGATGACGAAGATGTTCTCGCCCGCGCCCTCGGCGACGAAGCCGTCGACGTCCAGCAGCAGGCCCTCGTCGTAGCCGTGCTGCGTCGCTTCCAGCGTCGCCAGCACCGAGTTTGGGTAGGTGCCCGACATCTTGGCGCGCGCCATGGTGACGTTGACATGGTGGCGCGCCACCGACGCGGTCTTCACGCGGATGCCCTTGGCGAGCGCTTCCGGCCCGAGGTAGGCGCCCCAGGGCCAGGCCGCGATCGCCACGTGCACCTTCGCGCCCACGGGCGAGACGCCCATCTTCTCCGAGCCGTAGAAGGCGATCGGGCGGATGTAGCAGGACTCGTGGCCGTTGGCCGCGACGACGTCGACCTGCGCTTGCATCAGGCGCTCGACGCTGTACGGGATCTTCATCATGTAGATGTGGCCCGAGTTGATCAGGCGCTGGCAGTGCTCGCGCAGGCGGAAGATCTGCGTGCCGCTCACCGTCTTGTAGGCCCGCACGCCCTCGAACACGGCCAGGCCGTAGTGCAGCGAGTGCGTCAGGACGTGCGTCGTCGCCGAGCGCCACGGCACCAGCTTGCCGTCGTACCAGATCCAGCCGTCGCGGTCCGCCATGGAGAGGGCGGGAGTCGAACTGCGGGCCGCCTTTGCCTTTGCCATCTTGAGTCCTTTAAGTAATGTGAATTCATTGAACCACAAAATCCGGGCATACTATTAACATGAATGTTAATCATGTATTTGCCGCCCTGGCCTCGCTGCCGCGCCGGCAGATCATCGCCTTTCTCGGGCAGACCGCGCTTTCGACCTCCGACCTCGCGGCGCGTTTCGGCACCAGCGCGCCGGCGGTGTCGCGCCACCTCTCACTGCTGCAGCACGCCGGCCTGGTGTCGGCGGAACGCCAGGGCCAGCGCGTCCTCTACCGGCTGAACCGCGACGTGCTGCTGGACGCACTCGCGCGCTTCGCCTCCGAAGTCGACGGTCCCCTGCGCCGCGGCGCCCAGCCGCCGAGGGCGCCCCGGGAAGCGATCTAGTGCTAGGCTTTGCGGCGGGAAGTTCCAAGGAGGAGGGGATCATCAGAACCATCGCCATCTTGCTCGCGCTGCTGGCCGGCGGCTGCGCCTCGACGCCGGACGACCGCCTGCTTGCGTCCACCGCGGTCGTGCGGCAGTTGGCGCGCGAGGAGGGCGACCGCGTCGAGGTGGCGCGCTTTTCCCGCAAGCAGGCGGGCGCGGTGCTGCCTGATTTCTGGCAGCCCTACATCATCCTGCCCTCCAAGCCGCGCACCGGCTATGCGCTGGTGCAGACCGCCTCCGGCGTGGCGCTCGAGGCGCGCGCCGACCGGTCCGCCTCGGGCAAGGTCAGGCGCATCCGCATCGATCCGCAGCAGCACCCGCAGCTGCAGTGGCGCTGGCGCGTCGGCAACCTGATCCCCGGCGCCGACAAGCGCGTCGCCTCCGGCGACGATTCGCCGGCGCGGCTGTTCGTTTCCTTCCATGGCGACGAGAAGAAGCTCGATTTCGAGCAGCGCGCGCAGATGCGCCTCGCGCGGGCGCTCTCCGGCCAGTCGCTGCCGTACGCCACCCTGATGTACGTCTGGTCCAACGAGCTGCCGGTGGGCACGGTGCTGGAAAATCCGCGCACCGACCGCGTGCGCGCCATCGTCGTGGGGAGCGGCGCCGAAGGCGTCGGCCAGTGGCGCGACTACCGCCGCAACGTGTTGGAGGACTACCGCATGGCCTTCGGCGAGGAACCCTGGGACATCGTCGCGGTGGGTGTCATGACCGACGCCGACAACACCGGCCAGAAGGCGCGCTGCCAGTACGGCGACATCACGTTCCTCAAGGCAAAGTAATGCGCGCGCTGTTCCTGCTCCCCGCGCTCCTCCTCGGCGCGGGCTGCGCGTCCGATTCCGTCGTCCTCTCGCCGGCGCCCGCTGCTTCCGCTCTGCCTGCGTCGGGCGTCATTGCCTTTGATACCGCCGGCAGCCTGAATCGTTCGGCCAGGGGCCGCAACTTCGTCCTCGGCGCGCCGGTCCCGGTCTCCGGCGACCTGCAGCTGCCGCCGGGCGGCGGGCCGTTCCCGGCCGTCGTCCTTGCGCACGGTTGCGGCGGCAACCGCAACGTCGAGCGCGCCTGGGGTCCGACCTTGCGCGGCTGGGGTTACGCCACCCTGGTCCTGGACAGTTTCGGTCCGCGCGGCATCCAGGAAGTCTGCACGAATGGCCGCACATTGATGCCGCTGCAGCGCGTGCCCGACGCCTACGGCGCGCTCCGCATGCTTGCCGCACATCCGCGCGTCGATCCCAAGCGCATCGTGCTGATGGGCTTCTCCCACGGCGGCGCGCTCACCATGCTCGCCGCCACGGCCTGGGCGAGAGAAACCTTCGCGCCCGCCGGCCAGCCCGCCTTTCGCGCCTTCGTCCCGTTCTATCCGAACTGCAACGCCGTGTTCCCCGAACGCGATCGCGTCTCGGCGCCGGTGCGCATCCACACCGGCGAACTGGATGACTGGACCCCCGCGAAGCCGTGCGCAGACCTTGCCACTGTGCTGAAAGCCTCAGGCCAGGACGTCGCGATCAACGTATATGCCGGCGCCCACCACGCCTTCGACCAGGCCCAGCGCCAGATCTACCTGCCCAAGGTCGGCAACGGCGCCGACTGCTTCCCGAAACTTCCCAGCCTCCTAGGCCCCTTCCCCGTCGGCGCCGTTCCCGGCGCACCGCCGGCCTGCGTCAAGCGCGGCGCCACCATCGGCCCCCATCCCGGCGCCGCCGTTCAGGCACGTTCCAATCTGCGGGCGCAGTTGGACGAATTGATCAAATAGCGCCGCCAAAACGAGCTTCGCTAACTCAGCGCTGGCTTGTGGAGTTGCTTTTCATAGCTAATTCATTCGTTAGAGCGCAATTGAGGTGGCGTCGATGGCGGAAAGCTACTCGAAGAGGATCCGAGACTACTGCGAGTGCAATGGGATTGACGTTCCGTCCGGATTTCGTCGCCATCCCGCGAGTCGATACGCGGTAGTTGATACCAGCAAGGTTCCGCCGCGCCTGATTGCCACTACTTGGTTCAAACATGCAGACCTGCTCTACTATCTTCAGCGACATCCGGAACCAGAGTCCCTTAGGCTCCTAGATTTCAAGGATGGTCAGGAACTAGCACTCCGAGGGAGCGATCTCAAGGCAACCGGGCAACCCCTCTAGAAGAAGCGAAGAGGGAACTCCCCGATATGAAATCCACGCTGCTGAGCCCTCGAACCGCAGAACTCGTCGATGCGGTATTTTCTGCCGAAGAACGCGAGGACGCACGGACACTCCTTGAGGAGCGCTGCGGGACCAATTTGCCAGTTCTCTCTGGCCTTGACCCTATCCAGCTCGAGAGATACCGATTTGCCGCAATCAGAGTCAGTCAAGGAGACCTGAAAGGCCTGCAGAGCGCAATCTCTCTGGCGAATACGGACTGGCGAGACCTACTGATGCAGGCAGATTTTGCACACGACACGCAAGCGCATGAACACTGGTGTGCCAATGTCCTGGGGGCGGCGGGAAGTGCGCTCTAACCGACCGTTGAAGCGGATGCCCCCGCACTGCGCGCTCCGACGCCACTCAACGGCACGTTGATATGGCTTGCACCTGTCAATAGGGCGAGCGGTGTTCTGCCGGCACGGCAAGGTGGATGTAGAGCGGACCCGAGAGGGGACGCGGCGGGCACTTCTGTGGCGACGGTCGATCAAGCTGATATACGGGCGCATGTTGGTTGACGCCTTCGTGCTCAACGTGTGGCTCTGCGTGGCTCGCCGCCACGCAATCCACGATACGCCGGAGGCAGGCCTCCTCAATTCACCAACTGCAAGCCATTCTGTCTAGACGGTCCGATGGCAGTTGAAATCAGGCTCGCGCCGGCTGAGTTCGCCGAAAGATCGCGCCCGGGTTACCACCGCACGACGTCAATCGCAATGCGGAAGTGGCTTGGGTGATCGCCCTGTGGCGCCGTTTTGGGGTCTAATAGGAGCAACCTTGCGCAAGGAAGCCAGCATGTCTGCCTACGAGCTTGCCCAACTCAACATCGGCATCATCAGGGGTCCGATCGACGGGCCGGTGATGGCGGAGTTCGTCGCCAACCTGGATCCGATCAACGCGCTCGCCGAGCGCACGCCGGGTTTCGTCTGGCGGTTCCAGACGGAGGAGGGCAACGCCACTTCGGTGCGCCCTTACCCGGAGAACGAGAACATGGCCGTGAACATGTCGGTGTGGAAGGACGTCGAGTCGCTGCGGCTCTTCGTCTTCCATTCCGAGCACGTGGCGATCATGCGGCGCCGGCGCGAGTGGTTCGAGAAAATGGAAGAGGCGTTCCTCGTGCTGTGGTGGGTGCCGAAAGGGCATCTGCCGACGATCGAGGAAGCCAAGGCACGGCTGGAAGTCCTGCGCGTGAAGGGGCCGACGAAGGACGCGTTCACGTTCCGGCAGGCGTTCCCGCCGCCGGACGCGGTGTCGCGCCCCGCGGTCAGCTTCGGCGACGAGTGCCCCGCCACATGACCAACGAGAAAATAAAGCTCAAGATGGAAAACGGCCAGACCATCGAAGTGGTGGTCTTCAGCAAGCGCGCCGATGCGATCGAGGTGGTGATCGGCGAGGGCATCCACAACATGAAGTTCACGCTGACGCCGACCCGCAACGGCATGGCCTACGTCGGCAGCATCAAGGGGCGCGAGCTGGTGTACGAGAGAAGCCGGGAGAAGGTGCAGGCCGACATCGAGATGCTCAACCCGAACGTGCGCGGGCCCCGCGCGCGCTGAGTTACTGATAAGCGGAGAAGACGGCCTTCCAGAGGTTTCGCACCGCCTCCGATTTCGCCGCCACCTGCTCCAGCGGCACGCGAGCGTACTGCGCGCCATTTAGCCGGAGAGCATGCTGCAGGCGCCGGAACTTGCGGTAGGCGTTGCGGCAGTCTTCGGCGAGCGCGGCCGGGATCAGCTCCAGCTTCGCGGCCATCCCCAGCAACGCGATATTGCCCAGGTTCTGCGTCAGTTCCGTGTGCCGGTGCGCCTGCGCGAGCACGAGGAACTGCACCGTGAACTCGATGTCGATCATGCCGCCGCGGTCGTGCTTGACGTCGAACAGCCCCGACTTGTTCGGGTGCGCGGCGTGGATCTTCTCGCGCATCGCCAGCACCTCGCGCGCAAGATCTTTTGGGTATCTCTCTCGCTTGAGAATTTTCTCCCGGATTATTTCGAAGGAGCTGCCAACACTTCTGTCGCCGGCGCAGTAGCGCGCGCGCGTCAGGGCCTGGTGCTCCCAGATCCAGGCCGAATTCTCCTGGTACTCGTCGAAACCCGAGAGCGAGGACACCAGCAGGCCCTTGGAGCCCGAGGGACGCAGCGCGAGGTCGGTCTCGAACAGCGTGCCCGAGGGCGTGTTGGCCGAGAGCCAGTTGTTGTAGCGCTGCGCGAGCCGGATGTAGTTGTGCTCGGCGCGCTCCTCCGCGTCGTCGAAGAGGAACACCATGTCGAGGTCGGAGGCGTAGCCGAGTTCCTTGCCGCCGAGCTTGCCGTAGGCGATGACGGCGAAGCGCGGTTCGTCCCGGTGGCGCGTCGGGACCTGCTTCCAGCAGAATTCCAGCGACGCCTGCAGCACGATGTCGGCCAGCTGCGAGAGGTGGTCGGCCAGAACCTCCACCGTGAGCAGCCCGGCGAGGTCCTGCGCCAGCAGGCGGAACAGCTGCGAATGGTGCTGCTCGCGCACCGCGTTCATCTGGCGCTCCATGTCGCCCTCCGCGGCGGCGAGAGCGGCGCGCAGGTCCGCCTCGAACTCGCGCCAGTCGGGCGCCGAATAGAGCACCCGGTCGTCCAGCAGCTCATCGAGCAGCAAAGGGTGCTGAGTAACGTATTCCGCTGCCCAGGCCGAGGCGCCGATCATGCGCGCGACGCGCTCCAGCGCCTCGGGGCGCTCGGCGAGCAACGCGAGGTAGGCGGCGCGGCGCGCGATCGCCTCGAGCAGGTCCACGCCGCGCGCGAGGGTCGCTTCCGGGTCCGGCGTCGCGGCGGCCGCGCCGGCCAGCGCCGGGATCAGCGCGTCGAAGCGGCGCTTCGAATCCTCGGGCAACTGCTGGTAGCGCTGGCTCGCGCGCAGCGCGGCGAGGCGCGGATGCTCCGGCCATGGCTTCGCCTCGGCCTGCGCTTCGGGCTGCGCGAACACGGCCTGGAAATGGCGCGTCACCGCGCCGCGATGCGCTTGCAGCGCCGCGTAAAAATCCGCCCAGGAGCCGAATCCCGCCATTCGCGCCACGAGCGCTCGTTCTTCCCCGCCCTCGGGCAGTTCGTGCGTCTGCGCGTCGTCGAGGTACTGCAGCCGGTGCTCGACGTTGCGCAGGAAGACGTACGCCGCGGCGAGCTCTGTCCTTGCCTTCTCCGGGAGAAGTCTTTTCCTGGAAAGAAGATCCAGAATCAAAAGAGTCGGGCGCGCCGTGAGCTCCGCATCGCGCCCGCCGCGCACCAGCTGCAGCGCCTGGGCGATGAACTCGATCTCGCGGATGCCGCCGGGCCCCAGCTTGACGTGCTCGGCGAGCTCGCGCCGCGCGACGTCGCGGCGTACTTCGGCGTGCAGGCGGCGCATCGCCTCCAGGGTCGCGTAGTCGAGGTACTTGCGGAAGACGAAGGGGCGAACGATGTCTTCAAGGTCTTTCCTGTTCGATTCAAGTCCTGAAACAGCCCGCGCCTTGATCCAGGCGTAGCGTTCCCATTCGCGGCCCTGCGAGACGAAATAGGCTTCCAGCGCTTCGAAGCCGCTCACCAGCGCGCCAGAATCGCCGTAGGGCCGCAGCCGCATGTCGACGCGGAACGCGAAGCCGTCTTCGGTGACGTCGTTCAGCAGCGCGATCAGCTTGCGGCCGGTGCGCTCTAGCCGCGCAGGGTCCGCGGCCGGGTTTCCCGAGCCGGGGTGCACGAACACGAGGTCGATGTCGGAGGATACGTTCAGCTCGCCACCGCCAAGTTTGCCCATGGCGACGACGATCAGCTCCTCTTCCTTCAGCCAGCGCAGCGCGGCGCGGATGCAATGGTCGGCCAGATCGCTCGTGGCACGACAGACTTCCGCAAGGTCGGCTTTGCCCCCCAGGTCGCGCGCCATCGTGCGCAGCAGCACGCGCTGGCGCAGGCGGCGCAGGCGGCGCTTGAACGAGTCCTCGTCGTCGCTGTCCGAACCGAGCAAGGCCTGCGCCATCTCCGCAGCGCTGAAAGGCGCGCCGGCGGCACGCTCCAGGTCGACTTCCGCAAGCAGCTCGGGCCGTGCCGCAAGGGCTTGCGCGGCATAGCGCGAGAGGGTGATTTTCCGAATCGGATCCGGCATTTACGGATAAAATGGGGCTGAAGATTGCCAAAGAGGATATAGGAGTCGCGGCAGGAGCGATGCGAATCCCCTACATAGCACGCAAAGTCCCGTGGACCGGGATCCTGCGCGCGATCGAAGTGCTCGCGTGGGCGGCTTTTTTCGCCTTCGCGGTGATCTTCCTCGCGCTGCGCTACTGGTTGCTGCCCAACGTGGAGCAATACCGCGGCGACATCGTTGCCGCGATTTCGCGCTCGATCGGGCTGCAGGTGAAGATCGGCGCGCTCGCCACCGACTGGCAGGGGCTGCGGCCGCGGCTCGCCATCTCGGACGTGCGCATCTACGACCGGGACGGGCGCGAGGCGCTCGTCCTGCCGGCGGTGGAGAACGTGGTGGCCTGGCGTTCGCTGGCGGCGCGCGAGCTCAGGCTGCACTCCTTCCTCATCGACGGGCCGAAGCTCACGGTGCGGCGCAACGCCGAGGGCGAGATCTTTGTCGCCGGCATCCGCATCTCGGGCGAGGGCGACGGCAGGCTGAGCGACTGGATCCTCAGCCAGGGCCGGATCATGGTGCGCGGCGCCGAGATCGAGTGGCGCGATGAGCTGCGCAAGGCGCCGCCGCTCAGGCTGTCGGCGCTCAACCTGCGCCTCGAGAACGACGGCGATCTGCACCGGGTGGGCCTCTCGGCGCTGCCGCCGCGCGAACTGGGGCCGGGCATGGAGGTGCGCGCCACGCTGGAGGGCGGCAGCGTGAAGCACCCCGCGCAATGGAGCGGCCGTGCCTATGCCGAATTCGGCTACACCAATCTCGCGGGCTGGCGCGCCTGGATCGATTATCCCATCGACGTGCGCCGCGGCGAAGGCGCGCTGCGCCTGTGGGCGACGCTCTCGGGCGGCAGGATTACGCAGGGCACGGCGGATGTCGCGCTGTCCAACGTATCGGCGCGCCTCGCCAGGGACCTGCCGGTGCTGGAGATGTCCTCGGTGCAGGGCCGGGTGTACGGACGCGAGACGCCGCGCGGCTACGACTTCGGCGTGCGCAGCCTGGCGCTGTCCAGCCCGGGCGCCCCGGCCATGAGCGCCACCAGTTTTCGCGCCAACTGGGAGCCGGCGAGCAGCGCCTCGCTCACGCAGCGCGGTTCGGTCAGCGCCAACCTGATCGAGCTCGCGCCGCTGGCGCGCCTCGCGGAGTACATGCCTTTTCCGGCCGACCTGAGAAAGCTGCTGGCCGAACTCGCGCCGCAGGGCAACCTGCTGGACGCGAAGTTCGAATGGACCGGCGAATTGCCGGATCAAGCGACGTTCACCGCCAGGACCCGCTTCGCCGGCCTGACCATGAACGCCTGGCGCAAGATTCCCGGATTCAGCGGCCTGTCCGGCAGCATCGACGCTACCGAAAAGAAAGGCATCGTGAGCCTCGCCTCCCGCAAGAGCGAGCTCGACCTGCCCGAAGTTTTTCCCGAGCCGCGCATCGCCCTGGATGAGCTCAACGGCGACGTGCGCTGGGAACGCGCGGCGCAGGAAGGCGGGGCTGGCGCGGCTAACGCCGCGGGCGTGACGGTGCGCCTCGCCAACCTGGGTTTCGTCAATGAGGACCTGGCCGGCGCGGCCAGCGGCAGCTACGTCTGGACCGGCGAGGGTCCCGGCCTGATCGACCTCACGGCGCAGCTGACGCGCGCCAACGGCAAGAGCACGGCCAGGTACCTGCCGCTGTCCACGCTGATGGGCGCGCGCGCACGCGACTGGGTCGCGGCCGCGGTGCTGGCCGGCGAGTCGACGGATGCGAAGCTGCGCCTCAAGGGCGACCTGCGCGATTTTCCCTTCCTCGATCCGGCGAAAGGCCAGTTCCGGGTGGCGGCGAAGGTGTCGGGCGCGGTGCTCGATTACGCCAGCGGCTGGCCGCGCATCGACGACATCGACGGCGACCTGCTGTTCGAGGGCGACAGGATCAACATCCTCGGGCGCAGCGGCAGCATCCTCGGCGTCAAGCTCGCCAACGTGCGCGTGGTGCTGCCGAGCATGCTCGATCCGGCCCCGCAGCTGCACATCGACGGCACCGCGGAGGGACCGACGTCCCTGTTCCTGGATTACATCCGGCAGAGCCCGGTGCGGCACATGGTGGAGGGCGCCACCGACGGCATGGGTTCGCTCGGGCGCGGCAAGCTGCGGCTGAACCTCGAGCTCGCGCTGCAGGCGATGTCGAAGAGCAAGATCGCCGGCGACTACAGCTTCGCGGGCAACGCCGTCACCATTGACCCGCGCCTGCCGCCGATCGAGCGCGCCGGCGGCAAGGTGAGCTTCACCGAATCCTCGATCACGATCCAGGACGTGCGCGGCCAGCTGTTCGGCGACCAGGTGCGGATCTCGGGCGGCTCCAGGCCCGGCGCCAGCGTGGTGGTGAACGCGGAGGGCAGGGCGACCGTCGAGGGCGTCCGATCGCTGTTCGACCATCCGTGGCGGCGGCGCCTGGCGGGTGCCGCGCGCTACAGCGCCACGGTCGCGGTGAAGGAAGGGCGCGCCCATGTCACGTTCGAATCGCCGCTCGAGGGCGTATCCAGTTCGCTGCCGGCGCCCCTCGCGAAAGGCGCCGCGGAAACCCTGCCGCTGCGGCTCGAGGTCCTGCCCGGCGATGGGCGCGACCGCATTTCGCTGTCGCTCGGGCCGCCGGCGGGCCGCATCGTGGCCGCGGAGTTCCTGCGCGTGGCGCCCGACGGCGCGCCGCTGCAGGTGCAGCGCTCGATCGTCACCTTCTATCCGGCGGCCGGCGAGACGCCACGCATCCCGGAGCGGCGCGGCATGACGCTGCGCGGCGCGCTGCCCGCGCTCGAACTCGACCGCTGGCTGCCCCTGTTCGCCGAAGGCGGCGGCAGCGGCGATGGCGTGAGCTACGACCTGAAGGTTGGCGTGCTGGATGCGCTGGGCAAGCGCATGCGCTCGGCGAGCATGCAGGGCGCGACGGATGCGGCGGGCTGGTCGGCCAGCATGACGACGACGGAGTTCGCGGGGGATCTTGTGTACCGCAGCGAGGGCAGCGGCCGGCTGGTGGCGCGCATGGCGCGGTTCTCGGTGCCCGAGGACGCGCCGGGTACCCGGCCCGGCGAGGCCGCGAAGGACCTGCCCGCGCTGGACATCGTGGCCGACGATTTCACGCACCGCGGGCGCAAGCTCGGGCGCGTCGAGGTCCAGGCGCGGCACGAGGGCAAGGACTGGCGCCTCGACAAGGTCGCCGTCACCAATTCGGACTCGGCGCTCTCGGGCAGCGGCCTGTGGAAGCAGGGCGAGGGCTCGCGCACCTCGCTCAACTTCAAGCTCGAGGTCAACGACGTCGGCAAGTTCCTCGATCGATTCGGCTACCCGGAGCACCTCAAGGGCGGCAATGGCAAGCTGGAGGGCCCGATCTCGTGGAACGGCGATCCGCTGACCCTGGACTACGCCAGCCTGACCGGCAACCTGCAGATGCAGGCGGAGGACGGGCAGTTCCTCGAGATCGAACCCGGCATCGGCAAGCTCGTGTCGCTCATGAGCCTGCAGATGCTGCCGCGGCGCATCGCCCTCGATTTCCGCGACGTGTTCTCCAAGGGCTTCCAGTTCGATCGCATCGCCAGTTCCATGAGCATCGAGCGCGGCGTGATGGCGGTGAAGGAATTCCACATGCGCGGTCCCGCGGCCGACGTCAACATGACGGGCCAGATCGACCTGTCTCTCGAAACCCAGAACCTGAGCGTCAAGGTGATCCCGCAGCTCGGCGATACGGCTTCCACCGTGGTGAGCCTGCTCAATCCCGTGGCGGGCGTCGTGACGCTGATCGCCGGCCGCATCATGAAGAATCCCCTCGGAAAATTCTTCGCCTTCGACTACAGCATCACCGGGACCTGGAGCGATCCGAAGGTCGAGAAAGTGCAGCCGCAGGGGCCGTCGTCGGGCGCCGCGGATAGCGCCGCCCGCGAGGCCGCCAGGTGAGACAATTCTTCACGGATTTCCCGAGGTAACCGCAACGATGGATTCAGACGTTCTGCTCGCCACCGCGGACGCCACCCTGCTGGCGCCCTTCGACCTGGAGGGCCGCAAGCTGCAAGCGGTGTTCGGCTCGCTCGCGGCGCGCAAGCTCGATTATGCCGACCTCTATTTCCAGTACTCGCGCGCCGAGAGCTGGACCCTGGAGGAGGGCATCGTCAAGTCGGGCAGTTTCTCGATCGACCAGGGCGTGGGCGTGCGCGCCATCTCCGGCGAGAAGACCGCCTTCGCCTACTCCGATGAGATCAGCTTCGACGCGCTGCAGGACGCGGCCAGGGCCGCCAGGGCCATCGGCAACGCCGGCGGCGGCAAGGCCGGGAAGGTCGCGCGCCGCAACCAGGCGCCGCAACGCTACGCGCCGCTGGACCCGCTCGCGTCGCTGGATGCGGACGCGAAGATCGCGATGCTCGAGAAACTCGAGAAGATGTGCCGCGCGCTCGACCCGCGCGTCACGCAGGTGGTGGCGAACCTGGGCGGCGAATACGAGGTGATCCTCGTTACGCGCTCGGATGGCGTGATGGCGGCCGACGTGCGTCCCCTGGTGCGGCTCAATGTGCAGGTGATTGCCGAGAGCGGCGGCCGGCGCGAGATGGGAACCAGCGGCTGCGGCGGGCGCACCGACTATTCCCTGTTCGCCGACGCGGTGCTCAGGGAAACGGCGCAGCAGGCGGTGTCGCAGGCGCTCGTCAACCTGGATTCCAGACCCGCGCCCGCGGGCACCATGACCGTGGTGGTGGGGCCGGGCTGGCCGGGCGTCCTGCTGCACGGGGCGATCGGCCACGGGCTGGAGGGCGATTTCAACCGCAAGGGGAGCTCGGCGTTTTCCGGCAAGATCGGCGAGCGCGTCGCCGCGCGCGGCGTCACCGTGGTGGACGACGGCACGCTGCCCGACCGGCGCGGCTCGCTCACCGTGGACGACGAGGGCAATCCGACGCGGCGCACGGTGCTGATCGAGGACGGCATCCTGCGCGGCTACATGCAGGACAGCCTGAACGCGCGCCTCATGAAGATGCCGGTCACCGGCAACGGGCGGCGCGAATCCTTCGCGCACCTGACGATGCCGCGCATGACCAACACCTACATGCTGGCCGGCACGCGCGATCCGCAGGAGATCATCCGGAGCGTCGACAAGGGCCTCTACGCGACGAATTTCGGCGGCGGGCAGGTGGACATCACCAGCGGCAAGTTCGTGTTTTCCGCGTCGGAGGCCTACCTGATCGAGAAAGGCAGGATCACTCAGCCGGTGAAGGGAGCAACCCTCATCGGCAACGGCCCGGACGCGCTGACCCGCGTCAGCATGATCGGCAACGACATGCGCATGGACGCCGGCATCGGCACTTGCGGCAAGGAAGGCCAGAGCGTGCCGGTGGGCGTCGGCCAGCCGACGCTGAAGATCGAAGGTTTGACTGTCGGAGGTACTGCTTAACCTTTCCGGAGGAGGGTTCATGGCGATCGCGCTGAAGAGCTGCACGAACTGCAGGGGGAAGCTGGAACTGGCGAGCATCGAAAAGGTGGCGGGCGAAAGCGGCCCATTGAAGATGGCGGTTTACGGCATGCCGGCGGGAAAGTGCGAGAAGGGCCATGCCGCGCCGGTGCACCAGGATTTCCTGCTCTGGCTGCTGCAGGAATCGAGGCAACGGCTGGGCGACGTGCTTCCCGCGGCCGAGGCCAAAGGCATGCTGTTCAAGAAATACCTGTGCTCCTGCGGCCAGGAACTGCCGGGAAAACCGGAGAAGTCGCAGTCTTTTCCCAGCGAATTGGCCTATGAAGGCGCGCCCGCGTTCAGGATCGAGTTCGAGGTGCCGGTCTACAAGTGCGGCTGCGGCAAGTCTCAGCTTAGGTCGCTGGATGAGCTGCGCAAGGGCTTTGCGGACGCCATGAGGGATATCTGCGACCGTGCCGGGTTTCCGCATAGTGGCTGATCTTCCGGCCAACGAGTCCGCATTCCTGCGCGACGCGGACGGCGTCGCCGCGCGGATTCCCGACGGCGCGCTGCTCGGCCTGCCGCCGGACTACTCGATGCCGGCGATGGCGGTGGTGCACGCGCTGATCCGCCGCAAGGCGAAGGACCTGAGGCTGCTCGGCGTCCCGGTATTGGGGCTCTCCGCCGACCTGCTCATCGGCGCGGGCTGCGTCGCCGAAGTGGAGTCGAGCGCGGTGTCGCTGGGCGAGGCGGGACTTGCGCCGCGTTTCACGGCAGCTGTCGAAGGAAGACTCCTGAAGATAAAGGACGCAACCTGTCCGGCGATCCACACCGCCCTGCAGGCCACCGAGAAGGGCGTGCCGTTCATGCCGTTGCGGGGCGTGCTGGGTTCCGACCTCGTGGGCCTGAGGACGGATTGGCAGGTGATCGACAACCCGCTGAAGAAGAACGACCCGATCCTCATCGTTCCCGCCCTGCAGCCCGACGTCGCTCTGTTCCACGCGCGCTGGGCGGACGAAGCGGGCAACGTCTGGATCGGCCGGCGCAAGGAACTCGCCACCATCGCGCATGCCTCGCGCGCCTGCTACGTCACGTGTGAAGAGCTGCGCCCCGGCGACATGCTGGAAGACGAACTGCTGGCGCCCGGCGTTCTGGCTTCCGTGTACGTCAGCGGCGTCGCGCAGGCGAAGCGAGGAGCCTGGCCGCTTTCCGTCGCTGGAGAGTACGGAATCGACGACGCGCACCTGAGCCTCTACGCGAAAGCCGCGAAAACCAAGGAAGGGTTCCAGCGCTACCTGGACGAATACGTATGGAACCGTACGCCAGAGAAGAACTCCTCGCCTGCTGCATCGCGCGCCTGATCGGCGACGCGCGGCACGTGGCGGTCGGGGCGGCCTCGCCGATTCCGGCCACGGGTGTTTTCCTGTCGAAGTTCCTGCATGAAAAGGCGCTGAGAATTTCCCTGCTGCACAAGCGCAGCGGCAACGCCTTCACAGAGGGTTCCCGCGAACTGTTCGACCTGGCGGGCCAGGGCCGGATCGATCTGTTCTTCCTCGGCGGCGCGCAGATCGACGGCGAGGCGAACATCAACCTGGTGCAGGCCGAGGGCAAGCGCTTCCCCGGTTCCTTCGGCTCGGCGTTCATGTATTTCACCGCCGGCCGCACGATCCTGTTCCGCGAGGAGCATTCGAAGCGCGTGCTGGTGCCGAAGGTGGACTTCATTTCCGCGCCCGGCTGGAGCCCGCCGGAAGTCGAGCGCCGCGGCGGGCCGCAGGCGCTGTTGACCGGCAAGGCGCTATTCATGTGGCAGCCGGACAGGCGCCGTTTCCGGCTCGAAAGCGTCCACCCCGGACACACGGAGCAAGACATCCGGGAAAACACCGGATTCGACTACGACGTCTCGCCGGGCTGCGCGGAAACCGAGCGGCCATCCACCGACGAATTGAAAGCAATTCGCAATATGGTCAGGCCTGAAATCTCGGCGAACTATCCAGAGTTTGCGCAAAGGGTCTGGCCTGGCACTGTCGCCTAGCGGCGACAATCGGATTTCGCTGTTCGATATTCCGGATTATTCCGCACTTTATTTTTGTTTCGCAGGGCGAAATCGCGCGTTACAGTACAAAGAGATTTACGTCGTTGCAGCGATCGTATTAATGTTTCCCTTCTATTTTTTCCCGGGGAGGGTGCGCAAATGACGATCCGTTTGACCATCAATGGCAAAACCCACGACGTCGACGTCGATCCGAATACGCCGCTGCTCTGGGCGATCCGCGAGCAGGTCGGCCTCACCGGCACCAAGTACGGCTGCGGCGTCGCGCAGTGCGGCGCGTGCACCGTGCACATCGACGGCTCGCCGATGCGCTCCTGTGCGATACCCGCGGGCGCGGCCGCCGGGCGCAAGATCACGACCATCGAAGGCCTCGCCGCGGGCGGTACGCTCACCAAGGTACAGAAAGCCTGGATCGACCACGAGGTGCCGCAGTGCGGCTATTGCCAGTCCGGCATGATCATGGCCGCCGCCGCGCTGCTCAAGGCGAAGCCCAAGCCCACCGACGCGGACATCGATGCCGCGATGACCAACATCTGCCGCTGCGGCACGTTCGTGGAAGTCCGCAAGGCCATCCACGCGGCCGCCAAGGCATAAGGGGAGCGCCATGAAACTCAACGACCTGCCGAAAAAACTGAAAGTCAGCCGCCGTTCCTTCATCGTGGGCTCGGCCGCCGTGGGCGGCGGTCTCGCGCTCGGCCTGCGCATGCCGCCCTTCGGTCCCGCCGTGGTGCGCGCGGCCGACGGCTCGCCCGAGATCAACGTCTGGGTGGTGATCCGCGCCGACGACACGGTGGTGATCCGCATGGCCCGCTCCGAGATGGGGCAGGGCACCATCACCGGCCTCGCGCAGATGGTGGCCGAGGAGCTGGAGTGCAACTGGTCGAAGATCGTCTACGAATACCCAACGCCGGGCGAGAGCGTGAAGCGCAAGCGCGCCTGGGGCGATTTCTCCACCGGCGGCAGCCGCGGCATCCGCACCTCGCACGAGTATGTGCGCATGGGCGGCGCGACCGCCCGCGTGATGCTGGTGCAGGCCGCGGCCAACCAGTGGGGCGTGCCCGCTTCGGAATGCGTGGCGGCCAACAGCGTCATCACGCACAAGGCCTCCGGCCGCAAGGTGAGCTTCGGCAAGGTGGCCGAGGCGGCGGCGAAGCTGGAGCAGCCGAAGAACGTGCCGCTCAAGAATCCGAAAGACTGGAAGGTGATCGGCAAGTCGGCCAGGCGCCTGGATACCGCCAACAAGGTGAACGGCAAGCAGGTCTACGGCTTCGACCTGAAGCTGCCGGGCATGCTAAACGCGGCGATCAAGGAGAGCCCGGTGTTCGGCGCCAAGGTGAAAAGCTTCGACGCCGCACGCGTTGCAAGCATGCGGGGCGTGAAGAAGGTGGTGCAGGTCGGTGATACCGCAGTGGCGGTGGTCGCGGACCATTGGTGGAACGCGAAGAGCGCGCTCGACCAGCTGCCCGTCGTCTGGGAAGACACCCCGAACGGCAAGGTGCAGCAGGCGGACGTGATGAAGATGCTCCAGGCCGGCCTGGACGCGGAGCAGGCGTTCGTCGGCAACCAGGCGGGCGACGCGAAGAAGGCGATCGGCGGCGCGGCGAAGAAGGTCACGGCGGAGTACTTCTATCCGTGGCAGGACCACGCCTGCATGGAACCCATGAACGCGACCGCGCGCTACACCGCGGACAAGTGCGAGGTGTGGGTGCCGACGCAGGACGGCGAGGCCTCGTTCGCGGCGGTGCTCGCGGCCTCCGGCCTGCCGGCCGACAAGTGCGACGTCTACAAGATCAACCTCGGCGGCGGCTTCGGCCGGCGCGGCGCGTTCCAGGACTACGTCACGCAGGCAGTGAACATCGCCAAGCAGATGCCAGGCACGCCGATCAAGCTGCTCTGGACGCGCGAGGAAGACATGACGCAGGGACGCTACCACCCGATCATGATGTGCCGCCTGACCGGGGGCTTCGACGCCTCGGGCAGCCTCACGGGCGTGCATATGCGCCTTTCAGGCCAGTCCATCCTGAAGGAAGTGCGGCCGGCGGTCGTCGAGCAGCAGAAGGGCCGCGATCCGCTCAGCTTCCAGGGCGTGGCGGACGCGGGCGAGCACTCGTTCTGCTACGACTACCCTAACCTGATGATCGACCACGCCATGCGGCAGAGCCACGTGCCGCCGGGCTTCTGGCGCGGCGTCAACATCAACCAGAACGCGGTGTTCATCGAGAGCTTCATGGACGAGCTGGCGGAGGCGGCCGGAAAGGATCCGGTGGAGTTCCGCCGCCAGTTCATGGGCAAGCACCCGCGCGCGCTGGCGGTGATGAACGCCTGCGCCGAGCGCATCGGCTGGAGCAAGCCCGCGCCGGCCGGCGTGCATCGTGGTATCGCGCAAATGAAGGCCTTCAACAGCTTCGTCGCCGCGGCCTGCGAACTTTCGGTGAAGGACAACAAGGTGAAGATCCACCGCATCGTCGCGGCGACCGATCCCGGCTATGCCGTCAATCCGGCGCAGATCGAGCGCCAGGTGTCGGGCTCGTTCGTCTACGGCCTGTCGGCCCTCTTCATGCAGGAGCACACCCTGAAGGACGGCCGCATCGCTGAAGACAACTTCCACACCTACCAGTCGATGCGCATCGCCCAGATGCCGAAGGTGGAGACCATCATCATCCAGGGCGGCGGCGACGTCTGGGGCGGCATCGGCGAGCCGACCATTTGCGTGGCGGCCCCGGCGGTGTTGAATGCAATCTACAAGGCGACGGGCAAGCGCTATCGCTCGCTGCCGCTGAAGAACCACGGAGTCGAACTGGTTTGATGGGGAGGTTGTCGGTTCTCGGTCTTCTGCTTTCTGTTTGTCTTGGTTCAAGTGCGAATGAAGAAATACCCTTGTCTCTGACCGGCGCCCAGGGCGATCCGGTCAGGGGTAGGGCGTTGGTGGCGAACCGGCAGGTCGGGCTGTGCCTGCTGTGCCACAGCGGGCCGTTCCCGGAGGAACGCTTCCAGGGCAACCTTGCGCCGGACTTGCGCAGCTCGGCGCGCCTCAGCGAGGGGGCGATCCGCTCTCGCATCGTCGATCCGCGCAAGAGCAACCCGGAGAGCATCATGCCGGCCTACTTCGAGACATCCGGTCGAACGCGAGTCGCGCCTTCGTTGCAGGGCAAGACGATCCTGACGGCGGAACAAATTGAAGATATCGTTGCCTACCTGCTGACGCTCAAATGATCAATCGCCGTCAATTTGTCGTCCTCTCGCTGGGTGCAGTGGCCACCGGCGCGCAGGCGCAGTTGACGCCCAACCTCGCGGCGCTGCGCAAGGCGGCGCTTGATGAGGCGCTGCGCAAGGTCGTCGGCAACGCCCCATTGCGGCCCGGCCGCGTGAAGCTGGACCTGCCGCCCCTGATCGAGAACGGCAACTCCGTGCCGCTGACGGTGACCGTCGACAGCCCGATGACGGAGGCCGACCACGTCAGGTCGATCCACGTGTTCACCGAGAAAAATCCGCAGCCCAACGTCATCAGCGCGTTCCTCGGGCCGCGCGCCGGCCGCGCGCGGCTGGTGACGCGCGCGCGCATCGCCGACACCGGCGCGGTGACCGCGGTGGCGCAGCTGAGCGACGGCACGTTCTGGTCGGACAACGTGCAGGTCGTCGTCACCCTGTCGGCTTGCCTGGAAGACGGGTTGATCTGATGTCTAGAGTGATCGTCAACGTTCCCTCTACCGCCAAGCGAGGCGAAGTCATCGAAATTCGCACGCTCGCGGGCCACGACATGGAAACCGGCTTCCGCCGCACCCAGTTGGGCGAGCTGGTGCCGCGCAACATCATCACGCGCTTCACCTGCAGCTACAACGGCGTGGAGGTATTCCGCGCCGACCTGCATCCGGCGATCGCCGCCAATCCGCTGCTGACCTTCACCACTGTCGCCACCGAGAGCGGCACGCTGGAATTCCGCTGGAGCGGCGACAACAATTTCAGCGTGACGCAGACTGCGGCCATCTCAGTAGTGTGAGGATTGTTTTTTTCGTCCTGTTGTTTTTCTCCTTAGGTTCACTCGCGCAGATCCCGGCCGCGGACCGCCGCTCGGGCTACGAGTTCATGAGCCCCGAGACGCGGGCCATGCAGGACGACGAGGTCACCGGCCCCGCCTTGCTGCCGCTGCTGGATGGCGAAGCGCTCTTCAAGAGAAAGGCAGGCGCCGCGGACAAGTCCTGCGCCGACTGCCACAAGGATATGAAGGGGGTCGCAGTTCGCTATCCCGCTTTTCATTCCGGTGGGATGGTCAATCTCGATCAACGCATAAATACTTGCAGGGTAGAGCAGCAAAAGGCCCCGCCTTTGCAACTCGAAGGGCGCGAACTACTGGCGCTCAGCGCCTATGTCGGCAGGCAATCACGCGGCATGCCGATCGACATCCAGGTCAATGAGAAAACGAAGCCCTTCCTGGATGCAGGGCGCTCGGCGTTCAACCGCCGCCAGGGGCAGCTCAACCTGTCCTGCGCGCAGTGCCACGACCAGAACTGGGGCAAGTCGCTCGCCGGCAATCCGATCCCGCAGGCGCACCCCACCGGCTATCCGATCTACCGGCTGGAGTGGCAGGGCGTCGGCTCGCTGCAGCGCCGGCTGCGCAACTGCATGATCGGCGTGCGCGCGGAGCCCTACGCCTACGGCGCGCCCGAGTACGTCGAGCTGGAGTACTACCTGATGTGGCGCGCGCGGGGAATGAAACTGGAGACGCCCGCCGTGCGTCCTTAGTCCGGCGACCAGCCCAGCGAGCGCTTCACGGCCTCGCGCCAGCGTGCGAGCAGCTGCGCCGCATCCTCGCGCGACATCTGCGGCGTGAAGCGCCGGTCCATCTGCCATTGCGCGGCGATTTCCTCGCGCGATTTCCAGACGTCCGTATACAGGCCGGCGAGATAGGCGGCGCCGAGGGCGGTGGTTTCCAGCACCTTCGGTCGCACCACCGGCACGCCGAGGATGTCGGCCTGGAACTGCATCAGGAGGTCATTGGCCGCCGCGCCGCCGTCCACGCGCAGCTCGGACAGCTTTTCGCCAGCGTCCCTCTGCATGGCTTCCAGCAGGTCGGCGCTCTGGTAGGCGATGGATTCGAGCGCCGCGCGCGCGATGTGCGCGCGCGAAGAGCCGCGCGTCAGGCCGACGATGGCGCCGCGCGCATGCGGGTCCCAGTGCGGCGCGCCCAGGCCGGCGAAGGCGGGCACGACGTAGACGCCGCCATTGTCCAGGACGTCCGACGCCAGCCGTTCGATGTCGGCCGCCGCGCCGAAGAACTTCAGTTCATCCCGCAGCCACTGCACCACCGCGCCGCCGATGAACACGCTGCCCTCCAGCGCGTACTCCTTGTCCACGTCGCGCGCGTCCACGGCGCGGCCGATCTGCGCCGCCGAGGTGCTGAGCAGGCCGTTCGCGGATGTCACCACGCGGTCGCCGGTGTGCATCAGCATGAAGCAGCCGGTGCCGTAGGTGTTCTTCGCCATGCCCGGCTTGTGGCAACCCTGGCCGAAAAGGGCCGCCTGCTGGTCGCCTGCGACGCCGGTGATCGGGATCGGCGCGCCCAGCACCGTCGGCGCGATCATGCAGTAGGCGTGCGACGAGGGATAGACGTCGGGCAGCATCGCGCGCGGCACGCCGATCAGCTGCAGCAGCTCGGGGTCCCAGTCGCCCGAGTGGATGTTGAAGAGCATCGTGCGCGAAGCGTTGCTGCAGTCCGTGAGGTGCGTCTTGGTGTGCGAGAGATTCCAGATCAGCCACGTGTCGACCGTGCCGAATGCCAGCTCGCCCAGTTCGGCGCGGCGGCGCGCGCCCGGGATGTGGTCCAGGATCCACGCCACCTTGGTGCCGGAGAAATAGGGATCGAGCACCAGCCCGGTGCGTTCCCGGACCAGGCTCTCGGCGCCGACCTCCTTTAGCTCGGCGCAGCGCGCCGCGGTGCGCCGGTCCTGCCACACGATCGCCGGGTAGATGGGCTTGCCGGTCTGGCGTTCCCACACGATCGCCGTCTCGCGCTGGTTGGCGATGCCGCAGGAGACGATGTTCTCGGCCTTCAGGCCCGAGTTGCGCAGCGCCTCGCGTGCCACGTCGCGCTGCGAGCGCCACAGGTCGTCCGGGTCGTGCTCGACCCAGCCGGCCTGCGGGTAGTGCTGCTTGAATTCCTGCTGCGCGGACGCGACCGCCGTGCCGGTCTCGTCGAAGATGATGGCGCGCGAACTGGTGGTGCCCTGGTCGAGCGCTAGGACATGACGCATGTCAATGATTCTAGCGCGGGGGCCGATGCTAAACTGCGCCGCTCCATAGGGGAGTAATGCGGGGGGAACGGCAGCATGAAAATCCACGAGTACCAGGGCAAGGAAATATTCCGGAAATTCGGCCTCGTCACGCCGCGCGGCTTCCCGTGCTTCAGCGTCGAAGAGGCGGTCGAGGCGGCGAAGAAGCTCGGCGGCAGCGTCTGGGTGGTGAAAGCGCAGATCCACGCCGGCGGCCGCGGCAAGGGCGGCGGGGTCAAGGTCGCGAAATCCCTGGAAGAGGTTCGAACGCTTGCGGCTTCCATCCTGGGCATGCAATTGAAAACCCATCAAACCGGGCCGGAGGGGCAGAAGGTGCGCCGCCTGCTGGTGGAAGAGGGCGCCGACATCAAGAAGGAGCTCTACATCGGCATGGTGGTGGACCGCGTCACGCAGCGCGCCTGCCTGATGGCCTCCTCCGAGGGCGGCATGGACATCGAGGAAGTCGCCGCGCACACCCCGGAGAAGATCCACAAGGTGTTCATCGATCCCGCGACCGGGCTGAAGGAAGCCGAGGCCGCGGAAGTGGCGAGGAAGATCGGCATTCCGGAGGGCTCGGTGGCCGAAGCGGCGAAGCTGCTGCAGGGCCTCTACAAGTGCTTCGATGAAACCGACGCTTCGCTGGCGGAAATCAATCCGCTGATCCTGACGAACCAGGGCAAGGTTATCGCGCTGGATTCCAAGCTCAACTTCGACGACAACGCGCTGTTCCGCCATCCCGACATCGTCGCGATGCGCGACCTGGACGAGGAGGACCCGCTCGAAATCGAGGCCTCCAAGTACGACTTGTCCTACATATCGCTGGATGGCAGCATCGGCTGCATGGTGAACGGCGCCGGCCTCGCCATGGCGACCATGGACACCGTGAAGCTGTTCGGCGGCGAGCCGGCCAACTTCCTCGACGTCGGCGGCGGCGCCACCGCGGAGAAGGTGACGGCGGCGTTCAAGATCATGCTCTCCAACCCGAAGGTGAAGTGCATCCTGGTCAACATCTTCGGTGGCATCATGAAGTGCGACACCATCGCCGCGGGCGTGGTGACGGCGGCGCGCGAGGTCAAGCTCTCGGTGCCGCTGGTGGTGCGGATGAAGGGGACCAACGAAGACCTCGGCAAGAAGATCCTCGCCGACTCGGGCCTGCCGATCATCTCCGCGGGCAACATGGGCGAGGCAGGGCAGAAAGCCGTCGCCGCGATCAAAGGGGGCAAGTCGTGAGCATCCTCGTCAACAAGAACACCAAGGTGGTCACGCAGGGGATCACGGGCAAGACCGGCATGTTCCACACGCAGACCAGCCGCGCCTACGCCAACGGCAAGAACTGCTATGTGGCCGGCGTGAATCCGAAGAAAGCCGGGGAAGATTTCGAAGGCATTCCGATTTTCGGCTCGGTCAAGGACGCAAAAGCAAAGACCGGCGTGAACGTCTCGGTGATCTACGTCCCGCCGCCGTTCGCTGCCGCGGCCATCTGGGAGGCGGTGGAAGCCGACCTCGACCTCGCAATCTGCATCACCGAGGGCATCCCGGTGCGCGACATGGTCCACCTGCGCGAGCGCATGCGCAAGGAGAAGCGCCGCACCGTGCTGCTCGGGCCGAACTGCCCGGGCGTGATCACGCCCGACGAGATCAAGATCGGCATCATGCCGGGCCATATCCACCTGAAAGGGCGCGTCGGCGTCGTGTCTCGCTCCGGGACGCTTACCTACGAGGCGGTCGGCCAGCTCACCGAACTCGGCATCGGCCAGTCCACCGCGGTCGGCATCGGCGGCGACCCGGTCAACGGCCTGAAGCACATCGAGGTGATGAAGATGTTCAACGACGATCCGGACACCGACGCGGTGATCATGATCGGCGAGATCGGCGGCTCTGACGAAGAAGATGCCGCACGCTGGGTCAAGGACAACATGAAAAAGCCCGTCGTCGGCTTCATCGCCGGCGTCACCGCGCCGCCGGGCAAGCGCATGGGTCACGCCGGCGCCATTATCTCCGGCGGCAAGGGCACGGCGCAGGAGAAGCTCTCGGTGATGGAGTCCTGCGGCATCCGGGTCACCACGAACCCCGCGGAAATGGGCAAGCTGCTGAAGTCCGCGCTGAAGTAGGCGCCCGGCGATGCGAGGACCGCTTTGCGTCGTCGCGGTCGCGCTGCTCGCCGCGGCCTGTTCGCCAGAGGTCGTCCGCCAGCGGATCGTCGCGCCATCGGCGGCCGGGGCCCGCGGCCATGCTGATTCGATCGTCCTTGCGCAGGCCGCGTTGCTCAGGCTGGGTACGGGCTACGAGCGCGTGCTCGGGGCCGGTTCGCGCTGGCGGTTTGCCGGCGTCATTCCGCAGGGCGGCGTGTATCGTGCGGCTCAGGGCGTGCTGACGGTCGAGGGCGCCAACATCCACGAGGCCTACCTGGTGATCCGGGAGCGGCGGGTCGTCGGTTTCTATCTGCCGGTAGAACAGGCATTCTCTCCCCTGGGAGAAGCGGTCCCGCTGTCGATCGGCGAAAACTGAAGAGGGAACTGCCATGCAAAGGACCTTGAAACTGCTTGTTGCCGCGATGTTCCTTGCGTTGCTTTCGGCTTGCGCAAGCGGTCCGAAGTACGCGGAGGTCGTGGCCAGCTTCCCGCAGGTTCCCGCGGGCCAGGGACGGATCTGGTTCTACCGCTCCGGGGTCATGTTCGGCGCCGGTATCCAGCCCAGCGTCATGCTGAACGGGGAGAAGGTTGGCGACTCGGTGCCTGGCGGCTTCTTCTACGTCGATCGGCCGGCAGGCAATCACGAGGTGCTCCTGTCGACCGAGGTGGAGCGCAAGGTCACCTTCACGCTGGCGCCCCGCCAGGAGCGCCATATCAAGATGACCGTCGGGCTGGGCGTGATCGTGTACCGGGTGTACCCGGAACTCGCCGATCCGGCCGAGGCGGACAAGGATATCCGCGAGTTGAGCTACATCGGGGGCGCGGCGAAGCCGAAATAGGCATGGCCGCCATCGCCGACTGGGCGGGATTTCTTTCGGCGCTGCAGGCGGCAGCGCGCGCGGACGCGGAGCTCGCGGCGTTCTCGGCGAACTCGGACTGCCGGTTCCGGCTGGTGGCGGGAGAACGCGAAGCGGAGTTTTCATTCGAGTCTCCGCTTGTGGTTTCGGAAGTTCTCTCGGAAAGACATTCATTCGTCCTCGAGGCGCCGGCGGACGTCTGGGCGAAGTTCTTTTCCTCGCCGCCTCCAGCCCCGTACCACGGCATTTACGCCATGAAAATGCGCGTGCCGGAGTTCAAGGTCACCGGCAGCGAACTGGCGCTGGCACAAAACATGCACCTGGTGCGGCGCGTGCTGGAACTGGGCAGAGGGGTTTTGAATCCTTCCTCCGTCCGGCCGAAAGAAGAAAGAACAGTCAATGCAAGAGAACCGATCAGGGGCGGCTACGTCTGGATCGAGTTCGAAGGCCGGCCCAGCCGCATCTACTATGAGGAAGCGGGCGCGGGCCGCGACCTGCTCTGCCTGCACACTGCCGGCTCCGATTCGCGCCAGTTCTACAAGCTGCTGAACGACGCCGGGCTGGGCGCCGAATGGCGCATGGTCGCGTTCGACCTGCCCTGGCACGGCAAGAGCCTGCCGCCCGAAGGCGCGCCGATCGGCGTATGGGACCTGACCACGGAGCGCTACGTCGCCGTGATCGAGGCCGTGATTGCCGCGCTCGGCCTGCAACGCCCGGTGCTGCTCGGCTCCTCGATGGCGGGCCAGATCTGCCTGGAGATGGCGCTGCGCTGGGGCGAGCGCCTGGGCGGCGTGGTCGCCTGCGAGGCGAGCGAGCGCATCGTCGGGCGCGAAGTCCCCTGGACGCGGAATCCGCAGGTAAATGAATCGACATTCGTGCCCGAATGGGTGCACGGCCTGATGGCGCCGCAAAGCCCGCCCGAGCGGGTGCGCGAAATCTGGTGGGAATACTCGCAGGGCGGCTACGGCGTGTTCTGGGGCGACATCCGCTTCTACGGCCGCGAGTGGGACATGCGCGAGCGCATCGCGCGCATCGATACGAAGCAATGCCCGGTGATCATGCTCACGGGCGAGTACGACTACTCCTGCACGCCGGAAATTTCGCGCGCCACCGCGGCGAAGATCCCCGGCGCCGAATTCGAGGTGATGCACGGCATGGGGCATTTCCCGATGGCGGAAAACCCGGAATTGTTCCTGCAGTACTTGCGGCCGGCGCTGGCCAAACTGAGGCAGTGAAGGACTTCTTCAGGGACTTCGGCGCGCTTTACGGCGCCAATGCGCTGGTCGGCTTCATCTTCGCCGCCACCGGCCCGGTGGCGATCATCCTCGCGGTGGGCGCGCAGGGCGGGCTCGCCGAAGCCGACCTGTCGTCCTGGATTTTCGGCGCGTTCTTCATCAACGGGCTGGTCAGCATCGCGTTCTGCCTGTTCTACCGCCAGCCGCTGGTGTTCTTCTGGAGCATTCCGGGCGCGGTGCTGGTCGGCCCGGCGCTCGGCCACCTGTCGTTCCCCGAAGTGATCGGCGCGTTCATCGCCACCGGCGTCCTGATGATGGCGCTCGGGCTCTCGGGTTGGGTGCGGCGCTGCACCGAAGCGGCGCCGATGCCGATCGTCATGGCGATGGTGGCGGGCGTGTTCCTGCGCTTCGGCACCGGCCTGGTGCAAGCAGTGCGCGACGACATCGCTGTCGTGGCGCCAATGGTTTTGGCTTTTATTTTCCTTACCTATTTCACGCAGGCGGGCCGGCGGTTGCCGCCGCTGATCGGCGCCATGGTGGTTGGCATCGCCTGCATTTTCCTGTTCGACAAGTACGACCCCGGGGAAAAGACGCTCCAGTTCATTCCCCCCAACCTCTACGTGCCCGCGTTTTCCTGGCAGGCGATGATCGAGCTGGTGGTGCCGCTCGCGATCACGGTTCTGGTGGTGCAGAACGGGCAGGGCTTCGCGGTGCTGTCGGCCGCGGGCCACAAGCCGCCGATCGACGCCATCGCCACGGCTTGCGGCGCCGGGTCCATCGTCACCGCCTTCGTCGGCTCGGTGTCGACCTGCCTCACCGGGCCGGTCAACGCGATCATCTCCTCCTCGGGCGAAAGGCACCGCCACTACACGTCGGGCGTGCTGGTCGGCGCGTTCGCGCTCGTGTTTGGCCTGCTCTCGCCGCTCTTCGTGCGGCTGCTGCTGTCGACGCCGACCGCGTTCATCGCCGCGCTGGGCGGCCTGGCAATGCTGCGCGTGCTGCAGACCGCGTTCGGCGTCGCCTTCGGCGGCAAGTTCGCGCTGGGTGCGCTGGTGACGTTCCTGGTGACCGTGGCGGACGTGCCGATCTTCAATATCGGCGCCGCGTTCTGGGGACTGGTGATCGGTTTCGGGATTTCCTGGCTGCTCGAACGAAAAGACTTCGAAAATCAGGGACAGTCCACGATTTAGAGGAAATCGTGGACTGTCCCTGATTTAGTGCTTGTGGGTCGAGCCCTTGGTATTTTCGTAGTGCGCTTTTAGCAAGTCCCTTCCGAAGTCTCCGTTGAAGTCGCGCCACACTGTATGGACGTGGTTGCCGTCGTTTTGCGAGGCGTCGTACTCGATCAGGAAGCGCGGGCCCTGGATGCGGTAGTAGTGCTGCCGGCCGCGTTCCGTGGAGCCTGCCCAGCCGAAGCGGATACTCTCCATTCCGCCGTCGCGCACCCGCGCCAGGCGCGCCTTCGCCAGGGCCGGCTCGAAGCTGCCGGCGTAAACCTCGATCAGCTTCATGAGCTGCGCGCGCTGCTTCTCGTCGAGCTTCCCGGCGGCGATGCCGACTGGCTTAAGCGGATCCACCTTGTCGGCATTGCCAGTGACGATCTCGCCAAAAGTGCGGGAGTCGAAAACTGCTTCCCCGCGCTGGGCTTCGTCGAGCATGCCCAGCAGCGTCCGCGCCTCGTCTTCCTCGGCCGCCAGGACCCGCAAGCCCTTTTTAGCGCCCTTCATCACTGTCGCGGGGTTGGAGCCGAAGAAACTCGGCGTGTCGGCCGCGGGCCGGTCGCCGGCCAGCGTGAAATTGAGCGACAGGTGATGGCCCTCGAAACGCCAGCCCCAGGCCGCTTTCGCGTCGGGCTTGCCGTAGACGGTGAGGTGATAGCGCTCCGGATCGCGCATCAGGCCGAAGGTTTCGATTTCGCGCAGCACCAGTTCCAGCTCGATGATGTTGACCGCCTTGCGGTAGCCCGAGGCCGACAGCGCGGTGCGCAATAGCGCGTGCACGGCTTCGCGGCCGCGCGCATCCAGCTCCTTCATCGCCGCGCCGTTGCGGCTGCGCGGCGTGTAGTGCCAGTCCAGCCGGTCGCGGTCCTCGAACGGCCGCGCGACCTTGGCGCGCGCGGCTTCCGGCAGGCCGGCGAGCAGCGCTTCGGCCGCCTGGCGCATGGCCTGGGAGTGGGCGGGGAACGAAAGGATTGCGCTCAGGACTAATAGCAGGCAACGCATGCAAAGATGCTAACGTAAACTCACAGGATGTTGTTCCGCTTCATCTTTCTTTCATGTTTCCTGACGGCGGCCGCGGCGGCCCCGGTCAAGACGGAAAACGTCGAAGCCGACCTGGTCGCGGAACGCAGTGCCGCGGAACCGGGCAAGACGCTGACCGTCGCCTTGCGGCTGAAGATCGCCCCGCACTGGCACACCTACTGGCGCAACCCGGGTGACTCCGGTGAGCCGACGTCCCTTGAATGGAAGCTGCCGCCGGGATATTCCGCGGGCCCGATCCAGTGGCCCGTGCCCAGGCGTCTGCCCATCGGACCCTTGCTGAATTTCGGCTACGAGGATGAAGTGCTGCACCTGGTGGAAATTTCGATCCCCGCGAACGCATCCGGGAACGCGGCGATCGCGGCGCATGCGCGCTGGCTGGTGTGCAATCCGGAACGCTGCATTCCTGAAGACGGGGTCGTCTCGATCACGCTCCCGATCGGCAAGGGCGAGCCATCGGTGGATGCGGCTGCAATCGCGCGCACGCGTTCGGCTCTGCCCGCGAAAGCGCAGGGCATTCGATTCGCAGCGTCCCGGACCGATGCCGGAGTGGAGCTCGAAATCGATCCGTCGCCGCGCAGCGCCGCCTACTTCCCGTTCGAGCAGGGCAAGATCCACAACGCCGGCGCGCAGTCCTGGGACGGCAAGTCGTTGAAAATTCCGAAGACATTGCAGCCCGTGGGCGCGTTCAACCGCGTCGCCGGCCTGCTGGTGACGGACAAGCAGGCGGTCGAGATCGAGGTGCCCGTGGCAGGCGCGGCGTCCGGCACGCCCGGCGAATTGACCGGCCTTGGCGTTGCGGCGCTGTTCGCTTTCATCGGCGGCCTGATCCTGAATCTCATGCCCTGCGTCCTGCCGGTGCTGTCCATCAAGATCCTCGGCTTCGCCGGCGGCAGCGCCGACCGCGGCGCGATGCGGATGCACGGCTCGCTCTATGCGTTGGGCGTGGTGCTTTCGTTCCTCTTCTTTGCCGCGCTGCTGGTCCTGTTGCAATCGCTCGGCAACGAGATTGGCTGGGGATTCCAGCTGCAGTCGCCGGTGTTCGTCGGCCTGCTGATCGCGCTTTTCCTGGCGCTGGCCCTGAACCTTTCGGGTTTGTTCGAGTTTTCATTCGTCATGGCGTCGGATTTGAAACCGAAAAACAGGCATGCCGACGCATTCCTTACCGGCGTGCTGGCCGTGGTCGTGGCTTCGCCCTGCACCGCGCCGTTCATGGGCGCGGCGCTCGGCTACGCGCTTGCAGGCGGCCCTGCCGATGCGCTGGCCGTGTTCACGGCGCTGGGATTCGGCATGGCGCTGCCTTACCTGGTCCTTTCCTGGAACCCGCAATGGCTGCGCTGGCTGCCGAAGCCGGGCGCCTGGATGGTTCGCTTCAAGCAGCTGCTCGCGCTCCCGCTGTATGCGACCGTGCTCTGGCTGGGATGGGTCCTGGCGCTGCAATCCGGCCTGCTGGCCGGTGCCTCCGATTGGGAGAAATTTTCGTCGGAGAAAATTCAACAGTATGAAAAGCAAGGCAAAACGGTCTTCGTCGACTACACCGCCGCCTGGTGCGTGACCTGCCAGGTCAACAAGCAGCTGGTGCTGTCCCGGCCCGACGTCGAGCAGGCGATGCGCGCCAGCGGCATGGTCCTGATGCGGGCGGACTGGACGCGGCGCGACGAGGAAATCACCCGCGCGCTGGCCGCGTTGGGCCGCAAGGGCATCCCGGTGTACGCTATTTACCGGCCCAGGCGCGATCCCGAGCTGTTGCCTGAAATATTGACGCGGGATCTGCTGTTAGCCGCAGTAGGACCTAAAAAGGAGACTTCACGATGAAACGATTTGCCCTGGCTTTCCTGCTGAGCCTTGCTTTTCCCGTCCTCGCGGTCAACGTCGGGCAACCGGCGCCGGACTTCACGCTGTCCGACCTCTCGGGCAAGACGGTGAAGCTCTCCGACCTCAAGGGCAAGCTCGTGGTGCTGGAGTGGGTCAACCCTGACTGCCCCTATGTGCAGAAGCACTACAACAGCGCCAACATGCCCGGCCTGCAGAAGGAATACAGCGGCAAGGTGACCTGGCTGACGATCAACTCCACGCGCGAGGGACATTCCGAGTTCAAGACGCCGCAGCAGATGGCCGCCTGGATGAAGCAGACCGGCGGCGCGCCCGCCGCCACGCTGCTCGATCGCGACAGCAAGGTCGGCCGGCTCTACGGCGCGGTGACCACGCCGCACATGTACGTCATCGATCCCAAGGGCACGCTGGTTTACGTCGGCGCCATCGACGACAAGCGCTCGACCAACCCGGCGGATGTGAAGACGGCGAAGAACTACGTGCGCGCCGCGCTTGGCGAGACGATGGCCGGCAAGCCGGTGTCGAACGCGAGCACCTCCCCGTACGGTTGCACGGTCAAGTACTAGCCTCATCTTCGCTAGTCGGCGCGCTGCCGGGCACGAGGTCCGGCTCGCCGCAGGATTTCAGCATCTCCGCGCGCACCGCGTCGCGCAGCTTTACCGCCGCAGCCCAGTCGGTGCCATCCGCCGCTATCGGCGCGCCGATCGTGACCGACACCGCGGCCTTGCGCAGGTACCAGGTGCCGTCGCGCAGCACCGAGCGGACGCCGCGCAGCGCGATCGGGGTGACCGGAATGCCGGCTTGCGCCGCCGCCTGGAAGGCGCCGGTGCGGAAGGCCATCAGCCCGGTGTTGCGCGTGAGGGTGCCTTCCGGGAACACGATCAGCGAGATGCCGCGCTTCGCGGCTTCCACCATCTCGCCGGCGTGCTCGGAGCTCTTTGCGACGTCGAAGCGCTCGATGAACTGCGTGCCGAAGCCCGAGATCAGCGCGCGCATGAAGAAATTGTCCTGGAACTCCCTCTTCGCGACGTAGGCATAGCCGCGGTAGTCGAGGATCGCGAGCAGCACCAGGGCGTCGAGGTAGCTCGTGTGGTTGACGGCAAGGACCGAAGGTTTTTCCCGCGGCAGGTTTTCCAGGCCCCGCACCGCCACGGGAATGCCGGAAAGAAGCAGGAACCACTTCGATACCCGTCCGCCGAAATTCCAGACTGCCTTCACCGGAAGCAGAAGCGACGCGAGAAAGGCGAAGGGAATCAGTGTCGCAAACACGACATAGCCGCGTAGCGCGAACAGCGCGCCGCCCAGCGTGCGCAGGCCGCGGCGCAGCTGCGGCGCGGCGCCGGCGAGCACCAGGCGGACGAACTGCAGCCAGACCGCGCCGCCGGCAACGGCAGCGGGCCCGCGTTCGTAGAATTCGCGCGCGGCGACGCGGCGGATCTTGCCGCTTGAAGTCTTCGGTACCGTGGCGGGCGGCGCGAGCACGATGTCGTCGGCGGGCGCGCCGATCAGGGACACCGCCAGTTCATTGATCATCCGCTTCAGGTCATCGTGGCGCGAGGCATCCTTGTCGCGCATTTCGGCCAGCACCACCACCCGCTCGGTGCCGCTGGCCGCATCGCGGCTGCCGAACACCGCGACGCAGCCGCGCCGCACGCCGGCCAGGTCGCCCACCGCCTGCTCCAGTTCGTAGGGGCTGATGTTGCGGCCGCCGCGGATGATGATGTCCTTCTCGCGGCCGGTGAGGAACAGCGTGCCGGCAGACAGGTAGGCGCGGTCGCCGGTATTCAGCCAGTCGCCGCTGCCGAACAGCGTTTTCGTCGCTTCGGGATTGCGGTAATAGCCGGAGGTGGAGGAGGGACCGCGGAACTGGAGATGGCCTTCCTGCCGGTCCGGCAGCTCCAGGCCGGCGGCGTCGACCACGCGGATGTCGTGGCCGGGAATCGGCGTGCCGCAACCGATCACGATCAGCGGCGAGGCGTCCCCGGGTGTCGTTTCGACGGCTTCCCCCGTTCGCGTGAAGCGCTCCCGGTCGAGGCGGTCCGCGATCCACGGCGTCCCCGGCACGGTGATCGCCACGCCGACGGAGGATTCGGCCAGGCCGTAGGATGGCGACAGGCAGTTCTTGCGCAAGCCGAACCTGCCGAAGCGCTTCTCGAACTCGATGATGGTGTCCGGGCTCACCGGCTCGGCGGCATTGAAGGCGAAGCGCCACGAGGAGAGGTCGATGCCTTCCATCTCCTCGTCCGGGATGCGGCGCAGGCACAGTTCGAAGGAAAAGTTCGGTCCGCCGGAGAGCGTGCCGCGGTGGCGATGGATGGCGCGCATCCAGCTCGAGGGCCGCGACAGGAAGGCGAGCGGCGACATCAGCACCGTCGGAAAGCCGAGCACCAGCGAAGCGAAGTTGGCGCCGATCAGCCCCAGGTCGTGATACAGCGGCAGCCAGCTCACGAACACATCCTCCGCGCTGGTGTTCACCGCCAGGCCCATGGCGCGCACGTTCGCCATCAGGTTGGCGTGCGACAGCACCACGCCCTTGGGGCTGCCGGTGCTGCCGGAGGTGTACTGCAGGAAGCCTGTCTCGCCGGGCTTGCCGTGGATCGGCTGGAAGTTTTTCCCGGAGGTTGAATTCAATTCTTGAGGAGTCACAACCAAACCCAAAGACTCCACTTGGGCTCGCAGCAGGTAGGCGAGCGGTTTCGCCTCCGGCACCGTGATCATGATCGACGCGCCGGCGCTCTTGAGGATGCCGACGTGGCGCGTCATGTGGTCTTCGATCGTCGTCAGGCGCGCCGGCGGGTACAGCGGCACCGGCACGCCGCCCGCGAGCAGCACGCCGTAGAACGAATAAAGGTATTCCTTGCAGGTGGGCAGCATGATCGCCACCATCTGCCCGTGCTGCAGGCCGGCTTGCGCGAGGTGCGCGGCATAGCCCATCGCGCCGTCCCACAGCGCGCGGTAGCTGAGCGGAAATTCCTTCTGTTCCTCGTACATGAACACCGTCAGCCGGTCCGGCTGGCGCTCGACGTGGTACTCGAGGGCCTCGGTCAGGCTGCGCGCCTGCGATTCGGAGGGAGGGCGGACGCTGCCGCCTTGCACCAGGCTTGCGACGCTGCGATCCGCCGCCTGGGGAGCATGGCCCGCGGAAGACATCAGGAAGCGCAGCAGGTCGCGCGGCGTCTCGCTGGTCGCCAGCGCCTGCTCGGGCAGGCTTGCGCCGAACTCCTTCTCCAGGCGCAGGACCAGTTCGACGCGCGCCAGGCTGTCGAGGCCGAGTTCCCTTTCCAGCGAGCTGTCGAGCGTGGCGTGGGGCTGGACGTTCGGGCGCGCCTCCTGCGCCACGGCCACGACAAGCTCGAGCAGGCGGTCCGGACTGATTTCTCGCGTGGTTTGCATTATTCTGCGGTCTGGCGGGCAGTTTACACGGCCCGCTGGAGGATCCTTGCCATGGCCAAAGACGAATTCGTCGCCGTATTCTCGAGCGAAAACCGCGCCAACATCCCGGTCTATCCGCTCGGCGCGATCGAAGCCGTGCTCGGCATCGAGAACTGAGAATCGGGGCGGCAATGCGGATTGCGATCGTCGGCGGCGGCCTGGGCGGGCTCGCCGCGGCGCTGTTCCTGCGCAAGGCCGGCCTGGACGCCACCGTCTACGAGCAGGCGCCGCAGCTGCGCGAGGTGGGCGCGGGCATCGTGGTAGCACCCAACATGGTGCGGCCGCTGGGCGATCTCGGGCTGGCGCAGAAGCTTCCCGGATTCGCCGTCCGCCTGGAAGCCGCCTGGGAGTTCCGCAACTGGCAGACGGGCCGGGTGCTCTCCAGCCAGCCGATGGGCGAGGAATGCGAGCGCCTCTACGGCGCGCATTGCTACGTCGCCCACCGCGCCGACCTGATGGCGTTATTCCTGCAGGCGCTGCCGAAGCAACAGCTGCGCCTCGATCACCGTTGCGTCGAAGTCAGCCAAGGCGAGCGCGAAGCGGAGCTCGTGTTCGAGAGCCGGAGCGGAGCGAAGACGAAGGTCGCGGCGGATGTGGTCATCGGCGCAGACGGAATCCATTCGGCGGTCAGGCCGGCCGTCGCGCTGCAAGTCGAAGCTCGCTTCTCAGGACTCTGCGCGTTTCGTTGCCTCGTTCCCGCCGACAAGGCGCCCGCAATGGCGCTGCGCCCGGTGCAGACACTTTGGCTCGGGCCCGGCCGCCATTTCGTCCACTACCCGATCTCCGCCGGCCGGCTCGTCAATTTCGTCGCGATCGTGCCGGCCGGCGACTGGCGCGCCGAGTCGTGGACCGCGGATGGCGAGATTCCGGACGTGATGCGCGAGTTCGAAGGCTGGGACGACCGCGTGCGCCAGCTGATCCTTTCGGCCAGCGAGACGAAGCGCTGGGCGATGTACGACAGGGTTCCGCTCGAACGATGGACGCAGGGGCGAATCAGCCTGCTCGGCGACGCGGCCCACGCGATGCTGCCGTTCTTCGCGCAGGGCGCGGCGCAGGCCATCGAGGATGCCGTCGTGCTTGCCGATTGCCTGCAAGGCGCGGATGCCGCGTCAGCCGGGGACGCACTACTGCGTTACGAATCGATCCGCCGCCCGCGCGCGACGCAGGTGCAGGAGATGAGCCGCGGCCGGGAAGTGCAGAACCATCTGCCCGACGGTCCCGAACAAAAGCAACGCGACGCGCGGCTCGCCGGCGGCGACCCGCTGCGCCAGAGCGCCTGGCTTTACGGCTAAACCAGAGTCAGGCGAAATCAGGGACAGTCCACCATTTCGATGCAGGAAATGGTGGACTGTCCCTGATTTTCAGGAGCGCAGCACTGTTCCCGCCGTGGCACCAGTGAGCTTGCCGCTTGCCCACGTTACCGCGCCATTCACCACCGTGTATTCGATGCCCTGCGAGCGCATCACCATGCGCTTCGCGCCGCCAGGCAGGTCGTAGAGACGTTCCGGTCGACCTGCTGAAGAAATTTCTTTCTCAGAAAAAACAACGATATCCGCCGCCAGGCCGGGCTTGATCCTGCCGCGATCCTGGATGCCGAAGAAGTCGGCGGGGTCGGAAGTCATGCGCCGCACGGCTTCCTCCAGCGTGAGCACTTTCTTCTCGCGCACCCAGGTGCCGAGCATGTAGCTTGGGTAGCCAGAGTCGCACAGCATGTCCAGGTGCGCGCCCCCGTCGCCCAGGCCGAGCAGCATCGCCGGGTTGTTGAGGATCTCCGCCATCCGGTCGACGCGGTTGTTGAACGAGATCATGGTGAATTCGTTGTCGAGGTCGTCGGCGAGCGTGATGTCGAGGAAGGCGTCCACGCCGTCCTTGCCTTGCTCGAGGGCGAGTTCCGCCACGGTTTTGCCTTCATGCTGTTTTAGATTTTTATTTTTAACTTCGTGAACAGTAATGCGCGCCCAGTTGCCGAAGGCGGCGGGACGCTTCAGTTCTTCGCGGAACTGGTTCCGGAAATTCACATCCTTGTACACCGCTGCCTGCGCCGCCTTGGATTTGTCTTCGAACACGCGCTTCCAGGACGGGAAGGCGGCGAAGGAGAATGGGTTGCGCATGTTGATCTCGCGCGTCAATGGCAGCGGCGAGGTCTGCGGCCGCGCGCCGCGCGCGATCATCGGCGCGGCCTTGCGCAGGGAGGTGCGCACCGCTTCCGAGATGTCGTCGCGGTCGAACATGGCGATGAAGGTGATCGGCCGCGCGCTTTCGGTGAGCATGAAATCCAGCAGCTCCAGCTCCGGCTCTTCCATGACGCCGATCTGCTTGGTCATCGCGATCTCGATCGAGCCCTTGGCCCTCTCCTTCAGCGCGTTGCAGTAGGCCTTCAGCTCCTCGCGGCTCGCGTTGCGGCAGGCGAGCGGCCGGCCGGCGTAGCCCATGTGCTGGTTGAGCAACGTGCTGGAGAAGCCGAAGGCGCCGGCGTCCATCGCTTCGCCGAGCAGCTTTTTTATCTCGACCGTTTCCGTCACGGAAGCCTCGCGCTCCATCGACGCCTCGCCCATGACGTAGTGGCGGAACGGCGTCAGCGGCGCGAGGAAACCGAGGTTCAGCGATGGCTTGCGCGCCGCGGCGGCGTCCATGAATTCCGGAAAACTCTCCCAGTCCCAGGTGATGCCCTGGTCGAGCACCTCGAAGGGGATCGCCTCGACGTTCACCAGGTCGCGCATCGCGATCTCGCGCGTCTCCGGCCGGCAGGGCGCGATGCCGACGCCGCAGTTGCCCATCACCACCGAGGTCACGCCGTGCCAGGAGGAGGGCGTCAGCGCGCCGTCCCAGCAGATCTGCGCGTCGTAGTGCGTGTGCGGGTCGATGAAGCCGGGCGCCACCGCCAGGCCGCCGGCATCGATGACTCGATTGGCTTTGTCCTTGATCCCTTCCTGAACAGAAACAATCTTTCCATTCAAGACCCCGACGTCGGCCCGCCTTGCCGGCGCGCCGGTGCCGTCGATCACAAGGCCGTTCTTGATGAGGAGATCGAGGGCCATGGGTTGCGGGGCAGTGTACGCCGAGTAGACTGCGCTTCAAGGGGGAAGGGGTGGCCGCAGTGAAACAGCCGGCGAAACAACCTTTCGAGCAACTGCTTGCCGTGGCGCGGGAGGTTTCGTTCATGAAGGGCGCCGAACTCGTGCGCCAGGGCGAGGCTTCGCGCGGCTGCTTCCTGATCCGCGCCGGCTCGGTGGAGGCGCGCGTGGCGCTGCCCGGCGGCGGCTCGCTCACGGTCGCCGAATTCCGCGACGGCGAGATGTTCGGCGAGATGGCGCTGATCGAGCGCGGCGTGGTTTCGGCGACGGTGGTCGCGCAATCGAACGTCGACGCGTGGTTCGTCGGCCGCGACGACTTCCGCGCGCTGGTCGCGAGCCGCGAAATCTCGGCGCTGGAAACGCAGCGCGCCATCACCCGCACGCTGTCCGACAAGCTGCGCGTGCTGAACGAGCGGGTGAAGGGGCACGAGGCGGTCGAGGACCGGCCCGTGACCGAAGCCGCGCCGGCCGGCGACCCGCTCGCCGGCGTCAAGCGCGCGCGGCAGGCCTCGTTCGACTGGAAGGCCTTCCTGCCGGTGCTGCCGTTCTTCGATGGTTTCGACGAGCAGGAGATGGACGAATTCGCCTCCACAGGCAAGGTGCTCGAGCTGCCGCGCGGCGCCTGGGCATTCACCGCGAAGCGCGCGGCGGACAGCTGCTTCCTGGTGGTGCGCGGCGCGCTGGAAGTGTTCACGCGAACCGGCGTGCTGGAGCGCCGCGTCGCCATTGCCGGTCCCGGCGAACTGGTGGGATTCATGGCGCTGATCAACGCCGCGCCGCGCGCCAATAACG
>CXWL01000354.1_pt1 | contig 39914 bp, 29 predicted proteins | sample 590931 | NCBI WGS metagenome assembly CXWL01 (sample SAMEA3498368, study PRJEB10139) | groundwater metagenome | biome: water well; material: biofilm material | place: Germany | collected 2015-04-27 | reverse complement strand
AGTAATTCAAACTGATGCGCCTCGATACAGCCTTGCCTGTGGGCCGTGCCGAGACAATCCGAGCCGGTATCGCCGCCGCCGATGATGACGACACGCTTGCCCTTGGCGGTGATCGGCTCGTCCGTAAGGGAAATTCCGGCGGTGCGCTTATTCTGTTGGGTCAAGTATTCCATCGCCAGATGCACGCCCTTGAGTTCGCGTCCAGGAATCGGCAGCTCACGGGCCTGCTCCGCGCCCATCGAGAGGCCGACGGCATCGAACTGCTCTCGCAGTTGTTCTCCCGAAATGTCTTTCCCGATCGTCACACCGGTCTTGAACTCGATGCCCTCGGCTTTCATCTGCTCCAACCGGCGGTCGATGACCCACTTTTCCATTTTGAAATCGGGGATGCCATAGCGCAACAGGCCGCCGATGCGATCGGACTTCTCGAAGAGGGTGACGCGATGCCCCGCGCGCGCCAATTGCTGCGCCGCCGCCATACCCGCCGGACCCGACCCGACAATGGCGACAGTCTTCCCTGTGTTGATGACGGGCATCATCGGTTCGACATAGCCTTCGTTGAAGCCACGGTCGACGACGTTCCACTCGATGATGCGGATGGATACAGGGTCTTCGTTGATGCCGAGCACGCAAGCCCCTTCACAGGGCGCCGGGCAAAGCCGACCGGTAAACTCAGGGAAATTGTTCGTGGTATGGAGCGCCTTGAGCGCATCTTTCCAACGCCCACGATAGACGAGGTCGTTCCAGTCGGGAATCAAGTTCACAACCGGACAGCCGGTATTGCCCTGGCAGAACGGCACACCGCAGTCCATGCAGCGGGCGCCCTGCGCCTTGAGCTTGTCTTCGGAGATGGGCTCATACATCTCCTTCCAATCGAGCACGCGCAACTCGACCGGCTTCCGCTTGGGGCCCTCACGGGCGTATTTCATGAAACCTTTGGGATCACCCATCTCTTCATCCAACCCAGGCTGAGGTTAAGGTCGAGGTTGAGGAATATCGTTCTTCCTTAACCTTAGCCTCAACCTTGGCCTCGTGTTACTTCCCCGCGGCTGCTTTCTTCTTCCGTTCTTCCAAGACGCGTTTATAGTCCACCGGCATCACCTTCTCGAACTTCGGCAGCATCGACTCCCAGCTGTCGAGGATGCGCTTCGCGCTCCTGCTGCCTGTATACATAAAGTGCGATGTGATCATCTGATGTAGCGTCTTCTTGTCGTCCGCTGTCTTCACCTTTTCCAGCTCCACCATGCCGAAGTTGCAGCGTGATTGGAACTTGTCGGATTCGTTCAGCACAAAGGCCACGCCGCCCGACATACCGGCTGCAAAATTTCGTCCTGTCTGACCCAGTACGACAACCACCCCGCCGGTCATGTACTCGCAGCCGTGATCGCCGGTCCCTTCGACCACCGCCCTGACCCCGCTGTTCCGCACGGCGAAGCGCTCGCCCGCCATGCCGTAGCAATAGGCTTCTCCTTGCGTCCCGCCATAGAGTGAAGTATTGCCGATGAGAATCGTCTCTTCCGGCGCATAGAGCGCCAGCTTCGGCGGAAACACAATGATCTTTCCGCCGGACAGTCCCTTACCCAGGTAATCGTTCGACTCGCCTTCGAGGATGAGCGTGATGCCACGGGAGAGAAATGCGCCGAACGACTGTCCCGCAGAGCCGGAGAACTTGATCGTGATGGTGTCTTCCGGCAAGCCTTCGAGCCCATACTGTTTCGCCACGCGGCTGGAGAGCATCGTCCCGGTCGTGCGGTTCACATTTCTGATCGGCAGATCGAGCGTGACCTTTTCTTTCCTCTCCAACGCCGGCTTGCACAATTCGATGAGCTTGTTATCGAGGACGCCCATGAGACCGTGATCCTGCTTCTGCACGCAGTAGCGGGGGATCTCCGGCCCGACATCAGGCGCCTTCAATAACGGCGTCAGGTCCAATCCCTTCGCCTTCCAGTGGTCGATGGCCTTGTGTACTTTCAACTTATCTACTCGCCCGACCATCTCGTTGACGGTTCGGAAGCCCAGTTTGGCCATGATCTGCCGCAGTTCTTCTGCGACGAAGAAAAAGAAATTCACGATATGTTCAGGCTGCCCGGCAAATTTCTTCCGCAAGGCCGGATCCTGAGTCGCAATGCCGACGGGGCAAGTATTGAGATGGCATTTCCGCATCATGATGCAGCCTTCGACGATCAAGGGCGCAGTCGCAAACCCAAACTCCTCGGCGCCCAACAGTGTAGCAATCGCCACGTCGCGCCCGGTCTTCATCTGCCCGTCGGTCTCCACCCTGATGCGCCCGCGCAGATCGTTCAACACCAACGTCTGATGGGTCTCGGCCAGGCCCAATTCCCACGGGACGCCCGCATACTTGATGGAGGAGAGCGGAGAGGCGCCGGTGCCGCCTGAGTCGCCGCTGATGAGCACCTTGTCCGCATAGGCTTTGGCCACTCCAGCCGCAATCGTACCGACACCCACTTCCGACACGAGCTTGACCGACACGGCCGCGTCCGGATTGGAATTTTTCAAATCGAAAATGAGCTGCGCCAAATCTTCGATGGAATAGATGTCGTGGTGCGGAGGCGGCGATATGAGCTGCACACCGGGAGTCGCATAGCGGAACTTCGCGATGTTCTCATCGACCTTGTGCCCCGGCAACTGCCCGCCTTCGCCCGGCTTGGCCCCCTGCGCCATCTTGATCTGTAGTTCTTTCGCGTTTATCAAGTAATGGCTCGTGACGCCGAACCGCGCCGAGGCCACCTGCTTGATATAGCTGTTCTTCGAATCGCCGTTCGGCAGCGGAACGAATCGAGCAGGGTCTTCTCCGCCCTCGCCGGTGTTGCTCTTGGCGCCCAAGCGGTTCATCGCGATGGCCAGCGTCTCGTGCGCTTCCTTACTGATTGAGCCGAAGGACATCGCGCCGGTCGTGAACCGCTTGACGATCTCCTTCGCCGACTCCACTTCCTCGACTGGAATCGGTTCCGGCAAAAACTTGAACTCGAGCAGCCCGCGTAGGTTTGCGCGCTGCTTACTCTCGTCGTTCACCAGTTGGGAAAACTCGGCAAAGGTCTTGGGGTCGTTGGCCTTCGTCGCGTGCTGCAGCTTATAGATCGTGTCAGGGTTCCAGTTGTGGTGCTCGCTCTGGATGCGGTAGTGAATCTCCCCGCCGAAATCGAGTTGCCGTATCGGCGCCGGTTCATAGGCCAGGCGATGGCGTCGAAGCGTCTCTTCCCCGACTTCCAAGATGCCGATTCCTTCCACGCGCGACGGCGTGCCGGTAAAGTAGCGGCCGATGAGTTCGCGATTTAATCCAATCGCCTCAAAAATCTGCGCGCCGCAGTAGGATTGCACGGTCGAGATGCCCATCTTCGAGAAGATCTTGAGCAGCCCCTTGTTGATCGCCTTGATGAATTTCCCCTCCGCGGTCTGGGCATCCAGACCCTCGGGAAAGTAGCTCTCGCGATCCAGGTCGACGATGGTCTCGAAGGCCAGATACGGATTCACCGCCCCGGCTCCATAACCGATCAAGCAGGCAAAGTGGTGGACATCGCGCGGTTCGCCGGTTTCTACGATGAGGCCGACTTCCGTCCTCGTGCAGTCGCGCACCAGATGATGATGCACAGACGCAATGCCGAGCAGGCTCGGAATCGGCGCCCATTCTTCGTTCACCCCGCGATCGCTCAGAATCAAAAACTTGAAGCCATCCCTAATTGCCTGGGAGGCCTGCTTGCAGAGATCGTCGACTGCGGCGCCAAGCCCCTCCGGCCCCTCGGCCACACGAAAGAGCATCTTGAGGGTCTTGCTCTTAAAATGCGGATCGGCAATCTCGCGGATCTTCTGGAGTTCGGCATTTGTCAGGATCGGCTGTTTGACCCGGATGCGGCGGCAGGACTCCGGATTTTCATCCATGAGATTTGGCTTAGGCCCGATGCTCGTCGTCAGGGACATCACCAACTCTTCGCGGATCGGATCGATCGGCGGATTGGTCACTTGGGCGAACAGCTGCTTAAAGTACTTGAAGAGGAGCTGCGGACGATCGGAGAGCACCGCCAGCGGCGTATCAGTGCCCATCGAAGACGTCGTCTCTTGCCCCTCTACCACCATGGGAGTGATGACCATCTTCAACTCTTCGATGGTGTAGCTAAAGGCCTGCTGGCGCTGGCGAAGCGTCAGGTGATCCGGCTGCGGCACATTGCTCGGATCGGGCAAGTCGTCGAGCGTAATCCGATATTCGGTGACCCAGGACCGGTAGGGCTTGCGGCTCACAATCTCGGCCTTCACTTCTTCGTCATCGATAAGGCGGCCTTGTACGGTATCAACCATAAACATCCGGCCTGGCATGAGACGGCCCTTCTGCCTGATCTTTCTGACATCCATCGGCAGCACACCGGCCTCCGACGCCAAAATCACCAAGCCGTCCGTCGTCACTTGATAGCGGCAGGGGCGAAGCCCATTACGGTCGAGCGTGGCGCCGATGAGCTTGCCGTCGGTGAAACAGACCGCCGCCGGACCGTCCCATGGCTCTTGCATCGCCGCGTGATACTCATAGAACCCCCGCCGATCAAGATCCATTTGCGGATTCGCGACCCAGGGCTCAGGAATCAACATCATCATGGCATGTGGGAGGGACCGGCCTCCCATAGTCAGGAATTCCACAGCATTGTCCAGACAGGCTGAGTCGCTCTGTTGTTCGGAAACGATCGGGAAGAGTTTGGCCAAATCTTGGCCGAACAGGTCGGAGTTCAGGCGCCCTTGTCTGGCGCGCATCCAATTCACATTGCCCTTGAGCGTGTTGATCTCGCCGTTATGGCAAATGTAACGATAGGGGTGCGCCAAGGGCCATGTGGGGAACGTGTTTGTGCTGAAGCGGGAATGCACGAGAGCCAGCGCGCTGGCCAGGCGCTCATCCTTCAAGTCCTGATAATAGGCCGACATCTGATGTGGAAGCAGCAGACCCTTGTAAACAATCGTATTCGCCGACAGGCTTGAGATGTAGAAGTAGTCTCGCCCAAGAATCGCCGACTCGCGAACGGCCGTTTCTATCCGTTTGCGAATAACATAGAGCTTGCGTTCAAACTGCCCCTCATTGAGGACATCGCGGGCGATAAACACCTGCCGCATAAAGGGCTCGGTGCTGCGCGCCACGGGGCCGATCGCATCGCTCTTGACCGGCACATCGCGCCAACCAAGAAGACGCGCGCCTTCCTCCGCGACAATTTTCGCAAAGAGCGCTTCACACTGTTGCCGCGCATCGACCTGGGGCGGCAGAAAGAGCATCCCGACGCCATACTCCCCTGCCTGGGGCAGAGAAACCCCAACATCGCCGGCTGCGCGCTTCAGGAACTCATGCGGGACTTGCAGGAGAATCCCGGCGCCATCCCCTGTGCAGGAGTCACAACCCTGCGCGCCGCGATGACTCAGATTCTCGAGAATCTGAAGTCCCTGCTCGACAATGGCATGGGATTTCTGGCCCTTGATGTTGACGACAAACCCGATCCCACAGGAATCTTTCTCCTGTGCTGGGTCGTAGAGGCCTTGCTTCGGCGGAAGCCCAGGGATACTCATCGCTCGTATCTCATTAAAATTGCAGGCGTGTTCGCTACTGAACTGAGGCTATACCAGGGAGGCAATCGGGATGACTAACCCCGTCACTCACAAGGCTATTTCCGTTCGTTTTTGTTCCAACCACCATAATAGAACCACGATTCCTCTGTCAAGATTCCCACTGGCAGAACCGGCCTATCCAGGCCTGCCCCCCAAAGGGGTGACTGGCTTGACTTTGTTTCCCCCTCTGCCCTACCATCCGGCCCATGCCGCAAAGCCCAATCACTTCCTCTATCAGCACCATGGCGGATGTCTGGGAGGCATACCGTGATGAGATGGAGGGAATGGAGCGCCAAGCGCGCACGAATCTCGACTCCAGTGTAGCCCTCGTCAATACCGTTGCCGCCCACATCTTGAACAGCGGCGGCAAACGAATCAGACCGTTCTTGCTGCTGCTCTCCGCCCGTCTCTGCGGCTATACCGGTCGTGATCATCACCAACTCGCCAGTCTCGTAGAGTTCATTCACACCGCGTCCCTGCTCCACGACGATGTAGTCGACGAAGCCGACATTCGTCGAGGACGGCGAACCGCCCGAAAAATCTGGGGCAACCAAATCAGTATCCTCGTCGGCGACTATCTCTACTCCAAAGCCTTCTGCCAAGTCGTAGAATTCCATAACCACGGGATTAACGAAGTGCTCGGCGACGCCTGCAAGAAGATGGCGGAGGGCGAAGTCCTTCAGCTCTATTACAACGGCAACCCCTCCATGTCGGAAGCGGAATATCTCAAGATTGTCGATTACAAAACGGCCGGTCTGATCGCCGCCGCCTGCCGCATGGGCGCCATGCTCGCGGACGCCTCAGAAGCCCAGCAGGATGCGCTCTTTCGTTTCGGCCATCATCTGGGGATTGCCTTCCAAGTGGCCGACGATACCCTCGACTACACGGCCAATGGCGAAAACTTGGGCAAGGCATTGGGGCAGGATCTCCGCCAAGGCAAGGCCACGCTCCCGCTCTTACATCTGCTGCATCATTGTTCGGAGCAAGACCGGCTGATGATTCTCGACCGCATGGAAACCAGAACCCTTACGGAGGAAGACCTCGGACGGTTCATTCACATGATGGAAGAGTTGGGCTCGATTACCTACGCCATGGATCGGGCACGATCCTATGTCGCCGCTGCCCAACGGGATCTCGATCAGTTCGAAGATAGTACGGCCAAACGAGCCCTCTCTGTGACCGCCGACTATATGGTTACCCGCGACCGATAGCCCTTCCTTCTGCGTGTTCCCCGCCCCTCGGGCGTCGGAAGGCACCGCGCAACGGAAAAGGCTCCACCCCTCGGGTCGTTGCGCCGCAACGGCCTCAACCACGTATGGAGTAGAGGACTTCGCTATGTCTACAATTATTCCGTTTCATGGCTTGCGGTACGATACGGCGATCATCGGCGATATCACACAAGTCGTGGCCCCGCCCTACGACATCATCGATGCGGCCGGACAGAAGGCCTTGCACGATCGCCATCCGCACAACATTATCCGTCTTGAACTGGGACTCGATCGGCCGGGCGACAGTCCAGCTCAGAATCGATACACCCGCGCTTCATCGACCCTGCGCGACTGGCTGAAGAGCGGAGCGCTGAAACGAGACGGGGAGCCGACCCTCTACTACCACACCATCGAATACACCGTGCCCTATGCCCCATCCGGCTCGCCGACAAAAACTCTCAAGGGCTTTCTCGCCACAGTCAAACTGGAAGCGCTCGATTCAGGTCATATCTACCCGCACGAAAATACACGCTCTGCCGCCAAAACAGACCGGCTGAATCTGCTCGAAGCCTGCAAGACGAACTTCAGCCCCATTTGGTCCCTCTACTCCGACCCGCAAGGAGCGGTGATGAGCCTGCTAGAAGGGGCAATCAAAGGGAAACCGGCCTCAATCGATTTTCGCGACGATGTGGGGTTCCGTCAACAAGTCTGGGCTGTGACAGATCCGGCTGTGTTGAAACAGGCGGTCGACACATTGCGCAGCCAGCCGCTATTTATTGCAGACGGCCACCATCGCTACGAGACCGCGTTGAACTATCAAAAGCTCCGCCGCCAGCAGGCAGGATCGCCGGACGGCCAGCAGCCCTATGACAATGTGCTGATGTTGTTGACCGCCCTCGAAGACCCCGGCTTAACCGTGCTCCCAACCCACCGAGTCGCTACGACAGCCCTGCCTGCCTACGACCATGTGCAATCATTGTTGAGCTCCACATTCGACCTGCAGGAATTTCCGTTCACCCCAGCCACGCAAACGGCCACCCGCGCAAAATTTATCGACGTCTTGCGAACGAACGGACGCATGGTTCCAACCTTCGGACTGGCGTTACGCGGCGACAACCGCTATGTCACCCTCAGCCTGAAACCAGCCCATCGTCCATCGGCGCAAGCCTCTCCTCGCGCCAAGCTCGATGTGTCGCTGCTCCAGCAACTTGTTGTCGCGGCACTCTGTCCGACGCCACAGGAACAGGAGGCCATCCTCTATACGAAGGATGATTATGAAGCCTTGGACTGGGTGGCGAAGGGCACGGGGACCGGTGCCTTGCTGCTCAACGCGACAAAAGTCAGCGAGGTGCAAGCCGTGGCGACAGCCGGCGAGCGCATGCCGCACAAGTCGACCTATTTCTTCCCGAAACCGCTGACGGGGTTGGTGATGAACTTAATGGAGAGTGAATAGGTCAATGGTCAATAGTCACTGGTCACCGGTCACCGGGAAAGAGGTGCACCTTGTCCTATGACTCCACCATGACCGTTGACTAATGACCGTTGACTGAAGGCTGCGCCGGCAGCCGCATGGGGTTTAGATGAAAGCCAAACTCCTCATTGTCGATGACGATCCTGACATAGCCACGATGCTGGAGGATCGTCTGCAGGCCTCCGACTATGGAACCGTGCTCGCGCGCGATGGGGTCGAGGCGCTCGAGCTGGTCGAGCGGGAAGCGCCTCACCTCATGTTGCTCGATCTGGATATGCCGCGCCTGACCGGCCTTGAGGTGCTCAAGCGCCTCCCGAATGTGAGACCGGCTGAAGATCTCCCCGTCATCGTCATGACCGCCCATGCCTCCATCGATGCCGCTGTCGAGGCCATGAAAACCGGCGCCTACGATTTTCTGACCAAGCCATTGGACAAAGACCACCTCCTCATCGTGATCGGCAAGGCCTTGGAACGGGACAACCTCAAGCGGCAAGTGGCCTGTCTCAAGTCCGAAGTCGACAGCCGCTACGCCTCGATCGTCGGCATGAGCGCGAAGATCCGTGCCTTGATGGAATCGGCCCAACGAGCCGCAAAGTCCGATGCCGGCGTGTTACTGCTCGGGGAAAGCGGCACAGGCAAGGAACTCTTCGCCCGGTCTATTCACCAGTGGAGTCCGCGTCGAGCCATGCCGCTGGTGGTCATCAACTGTGTCGCCCTCACGGAAACGCTGCTCGAAAACGAACTCTTCGGGCATGAACGCGGCGCCTTCACCGGCGCAGATCGCCTTCAAAAGGGCAAGCTTGAGATGGCGGATGGAGGCACGGTCTTCCTGGACGAGATCGGAGACATGTCGCTTCCACTGCAGGCCAAACTGTTGCGCGTGCTCCAGGATAGAGAATTTCATCGAGTCGGCGGCACACGCCTCGTGTCGGTGAATATCCGGATCATCGCCGCCACCAACAAGGATCTCCGGCAGGCCGTGAAGACCGGAGAGTTTCGCGAGGATCTTTTTTTCCGGCTGAACGTCGTCAGCCTCACTCTGCCCACACTCCGTGAGCGGCTCGACGACCTCCCTACCCTGGCCAAGTTTTTCTTGAACCGGCATGCCAGGGAGGCGAAACGTCCCGGCATGATGTTTAGCCCCGCAGCGATGGAGGCCATGTGCCGATACCGTTGGCCCGGCAACATTCGCGAATTGGAAAACGTGGTGGCTCGGGCCGTCGTCTTGAACCGGTCGGATATCATCGAACCGGACATGCTGTCATTGGATGCCATGGCCCACGCCGAACCTGAGAAACGCCTCCCCCATCTTTCACTCCCGTACCACGAGTCGATGGAGGAACATAGCCGCTACATCATCGAGCAGGCCATCGAAGAAGCGGAGGGTAATCAGACCAAAGCAGCAGACCGCCTCAAGCTCCAACGCACATACCTGGCCCGCTTGATTAAGCAGCAGAAGGCGAAAGAGGAGCAGGAGGAGTAAAGCAGGATGCTGAAAAAGCCTGCCAGCTTCGTTCTCAGCTCATCGAAATCCTCAACGTACCTCCGAATGTACGCCTCCGGTTTCGACTCGCCTGCGGCCTTGCTGAACAGCCTTTTTGAGCATCCTGCGGGAGTGTTTTTCTATTACGCCGCTTATGCTCGCTAGGCATGTATTCATGCGGGACTGGCGAGAGTTTGAGGTTCGAAGTTTGAGGTTTCAGGAACAAAGAACCCCGAACTTCGAATCGCGTGTTGTCCGCAGGCAAATCAGCAGCTCCATGACTGACCCTCGTTTTACGTTTCACGCCTCACGTTTCACGGTCCTTGCTACGCAGGTAACTGTCTTGAGGCTAGCGTAATACGACCGGCTGAAGCATCCTGCTCGGCTTGGGCATAGCGTTCCGGCGTTCCGATGTCGGACCAGTACCCTTCACAGTCGTACCCGAATACGGCTTCTCCGCGCTGAATCGCCGCCACATAGGGATCGATGATGGTCGAGGCCACGCTCTTCGGCACTTCGCGCAGAAGCCGTGGGCGGAGGACATGAATCCCGGCAAACATGCGGGGCTGAGTCGGCGCCTGATCTGTCCGTCCACGCCCGGCAATCCGCACAATGCGGTTGTCGGAGTCTATTTCCACGAGACCCCACTGCGCCGCCTCAGGATCTTTGCGCAGAACCAACGTCGCCACGGCATCATGCTGCCGGTGAAACTCACACAAAGCGCCGAGATCGAGGTCTACGAGCGTATCGGCGTTGAGCACCAGCACCGGCTCACCCGAAAAATGTTGCTCCGCCTGTTTGAGGCCGCCTCCCGTTCCCAAGATCACAGGTTCGCGCGAATAGATGATCCGCAACCCGTACCGCGAGCCATTCCCAAGCGCCTGCTCGATCATCGGCCCGAGGTGATGCAGATTGATGACGACATCGTGGAACCCGTGCTGCTTCAGGAGCAAGAGATTCCACACAATCAGGGGTGTGCCGGCGATGGGCAGCAGCGGCTTGGGAATCGCGTTCGTAAGAGGTCTTAGGCGAGTTCCCAGACCCGCTGCGAGGATCATGGCTTTCATATCGAAGTGCTGAGTGCTGAGTGCTGAGTGCTGAGTTGAAGTTTAGAATTCATCGTTCAGCAGGTGCCCTTTGCTACTGCAATTCAGGCACGTATGGGGTGAGATGTTTCCGGAGCCGTTCTAGCTCCGGATATTTCAGAAGATTGCGTTTGACATAGTTCAAGACACGCGGAATGTCGGCGAGGAACTTGGGATTGCCTTTGATGCGGTCGATGTAGACGAAACGCCCTGCTGCCTTGAGGTTGCGCTGAATGCTCGTGAAATCGAACAGGCGGCGGAAGGCCTCCGGGTTAGTCCGGACCTGCCCCTGCATGGCCAACCGGTCCAGAAAACGGTCGATCAAGCGGTCGATCAGTGTCTCGTCGAGTTCGATGTAGGCATCGCGCAAGAGCGAAGCGAGATCGTAGGTTGCCGGCCCCATCAAGGCGTCCTGAAAATCGATCACCCCCAACCGTTCGCCATCGACCATCAAATTACGCGAGTGATAATCCCGGTGGACAAAGACTCGCGGTTGGCCAGCAAGCAGTTCGGCCACGCGCTCGAATTCGGCCCGGATCGGCAGGTAATCGTCGGCGCACATCGGTTTCCCACGCCTTGCCACGATCCCATACTCCAGAAAATGGTCGAACTCCCACATGAGAAGCGGCACATCGAAACTTCGGTGGAACGCGAGACAATTCAGGTCGGTCTGCGAAGAAGCCGCCGATTGCATCTGCACGAGGACGTCGACTGCCTGCGTATAGCGCGCTTCCAGATCTACCGCGTTCGCCTCACGGCAGGCTTCCGACAGGGTGAGATCCCCAAAATCTTCAAGATAGAGCAGCCCCGCAGTCTGATCGTAGTGATAGAGACGCGGAACAGAGACCCCGGCTTTCGATAAATGGGACAGGATATTTAGAAACGGTAATTCGGCGACCTGATGGGCCGCCCCACTGACGGCTTCCTCCGACTGCTTGAAGGCCTCCGGCTCGGCCAATTGCATGAGAATCACTGAGTGTGCAACGGCGCCGGTCAACTCGATGCGGAAATATCGGCGATTGGAGGCATCGCCTGCTAAAGGCGCCAGAGTCTTGAATTGTCCCTTCAAGGGAAGCAACGCTTCGACTGTGGCAGCCACGAGAGCATGATCCGGCAAAGCCAGTGGCTGTTTCGGCGCGGCAGGATTCACAGTAGACATTGGCTGCGGATTATACTGGTATTTCCAAACGCTGTCACGAACAGGATGGGAAAGGAAGGGCCGTCAGGGCGACTCCTTTGCTCCCGGAACAGAGGAGGGGATGGAGCCTGATGATCTTCTGTGCTCGTGCAACGCGCGGTCGCGGACTCCCCTCGTTGGACACGCGCAGTGGAAGATCAGTCAGCCCCCATCCCTGAGAGATCACAATCGAGCTCGGAAGGAGCATCTGCAATCTCGCTCTACGGCCGCAGTTGGAGTCACCCTGTCGGCCCTTCCGATGGGAGAGAAAAGAAAAGTCGAGGGAACTATGCACGCAGTGAAAGATGGTCTGGCTAGGGCTTCGGAACTTCTAAATCTTTGCAGATCTTGTGAGCAAGAAAATCGTTGATTTCTCGATGGCGGGGTACGGTTGACGTTTTGCCGGCGGTCCGGTTCACGTACACACTGTGATTACCGCCTTCGCGAAGAAATTGCGCACCATGGCGTTCGAGATGACGAATCAGATCGATCCGTTTCATGAAATGGAGGCAAGAGGCTCCCGGATCACGATCTTGTTCCGGAGAGATTCTTCTGCCAATGCGCGGTTAGATTCCAATACCAGTTGGACAGCTTCCTGAAGGTTAGTCCGGGCTTCATCAAGCGTGTCGCCCTGCGTGTTTGCTCCAGGCAACTCCTCGACAAACGCGATATACCCTTCGGGCACTTGCTGGAAAACGGCGGTCAACTGTTCCTTCATGGCAGTGGTCTCCTTACGTGTGAAGTATAACAGAGTGAATAAGCCATGCCCACTCTTGGCCAGAAGAAGGGGATGGAAGAGGAGCGGCCAGGTGCCCTTCTTGCTCGCAGAACGCGCACGATAAGAATGTGCTCGTTCGATGCGCGCAGTAAAGGACAACCTGGGCCACTCCTCTAAAGAGAGGCAAAGACTCGGAGGGGCAGACTAGATGGCCTCCTGTGCTCGTGCAACGCGCGGTCGCGGACTCCCCTCGTTGGACACGCGCAGTGGGAGACCATCTAGCCCGCCCTCAAGGGAAAGATAAAAGAGCGAAGATGTGAGGTACAAGGACACACAATGCCCCGATAGAGCACACGACTGGCGCCTAGCTCGTTTCGGGTTTTGGAGTCGAAGTCAAGGCCTTGAGGCGATCTGTACTGACCGGCTGGCCCTCGAACGCCATGGACTGGCTTACCCGCTCCAGCAGGACTTTCCGGTGAGCCGCCGCCACCTTCGCCGGAGTATTGTGTTGTTTGCGCCACTGTTGCAGCCGCGCGTCGGCCTGAGCGGGGTCGATCGGCTGGTTCGGTTTCTGATTCATGGCCGTCATTCTCATTTAGTTTCGGAAAAGATGCAACCGAAGCAGCCTCAGAAGCGACAGGAAAAGGAAGGGCGTCAGGGCGACCCCCGTGCTCCCGGAACGCGCACGATAAGAATGTGCTCGTTCGACGGCCGCAGTTGGAGTCTCCCTGACGGCCCTTCCTTTGGGATAGAAAGAAGAAGACTGTGAAATTACTCTCGTAGTGAAGAGCGGCCAGGCAAGAGCGTGAAGTGCAAGGTCACCCTATAACCCCACAGCTCAACCGGACTTTCCTGCAATCCGGTACAGTATCATTCCGCCTGACAAACCGAACGATCAGGAAATACCACGACGCCGTAACAGATTATTGAGTCGGGTGTACCGTTCGTCACTAACCAACTTCAGATTTGCACGTTTAATTTCTTCAAGGCACTGTCCGAGTTCTTGTGGCAACCATTGTGCGTCGTCGCCGATTATAGAGTTCAGGAACATCAGTGTTTCAGTTGGAAACTGTCTGGGGATGGTAGATTCAGAGAGCCGATCAATAAGGTAGTCTGGGTGGTTCACGGGCTTCAGCCAGTGTTTCAACTGGCCGAAGGCCTCAGGAAATGCCTCCCTGGCCTCAATGCAAAGTCGAGCAAAGCTTTCAGATATCGCGGGGGTAATCACATCGACAGACTTTGGCCAGATAAATTTGAAATACGGCAGCACACGATTGTGCCAATATGCCTCGCGTTGCTCACCTGCACCCTCAAGTGCAAGTACCAATGTCTGTGCCGTACCTTGCAGGCCTTCTACTGGCAATGCACCAGTTGCATAGGCAAGTTCTTTCCTTGTGAATGTTTCACCTAGATTGAGTGCAGCATAAGTCAGAAAGGCCGCGAACTGATGGGCGTGTTTACCGAGCAGCTTGTAGTGTATCGCCGCCTCTAGCATCGGCTGTTTTATGGCTGACAAGAAAGGCTGATATAGGCGCGGTGACCACAAGAAGCCTTCCCATGCGGCTCGTGCCTCAAGTTCAGACTTGTGCCAATCAAATAGCGGCAGCAGATTAGTCCTCACCCATCCTTCATCTATTTGGAACAACGCTATTGCATGGGCGGCAAGTAAAACGCGACCATGACGGTACATCTGAACCTGTGTGTCACAAAGTTCCGTGAATAGGAGTTTGGTCCGGTTCGGTAGGCCTTGCCCCTCCTTGGGATCCTGGCGATACCACCAGCGCAGTAGTGCTTCTGTCACATGCCCGACAGGGTGATTGATTGCGCGGGAGACCGGATCATCGTCTACCACCACCTCACCTTCGCTCTTCAGCTTCAGCAGACGATGAATTAAGTTGAAGAACAACTCCTTCCGGCTCACGAAGGTCTGCGCTTGGACTTCCAAGAAGTAGCTGAGAGGATGTTCGAGTTTGAGAATGACACTGTCCGGTGCCTTGGCAAGAACTTTAACCACAAAACGCCATGATTTCTTGAGTAACTTATCTTCTGCCCATGCTTGCAGAGCATCTCGCCAGCGGTCGGCAGGCCACTCACCCTCGAAAGATAATGCAAAAAGAGTATATGCGGTGGTCGGAAAGTCATCGTGACAGCGTTGACGCCAACCGTCTTCATTCCAGTGGTCAGAACTGGGATGTTGCTTGATCCATGCGACTACTTCGCGTCGGGGAATTGGTAGGGCAATAAACTTGCGCCCCATCCCTTCCGCTTCCCCCATCCAGAAAGGAAACTCATCGCTCTCATCTGTGGCAAGCTTCCACTCCGGATACTCCTGAGTCAGCTTGTCTAGCTTGTCCATACTCGCTTGCCCGAGGGCTGCGCCGGCAGCATGAGCTTTTTTCAGCCGCAGCCATACCTCACTCTTTACACGACGTTCCCAATGTTCTGGTTCGATATCAGATCTAACCATCTCACGAGAAGGTCCGTGCAGGATGGCTTGCTCCAAACTCATGATATCTCCGTTATCCAAACGAGGAGCGAGAGCCACTAGGAGGCGTAATGACTCGCGTTCGGTTTCAACCGACCACAGCCACCAATGGCCATCGGCCAGTAGCCAGTCGAGAGACTGACGAGGTGAGATCACATCACCCAGAGCAGCTGCAAAAAAAGCTAGCCGCTTAAATAGAGGATAGGGTGTTTGCTGCCACTGCTCTGCTGTGCGTTGTGCTTGCGCGGGATCGTTCCGTGCCGCGGCCACCCAAGCATCGCGGACTAAGTCAATCAGCGCAGTCCAGTCCCGGACATCATTATTCTGTGCGTGTGCACTGATTGAAGGATGGTGGAGATAGGACAGATCGCTCTTATCCTGAGCGCCGCCCAATTCACGTTTCAGGTCAAGAACATCGCGCAGCAGCAGACTGAAGTCCTGTAATAGCTCTGGCAGCGCAAGTGACCAATTCGGTAGCTTCTGCACGTCGCGCAGAACAGGATATACATGGCCTACAGACAGGACGATTTCCCATTCCACCAGGTCGTTAACACTCTTTGTTTCGTGCGAGGTATCAGGCTCTTCTTGCCAGCGGAATGGTTCACGAAGGGCGACACGTGGTGTGAGTGTCTCACGTAGCTCCAAGCGCAATGTCGGGGTGAGACCGTCTTGTTTAAATCGGCGCAACCAGTCATAGAGGTCATAACGATGCGCGTGCGATTCCAGCCGACCAGAAAGGATTAGGCGCCAGATGACGCGCATCAGGGGGGTGGGAATGGATTTTGGCGCAACGGCACGAATGCGATCGAGTTCCTCTTGGTTGTTGTCATGTGTTAATCGATCTAGTTCCATCAACCGTTGCTGGACTAGTGCTGCAAAGCGAGCGTGTAACTGACCGCCTTGTTTTGCCACCCACAACACTAGCTTCGGATCGTCCAGGTGGCGTGTAAGCCAACGAGCTAGATAAAACATTACTTCGTCCCAGCCGGCCCCATTGACTCCGAAATCGACCAAGCTCATCTGCGGCGCGAGAGTGTATGGCGACGGCCGTTGAATGATGCTAAAGGCGAGTTGCTCGTCATTTTCTCTCTTTGGCGTCACGCCGAACCTTGGCAAATCTTCATGCTTAAACTGATTCTGTGCCAAGGGTTCAAGCCATCCCAACGGTGGGACTGGGTTCAGGTCTGCAAAGTGTTTAACAGCAAGCCCGTCCGTCAGTGCCCATAGGACTCGGCCCACCGCAAAATCCAATCGCGAAGAGGTTAGGGGTGGCGTACTCGCGTGCAGGGCGACAATCATTTCTTTTCCACGTACCCCATCACGATAGGTATCCGCCCACTCTTTCAGTGTTAGGTGAAGTCCAGAATGGTCTTGAGTGCCAGATGGGACATCATAAAGCAGAGGTGTCACCCCCTTCGCTTCCCATTCCAGCATGGTCTGGCTCTGCCCGCCATTTTCGACACTTCCGCAGGCATAAGCCTTTGGTCGGGTTTCGCCAAGCATCTCATCAACGGCGAGGGCGTCCATCATGTAGCGCAGCACCGGATCGTTAAGGCTGTATCCAACAAAGCACACAGTGTAATAACGAAATAGTTCGCTGACGAAGCGTGCTGCCCATCGTTCGGTTAGATATGCCAAGCCAAAATCACCGCTGGTAAGAACTAGCCGATTAAGGGAAATTTCGTCTGGAAGGTCAGGCAACAATCCATGAAGATGGACCACCCCGTGCCAGCGGGTGGGCTTTGGAATGGGAAGGAGTGGTGCCGCATAACCAGGAATGGCAGGTTTACGCTTCGTCATTAGGCATTGAAAAATACGGTCAAAATTTGTGGTTACCAATCTGACCTTGCCCTGCCGGTCAGTTGCCAATTGTAGTAGGGCTTCGTGCGTTGTGGTCGCACCTTTCTTCCGCCATTTTGGTTTCAGCACCTCTGCTAGGGCTGTCCGGACAGCTAGGCGCTGGCCAGGGTACCGGCGTTCCAGGAGATCAAGCGTGGCGTCATACTGACTTTTCAGAAACGCTTGCTCCTCAATGGGGTCCTGCTGTGTTCCCAACTTCGCGTATAGCTGATCCACCAGCCCCTTAAAGTCTGGCAAACCTGCAGGATAAGAAATACCAGCACCACAGAAGAAAACAACTCGACCTTCCTCGTGTGCCCACAAGAGACGTTCGGGGATGTCGGGACCGCTTGCTATAAAGCGTGACATCAGACAGCTCCCACAAAAAGACGCCTCAACATCGCTGAAACCAGCACAGCGTTGGCTTGCGGATGGTACTGTTTGCCATGGCACCTGGCGTGGCAGCTTCAAGAGCATCCGGTTTGATGTCGGCCTCTGTTGCAATCATGGCCATAAAGAAAAGTCCTGGGTCAGGACGATCATACATTCATCCGGGTGTCGCAGAACTCCCTGACTGTTCCATCCAAGGCAACCCAAGACAGGCTAGGCTTCCACTCCACATTGCCGCCAAAGGATACCTCTTTACCCATAGGAAATCACCCCGCCTCCCTACAGGGCTGCCTTTGGGCTTCGCGCACATGACCGGAAGAGCGAGGTATCCGCCGAGGCTGAGCCGGGAAGGAAAACTGGAACTGACCAAGGGACCACGGTCGCCAGACCGTGGCTGCGGGAATTCCAGAAGGTTTCCGCCAGGCGACGCCCGAGCGGATCGCTCTGGGAGGTCTGGGAGCGAGGCACGAAGGCATCCCGCCTTCCAAGAGGGAGTGCGAAATGTTGAATGTGTAATGATGAATGGTGAATTGAGAGGTTCTGCGGGCTGATGGCTGGTTGGTTGGTCTGTCTGGTCTGTCTCATTTATCTGGTCTGTCTTGTTGGTTTCTTTGGTTTTTCGCACGAGAGAACCAGCTAGACCAGAGAAACCGAATAGACAAGAGAGACAGGGATTGAGGAGCTTCTCTCAGATCTTGAATCCGATGCGGCGGGATTTTGACGGAGGCGATTCCATCAGTTGCCGGATGGCGTCGAAGAGAGATTGAATCTGTCCGTCATGGCCGCCTACCTTCCGTTCGAGTTGTGCCAACTTAGTTGTCAACTCCCCATGGTTCGCCACCAGTTCCCTCAGCTTCACGAATGCTCGCATAATGGCGATGTTCACTTGGATCGCGCGCTTACTTCGCAACACGCTGGACAACATCGCGACACCTTGTTCCGTGAATACGCAGGGCGCATATCGGCGACCTCCTCTCCCCCTGGGTTTTGATATTCCAATTTGGAATGTCAAAGCCGCCGTTTCTTGTGCGGATAATCGAAACATAAAATCATCGGGAAACCGATCAGCATTCCTCTTCACGGCTTTATTGAGATTGAACGTCGTGACTCCGTACAGTTTCGCAAGGTCTGCGTCCAGCATGACTCGATGGCCACGGATCAGGAGGATTGTCTGTTCAATTCTTTCACGAGGAACCAGAACGCTCATGTTATTTCCGTTCTGTGCGAGAAGACTCGAGGCGGACAGAAATACCGTTTTGATTATGGAAAATCAACGCAGCCGCGCCTGAAATGGAAGCATTCGAGTGGATGAAACGGGAGCGAAGAGCGGATGGTTGGTCTGGTCTATCTGGTTTGTTTTGTTTGTTTGGTTAATTTGGTTTATCTAGTTTGTCTGCTTTATCGCACAAAGAAACCAGATAGACCAAATGAACCAGATGAACAAGACAGACAAGAGGAAGGTGCGCGACGGATTATCCCGGTCTGATGGCTCGCCAACTCAACGCTCCGATGACTGCGCCAGTCGTATCGGCGACCCAATCCTGCCAGCTCGATTCGCGGAATGGGACGAAGAATTGATGCCCTTCATCCGTCATCCCATATAGCGACGCCGTGACGATGGCGAAGAGGAGCGCTTGAGACGCTATCTGCCCACTCACCCCCCAACGAAACGCCCGGTAGCAGAGCGCGCCAAGAATGGCATACTCCACCGCATGCAGGACCTTGTCGCTGACTTCTTCGAACAAGAGCTGTGGCAGTTGCTCTTCCGGGTGCGACTGGGACGACAAGTAAAAAATCGTCCCGGCATACAGGGCCACCGGTGCCCAATACCAAAACACTTGAACCATCATTCCCTGCCTGGCTGTGTCACGCATTAATTTCCTCTCGCTCCATTTCCGACCCTATGCGATACTTATATCCGACAGATTGCGAGAAGACTACAAAACCATGTGAATACTTCGATGATTCGCATAGGCGATGTGGCCAACAAGAATATAATCCCGCAGGAGGCTCAAAAAGGCTGTCCAACGATCCGTGAGACGCAAACCATTAAACGTGAAACGATTCTGAAAATAAGTGTTTGTCCGTCCTACGTTTCACCTTTTACGTCTAACATTTCACAGTGCTTGAGAGAGACTGCTTCAGCCTCCTGCGGAAAGTCCTCAATAATATTCGACTATGAAAACTGCGCATATCTGTTTTCTCTGGCACATGCATCAGCCCTATTACACGGACCCGGTCGCGGGGTCTGCGAGTATGCCCTGGGTGCGTCTCCATGCCGCCAAGGCCTACTACGATATGGCCTATGGACTGGAGAAGTTTCCTGCCGTAAAAGCTACCTTCAACTTTACCCCTTCGCTCCTGCGACAGCTGCAAGAGATCGGTTCGGGGTCGGTGCGAGACCTCTTCCTGGAACATGCTCAGCGCCCGGCGGCAAGCCTCCGTCCGGAAGAAAAGGCCTTTCTCGTCCGGCATTTCTTCTCCGCCAACTGGGCCACGATGGTGCGCCCCTACCCTCGCTATCATGAGTTGCTCGTGAAACGGGGAGCCGACGTCTATGGCCAGGACTTGGAGCGCGTGGCGCGGCAATTTTCGACTCAGGATCTGCTGGATTTGCAAACATGGCACAACCTCGCCTGGTTCGGCTATGGCATGGTCAACCGCTATCCTCGCCTGGCTGCCCTACGCGAGAAGAACAAGGGTTTCACGGAAGAGGAAAAGCAGGAGGTCTTGGAGCTCCAACTTGTGGCGGTGAGGGAGATCGTTCCTCTCTACCGGCGGCTGATGGAACGGGAGCAGATTGAGCTCACGACGACCCCCTTCTTTCATCCGATCCTGCCGCTCGTTATCGATACAGACGTCACTCGGCGCGCCAGACCGGATCTCCCACTTCCATCGAGATTCCATGCGCCTGAGGATGCAGAGACACAGCTCCAACACGCTGTCGAGTTTCATACCGCGACATTCGGCCGGGCTCCCGTTGGTCTCTGGCCGTCGGAAGGCTCCGTCTGTCCTGAATTGATTCCGATGTTGCCGAAGGTCGGACTGCGCTGGCTCGCCACCGACGAAGGCATCCTCGCTCGCTCGTTCGATGCAGCCCAACAACCGTGGCACCGCCAGCGAGACCTCTATCAGCCCTACCGGGTCGGGCCCGACGGCCAAGACGTGACGATACTGTTTCGCGATCGGGAGATCTCCGATGCCTTCGGCTTCGTCTATCATAAGACCACTCCTGATATCGCCGCCGAGGATGTCCTGCGCCGGCTGCGCCACATCGTTCACGAAGCCCCGCAGGAACAGGTCACGATCGCCATCGTGCTCGACGGGGAAAATCCATGGGAACATTACCACGAAGGTGGCGAACAGTTTCTTTCGCTCCTCTACAAGGCCTGCTCGACCGGCGCGCTCAATCACCATGGAGTACAGGCCACCACCTCTACCGTCTCCGAAGCGCTCGCAGCCGCGCCTGCCGCTCGGCGGGTCAGCCACCTCCATTCCGGTTCCTGGATCAACCAGGACTACAAAATCTGGATCGGCCACCAGGAAGACAATCTGGGATGGGATCTGGTGGGTCACACTCGTTCCCGTCTTGCCGAAATTTCCGCCGCACTCCCCCCGGATCGCGCGCAAGCCGCCTGGGACGAACTCTACGCAGCCGAAGGGAGCGATTGGTTCTGGTGGTATGGAGACGATTTCGACAGCGGCTACAACGACGAGTTCGACCGACTCTTCCGCACCCACCTGCGGAACGTCTGGACTATCGCGGGATTGACGCCGCCGGACCAGTTTAATCAGCCGATCTGTCGTTCCCGCGGCCTGCCGGACACAGACATGGTCACGGAACCGATTGCCTTGCTGAGCCCCTCCCTGGATGGGGTCGCGACCGACTTTTTCGAGTGGCGTGGAGCAGGCAGAATCAAGACTCAGCCGCCGCTCGGCGCGATGTGGAAGGCTGACATGGCGCTGACCGATATCCAGTTCGGCTGGAGCCTTGCCCAGTTGTGTCTCCGCCTCGATCCGGACGAACAGTCGCAATTGCAAGAAGCAGGACTGACCGTCGAGGTCCAGCTACAGACGCCTGAACAGCTCTACCGCCTGTCCTTTCCACTCGCACCGACAGAGCCGGATCAGTATCTGCTCTCGCAGAAGCTAGGAAACGGAACCTGGCAGGAGATCGGCTCCTACCGTTCGATCTGTCATGGAAAGATTATCGAGCTGGCTATACCATTCAAAGACATACAACTGATGGCCGGACAGGAATTTCACATGACCATTGTGCTCTTGGCGCATCGATTGGAAGTCGCCCGCTACCCGCACAACAAGCCGGCGACCTTCCTTGTGCCTGGTCCGGAATTCGAAGCAAGCTTGTGGCGAGTGTGAACAGCGCAAAGCGCTGAATGGTCAATGTTGAATGTTCAATGATAAATTATAAGAGTGAAATTCCTGTATGTATCTGGCAATTTTTCCGGTCAATTTAACATTGAACATTCCACATTCCACATTCCACATTGCTTAGGAGAGACCATGCCCGATCTAAGACGTGATCCCATTGTCGGTCGGTGGGTGATTATTTCGACGGAGCGGAACGCCCGGCCTCACGATTTCATCCCCATACAAGCAGCCCGGTCGTTGGCCTCGTCCCTTTGCCCATTTTGCCCGGGACAGGAGCGTTTGACGCCGAAAGAAATCATGGCCTACCGGCCGCAACCAGGCGCGCCCAATAACCCCAACTGGACTGTCCGTGTTATCCCAAACAAATTCCCCGCGCTCCAGGTCGAAGGCATCCTCGACCGCCAAGGTCTCGGTCTCTACGACCGGATGAACGGGATCGGCGCCCATGAAGTCATCATCGAGACCCCGCACCATACCGATAGCCTGGCCGACATGCCGGCAAAGAGGATCGAAGACGTTCTGTGGGCCTATCGTGATCGCATGATCGATCTGAAGAAAGACGTGCGGTTCCGATACATCCTGATTTTCAAGAACCATGGCGCGTCGGCCGGCGCGACGCTGGAACACAGCCACTCGCAACTCATCGCTTTGCCGATCATCCCCACCAGCGTCCAGGAGGAGATCGACGGCTGCAGGGCTCATTATGATCAGAAAGAACGCTGCATCTACTGCGATATTATCCGGCAGGATCTGTCAGACGGCGATCGCATCGTGGCGGAGAATCCCGAGTTCCTCTGTGTCACCCCCTTTGCCCCGCGCTTCCCTTTTGAAATGTGGATTCTCCCTAAACGCCACGCCTGCTACTTCGAAGAGAGCCAGAAAACACAATTCGAGTTCCTCGCGCCGATTCTCTCTGAAGCGCTCCGACGGATGGACAAGGTCCTCGCGAAGCCGTCCTACAACTTCATTCTCCACAGTTCTCCCCTCCATGAAAAGACCGGGGATTTCTACCACTGGCACATCGAAATCATTCCGAAGCTGACCCATGTGGCGGGATTCGAATGGGGCACGGGGTTCTATATCAATCCGGTCTCGCCCGAAGAGTCGGCAAAGTTTCTGAGAGAGGCGGCGCTGTAGGTGCCTGTTCGCTTTCGCATCCAGGATCCGGCCCTCGCGGATCCTCTGCGCCACATTGAGCAGCTCGTTCGTCGTGGCGGCGGTCGGACCTGGCTGGTCGGCGGCTGTATACGCGACCTTGTGCTTGGCCGGCAACCGCGCGATCTGGACCTTGAAATCTCAGAGCTGCCTCCTGGCCAGCTCCATACGCTGCTCGCAGAACAGTTCTCTGTGCAATTCGTCGGCAAGGCCTTTGGCCTATTCAAGCTGCAAGGCCTGCCCATCGATATTTCCATTCCCTCCCGTCTGCTCACCGACCACGAGTCAGCCCAGGGATTACTGAGACAGTCCGATCCCGGCATGGAGATCGACGAGGCGCTGGCGCGGCGCGATTTCACCATCAATGCCATGGCCTGGGATCCGGACACGCTGGAGTTCCGTGACCCCTTCAACGGCCAGGCCGATCTCGATGCGCATGTGCTGCGCCACATAACGGAACGTTTCACTGAAGACCCGCTCCGCGTCTTGCGCGGCATGCAACTGGCCGCGCGATTCGGATTGACCGCTGCCCCAGAAACTCTGGCTCTCTGCAGAACCCTGACGCAAGAGGGACAACCACGCGAACGGCTATGGGAGGAATGGAAGAAGCTCCTACTTCAGGGAGTCAAGCCATCATTGGGTCTCCAGTTCTTACGCGACTGCGGTTGGCTTCGCTTCTATCCGGAACTCGCTGCGCTGCAAGGCTGCGTGCAAGACCCCGTGTGGCACCCGGAAGGCGATGTCTGGATCCACACGCTCCATTGTCTGGACTGGTTCGCCTTGGAATGTACCGGCAAACCAGACGACGACCTGATCACAGGCCTTGGCATCCTCTGTCACGATTTCGGCAAACCTGCCACGACCACCACGGACTATGGACGCATCACGTCGCGCGGCCACGATCAGGAAGGAGAGGCCCCGACGAGACGTTTTCTCGAACGGCTGACAAACCAAGAGGATCTCATCAACCAGATCATTCCCCTTGTGCTCTACCACCTCCGCCCACGCGCGTTGTACGACGCAAATGCCTCGGACAGCGCAGTTCGACGACTGGCGAGGCAGGTCAAACGAATCGACCGGCTGGTGCGCGTCGCACGGGCCGATCACGCGGGCCGTCCTCCGAAACCCTTCGACGGATTTCCTGCAGGCGTCTGGTTACTGGAACGTGCGCGCAACCTGGAAGTAGAAGATCAGGCCCCCGCCCCGCTCGTCCTAGGCCGCCATCTGCTGGAGCTGGGAATTCGGCCAGGCCCCGATATGGGACGGTTGCTCGATGAATGTTACGAAGCGCAACTCGACGGGCTGTTCACAACCCTCGATGAGGGCCTAGTTTTCGCAAGAACCCAACTCCCCTCCATGCGTTAACGAACGCGATTTTTTCTCTCATGTTCTCATTCCTCATTCCTCACTTTCCCCAAGCGCCCCTTGCTCCGCCGGCTATCGGCGGCTTATGATCCCTCCATGCAGGTCCAACTGAGTCATCCAGCCAGAACCGTCGAGATCAAAGGCCCCAAGAAGGTCAAGGATCTCCTGCGCGAGTTGAATCTCGTCGTCGAAGCGCATCTCGTGATCAAGGGCGACGATCTGGTCACCGAAGACGAGATGCTCTACGACAAAGACCAGATCGAAATCCGACCGGTGATCTCCGGTGGCTAGCGCCAAATGGTGAATGTTCAATGTTAAATGGTGAATTAGGGAACCGCCTCCTCCATTCAACATTCATCATTCAACATTCATCATTGGTTCAAAGATGAACTGCACGAAGTGTAAAACCAAAGCGGTCATCGGCCTTCCACGCCACAATGCGGCCTTCTGCAAGTGCTGCTTCAACGGCTTCGTCCACGATCAGGTGGCTCGGGCGATCAAGTCGGAGTGGATGTTCGGGAAGGAAGAACGGATTCTCGTGGCTGTGTCAGGAGGAAAAGACAGTCTTGCCCTCTGGGACATTCTGCTCAAGATGGGATATCGCGCCGACGCCCTCTATGTAAACCTCGGCATCGGGACCTACTCCGAGCAGTCCTATGCCAAGGTGATGAAGTTCGCCGACGCAGTCGCGATTTCACATGATGCCAAACTGCACCTCCATACAGTTGAGCAGGAAGCCGGAGCAGGGATCAAAGAGCTGGCTCAGCTCATCCATCGCCCGACCTGCTCCACATGCGGCACGATCAAACGCTATCAATTCAATCGCGTGGCAATCGAACAGCAGTACGATGTCATGGCCACAGGCCACAATCTCGATGATGAAGCGGCCAGGCTCCTGGGCAACGTGCTGCATTGGCAGGAGGAATATCTAGACAAGCAGGGCCCGTCATTGCCTGCCTCGGTGGAAGGATTTGCAAAGAAAGTGAAGCCCCTCTTCCGGCTGTCGGAACGAGAACTCGCCGCCTATGCAGTCTTGAACCGGATCGATTACATCGTCGAGGAATGCCCCATGGCCAAGGGCTCCAAGATGCTCCAATACAAGGAAGTCTTGAATCGCCTGGAGACAGAATCGCCTGGCACGAAACAAACGTTCTACTGGGGCTTTCTCGAAAAACAAAGTAAGAAGCAACCTACTGCGACCACCATGGCAGAAAAAGACCGGGCCGTCCTCCACCCATGTGCCTCCTGCAGTCAGCCCACCACCGCCGACATCTGCTCCTACTGCAAGATGATGGCACGGGCTAAGGCCCATTCCGCTTCGTGAGTGATCGACGCCATCGACACCTGGCCATTAGATTTAGTCTGCTGGCAGCCATTTTGGGTCTCTCCCCGCTCATGGCTCACGCCGATGGACCGATTTCTAATCCCCCCGTCGGGACACAGACTGTGGGCCTTGCGGTTGGCCCCTTCTTTCCCATCCGTCTCATGCCCAGCCAATCCTCTAAACTCTTCGGCACAGCGATCATGCCATCCTGGTCCATGACAGTCACCGATCCCATCGGCTCCATCTGGTATCGGGGTCAGGTCTCGCTTGGCGCAGAACTGCTGGCATTCGAAACATCCGAGCCGCTGAGCGGCTATGGAGTTGGGGTCACGCCGAAACTGCAATACACCTTCGTCAGCCTCGATCGGTTACGGCCCTATCTCGAAGGTGGTGGAGGTCCGCTATGGACTGATCTCGGTGGCCAGGTACCGGAGCAACCGGGAGAGTTCAACTTTGCTGTCTGGGGCGGGGCTGGAGGTTCATGGCTCCTGACACCCCACTGGGCACTAAACGTCGGCTATCGGTTCGTCCATATTTCCAATGGCGGGACGCGGACGCCAAACTCCGGTCTCAACTTCGGCCTGCCGTTTGCCGGAGTTTCCTATTCCCTCTACTAACCGGCTGTTGATAAAGTCCGCCAGCTTTCAGAAGGTTAAGGTTAAGGCTGAGGTCAAGGCTGAGAAAAAAGGAATCTGATCTTCGCTCAACCTGAACCTCGACCTCAGCCTGTTCCACTAGCTGCGGTCTTGCTGAACAATCTGCTAATCTCTCGTCGGCTCTTGCAAAGCCACAATCGACCCCGTAAGCTGCCCTTAAGAAGTGCTGAGTGCTGAGAGTTGAATCCAGCGGATCTCGAAAGTGATCGCTTACAACGGGTAACGAATAACGGTTGACGGTTAACGTCCTCCTCCATCATGGCTACCACTCCTCGCGACTACTATCAAATCCTCGGCCTCCCCAAGTCTGCTTCAGCGGATGACGTCAAGAAGGCCTATCGTCGCCTCGCGCGCCAGGTTCACCCAGACCTCCATAGCGGTGCCAAGAAATCCGAGATGGAAAAGAAGTTCAAAGAGTTGAACGAGGCGCACGAAGTCCTGAGCGATCCGGAGAAACGAAAGAAGTACGATCAATATGGAGCCAACTGGGAGCAAGCCGAAGCCTACGAACAGGCGCGCCGGCAGGCCGGGGCCCGTGGAGGTGGCGGCCCGGAGACTCCGTTCGGCGCAGAAGGCTTTTCCGATATCTTCGAGAATCTCTTCAAGGGGCAAAGGCGGACCGGTAATGGTCGAGGATTTGCTATTCAGGGCGAAGACCTTGAAACGGAGGTGCAGCTGACCTTGGCCGAAGTGTTCACCGGTGTGACCAAACGCATGACCTTACAAGAGCCGGTGCCCTGCTCCACCTGTCACGGGAGTGGCGCCTTGCGCGGACGCCACTGCCCAACCTGCCAGGGGCAGGGCGCGATACTGCGGCCCAATACGATCGAGGTCCGAATCCCAGCCGGGGTCCAGGATGGCACGAGGGTACGTGTGGCCGGCAAGGGTCAGCCGGGCAGCAACGGCGGGAAAGCAGGCGATTTGTATCTGCGAGTCGCAATTGCCCCGGACAATGTGTTCCGTCGGCAGGGGAGCGATATCCATGTGTCCCTCCCAGTCTTCCCATGGGAAGCGGCCTTGGGCGCTGAGGTGATGGCCCCAACCCTGATGGAGCCGGTTCGGGTGAAGGTTCCGGTGGGAAGCAAGGCCGACAGTAAGCTTCGGCTGAAGGGCAAGGGCCTACCAGCTGCGGCCGGCGGCCACGGCGATCTGTTCTTGACGATCCAGATCGTGATGCCTCCTTCATCGACCGACGAGGAACGTAAACTGTACGACCGGCTCAGAACTTTCGAGCACCCGGATCCACGAGCCGAACTTCTAGCGCAGGCCCAACGCCGAGCACATTCCTGATTCCAGCGGGACGGGCGAGAAAAGCGGGACTGGCGCGACTCGAAATTCAAAATTCCGGGAACCTCGAACTCTTCCCCGTCTCGCCGGTCCCGCCTTTCCCGCTCGTCGCGCATCGCTTGGGCTCTTCGAGTTACGATGTTGGCTTGCGTTGTGTTGATTGATCTGGCAATCTACGTATCCGTGCGTCGAGATCTGCTAGAAGATTTTCAGCATTCGTCATCATGGGATCAGACGTCTTCGTTCGGTTCAACCTAAGGAGGCAGGCATGAAGCAGGGAAGACCAACAATCGTGACATTAGCTGTTGCATCGGTATTTGCATTGTCCCTAGGGATGTCATCTGTCTGGGCCAATGAGCCAGGCTACGGCAAGGAAGGACACGGGGGCGGCGGGCATGGGTCCATGGGCGGACATGGATCGAGCATGATGCACAACAGCACCGGCCACCTAATCCGTCATCTACTCAAACATGACAAAGACATCGGACTCACCGCAGAGCAGGTGGCGAAACTGAAAGACATGCAACTGAGTCTGGACAAGACCCGTATCAAGAGCGAGGCAGATATTCAGGTGGCGGAGCGCGAATTGAAAGCCTTGACTGAAGAAGAGAAGTCAGACCTGGCAGCGATCGAAGCCAAGTTGAAGCAGAGCGCGGATCTGCAAGTCGCGTTACGCATGGTCTCCATCAAGGCCCGCCGGGATGTGTACGCCTTGTTGACTCCTGAACAGCGCGCCAAGGAAAAGAGCGAGCATGACAAAGCCATGCAGCAGCACAAGGATGCGGGCAAGGGTTACGGCAACCCCCATGGCGGCACCGGCGGTCCAATGAAAGCCAATCCGCATAAAAACGGCGCAATGAAGAACCTGCCTCTCCACCAGGCATGAAGGCGCAGCCGTAATGTTCAATGTTGAATGTTCAATTGAGCATCGAGAATTACGCATTGAACATTTTATGGAAACACCTGATACGCTTCACAAGGAACGCGCGTTGGGGCAATGCCGGATAGGCCTCTCGTAGGGGGATGTCATGCCGAAAGAGTTGAAACTCTTAAGCCACGATCTGTTGGTTGGCCCCGATCGGGCGCCGGCCAGGGCAATGTTGAAAGCCGTAGGATTTACCGACGAGGATCTCTCTCGTCCGATCATCGGCGTCGCCAACACCTGGATCGAGATCATGCCCTGCAATTTCCACCTACGCCGATTGTCTGAGCGGGTCAAAGCTGGTATCAGAGCAGCCGGCGGCACCCCGATCGAGTACAACACCATCGCGGTCTCGGATGGGATTTCAATGGGCACCGAGGGGATGAAGGCCTCGCTGATCAGCCGGGAGGTCATTGCCGATTCGATTGAACTCGTGGCTCGTGGGCACCTGTTTGACGGCGTCGTGGCACTATCAGGTTGCGACAAGACCATTCCCGGCACCGTGATGGCCCTCGCACGACTGAATCTGCCGTCGGTCATGCTCTACGGAGGTTCGATCATGCCGGGCCAATTCCAAGGCCACGACGTGACCATTCAAGACGTATTCGAAGCGGTCGGAAAACATGCGTCCGGCAAGATGAACGACGCTGAGCTCAAAGACCTGGAAGACCATGCCTGCCCAGGCCCTGGCGCCTGCGGCGGCCAGTTCACGGCCAATACCATGGCAATCGCGTTCGAATTCCTCGGCATTTCACCGATGGGGCGAAACGGCGTGCCTGCTATGGACCAGAAGAAAGACGACGTGGCCTTCGAATGTGGAAAGATGGTCATGGATCTCCTGAAGCATGACCTCCGCCCCCGAAAAATCATCACAAGAAAGTCGCTGGAAAATGCCATTGCCGCAGTTGCGACGACCGGCGGCTCGACGAATGCCGTGTTGCATCTCCTTGCGATCGCGCGCGAAGCCAATATCAAATTGGACATCGACGATTTCGACAAGATCAATCGGAAGGTGCCGTTGCTCGCCGATCTGAAGCCTGGCGGACGATTCACCGCCTCGGATCTCTATGCAGCAGGGGGAACCACGTTAGTCGCGAAACGTCTGCTCGATGCAGGGCTGTTGCATGCGGCTCAACCGACCGTGACAGGACGGACAATCGGCGAAGAGGCCAAGGAAGCGAAGGAAACATCCGGCCAACAGGTTCTCAGACCCCTATCCAATCCGATCAAACAGACCGGCGGGCTGGTGATTCTCCGAGGGAATCTAGCTCCAGAAGGCTGCGTGGTGAAGGTGGCAGGGCACTCGATCATGACGTTCCGTGGCCCGGCAAAGGTGTACAACAGAGAAGAGGATGCCTTCGTCGCAGTGCAATCCCGTCAAATCAAAGCGGGCGACGTCGTGGTGATCAGATATGAAGGTCCGTCAGGCGGGCCAGGCATGAGAGAAATGCTCGGTGTGACTGCGGCCATCGTCGGCGCAGGCCTAGGCGACTCCGTAGCGCTGCTCACCGACGGCCGCTTCTCCGGAGCCACCCATGGGTTGATGGCGGGCCATGTCGCGCCGGAAGCCAGCAAGGGCGGCCCGATCGGCGCGGTCAAGAACGGCGACATGATTGTCTTCGACATCGCCAAACGGACCTTGACGGTGGAACTCTCGCAGAAAGAGATTAAGGCCAGGCTCAAGAAGGTCAAACAACCGCTGCCGCGCTATACCTCTGGCGTCATGGGCAAGTACGCCAGGCACGTCTCGTCTGCCTCGGAAGGGGCGATTACGACATAGTCGGATGCTGAAAAAGTCCGCCAGCATCGTTCTCGCTTCGCTCAGAGGCTCAACGAGAGTTTTCCGGAAGTCGGAAGCACTGGAGGGGCTTCTCCGTTCGCCAAGACCTATTGCAAGGGCGAACGGCCCCACGAAGTGCGGTCCGTACCTCCTCGCCTCTTCTCTCGCTGCGGCCTTGCTGGACAGCCTTTTTGAGCATCCTCAGGCTATTCTGGCACCATCACCATAGAAATCTTCGTGAGTAATGTGGGCTAGCCACGTTTGTAGAACTCCGCAATCATCTCCACCACGTAGGACTGCTGCGTCTCTGTCAATTCCGGATAGATCGGAAGAGACATCACCGCTTCGGCTGCCTGTTCTGAGACGGGGAAAGACCCCTTCTGGTGCCCTAAATCGCGATAGCAGTTCTGGAGATGCATCGGAAGCGGGTAGTAGACTTCCGTGCCGACGCCTTTCTCCTTGAGGAAAGCGCGCAACTCGTCGCGTTTCTCCACTCGGACAGTGTACTGGTTATAGACATGAAAATTTCCAGCCACTGTGGGCGGCAGCAGGACACGATCCACCAGCTTCGTCTGCGCGAACAACTGCCGATACCGTTCCGCATTCCTCCGACGGCCCTCGGTCCACTGGTCAAGGTACTTAAATTTGACTTGAAGCACGGCAGCTTGAAGCGCATCCAACCGGCTATTGAATCCGATCGCTTCGTGAAGGTAGCGGACCTGGCTCCCATGAACACGGAGCATGGCCATAGAATCGGCAAGGGCTTTGTCGTTGGTCGTAATGAGGCCCCCGTCTCCAAAGCCACCTAAATTTTTGCTGGGGAAAAAGCTAAAGCATCCTGTGTCCCCAAGTATCCCGGCGCGCTTGTCCTCCTGACTCGCCCCGATGGCTTGACAGGCGTCCTCGATGACATAAATGTTTTTTCGTTTTGCAATCTGGTTGATGGCAGCCATATCCGCACATTGCCCGAAGAGATGAACGGGAATGATGGCTTTGGTGCGAGGCGTGATCGCTCGTTCAATGAGTGTCGGGTCGATATTGAAGGTATCCCGCTGAATGTCCACAAACACCGGCTTCGCGCCCAACCGCGACACCGCACCGGCCGTGGCAAAAAACGTGAAGGGGATCGTGATGACTTCATCGCCCTGCCCCACACCCATTGCCATAAGAGAGAGCAGCAATGCATCGCTTCCCGATGCACAACCAATGGCATACCGGGCTCCGATATATTTGCCTATAGCCTCCTCGAACGCGACGACTCGAGGCCCCAACACAAAACCCTGCTCATCGCAGACAGTTTGTATTGCCGCCAGTATTTCTTCACGAAGAGGCTGAAACTGCGCTTTAAGATCAAGGAGAGGAATATTCATATCGGTTTACCCCCTACCACCGCCGATGCCATCAATACATGGGTTGGAAACTGAAAGCAAGTGGGAGCCGCCTCAATCTCATTGGCAGGTTTACTGAAAATCTCGCCGCTGAAAAATAATGCCGGCGAGGAGGAGGAGGAGCCCTGCATAGGTTAAGCCGTAGGAGATCGTCAACGCCATATCGGACGCGCCAAAGTCTAGCCCATGGATGACATGGCCCTTCAGATTGAATCGTTCAAGATTCGGCAGCACGTAGTACACGACGTTGACGATCGTCTGGCTGATCTCATCCAGTTTCTTCGCGAGTTCCTTCAGATCGCCGGACATGTGCCCGATCACGTAAATCCCAAGCGTGAAAATGGCGCTCAACGTTGAACTCGTGAAGGTAGAAAACAAGAGCGCGACAGCGGTAATAACCATCAGCTCAAGGAATATCAATCCGATCGATTGAAAAAACAAACCAGTAATGGGCACATCCATGACGTACAACACCACCAAGAGGCCCAGCACCATGACAGTCGTATTCGCCAGCAAGGTAATCACCAGTCCAAAATACTTCCCCAACAAAAACGCGTATCGAGGAATGGGCTTGGACACGATGGTGTAAATCGTCTTCCGATCGATCTCCTTGCTGACGAGGCCGATCCCCACAAATATCGCGATCAGCACGCCGAACAGATTGATGCTGGCGAGCCCGATATCAAGAATAAGGCGATGATAGTCGCCGATTGTAATCCGCGACAGGAGGATCGAACTGCCGATCATCAGCAGGGCAAAAATGAGCAGGTTGTAGAGCAGCTTTTCGCGGAGATTTTCGCGAAACGAGTTCAGGCTGATCGAGAGAATTCGCGCAATCATTCTTCGCCTCTCTGTTCACGGACCTGGCGTATAAATAAATCTTCCAACGAACTGTTGTGCGGGGTCAGAGAGATCAGCTTGGCCTTTGCGGTTCGAATTCGCTCGAGTACCTCATTCACAGACTGCTGGCCTTTCAGGATGAGCAGGGCTCGATCCCCGGTTACCGTGACCTTCTCTGTGAGCGGCTTAACCTGTGCCAGCCCATCGGAGCCGAGCCCTTCGACAAGGACTTCAATGGAGTGCGTAGACGCTGCGCCGATCAAATCCGAGACGCGCCCCATCGCGACCAATCGGCCCTTGACGAGAATACTGACGCGATCGCACAACATCTCCGCATCGTGCAAAATGTGAGAACTGAAAAAGATCGTCTTCCCTGCTTCCTTGAGGCGCAGGATCAAATCTCGGATTTCTTTTCTCCCGATCGGATCCAACCCGGACATCGGCTCATCGAACACCACCAACTCCGGGTCATTGATCAGCGCCTGCGCAATACCGATGCGCTGCAACATGCCTTTGGAAAACTTTCTGAGCTGCAAGTCTCTTGCGTGTGCCATCCCCACCAGCTCCAACAGCTCACCGATGCGCCGATTCACAATGGGCCCCGATAACCCAAAGAGGTCTCCATAGAACCGGAGAAACTCAGCGCCCGTCAGATAGTCGTAGAAATAGGGCGACTCCGGAAGAAAGCCCAGGCGAGCCTTTGAATCCCGGTCACCGATCGGCTTCCCGAATAACCAGGCCTGTCCGCTCGTGGGGTAAATCAGCCCCATCAGAATTTTCAGCGTGGTCGTCTTGCCGGCTCCATTGGGGCCGAGAAACCCAAACACCTCCCCTTGCCGAACCTCCAGGTCCAGCCCTTCAAGCGCCGTCACCTGGCGGCCCCAGAACCCAACCTTGAAGGTCTTACGAAGCGCTTCCGTTTTAAGAATGATCGTTGACGTTGCCATATCACACCTATTCGGGATCGCCTTCTCTTGCCATTGAATCTGAGGAACGGTATACACGCACTCGTTCAGAATGAGTACTGCTCGACACCTCGCCTGTTGCCGGATCTAGTCGGTATTCCCCGCCGTATGGCTCCTGAGGGATTTGCGCCAGCAGTCCCGCTTCGACCAGCTTCGCAAGAGACAGCGGACGAGTGTTCCTGGTCTCAACGAACTGTTGCACCGCCCGCTCAAGCATCTGAAGATCCCGTTCCAAACTCACTCGTTTGATGCGGCGCATGAGTTGTTCGCGAATATTCTCATCGGTCGTTTGATCGAGCATGCCTGCGAGAAACTCCAACGCGACGTCGGGATTGTTCCCTTGCGCATATAACCGAGCAGCCAACCGAGCTGTATACAAGGGAGGGCCGACTGGAAATTCTCCGGGAACCTTCGCGGCTTGAGCCAGATAGTCGGCGGCCTGCCGATAGTTATTCAGATGGAAAAAATGGTTGAACCCCAGCCTAAACGGGATTTGCCAGGAGCTCGGATTGGGAGCCAGTCCCTTTTCGAGCAACCGATTGCTCAAATCGACCCGGTCTGCAAGCTCAGCCAACACTGTGCCCCCCGCCTCATAGGCATAGACATACTTGGGATCCAGTGTGGTGATGACATCGAGCGCATGGTAGAGCCACTCATAGTCCTGATCGCGGACCACCCGATCGCCTAACACCTGCACCACTCGCAGCCACAGAAGATCTGCTCCCACATGGTGATAGCCCAGCAACGCCGGCCGCAAGACCTCTCCGCGTGGCAGGAGCCGAAGCTGCTCCAGCTTGGCAATACGGCCTCCACTATGCTGTTCCAACTCCTGTTGAAGCAGCACGACTATACCAAGTAACAGGCCGGCGCAACACCAAAGGAGGGAAATTCGAATTGCAGGCTGGGAGACTCTCATGGCTAGACTCGCTGGACTTTGCAACGGGAAGACTCGCAGATCACATTGGACTCCAAAAGCAGCCGGTCAGGACTGGATCGCCAGCCCTGACCGGGTTTGCCCATTCCTAGGATGTCCTAGAATATTGTGTCGTTCGTCCGGCAATTGGTCATGTTGCTGATATCCGATACCTGAAACCAGCCATTCAAAGCAGCGCCGGCAGCGCCAGCATCGCCATCCAAGTCTCCCTCTGCTTGAGCAATAAACCCGGTGGTCGGAGCGGCGGCAGGACCTCCTGCAGGTACTGCGCAAGTACCCTTTGTCGGCCCAGGAGCTACTGTAGCTGCCGCAGTAGCCTGCAGGTTATACTGATACCGAACCGCACCGGCCGGCACAAATCCGATATCACCAAAAGTACCGACCGCCGGGGCAGCCGCGCCGGCAGCAGTGAAACATTGCACCACGCCTGTTGCAGCTGCGGACGCAGGCGGCCATGCCATCAAGGCGCCGTTGGTCGGAATGGTTAGCGGCGCAAGTAGCGTTGAGGAGAGGAAGCAGCGGTTCTCAGCCTGGAACGCCAAATTCGCCGTCTTGATTGCGCTCAGGTTCGTCTTGGCTTCAGACGTTCGCGACCGCATCTGGTACTGAATGAAGTTCGGAATGGCGATCGCTGCCAAGATCCCGATGATCGCCACGACGATCATCAACTCGATCAGGGTAAAACCCTTTTGTCCCTTCACCTGCTTAAACATCGTACTGCCTCCTTGTTGATGGTTCACTACCCTTCCCCTTCACATCCTTGCTTCGTTCTTATCGGAACTCGTATCCGATTTCTGTTACCTGGTCGTATAGCAGGTTCGGTGCCCAGCAGGTGGCTAGGGCATGAAAGGCTGATCATCACGCAATATCAAATGGTTATGGCTCATAGTCAGGATGGCGACAGACCTCTGCGGGTCTGCATCGCTCCCGCTTTTGCTCCGATCTGCCAATATTTGTCATCCACTGTACGGGACATGGATCCTTCTATTTTCTATCCACGGAGATGGACAACCCAGAGGGGCTTGGCCAGCTGCATGAAAGAAACAATCTGTGGAAACAATTGTTTGGCGTAAGAAGGCTGGGGAGAATCAGCTTGTTAGATGACGAAAAAGTGATTCAGGCTGAAGGCTGAAGGTGAGATCAAGGTTGAGCGGAGGACAAGCAATGGAGAGGGCAGAACTGCTATTAGGAAGGGAGGGCTGTCTTACTGAGCCTGTATCTTCTCCGATACACGCTTCTTGGCCTGCTGGATACGTTCCTCCTGCGTCGGGTCTCCCATCCCCAGTTCACGGAATCGGTCCATTAACTTATTATTGGATGGGTCGAGCTCCAGCGAACGGAGCCAGGACTCACGGGCGTCTGAGAGGTTCCGTTGCTGGGCGTAGATGTCACCAAGATGCTCATAGAGCACCGGATCATCCCCAGCGAGCGCAACAGCACGTTTCATCTCCGTCAGGGCCTCAGCGATCGAGCCGGATTTAAACAGAGCCCAGGCGAAGCTATCGATATAGTATCCATTGCCCGGCTTGAGCGCGACAGCCTTCTTGGTCAAGGAGAGCGCTTGATCGATCTTGACCCCCCGCTCTGCGTAACTATAGCCCAGATAGTTGAGCGCATCGGCATGGTGGGGATCCAACTTGATCGTCGTCTCCATGGTGCGCACCACGTCGTCGAATCGATGGAGTTTGTCGTAGACCGTGCCGAGGTTGAAATACAAATCGGCGCTCTTGGGGTTCTGGCTGATGCCTTCTTCCAGGGTCTTTGCCGCCTCGTCGAACTGGTCCTGCTGCAAATAGGTCAATCCCAGCACGATATGGGCTTCAGGCTGTTTCGGATTAATCGTGATGGCTTTCGTCAGATGCGTAACGGCATCAGGCAATTGCTTCAATCGATAGAACAACAGGCCGAGATGCAGATGGCCCTCAAAATAGGAAGGCTCTAGCTGTACGTTAAACGTGTAGGTCTCAATGGCCTTCTTCGTGTCCTTGGTTTCCTCGTAGAGATACCCGAGGTAATCTCTGATTTTGAGCTCCGTCGGACGCGCCTTCAGAACCTGAGTCAGTTGATCGATCGCCTTGGGGAAATCCTTCTCTTCCCCGTATAAAATCGCCATTCGAAGCTGGGCATCGATGTCCGAAGGATCCTCCGCCAGCAAATCGTTCAATTCCTTCCTGGCGCCCTGAAAATCTTTCGCAGCCACATAGAGCCGGACCAGCTGATGCCGGACGTCACGGCTCCGAGGGTTTACCGACTGGAGGTATTTTCGTAACACGGCTACCGCTCGTTCCTGGAGCTGCCGCGACTCATAGATCGAAGCGAGGGCAATATATGCCGGCTCAAACGAGGCATTGACCGAAATTGCCCGATCCAAGCTCGCCGCCGCCTCTTCCCATTTCCCCGCATCGAGGAGAATCCGTCCCAAGTGGTAATGGCCGACGGCAGATTGGGGAGCCCGCGCCAAACCGGCTCGAATAGCCTGTTCCGCCTCGGGCTGCCGCTTCAGATTCAGCAGCAACAAACCCTTTGTAAAGTAGGGATCGCCGGAGCTCGTATCCAGATCGATCGCGCGATCCAACAGATTCAATGCGCGCTCTCCTTGTCCTGCGCTCGCTAAAATACCTGCCATCTGCGTAAGCATCTGACCGTCCTGGCTCGATCCCTCTCCTACCTGGTTCGCATAGCGAATGGCGTTCGGCACATCACCCTGCGAAAAATAGAGACTAGCCAACCTGGCCTTGACAGATTGAGACGCCGGATCCGCCTTCAGCGCAGCCTGGTATTCTCGAATCGCGCGATCCGTGTCCTGCGCAAGCTCTGCTTGGTATCCCAGCATATAATGATAGGACGCGGCGGCATCAAGAGGATGAGTCGATGGCGTAGCTTTAGGCGTCCCGCCAGAGGCAGCCATCTTGTCAGGCGTCTGCGGCGCGGCGGCGCAGGCCGCTACTGTCATGGCAATTAGCACACAGGTCAAACGAGAGAGCACGGTGAGACCTCGGCGATACGCGATTCGGCTCGATATGACTTGTGGCGTGAACAATCGCACGCTCCTCTTGGTGGATTTAGAGTAACTACACAGGGGTTCAGGCTGAAGGCCGAATGCTAAAAGCCTTCAGCCTATTTACCTGCGTAGCCAGAAAGATTATACGAGTGGGGCGGCACAGGGTCAAACGACTTCGCGATTGTCGAGGCTCTCGAACTTCGCAAACTGGTGGTGGAAGAACAGTTCTTTCCTCCCGGTCGGGCCGTTGCGATGCTTACTCACGAGGATATCGGCAATGCCCTTCCGTTCTGAATTTTCGTCATACACGTCCTCACGATAGATGAACATGACGACATCTGCATCCTGCTCGATCGCACCTGAGTTATGACTGACGATTCCATCCGCGAGCCATGATGCCGGTCCTGGAACCGTCAGATCGAATACCTCTTCCACCCCATCGGGCTCGATGCTCGCGATGCGATCCCAGAAGAGGTCGTTCGTGGCCTGCGCGGCAAGGACACCGTCATCTAAGATTGCTGCATATTCCGCCAGCATGCTGCGTGAGGGGGCAAAGCTGAAGTGCGCTGTGCCACCGTAGGAGGTTCCCCTCCTGGCCGCCATCTGACGCTGGGAAATGCCGCGCGAGCGCATCGCATGTTTCACCTGCGAGAACACTTCGATGGGAACCGTATCGACGTTGGTATTGCGGGGATTTCCCTTGAGGGCAGCAGCCAGCTTGCCGGCGCCCTCCTCCTTTGGCCCGAATGCACCGACCCGATCGAGGAACCGCTGCTGATCCATGCCGCCGGAGACACGCACCGCATGCATGGGCCGATAGGCCCCTTGCTGTACCTGTTGGAGCCGAGCCACAATGCCGAGCCTGAGCAACAGCGCGGCTACATCTTGAGCTAGTCCCTGGCTGTTCGTGCTGAAAACCACCGCATGGTCCCCTCGCCCTTTCGCTCTCAGCGTGATCGTACCGTCCGTAGCCCACAGGTGTCGAAGCAACAGACCGATTTGCGCGTTGCTCAGTCGGAATGCAGACTCAGGAATCCGTTTCTCATACGACCGCTGTCCGAAAATACCGATCTCGCGGAACCATTGGTTGACGCCCGCAGGGTGCCAGCGATTGCCGTTACCGCTGATAAGCAGTTGATGCCAGGTGCGCCGGCCTGCGAAGCGCGTCACCCTGGCCCCAAACTCTTTTTGCGCGGCCTCGGCGACGATCGCGCTGTTTTCCTCGGAACTCGTCGTATACCGCATTGGTTGATGACTGAGATAACTGCCGTCACCGATAAGCTGCCCCAACAGAGCCACGCGAAGATCAGGCCATCTTTCCGTGGCCGACGGTTCCGGAATTTCTCGAGCTATTGCAAGCCGGTCGCCGACACCCAGTTCGCTGACGCGTCTCCATCCATTGGCTCCAAGGAGACGATGATTCTCTGTGGCGCGTATCACCCTGCCGCTGGCCAAACGAACCCGGAAAACCGGGCGATCCCCAACAAGCCAGACTTTGTCGCTCTGGGCTGTACTGACGCGCCCCTCTTCAGACAGGGTAAACACCTCGGGAGTGGCGCCGACAAGATCCCGCACCGGCACCCGCCGTCCATCGCTCAGGATGGCTAGGGTTTCTCCTGTCACGCATTCCCTCAGGTCCGCCAGCATGGGAATCGGCGGCTTCCGGGCTTCCACCGCGCGACTAAGCTGCGACAGCGCGATAACCGGCACGTTGAGTTCTTTGGCCAAGGCCTTGAGCGAGCGGGAAATATCGGAGATTTCCTGCTGACGGGATTCCGAATCACTGCGTCCCTGCATCAGCTGAAGATAGTCAACGATCAATAGATCCAGGCCCCGTTCGGCTTTCAACCGGCGAGCCTTACCCCGCATCTGCTGCACCGTAATACCGCCGGTATCGTCGATAAAGATCTGCGCCTGTTCCAGCCGGCCTGCCGCTTCCGCAAGACGCCACCAATCTTCTTTCTGAATCTTGCCGGTTCTGAGACCATGTGAATCGACCCGCGCCTCCGAGCTCAACATGCGCAGAACAATCTGCGGTTTTGACATTTCCAGACTAAAAATCCCAACCACGGCGCTAGCGTGGATGGCGGCATGGGTGGCCATTCCCAAGGCCAGGCTCGTCTTGCCCATGCTGGGCCGCCCCGCAATGACGATGAGGTCGGAGGGTTGAAGCCCCGCCGTGATGTCGTCGAGGTCGTAAAAGCCCGTGGGAACGCCCGTGACATGTTCCTTTCGTTTCGACAACTTGTCGACAAGATCAAGACTTTCTTTAATGATGGAGTTAATGGGGGTGAACGATCGGTCCAGTTTCCCCTGGACGATTCCGAACACCGACTGCTCCGCAAAATCGAGCAGATCGTCGACGGAAGAAGTGCCTTCGTACCCTCGCGTGAGGACTTCAGTGGAGGCATGGATCAGCTCTCGCAGCAGCGCCTTGTCGCGCACGATCTTGCAGTG